>WNGI01001551.1_pt1 | contig 33955 bp, 31 predicted proteins | sample 5400621 | NCBI WGS metagenome assembly WNGI01 (sample SAMN13153374, study PRJNA577476) | soil metagenome | isolation source: 20 cm soil or saprolite under Garry oak tree replicate 1 | place: USA:California | collected 2016-06-15
AGGCCTGCTCGCCGAGCACCGTGCCCACGTCGTCGACCGAACCCTTGACCAGCCGCGCGCCGGGCGGGATGGCGTCGTCGTGCCCCGTTGACAGGTCGTCGAGCACGGTCACCTCGTGGCCGCCGTTGACCAGCATTGCCGCGACGACGCTGCCGATGTAGCCGGCCCCCCCGGTTACCAATAGACGCATGAGGGCAGCCTCTCCTCGATCCGCGGTCCCACATATTCAAACAGACCCGAACGTCACGGCATGTCGATACCCGTCGCCGTAGACTGCCCGCCGTGACCGGCCCGCATACCAGCCGCACGGTCCGCACCGTGCCCGCGGGGGTAGGGCCTGACCTGTGGATCTTCGGCCTGCTGCGCGACGCCCAGAAGGGCGTCTGGCTGCGTTGTCGTCGTCGGCAGTGGCTTCGCCACAGCTCTCCTCCGATGTGGCCGCAGCCTGGTCATACACCCTCCTGGCCGCCGCTCGCGACGGCCAAGATCCACAGGACAGGCCCGAGCCAATGAGTTCTGTCGTGCTCAACGTCGTCATCGTGCTGGCGCTGATCGTGATCGAGGGCATGTTCGTCGCCGCGGAGATCGCGCTCGTGACACTGCGCGAGGGGCAGGCGCGGGCGATGACTGGCCGGCGGGGGGCCGCCGTCGCCCGCCTGACGAGCGACCCGAACCGGTTCCTCGCGACCGTGCAGATCGGCGTGACGCTCACCGCGCTGCTCTCCAGCGCGTTCGGGGCGGTGACGCTGTCCGAGCAGGCCAAGGACGCGCTGATCGATCACGGGATGCGTTCCGGGCTGGCCGGTCCGATCGGATTCATCGGCGTGACGCTCCTGATCTCGTTCGTGACGCTCGTCGTCGGTGAACTCGTGCCCAAGCGCTTGGGGCTGCAGCGGGCCGATCGCACGGCGAGGTTGGTCAGCCCGACCCTCAACCGCCTCGCGACCGCGGCGCGGCCGGTGATCTGGCTGCTTTCTCGCTGCACCGACCTACTCGTCCGGATGCTCGGCGGCGATCCGAACACGGGCCGCGAGGCGATCACCGAGGAGGAGTTGCGTGGGCTCGTCGCGGCGCATGAGTCGCTGTCGACCGACGAGCGGCGGCTGATCGACGACGTTTTCGCAGCTGGCGGGCGATCGGTCAGCGAGGTCATGGTGCCGCGCACCGAGGTGACGTTCCTGGACGCCGGGCTGACCGTCAGCCGGGCGGCGAAGGTCGCGACCGAGTCGCCGCATTCCAGGTACCCGGTCATCGGCCAGGGCCAGGACGACGTGCGCGGGTTCGTGCACATCCGCGACCTGCTGCTCGACGGCGCCCGCGGCGAGCGCGACCGGACGGTCGGCGACCTTGTTCGCGAGATCAAGCAGCTGCCCGGCTCGAAGAACGTGCTCGCCGCACTGTCCGAGATGCGCCGCGAGGGCCACCATCTCGCGATCGTCGTCGACGAGTACGGCGGCACGGACGGCATCGTCACGCTGGAGGATCTGATCGAGGAGGTCATCGGCGACATCCGCGACGAGTATGACGAGGCGCGGGCGGGGCCGTCCCGGCTCGGCGGAGGGGCGATCGAGGTCGACGGGCGGCTGAACCTTGACGACTTTGCCGAATTCACCGGCTTGGAGCTGCCCGACGGGCCGTACGAGACGGCGGGCGGCTTCATGATGTCGGCGCTCGGGCGGCTGCCGTCCGTCGGCGACGAGGTCCAGCGTGGCGGCTACACGATCACCGTCACGGCCGTCGACGGGCGGCGCGCCGAACGAGTTCGAGTCACGCCACCGCGCCAGGCCGAGGTGGCGGCGACCGCAGAGCCGGCCGAGCCCCCGGCATGACGGGCTCGCAGAAGGTGCCAGAATCGGGACCCATGTCCACTCCCGCGCTGCCTCGGGTGCTGTCCGGCATCCAGCCGACGGCGTCGTCGTTCCATCTCGGCAACTACCTCGGCGCGGTGAAGCAGTGGGTGGCGCTGCAGGACACGCATGACGCGTTCTACTGCGTGGTCGACCTGCACGCGATCACGCTGGAGATCCCGTCGCCGGACGACCTGCTCCGGCGCAGTCGCGTCTCCGCTGCGCAATTGCTCGCGGCCGGCCTCGACCCGGAGCGCTGCGTGCTGTTCATGCAGAGCCACGTCCCGCAGCACACGCAGCTCGCGTGGGTGCTGGAATGCATCACGGGCTTCGGCGAGGCCAGCCGGATGACGCAGTTCAAGGACAAGTCCGCCCGCTCCGGCGCGGACCGCAACTCGGTCGGGCTGTTCACCTACCCGGTGCTGCAGGCAGCCGACATCCTGCTGTACCAGGCCGACGCCGTCCCGGTCGGCGAGGACCAGCGCCAGCACCTCGAGCTCACCCGGAACCTGGCGCAGCGCTTCAACACGCGGTTCGGCGAGACGTTCACGGTGCCCGAGGCGTTCATCCCGAAGCAGACGGCCAAGATCCTCGACCTGCAGGACCCGACCGCGAAGATGAGCAAGTCGCTCGGCGAGGCCGGCACGGTCAACCTGCTCGACGACCCAGCCGTCATCACCAAGAAGATCAAGCGGGCGGTCACCGACACCGAGACCGAGGTCCGCTACGACCCGGACGCCAAGCCGGGTGTGTCGAACCTGCTCACCGTGCTCGCCGCGGTCACCGACCGGCCGGTCGACGCCGTCGCGGCCGACTTCGCCGGGCAGGGGTACGGCGCTCTGAAGACGGCGACCGCCGACGCCGTCGTGGCGTTCGCGGAGCCCTTCGCGAAGCGGACGGCAGCGCTGATGGACGATCTCGGCGAACTCGACCGGATCCTGGCGATCGGCGCCGAGCGGGCCGGCGCGGTCGCCGGGGCCACGTTGCGAACGGCCTACGAGCGCGTCGGGTTCTTGCCGCTGGCGGAGGGAACGCGATGACGACGGACGACCTCGCGACGCTGGGCGTGGCGATCGCGATTCCCGAACCGCACGCCACGGTGTTGACGACCTGGCGGCGGCGGGTCGGTGATCCGCAGGCCGATCTGATCTGGCCCCACGTCACGTTGCTGCCGCCCACGCCCGTCCCGTCCGAGCAGCTCGACCAGATCGAGGACCACATCGCCCAGGCGGCGACGTCGCGGCCGCCCTTCGTCATGCACCTACTCGGCACCGGCACGTTCCGGCCGATGTCGCCGGTCGTGTTCATCCAGGTCGCACGCGGAGTCGCCGACTGCGAGATCCTGGAGAAGGCGATCCGCACCGGGCCACTCGCGCGCCGGCTGGACTTCCCGTACCACCCGCACGTCACGGTCGCGCAGGACGTGCCTGACGAGGCGCTCGACCTCGCCTACGACGGGCTGTCCGGATTCGTGGCACGCTTCGTCGTCGAACGCTTCTCCCTCTTCGAGCGCCACCCGGACGGAAAGTGGCTGCCGCGAACCGAGTTCGATCTAGAGACTGGGTAGGCGTGCCCGCGCGGCCGCGCGAGATCGTCGAGCGCACCAAACGTCGATGGCACGCCGCTCAGCAGGACCACGCGTGGCTCGATCACACGGTCATCGCGTGGGATCGCTACAAGCAGAGCAACGGCAACTACTTCGCCGCGGCGATCACGTACTTCAGCTTCCTGGCGCTGTTCCCGCTCGTCCTGCTCGCGGTGTCGGTGCTCGGGTTCGTGCTGCAACACAACCCTGACCTGCTGCGGAAGCTGCTCGACAACGTCAGCTCGAACGTCCCTGGGGCGTTCGGAGACACGCTCAAGAGCTCGATCAACGCGGCGATCGACTCGCGCGCCGGCGTCGGTGTGCTCGCGCTGGCAGGCGTGCTGCTCATCGGCCTCGGCTGGGTGAGCAATCTTCAGGCGGCGATCAATGCGATGTGGGGCGTCGAGGGGCCGCCGAAGCGAAACTTCCTCAAGGCGAGGCTGGCCGATCTGATCGTGTTGGCGGGCCTGGGCCTGGGGTCGGTTGTCTCGATCGGGCTGACCGTCGTCGGAACGGCGCTGACCGATCATGTCCTGCGGGCTGCCGAGCTCGACGACGTGACGGGCATGCACGTACTCGTGAAGGTCTTCGGCATCGCCCTGGCCGTCGTCGGCGACGTGCTGATCTTCGCCTGGTTGCTCGTGCGCCTGCCCGGCGCAGACCTGCCCGCACGGGTAGTCCTGCGCGGCGCCTTGCTCGCGGCCGTCGGTTTCGAAGTGCTCAAGGTTGTCGGCGCCTACTACATCGCCCGCGTCACGCAGAGCCCGACCGTGGGCTTGTTCGGCAGCGTTATCGGTCTGCTCGTCTGGATCTACCTCGTGGCGCGGTTCCTGCTGTACTGCGCGGCGTGGACGGCGACCGCGACCGAGCCGCCGGAGCCTCCAGCGGAACCGGAACCGGAACCGGCGACGGAACCGGAGCCAGAGCCGCCGCGGATCCTGTCGCCGCTGGGCGTGGCCGGGTCGCTGTTCGGTGCCGGAGCTGCTGCCGGTGCGGCGGTGGTCGCCGCGATCGTTCGCCGACGACGCCGGTCGATCAGCCGCGACCGGTGAGGCGCCGCCGCCTGATCCACACGCCGCCTGCGGTGACGACTGCCAGCGCGATGCCGATCAGCGGCCACGGGTTCGACTGCGAGCTGCGTTCGGACCGCCACGCAACAGCCGGTCCGGCCGGCCCGGTCGTGCGCGGTGCCGTCGTGCGCGGCGTCGCCGACGGCGTCGGCGCACGCGGGGCGTCGAGGTGGCCGACCGCGGTGCCGCGCGGTAGCGCGTAGCCCCAGTCGAGCAGTTCGGCCGCTTGCTGCCACTGGTCGAGCGGATACCGCTGCGCGCGCAGGAACACGACGCCGAGACGCCTGCCGTGCCGGTCGGTCGCGCACAGGTAGGTGTGCTGGGCGGCGTCGGTGAATCCGGTCTTCGCGACCAGGGCACCCGGCACTGTCGTCAGGAACGTCTGGTTCTGATTGCCCAGCCACACCGAGCCGTACTTGCGGCCCTGGACGTCCTGCGCGGGCAGCGTCGCGGTCGGCTTGCGGTCGTACGCGACGAAGCGTGGCATGTTCGCCGCCGCGCGCAGGAAGATCGCCATGTCGTACGCGCTGGTGAGTTGCTTCCAGCCGTCCAGCCCGGACGGCGTCTGCACGAACGTGTCGTAGGCGCCGAGCCGCAGCGCCGTCCGGTTCATCAACGTCACCGCGTGGTGCACGCCGCCTGCGGCCTCGGCCAGCGCGGCGGCAGTGTCGTTTCCGGACATGAGCAGCAGGCCGGCGAACAGCTGATCGACCGTGTAGCGGCCCCCGGCGACGATGCCCACCGCCGAGCCCTCGGCGTTGGCGGCGTCCTGGCTGACCGTCACGACCCGCTTGCCGGGCAACATGGGCAGCAGGGTCACTGACGTGAGCGTCTTGAGGATGCTTGCCGGCTGGTATCGCCCGTGCGGGTCGCGGGCCGCGAGCACGTCGCCCGAATCGAGGTCGACGAGGGCCCACGCGCTCGCGGTCAGGCCCTCCGGCAGCGGCTTGGCATGAGCAGGCAGGACGAGTCCCCTGCTGCGCAGCCGAGCGCCTCCGACCTGCTCACCGGACGGGCCGATGCCGCCGGCCGGTGGATGCGGATCCGGGGCGCCCGGCGAGTTCTCGCTCGACGTCGGCCGCGGCGCGGGCGGCGGCACGGAGGGCGCGGCATATGCGGGAGCGCTCGCCATCGTGAACGCGGCGAGCGCGATCGCGACGTACCAGCTGCGCACCGGGCGATGCTAGTTGCGCAGCCTCGCCTTTGCCGCCTGCCGAACCACGTGCCGCGCCGATTTCTGGTCGGACGGGCGGCAGAGCCGGGGCAGACGTCCGGGCACGTGGTGGATCTAACAGCTACTCCGATTTACAGGTACAGCTCGTCACACTAAAGTTGGCCAGGTCAAGGAGGTGGTCACACATGATCACGATGACCGGCATAGGCGTCGTTCTGCTCGTAGTCGCACTAGTTGCGCTCGCGGCGATGGCCCAGAGCAACGGCTCGCACGACCGGTAACCCACAGTCTCAGCGCAGCGGCCGCCACGTCACCGATGACGTGGCGGCCGCTTCGCGCTGGGCTGGCAATGTCGACAGTTGCCATACTCGGCGCGGCGAATGCGCGTCCGCTGAGTGCCGATTCGCTCGTGTGCCCGCTCGGTGCAACGATCGGGTGACGGTGCCGATGTCGCGGGCGAAGTTCCGTGCCGGGGCGACTACCGTAACCGGGATTTCAACACACGCCTCGACCACGCATGCTGTGTGGGCCCCGGGGGGCGTTCGGACAACGGAGGGTGATGGCATTGCGTCGTACGCATCGCGTGGCGATGACAGCCGCAGTGGCGGCTATGGCGCTGCTGCTCGGAGCATGTAGTAGTAGCAAGAAGAACAACACGAACACGAACCCGCCTGGTGGCGCCACTACGGCGGCGAGCAGCAGCAGTTCCGCGCCGGCCCCGAAGACCATCAAGGTCGGACTGGCCTACGACGTCGGCGGTCGCGGTGACAAGTCGTTCAACGACCTCGCCGCCGCGGGTCTGGAGAAGGCCAAGACCGACCTGAACATCGAGACGAAGGAACTCTCCGCAGTCCAGGGCGAGAACGACCAGCAGAAGCAGGACCGGTTGACGCTGCTCGCGAGCTCCGGCTACAACCCGATCCTCGCCATTGGCTTCGCCTACGCCACGGCGTTGGGCAAGGTCGCGCCGAAGTACCCGGACGTCCACTTCGGGATCATCGACGACAACAGCATCAAGGCGCCCAACGTCGAGGGCCTGGTGTTCAGCGAGAACGAGAGCTCCTTCCTGGTCGGTGTCGCAGCTGCACTCGCCACGAAGACCAAGAAGGTGGGCTTCATCGGCGGTGTGCAGACCCCGCTGATCCAGAAGTTCCAAGCGGGCTACGCGGCCGGGGTCAAGGCCGTCGACCCGACGGTGAAGGTGCAGGTCTCCTACATCTCGCAGGCGCCTGACTTCAGCGGCTTCAACGACCCGGCCAAGGGCAAGGTCATCGCCGAGGGTCAGTACGACAACGGCGCGGACGTCGTGTACCACGCGGCGGGCGGCTCGGGCAGCGGCCTGTTCCAGGCTGCGAAGGAGAAGAACAAGCTGGCGATCGGCGTCGACTCCGACCAGTACCAGACCGCACCTGCCGATGAGAAGCCGCTGATCTTGACATCGGCGCTCAAGGGCGTCGACACCGCGGTGTTCAACTTCATCGAGCAGGACTCGAAGGGGGAGTTCAAGGCCGGCTTCACCCGGTTCAGCCTGAAGGACGACGGCGTCGGCTACGCGACGTCCAACCCGAAGCTCGACCCATACAAGGCGAAGATCGAGGACTTCAAGGCCAAGATCATCGCCGGGACGATCAAGGTTCCCGAGACCCCGTAGCGACCGACCCGGCCGCGAGATCTGGCCGGATTCGACCCGCTGCCCGGGGAGTGCGGTATACCGTGCTCCCCGGGCAAGTCGTTCTCAGCCGTAGCTGTCGTTCACCGCCGCACCCAGGAGCGTGCGCCATTCATGCCGCAGACCAGCCGGACCTAGCCGAGCCCGCCGCGGCCGATGCGGCGGTCGAGTTACGCGGAATCACCAAGCGCTTCCCTGGCGTAGTCGCCAATCACGACATCGACATCGTCGTGCAGCGCGGTCACGTCCACGCCATCGTGGGCGAGAACGGCGCGGGCAAGTCGACGCTGATGAACATCCTCTACGGCATGCACAAGCCGGACGAAGGCACGATCACCGTCAACGGCAAACAGGCCGTCTTCTCCTCGCCGTCTGACGCCATCGCCGCGGGTATCGGCATGGTGCATCAGCACTTCATGCTCGCCGACAACCTCACCGTTCTCGAGAACATCGTGCTGGGCAGCGAACCGTCCCGCCGTGGCGTGCTGGACTCCCGGGCTGCGCGCGCGAAGATTCGCGAGATCTCCGATTCCTACGGCCTGGATATCGAACCGAACGAGCTGGTCGAGAACCTCGGCGTCGGCGATCGGCAGCGCGTGGAGATCTGCAAGGTTCTCTACCGCGGTGCGCAGATCCTGATCCTGGACGAGCCGACCGCCGTGCTCGTGCCGCACGAGGTCGACGAGCTGTTCGCCAACCTGCGCGGCCTGAAGGCCGAGGGCCTCACCGTGCTGTTCATCTCGCACAAGCTGGACGAGGTGCTGTCCGTCGCGGACGAGATCACCGTGATCCGCCGCGGTACGACGGTGCGCACGGTGCATCCGGCCGAGGTGACAGCACGCCAGCTAGCCGAGCTGATGGTCGGTAGCGAGCTGCCCGTTCCGGAGCTGCGCGAGTCGACGGTCACCGACGTCGCGGAGCTCACCGTCGAGCACCTGACGGTGCGCTCGCCGGACGGCCGGCCGGTGATCGACGACGTCAGCTTCGTGATCCACAAGGGTGAGATCGTCGGACTGGCGGGTGTCGAGGGCAACGGCCAGGCCGAACTGGTCGAGGCGATCATGGGCATCCGGCCGGCCGAGTCGGGTCACGTGCTGCTCGGCGACCGCGACGTCTCCCGCTGGCACACCCGCGACCGGCGCGAGGGCGGAATCGCCTACATCCCCGAAGATCGCCACCGGCACGGCCTGCTGCTCGAAGCTCCGCTGTGGGAGAACCGCATGCTCGGCCACCAGACCGAGCGCCCGAACACCAGGGGACCGTGGATCGACCGCGGCGGCGCCAAGCGCGACACCAGGCGCATCGTCGAGGAGTTCGACGTGCGCACCCCGGGTATCGACGTCACGGCCGCCTCGCTGTCCGGTGGCAACCAGCAGAAGCTCATCGTCGGACGCGAGATGAGCGGCACGCCCACGGTGCTGATCGCGTCGCATCCGACCCGGGGCGTTGACGTCGGGGCCCAGGCAGCGATCTGGGACCACCTGCGCCACGCGCGGGCTGCCGGACTGGCCGTGCTGCTCATCTCCGCGGACCTGGACGAGCTGATCGGCATGTCCGACACGCTCAAGGTCATCCTGCGCGGCCGGCTGGTCGAGGAGGTCGATCCGCACACCGTGACGCCGGAACAGCTCGGATCGGCAATGACCGGTGCGGGCCCTGTCGCGGCGGGAGGCGTGTCGTGACCGAGCGCCTCAACCGCCTGTTGCTCAACGTGATCGCGGCATTGCTGGCGGCGATATTCGCGGCGGCCATCACGTCGGTGATCCTGCTGATCCGCGGCGACAGCCCGACGCTCGTGATCTCGCAGATGTGGGACTACGGCACCCAGCGCAGTACTGAGCTGACGATCGTGAACGGCGCGACCGTCTACTACCTGTCCGCCGTGGCCGTGGCCATCGGCTTCCGGATGAACCTGTTCAACATCGGCGTCGACGGCCAGTACCGGTTCGCGGCGATGCTCGCCGGCGCATTCGGCGGTTCCGTCGCGCTGCCCAATGGGTTGCGCCAGGTGGCGATCATCCTGGTCGCGATGCTGGCCGGAGCGGCGTGGGCCGGATTGGCCGCGGTGTTGAAGGTTGCACGCGGCGTCAGCGAGGTCATCTCGACGATCATGCTGAACTTCATCGCGACGGGCCTCATCGCGTACTGCATGCGGCCGAGCATTTTCGGCGTGCGCGCGGGCAATGACGTCACCACCAAGCCGATCCCGAAGTCCGGTCAGGTCGGCGGCCTGGACCTCATCCCGAAGTCCGGTGGCAAGGTCTACGGCCTGATCCTGCTTGCGGTCGCCGTCGGGGTGGCGTTCCACGTCGTCGTCAACAACACCCGCTTCGGCTTCGACCTTCGCGCGACCGGACGCTCCGCCTCGGCCGCGCAGTCCAGCGGCGTCAACGTGAAGAAGATGACCGCGGTGACGCTCGTGCTGTCCGGTGCGATCGCCGGTCTCGTGGGCATGCCGGCGCTGCTCGGCGACTCGCATTCGTACTCGTCGATCACGTTCCAGACCGGGCTCGGCTTCACCGGCATCGCAATCGCGCTGCTCGGCCGGAACCACCCGGTCGGCATCGCGTTCGCGGCGGTGCTGTGGTCGTTCCTGGACAACTCGGCCAACATCCTCGACCTCAACAACATCCCGAAGGAGATCGTCCAGATCACCCAGGGAGTCGTCGTGTTGTCGGTCGTCGTGGCCTACGAACTGGTCCGTCGTGTGGCGTTGGTGCGGCAGCAACGCGCGGTCGGCAGGGCGCTGTCCACGCCGACCGGAACGCCCGTGGCGGAAGGAGCGCCGGCATGAGCACCACGGCGCCGGCCGCGAAGGTCGAGCGCGCCGAGCGGGTGCCCTCGACTCGCCGGTTGCGCGGCGGGCAGGTTCTGTTCGTGGCGGCGTTCGGATTCGTCCTGTTGGCGCTCGTCCGCGCGCTCACGGGTACCGCCCCGCTGACCGCCGGTGGGACGATCGGCGCCACGATCGCCCTCGCGCTGCCGATCGGCATGGCCGGCCTGGGTGGTCTGTGGTCGGAGCGGTCCGGCGTGGTCAACATCGGCCTCGAGGGCATGATGATCCTCGGCACGTTCTTCGGTGCCGCCTTCGCGTACTTCTCGCACAGCCCGTGGATGGGCATCCTGGGCGGCATCGTGGGCGGGCTGATCGGGGGCCTCGTCCACGCGGTCGCGACCGTCACATTCGGTGTCGACCAGATCATCTCCGGTGTCGCCATCATCATCTTGTCGACCGGGCTGGCGCGCTACCTCGCCGGTGTGTTCTTCACCGGGCAGAGCGGGGGCGGGCCTACCCAGTCGCCGTCGATTCCTCGGTTCAGCGCACTGAAGGTACCCGGGGCGGACAATGCGCTCGGCAAGCTCGAGCGCCACCAGTGGTTCATCGTCTCGGACGTGGCGGGAATTCTGCGCGGCCTCGCTACCACGCTGACGCCGTTCACGATCGTGCTGCTCCTGCTGTTCCCGCTGAGCTGGTTCGTGTTGTGGCGGACGGCGTTCGGGCTGCGCCTGCGGTCGTGCGGCGAGAATCCGGCAGCCGCCGAATCCCTCGGCGTATCGGTCTACTCCCTCAAGTACGCCGCCGTGTCAGTGTCGGGCGTGCTCGCCGGACTCGCGGGGGCCTTCCTCGCCGACTTCGCCGGAATCTATCGCGAGGGCCAGACCGGTGGCCGCGGCTTCATCGGCCTCGCCGCCATGATCTTCGGCAACTGGCGCCCCGGCGGTCTTGCCGCCGGTGCCGGGCTCTTCGGTTACACCGACGCGGTGCAGTCGCGCGGCCAGGCGAAGTCCGTACACGCGCTCTTGCTGCTCGTCGCATTGCTGCTCGTCGCCCTGGGCGCATACCTGCTGTGGCGGCGGCGCCTCGCTGCCGGAGTATTGACGACCGTCATTGCCGGGCTCGTGTTCGCGTGGTTCGTGGTCACGAACGACGTACCGATCGAGTTCGTCCCGGCCACGCCGTACATCATCACCCTGCTGGTGCTCGCGATCGCGTCGCAACGATTGCGAATGCCCGCGGCCGACGGCATACCGTGGCGCAAAGGTCAGGGGACGTGACAGCTGCGACCACGTTGCAGCTGACCTCGCCCGAAGTCGTCGCCGATCCGTACCCGCATTTCGCCGAGGCACGCAGCCGCGCGCCGGTGCAATGGCACGACGGCCTCGGCATGTGGCTCACCTTCACGCACGATGCGGCGAACGCGGTGCTTCGCGCCCGCACGCTCGGCCGGATCTGGACGCCGCGCTGGCCGGACGAGCCGATGCCGGCGTTCGCCCTGATCCACGTCAACTCGCTGCTCGAGAACGAGCCGCCGGAGCACACCCGGCTGCGCCGGCTGGTCGCTGGCGCCTTCGCGCGCGGCCACGTCGAGCGGTTGCGGCCGCGGGTGGCGTTGCTGGCCGACGAGCTGGCAGACCGGGTCGCCGACCTCGGCGCGGACGGGTCGCCTGTCGACCTGATCGCCGCCTATGCCGAGCCGCTGCCCGTCCAGGTGATCGCCGAGCTGCTCGGCGTGCCCCGGCCGGACTGGCCGTTGTTGCGTCCCTGGTCGAACGCGATCGTGAAGATGTACGAGTACTCGGTATCCGTCGCCCAGCGGGCAGCCGCCGAGCGTGCGTCAGCCGAGTTCGTCGAGTACCTCCGCGAACTGGTGTCGCTACGCCGCCGGACGCCCGCCGACGACCTGATCTCGTCGCTGATCGCCGAGACCGACCGTGACGGCGCGCGGCTGTCCGTCGACGAGCTGATCACGACGTGCACCCTGTTGCTGAACGCCGGCCACGAGGCCACCGTCAACGTCGTCGGCAATGGCGTGACGGCCCTGCTGGCTCATCCGGCGCAGGTCGCCGCGCTGCGCGCCGATGCGTCGCTCGTCCCGTCCGCGGTCGAGGAGCTCATCCGCTACGACTCGCCGTTGCAGCTGTTCGAGCGGACGGCTCTTGCCGCGACCCGGGTCGGGGCGGTCGTCGTCGAGCCGGGCCAGAAGATCGCCGCCCTGCTCGGCGCGGCGAATCGAGATCCGGCGGTCTTCGCCGATCCGGACACGTTCGATGTCACCAGATCCGACAACCCGCACCTCGGCTTCGGGGCCGGCATCCACTTCTGTGTCGGCGCACCGCTCGCGCGAGTCGAGCTGCAGACGTCATTGCGTACGCTGCTTGCGCGGTTTCCCGGGCTCGCGCTCCACGCCACGCCCCGGCGGCGCCCCGAGTTCGTCATACGTGGCGTGCAGTCCTTGCAGGTAACCATCTAGGAGACATACATGGCCGACATTGACTGGGCGAAGCTGCGGCGTGCCGCCCTCGAGGCGATGGGCAGCGCGTACGCGCCGTACTCGCAGTTCCCGGTTGGCGCCGCGGCGCTGGTCGACGACGGGCGGGTGATCGTCGGCTGCAACGTCGAGAACGCCTCGTACGGCCTTGGCCTGTGCGCCGAGTGCGGGCTCGTCTCGGCGCTGCACGCTTCGGGCGGCGGCAGCCTCGTCGCGTTCGCGTGCGTCGACTTCCGCGGCAACGTGTTGATGCCGTGCGGTCGCTGCCGGCAACTGCTCTGGGAGCACGGTGGCCCGGACCTGCTCGTCGACACGGCCGAAGGCCCTGTGCCGATGGTCGAGGTGCTGCCTCTCGCGTTCAGCCGCGAAGACCTGCCGTGACTGCTGAGCCTTTTGCCGCGGTCGACGTCATTGCGGTCAAGCGTGACCGCGGCCGGATACCGGACGAGCAGATCGACTGGGTGATCGACGCCTACACCCGGGGCGCCGTCGCCGACGAGCAGATGTCGGCTCTGGCGATGGCGATCTTGCTCAACGGTATGGCACCGGACGAGCTGGCGCGCTGGACGGCGGCGATGATCGCCTCGGGTGAGCGGCTAGATCTGTCCACTGTGGACAGACCGACCACCGACAAGCACTCCACTGGCGGGGTAGGCGACAAGATCACGTTGCCACTCGCGCCACTGGTTGCCGCGTGCGGCGCGGCCGTCCCGCAGCTGTCCGGACGTGGACTGGGCCACACCGGCGGCACCCTGGACAAGCTCGAGTCGATCCCCGGCTGGCGGGCGACGCTCACGAACGACGAGTTCATGCGCCAACTGCACGAGGTCGGCGCGGTCGTGTGCGCGGCAGGCGACGGGCTCGCACCGGCAGACCGCAAGCTGTACGCGCTGCGCGACGTGACGGCCACGGTCGAGTCGATCCCGCTGATCGCCAGCTCGATCATGAGCAAGAAGATCGCCGAGGGTTCATCAGCGCTGGTGCTCGACGTCAAGGTCGGCACCGGCGCGTTCATGAAGGACGTCGAGTCTGCGCGGTCGCTTGCGTCGGCGATGGTCTCGCTCGGCACCGCGCACGGCGTTCGGACCGTCGCGCTGCTCACCGACATGTCCACCCCGCTCGGGCGCACCGCCGGCAACGCCCTCGAGGTCACGGAGTCGCTCGAGGTGCTCGCCGGCGGAGGGCCGCCGGATGTGGTGGAGCTGACCTTGACGCTGGCCCGCGAGATGCTGTCCGCCGCGGGCCTCGGCGATGTCGACCCGGCCGATGCGCTGCGCGACGGCCGGGCGATGGACGTGTGGCGCCGCATGATCAGCGCGCAGGGCGGCGATCCGGCAGCGCCGCTGCCTTCCGCCCGCGAGAGGCACGTGGTCACGGCGCCGGCCTCTGGCGTGCTCACGCGCCTGGACGCCCTCGCGGTCGGTGTCGCCGCCTGGCGACTCGGCGCCGGACGCGCCCGCAAAGAGGATCCCGTCTCGTCCGGCGCGGGCGTCGTACTGCTCGCGAAGCCGGGCGATCGCGTGCAGGCCGGCCAGCCGTTGCTCGAACTGCACGCCGACGACCCCGCTCGATTCGCGCGAGCCGCCGAGGCGCTGGACGGCGGCTACGACATCGACGGCCCGCAGCAGTCGCGGCCGCTCGTCATCGAACGGATCGCCTAGGGGACGATCAGCGCCCAGCGGGCATCGACGGTCGCGCTGATCTGCACCGGCACCGGCGTGAAGTCCATCGTCTCGAAGCCCTCGCCCGAGCCGCCGGCCATGAGCCCCAACGACACCGACTCGTGCCGTACCGGCCGGCCGTCGAGCAGCCCCGTGTCGGCCAGTTCGATGAGCGTCCCCAGTCGGCCGCCGAGCGTCACGGCGTAACGACGTGCCCGGGCCAGCGCCTCGCCCACCGCGTCGGCCTGCACCTCGCCGTAGGCCGGATTGTCGTTGTCCAGGCGCCACCAGGGGCCATGTAGCTCGATGCCGTCGACGGTGTCGGTCAGCTCGGCGAAGGCACGCATGACCGCACCGGCCCGCTCGTTGTCGCGTCCGGTCACGATCAGATGCCGGGACGCGACCCACTCGGTCGTCAGCCCGCCCTTCGGCTCCGGGCGCCACACGACCTTGCGCTGCGACACGGCGCCGCGCTCGACCGTCAGGTCCGGGCCGGGCAGCGAGTCGATGGTCTGCTCGATCCGGGCGAAGCCGGTCACCAGGGAGGTCGCCGCCGCAGCGGCATCGGCGGTACGGCAGACCAGCCGGACGGTGATCTCGAACGAGTCGGGCGTGACGTCACGGAACACGGTGCTCCGGACGGCGACCTGCGGCAGTGGCAGGCTCATCAGTCCCGACTGAACTCGGCGATGGCAACACCGAGCAGCAGCAGGCCGAGTGCAAGCACCACACACGCCTCGACCAGCGGCGGTACGTGCCAGCCACCCCAGGTCACGCCCGGGTCGAGACGGGCACGTACCGCGGGCTCGATGTCGAGGTGGTCGAAGACGATCCGGCGCATCGGGTCGACGGCGTAGGTGAGCGGATCGATCCGGTTTAGCACGGTCAGCCACGTCGGCAGGCCGGTGAGCGGGAACATCGCCCCGGACAGGAAGAACAGCGGCATGACGAGCATCTGCGTGAGCGCCATGAATGACTGCATCTGCTTGACGCGGGCCGCCACGACCAGCCCGAACGCCGTCAGCATGAACGACAGCACGATCTGCAGCCCGAACACGGCCAGCACCAGGCTCGGGGCGTACGGCACGCCGACGAGGCCTGCCATCGCGATCATCAGCACGCCCTGCGCCGTCGCGACGGTGGCGCCGCCGAGGCACTTGCCGATGACGATCGAGCTGCGCCGGACGGGCGCCACGAGCATCTCGCGCAGGAAGCCGAATTCGCGGTCCCACACGACGGACGCAGCGGAGAAGATCGCCGTGAACAGCACGGTCATGCTGAGGATGCCGGGATAGAGGAACGTCCGCAGGTTGAGCCCGCCGGTGCCTGCCGAGGCGAGTTCCGACAGGCCGGTGCCGAGCACGAAGAGGAACAGCACGGGCTGCAGCAGCGACGTGGCAATACGCACCCGGTCGCTGAAGTAGCGGATCAGCTCGCGCTGCCACACGATCTTGATCGCCCGCAGCTCGCTGGCCGCCGACCGCGGCGGCACGCGCACCCGCGCCAAGCCCGAGACAGTCACGGCACTCATCTGCGCCCGCCCCGCCCGAAGATCGTCGCACCGGCGCGCAACTGGTCGGGCTCGTTCGTCTCGGCGTCGCGGATCGTCGTCCCGGTATAGGACATGAACACATCGTCGAGCGACGGGCGCGAGACGTTCACCGAACGGATGCCCGTCGGGAAGTCGGCGAACAGCTTGGGAATGAACTGCTCGCCCTCCTCGACGGCGAACGTCACCGCGCCCTCGGCGATCGTCGCGCGGATGCCGAACTGCTCACGCAGGGCCGCGATGGCAACCTCGTCGTCGTCGACGTTCATCCGGACGCGGTCCTCGCCGATGCTCGCCTTGAGCGCCTGCGGGGTGTCCAGGGCGATGATCTTGCCCTGGTCGATGATCGCGATGCGGTCGCAGTACTCGGCCTCGTCCATGTAATGCGTGGTCATGAAGATCGTGATGCGCTCGGCCTCGCGCAGCTCGTCGATGTAGCTCCAGATCGAGCTGCGCGTCTGCGGGTCGAGGCCGATGGTCGGCTCGTCGAGGAACAACACACGTGGTGAATGCAGCAGGCCACGCGCGATCTCGAGGCGTCGCTTCATGCCGCCGGAGAACGTGCTGACCTTGCTGGCGCGCCGGTCCCACAGGCCGACCATGTCGAGTACCTGGCGCAGCCGGTTGTCGATTGCGCCGCGCGGCATGCCGTACAGCTCCGCATGCAGTTGCAGGTTGCGCTCGGCGGTGAGGTAGGCGTCGAGGGTGGTGTCCTGAAAGACCAGGCCGATGTTGCGGCGGACCTCGTCGCGTTCAGTGACCACGTCGTAGCCGGCAACCTGCGCGGAGCCCGCGGTCGGGCGGATCAGGGTGCACAGGACGTTGATCGTGGTGGACTTGCCGGCGCCGTTGGGGCCGAGGAATCCGAACGTCTCGCCGGCGTCAACAGTCAGGTCGATTCCGCGCACGGCTTGGACCTCGCCGAAGCGCTTCACCAGACCGGTGACTGAGACTGCCGGCCCCTCCATCCCCGTCCCTACCTGCCAATCTCTGCTCCGTGCGGCGATCAGCGCACCACAAGTCGCGTATGTCGCGATGTCAGTATTCAACAACTATCCCGTGAAGAGCCGTGCACCGGACTCGTGAATACCTGCATGGCCGATACTGCCTGAAGCTCGATGGCGGGGCGCTAGCGTGTCAGCCGTGCCCACATCACAACCCACATCACATCCGGCCGAATTCACTACAGAACACATTATCTCGGCTCCCAAGGTGGTCTTGCACGACCATCTCGACGGTGGCCTGCGACCACAGACCATAATCGACCTTGCGCTGCAGACCGGTTACGGAGCGTTGCCAGCGACCGAGGCCGGCAAGCTCGGTCAGTGGTTTCGCGACAGTGCGGATTCCGGCTCGCTGGAGCGTTATCTCGAGACGTTCGCGCACACCGTCGGCGTGATGCAGACCGCCGAGGGCATCAGTCGCGTGGCCCGCGAGGCAACCGAGGACTTCGCCGATGACGGGGTCGTCTACGCCGAGATCCGCTGGGCGCCGGAGCAGCACGTCGACGCGGGGTTGTCCCTCGAACAGGTCGTCGACGCCGTCCTGGCCGGGTTCCGGCAGGGCGAGGCGGCCGCGGCAGCGCGCGGCAAGCGGATCCGGGTGGGCGCGCTGGTGACCGCGATGCGGCATGCGGCTCGTTCGTCGGAGATCGCCGAGCTCGCCGTCGCCTATCGGGACCAGGGCGTCGTCGGCTTCGACATCGCCGGGGCCGAGGCCGGATTCCCGCCGACCCGGCACCTGGACGCGTTCGAGTACCTGCGCCGGGAGAACTTTCACTTCACGATTCATGCGGGCGAGGCGTTCGGGCTGCCGTCGATCTGGGAGGCCATCCAGTGGTGCGGCGCGGACCGCCTCGGCCACGGCGTGCGAATCGCTGATGACATAGCTGATTCGTCCGACCGCCCGGTGCTCGGACGGCTCGCGCAGTACGTCCGGGACAAGCGCATCCCGTTGGAGATGTGCCCGTCGTCGAACGTGCAGACCGGCGCGGCGCGCTCGATCGCCGAGCACCCGATCGGCTTGCTGCGCAAGCTGTACTTCCGGGTCACCGTCAACACCGACAACCGGCTGATGAGCGGGACGTCGATGAGCCGCGAGATGGCACTGCTCGCCGAGGCGTTCGGCTACGGCTGGGACGACCTGCAGTGGTTCACGATCAACGCGATGAAGAGCGCCTTCATCCCGTTCGACGAGCGCCTCGACATCATCAACAACGTGATCAAACCCGGGTACGCGGCCCTCATTGGCTGAGCAGGCCGCGTGCCTTCTTGGCGGTGAGCACGCGCAGTGCGGCCGCGTCGACCAGGGCGTGGAACCCGGTGTCCGACCTGGCTCGTGCCAGCACGGCCGCGGCCATCTGTCCGATCAGTGACGAGTCGACCGTCAGTACCATGTCGCCGCCCGCTGCGATGAAGTCCACGGCCCGCGCTCCGGGCGCGAACGCCGCGACCTGCGCGGCGCTGCCCACGTCGTCGCTGATCACGACGCCGCGGAAGTGCAGCTCGCCGCGCAGCATCCCGGTGACGATCATGGGCGAGAACGCGGCCGGCCGGCCCGGGTCGATACGGCTGTAGTACGCGGTCGACATCATCACGAACGGTGCGCCACCTTGCACGGCTGCGGCGAAGGGTGCGAGGTACTCGTCGTGGCGCGTGGTCGTCCGGTCGGTGACGCCCGCCGTCGTGTCGGTGTTGCCGGTGACCCGGCCCAGGCCCGGGAAGTGCTTGAGCGTCGCGTCGACGCCGGCGTCTGCCAGGCCCTGCGCGAACGCGGTTGCGTGGTCGGCGACGGTGCCGGCGTCGAAGCCGAATTCGCGGTCGAGGGCACCGATCGGCGGATTCGACGGCGCGAAGCCGGCGCTGGGTACGGTGTCCGCCACCGGCGCGAGGTCGAGGTTGACGCCGGCGGCTCTCAGTTGTGCACCCCAGCGCTTCGCGCCGTTGCGCAGGCTTGCCGGAGACTCGGCGCCCTGGCGCAGGGCACTCGGGATGGACGAGAAGCCGTCACCGTGCAGCCGTTGGACCTCGCCGCCTTCCTGATCGGTTGCCACGAACAGCTTGATCGAGCCTGCGTGACGCTGCAGCCGGGCCGCGCTGTCTGCGGTCCGCGCGATGCTCGTCGTGCCCTGGCCCATCAGGATCACCGCGCCGACCTGGTACCGGGTGATTGCGGTTATCGCGGCCTGGTCGGTGCCCGTCGACGCCGCGCCGACCATGAACAACTGCCCGACCCGCTCGGCCTCCGGCATCGCGGCGAGAATCTGCTGGACGGTGCGCGGCGGGGCCGAGCTCGGCCGGGCGGACGCGGCCGAGCTGGCCGTCGGAGACGCGCTGGGCGGCGTCGTGGGCGCAGTTGACTCGATCGGAGACGTCGTCGGCGCCGTCGTCGGCGCGGGCATCGCGGTCGAGGCCGTCAGCACGCCGCCCGACGTGCATCCCGCGAGCGGGCGAGATGACCAGGCGCCGCATGACCAGGTGCCGCCGGACAACGCGGCTAGGAGCGGGGTGCTTGTGCGACTTGCTTGTGGTCTGCTCACATTGATGTAGGCACACCACAAGCGACCAAGTCGCGTGGTCGGACGGGCGCGACACGCCGGACCCGCGGCGCTTATCCACAGCCCGGTCCAGCGACCAGACGATATCCACAGATCGGCGCCGTGGATTTCGCGCCGTACGGCATGACGCGATGGTTGACGGCATGCGCAGACACACTCGCGACGCGGTCGACCATTCGGTGCTGCAGGTCGCCGACATGATCCGTGCGGCGCGCTGGTGGGCGAAGTTGAGCCAGCGGGATGTGGCGCTGCGTGCCGGGCTGCCCCGCGTCACGGTGGCGCGCATCGAGTCCGGCGAGACGGTCGATCCCTCGATCAGTACGGTCCAGCGCATCTTCGGGGCACTCGGGTTCTATCTAGCCGTCATGAATGACGAACTCGGCGAGCTAACCGCATATCACCCGGACACCGAGAAGTTCGATCGAGGTGGCCGGTACTTTCCTGCGCACTTGAAGGTGCACGACGTCGGAGAGCCGTACGGCACCGAGCGTGAGCGGTGGTGGGGCTGGCAACGGCGAGCCTGGCAACGATCCGATCCCACCGTCCCGCGTTGGACATTCACGCGCAATCGGCGAGCGAATCAGCTTCCCGTCGATTTCGAGCTCGGTGAGGACGGGTAGTCACGCGTCGTCAGATTGCCCAGTCGAACGTCTTCGTGACGGCCTTCCTCCACTGGGAGTAGAGCTCCTCGCGGTGCGAGGCGGGCATCGACGGCTGCCACGAGCGATCGGCGGTCCAGTTGGCGCGGATCTCGTCGGTGCTCTGCCAGAAGCCGACGGCGAGGCCGGCGGCGTACGCGGCGCCCAGTGCCGTCGTCTCGGCCACGACGGGACGCACGACCGGGACGCCGAGGACGTCGGCCTGGAACTGCATGAGCAGCTCGTTGCCGACCATGCCGCCATCCACCTTGAGCGTCGACAAGGCGACGCCGGAATCGGCGTTCATCGCGTCGAGCACCTCGCGACTCTGGAACGCGGTCGCCTCGAGCGCGGCGCGCGCGATGTGCCCGCGGTTGACGTACCGGGTCAGGCCGACCAGGGCGCCGCGTGCCTCGGGACGCCAGTACGGCGCGAACAGCCCGGAGAACGCCGGGACGAAGTAGGCGCCGCCGTTGTCGTCGACGGTCCGGGCCAGCGCCTCGACCTCGCCGGCCGAGGAGATCAGGCCGAGGTTGTCGCGCAGCCACTGCACGAGCGCGCCGGTGTTCGCGATGGAACCCTCCAGCGCGTACACCGGCGGGTGGCCAGCGAGTGCGTAGCAGATGGTGGTGATCAGCCCATGTGAACTCTGCACGCGATCGGTGCCGGTGTTGAGCAGCATGAAGTTGCCGGTGCCGTAGGTGTTCTTGGCCTCGCCCGGCGACAGGCAGGCCTGCCCGAACGTGGCTGCGTGCTGGTCGCCCAGGATGCCGGCGATCGGCACACCGCGCAGCGCGTCCAGGCCGCTGACCTCGGCATACACCTCCGACGACGAGCGGATCGACGGCAATATCGCAGCGGGGACGCCGACCTCCGCGGCGATGTCGAGATCCCAGGCGAGGGTGTCGAGATCCATCAGCATCGTCCGGGACGCGTTGGTCGCGTCGGTGGCATGCACGGCGCCGGCGGTCAGCTTCCACAGCAGCCAGCTGTCGATCGTGCCGAACGCGAGCTCGCCGTTGTCGGCCCGGGCGCGCGCGCCGTCCACGGAATCGAGGATCCAGCGCGCCTTCGGCCCGGCGAAATAGGTCGCGAGCGGCAGCCCGACGCGTGAGCGATACCAGTCCGCACCGCCGCCGAGCGTGCCGAGCGAGTCACAGATCGCCTGTGTGCGGGTGTCCTGCCAGACGACGGCCGGGGCGATCGGCTCACCGGTCGCGCGGTCCCACACCACGGTGGTCTCCCGCTGGTTGGTGATGCCCAGCGCGGCGACATCGCCGGCGCCGAGCCTGGCCTGATCAAGTGCGTCCGAGACGACCCGCGCGACATTCGTCCAGATTTCGACCGGGTCGTGCTCCACCCAACCGGGCCGCGGGAAGTGCTGTGCGTGCTCGAGCTGTGCGACCGATACGACGGCAGCGTCGTGGTCGAAGATCATGCAGCGGCTCGACGTCGTGCCCTGGTCGATCGCCGCGACGACGTGTGGCATTGCGCTAGCGTGCCAGGTGTGGAGGGCATTCCGCCGTCAATGCCGCGCGGTGGTGCCGCGTCGCGACTCGACGCCGGCTACCGCGAAGCCGCATGGTTGCGGATGGCCGGCGAGACGTTCGACGTGGTCGTCATCGGCGGTGGCGTGACCGGTGCCGGGGCGGCGCTGGACGCGGCCACGCGCGGCCTCACGGTTGCGCTGATCGAGGCCCGCGACTTCGCCTCCGGCACGTCGAGCCGCTCGTCGAAGCTCTTCCACGGCGGGCTGCGCTACCTCGAACAGCTCGAGTTCGGCCTGGTCCGCGAGGCGCTGCGCGAGCGCGAGCTGACCACCAGCTACCTGGCTCCGCATCTGGTCAAGCCCGTGCCGTTCCTGTACCCGCTCACCCACCGGGCCTGGGAGCGCCCGTACGTCGCGTCCGGCCTCGCGCTGTACGACACGATGGCCGGACCGACGAGCGCCGGCCAGAAGCACCTGACCCGCGCGGCCGCGCTGCGGCTGTTCCCCGGGCTGCGCCGCGACGCCCTGATCGGTGCGGTGCGCTACTACGACGCGCAGGTGGACGACGCCCGGCACACGCTCACGATCGCCCGGACGGCGGCGCGGTACGGAGCAGTCGTCCGGTCCTCTTCGCAGGCGGTCGGGTTCGCTCGCGAGTCAGACCGCGTCGTGGGCGTCCGGGTGCGTGACGTCGAGGACGGGCGGGAGATGACGGTCGGCGCCGGCGTGGTGCTCAACTGCACCGGTGTCTGGACCGACCAGATCCAGGCGCTGTCCGGCGCGCAGGGACGCTTCAAGGTGCGGGCGTCCAAGGGCGTGCACGTCGTCGTGTCGCGGGAGAAGATCACCGGTGACGCCGGGCTGATCCTGCGCACCGAGTCATCCGTGCTGTTCGTGATCCCGTGGAAGAACCACTGGCTGATCGGCACCACCGACACCGACTGGACACTCGACCTCGCCCACCCGGCGGCCACCCGCAGCGACATCGACTACCTGCTCGAGCGCGTCAACGCCGTCCTGGTCACGCCCCTCACGAACGACGACATCGAGGGCGTGTACGCCGGGCTGCGGCCGCTGCTGGCCGGCGAGTCGGAGGAGACGTCCAAGCTGTCCCGCGAGCACGACGTGGCCCGGGTCGTGCCGGGTCTGATCTCGATCGCGGGCGGCAAGTACACGACGTACCGGGTCATGGCGGCCGACGCGGTCGACGCCGGGGCCGGCGACCTGCCCAAGCTCGTCCCGCCGTCGTGCACCGACAAGGTGCCGCTGCTCGGCGCGGACGGCTACTTCGCGATGCGCAACCAGGTCGACGCACTCGCCGCCGAGTACGGGTTGCATCCGTACCGTGTCCGGCACCTGCTCGACCGCTACGGGTCGATGATCCGCGACGTGCTCGAACCCGGTCTCGCCGCGGCGGAACTGCTGCAGACCGTGCCGGGAGCCCCCGACTACCTGATGGCCGAGATCCGCTACGCGGTGACCCACGAGGGCGCCCTGCACCTCGAGGACGTGCTCACCCGGCGCACCCGGATCTCCATCGAGTACCCGCATCGCGGCATCGAGTCCGCGCAGGCGGTGGCCGATCTGGTCGGCGACATCCTCGGCTGGGACGCCGCGCGACGCGAGGACGAGATCCAGCACTACGCGGCGCGCGTCGAGGCCGAACGTTCCTCGCAGGAGAAGGCGGCCGACGCCGACGCCGATGCGGCACGCTCAGCCGCGGGCGAGATCCGGCCTGACCTGTTCGATCTCGATCAGCCGGCGCCCGCCCGGTAGGTGGGCGCGCGGCGCGCTGACACGGCCTGCTCGAACGCGTAGGCAAGCCGCCACAGGTCGGCGTCTTTGCCGGCGCGCCCGATCAGGCTCACCCCGACCGGCAGCAGGCCGGCGAATCCGGCCGGGACGCTGATCGACGGGTTGCCTGCGACGGCGGCCGGCGAGGTCGTCTCGACGTGGTAGATGTCGCCCGCGGCGTAGTCGATCGGCCAGGCAGGGTCGTTGCTGGGCGTGAGGATCGCGTCGACGCCGGCGAGGGCACGGTCGAGCACGGCCCGCGCCTCGCGAGTGGCGACGGCACGCTGCTCGCGGTACGTCGGGTCGTCGAGATCGGGGGCGGCGAGCGCCTGCTCGAACAGGCTCTGCCCGAAGTACGCCAGCTCGTCCGGGTCGGCCTTGTTGAACGCGATCAGCTCGGCGAGGCTGCGCGCGGCGGCGTCCGGAGCGGCGGCCAGGTAGGCGTCGATGTCGTGGCGGAACTCGGCCAGCAGGGCCGGCCACTCCGCATCCTGGATCGCGGACGGATCGACCTCCACGTCGGTCGCGGTTGCCCCCTTTGCGCTCAGCGCGGCAAGCGCCGCGTCGAGGACGTCCGTCACCGCCGCGTCGAGGCCGGCCGGGCGCCACACGCCGATGCGCGCGCCGTGCAGGGTGGCGCCGCGCAGGTCCGGCGGTGGGGTGCGGCAGAGCACGGCATGCAGCAGCGAGGCGTCGGCGACGTGGCGCGCGATCGGGCCGGGGGTGTCCTGGTAGGACGAGAGCGGGACGACGCCCGCGCCCGGCACGGTGCCGAACGTCGGCTTGGCGCCGACGATGCCGCAGACGCCGGCCGGCGAGATGATCGAGCCGTCGGTCTCGGTGCCGACCGCGACCTGGGCGAGCGACGCGGCGACGGCTGCGGCTGAGCCGGACGACGACCCCGACGTGCTGCGATCCAGGACGTGCGGGTTGCGGGTCTGACCGCGGACGGCACTCCAGCCGCTGGTGGAATGCTCGTCGCGGAAGTTGGCCCACTCCGACAGGTTTGTCTTGCCCAGGATGATCGCTCCGGCGTCGCGCAGCCGGCTGACCAGCGGGGCGTCGGCGGGCATCGATTCGAGCAATGCCCGTGACCCGGCCGTGGTCGGCAGCCCGGCGACCGCGACGTTGTCCTTGACGAGCACCGGGACGCCTTCGAGCGGGCGCGGCGGGGCTCCTGCGCGGCGGCGCGCGTCGCTGGCCTCGGCGTCGGCGAGAGCGACCGGATGGACCGCGAGGACCGAGCCGAGCTGCGCGTCGAGGGCGTCGATGCGTTCGAGGTAGGCCTCGGTCAGCGCAGCGGCGGTGAGCTGCCTGGACGCCATCGCGCCGTGCAGCTCGGCAATGGTGACCGCGTCGAGGTTCAGTCCTCCAGCTGCAGGCACGTCTCGACCTCTTCGACGAGGGAGGTCCAGCGCTCGGGGTCGATCGGGTCGTCCAGCGCGCCGGAATCCTCGTCGAGGTCGCAGAAGGCAACGAGTTCGCGTACCAGGTCGGCCGCCCGCGTCGACGGGGCGGTCAGGTCGTAGCTGGCATCAGGCGACACCTCGAAGGCGTCGTCGTCGGCGTCCTCGAGCTCCTCCCACCGCTCCAGCCGGGTGAGCACGTGCTGATCTGCGGTCCGGCAGTACCGGGCCAGGTCGGCCGGCTCGGTGAACACCGAGATGTTTCCCTCCTCGCCCAGGAACAGCACCTCGTCGTCGACCTCGGCACGGATCGTCAGGTAGGTGGCGTCCGGCAGCACGAGCTCGATCGGCTCCGCGCCGACGCGCTCCCACACCGACTCGGCTTCGAGCTCGTTCTCGGCGAAGTCGCCGCGCCAGTTCAGCCAGCTCTCGACGCGGGCGATCGCGCGCTCCCACGTCTCGGCGATGACATCGCCCAGCTCGCTCCAGCGCTTGCGGCCGTCCTTGCCCTGGTAGCTGACCTCGTCACTGACCAGCTCCTCGTACTCCGGCGTGCTACCCACCAGGCGGCGCAGCGCGCCGTCGTCGCAGCTGTCGGCGATCTTCTCGACCATGTCGACGACATTGGCCAGGGCGGACACATGCACGGGATCCGGCTCGCCCGCGGCCCATTCGTAGACCTGGTCCAGGTCATAGGCGTCGTCGCCGACTGGTCGCAGGTCATCGGGCGTCAGCTTCTGGACGCGTCCCCACGCCGGATGGTCGGACAGGTCGTTCTCCTCGCCGGAGGCGATGAAGTCGGCCAGCTCGCGGGTATTCGGGAACAGCAGGATCTTGGCGCCGTCGCCGAGGAAGCCCTGCCACTCCTCGCCTTCGTCGTCCTCCCACGGCGGGGCCCACAGGGTGAGTCCGGTCCGTCCGCCGACAGTGAGGGTGATCGGCACGATGGTCGCTTCCAGCGCGGTACTCATTTCGGTGCTCCTCGGCGCCTAGTTGGGGAAGCAGGTGGGCGTCCCGCTCGGCAGGCCGCTCGGTGGGGTGATGCAGAAACTGCCGCCCGTCCCGCCCGTCGGGAAATCGGTCGGGAAGTCCGTGGGGAAGTCGGTCGGGAAATCGGTCGGGAAGTCGGTCGGGACGTCCGTCGGGTTGGCAGGAGCGCTGCCGCTGCCACTACCACTACCGCCGGTTTCGCTGATGTCGCAGATCTTCCACTTGCCGCTCTGCTTCTTCATCAGCGCGACGCCCTCTGTAGTGCCGTCCTCGTCCACGACGCTGAACGGCACGCTTGCCGAGTCGCCCCGCTCGCTGCCCTTGCCGACCTTGTAGCTCTTGATCTTGACACTCGTATCGCCGCTGATACTGCGGTGCAGCGGATCGCAGGTGATGGCGAGGGACGGCGTGCTGCTGCGTCCGCCTGGGGGCGGGCCGTACGGGCCGTAGCCGCCAGGACCGCCCGGCCCGGGTGGATAGCCCGGCGGCGGACCGTACGGCGGCTGACCCGGCGGCGGACCGTACGGCGGCTGCCCGTAGGAGGGTTGTCCCGGCGGCGGACCGTACGGCGGCTGACCCGGCGCCGGACCGTACGGCGGCTGACCCGATGGCGGACCGTACGGCGGCTGACCCGATGGCGGACCGTACGGCGGCTGACCCGATGGCGGACCGTACGGCGGCTGGCCCCCGCCGTAGGGTGGTTGCTGGCCGGGGTTCGGCTGCTGTGGGTAGCCCGATCCGGGGTAGTCAGTCATCCGTCCCTCGCCTGAGAACTCAGCCCGCTTCGCACCTGCATGTGCGAACCGTGCCGAACCTTACTTGCCACCCGCACGATCCTCGGTTCGGGTGGTGGGTCCGGGACGCTGTCAGACGCCGATCGGGTGCCAGACGGTCTTTGTCTCGACGAACGCCGCGAGCCGGCTCGTGCCCGGGTCGGCGGCCCAGTCGACGTCGCCTGGAATGTAGACGCGTTTGACGTTGTCGGCGGCCGCCTGCTGCAGGGCGGTGCGCGCCCCGGTGTCGGCGCCGGTCAGGTCGATCGCGTTGACGTCGCGGTGCGAGGCCAGCCACGGCGCGAGCTCGGCAACCCGCCCGGTGAGCAGGTTGACGACGCCGCCTGGCAGGTCGGAGGTCGCGAGCACCTCGGCCAGCGAGACCGCAGGAAGCGGCCGCTGTTCGGATGCGACGACCACGGCCGTGCTGCCGGTGGCGATCACTGGTGCGACGACCGAGACGAGCCCGAGCAGGCTGGAGTCCTGCGGGGCGAGCACGCCGACCACGCCGGTGGGCTCGGGCAGCGAGAAGTTGAAGTACGGGCCGGACACCGGGTTGCTCGATCCGACCACCTGGGCGTACTTGTCGGCCCAGCCCGCGTACCAGACCCATCGGTCGATCGCGGCGTCCACAATGGACAGTCCGTCGACGCCCTCTGCGGCGGCGACCTCAGCCGCGAACTGGTCGCGCCGGCTGTCCAACATCTCCGCGACGCGGTACAGGATCTGCCCGCGGTTGTAGGCGGTGGCGCCCGCCCAACGGGGCGCTGCCTTGCGTGCCGCGACGACCGCGTCGCGGACGTCCTTGCGCGACGCCTGGGCGGCATGCGCGAGCAGCGTGCCGTCCGCGCCGGTGACCGGGTACGACCGGGCGGACTCAGAGCGGGGGAACGCCCCGCCGATGTAGAGCTTGTACGTCTTGCGGACGCGCAGCCGCTCGGGCGCAGGCGCTGCCTTGCGGGCTCTAGTGGGCAAGATAGGCCTCCAGGCCGTGACGGCCGCCCTCGCGGCCGAACCCGGACTCCTTGTAGCCGCCGAACGGCGAGCCGGGGTCGAAGCGGTTGAACGTGTTCGCCCAGACCACGCCGGCCCGAAGCTGCTGCGCGAACCAGAGGATGCGCGAGCCCTTCTCCGTCCAGATGCCCGCCGACAGGCCGTACGGCGTGTTGTTGGCCTTCTCGACTGCCTCGGCGGGAGTGCGGAACGTGATCACGGAGAGCACCGGCCCGAAGATCTCCTCGCGGGCGATCCGGTTGGCCTGCGAGACGCCGGTGAACACGGTCGGCGCGAACCAGTAGCCGCGCTCGGGGATGTCGCACGGCGGTGACCAGCGCGTTGCGCCCTCGGCCTCGCCCGAGTCGGTCAGCTCGCGGATGCGCGCCAGCTGCGCCGCGGAGTTGATCGCGCCGATGTCGGTGTTCTTATCGAGCGGGTCGCCGAGGCGCAGCGTGGTGAGCCGCAAGCGCAGCGCGGCGGTCACCTCGTCGGCCACCGACTCCTGAACCAGCAGCCGCGATCCGGCGCAGCAGACGTGGCCCTGGTTGAAGAAGATGCCGTTGACGATGCCCTCGACGGCCTGGTCGAGCGCGGCGTCCTCGAAGATGATGTTCGCGGCCTTGCCGCCGAGTTCGAGGGAGATGCGCTTGCCGGTACCAGCCGTCGTCCGCTGGATGATCTTGCCGACCTCGGTCGATCCGGTGAACGCGATCTTGTCGATGCCGTCGTGGCGCACCAGCGCCTCGCCGATCTCGGGCCCGCCCGCGAGGATGTTGACGACGCCTGGCGGAAGGTCGGCCTCGGCGATGATCTCGGCGAGGGTCAACGCGGTCAGCGGCGTGGTCTCGGCCGGCTTGAGCACGACCGTGTTGCCGGTGGCCAGCGCGGGCGCGATCTTCCACGCTGCCATGAGCAACGGGAAGTTCCACGGGATGATCTGGCCGGCGACGCCGATCGGGCGCGGGTTCGCGCCGAATCCGGCGTACTCCAGCTTGTCGGCCCATCCGGCGTAGTAGAAGAAGTGCGCGGCCGCGAGCGGGATATCGACGTCGCGCGACTCCTTGATCGGTTTGCCGTTGTCGAGCGATTCGAGGACGGCCAGCTCGCGGGAACGTTCCTGGATGGCCCGCGCGATGCGGAACAGGTACTTCGCCCGTTCGCGTCCGGGCATCGACGACCATACGTCGGCGTATGCGCGCCGGGCCGCGCGCACCGCGTCTTCCACATCGGACGGTCCGGCCTCGGCGACTTCGGCCAGTGGCTCCTCGGTGGCGGGGTTGATCGTCTTGACGGCGGTGCCTGTGCCGTCGCGGAAGCGTCCGTCGATGAAGATGCCGTAGGACGGCTTCAGGCGGGCGATCTCGCGCGACTCGGGCGCCGGGGCGTACTCGAACCTGGTCATCAGTCCACACTCACGTAGTCGGCACCGTCGTAGGCGCCCGTTGCCAGCTTGTGCCGTTGCAGCAGCAAGTCGTTGAGCAGGCTGGACGCACCGAACCGGAACAGGTCCGGGCCGAGCCAGCGATCGCCGGCGACCTCGTTGACCATCACCAGGTACCGCACCGCGTCCTTGCTCGACCGGATGCCGCCGGCCAGCTTGACGCCGCGCACGTCGCCGGTCGCTGCCGCGAAGTCGCGGACGGCCTGCAACATCACCAGCGCGACCGGGGGAGTGGCCGCCGGGGAGACCTTGCCGGTGGACGTCTTGACGAAGTCGCCGCCTGCGAGCAGGGCCAGCCACGAGGCACGGCGGACGTTGTCGAGGGTGACCAGTTCGCCGGTCTCGAGGATGACCTTGAGGTGCGCCGTGGCGCAGGCCGCCTTCACGGCGACGATCTCGTCGAAGACCTGCAGGTATCGCCCGGCCAGGAAGGCGCCGCGGTCGATGACCATGTCGATCTCGCCGGCCCCGGAAGCGACGGCCTCGCGGACGTCGGACAGCTTCGTGGCCAGTGAAGCGCGTCCGGACGGGAACGCCGTGGCGACGCTGGCCACGGCGACCGGACTGCCACGCAGCGCGTCGACGGCCGTCGGCACCAGATCCGAGTAGACGCACACGGCGGCGACGGGCGGCACGGACGTGTCGCCCGGATCGGGGCGCATCGCCTTGGCGCACAGCGAGCGGATCTTGCCCGGTGTGTCGGCGCCTTCGAGGGTGGTGAGGTCGACCATCCGGATGGCCATGTCGATGGCCCACGCCTTGGCCGTGGTCTTGATGCTGCGCGTGAACAGCGACGCCGCCCGCGCCTGGGCGCCCACCTCGTCGACTCCCGCGAGCCCGTGCAGGAAACGGCGCAGCGACGCGTCGTCGCGTGTGACATCGCGCAGATCGGTGCGCGGTTCGGGCAAGGTGGCGGTCACCTGGCCAGTCTAGGGAGCATCCTCGTCACCTGGACTTCGCCATTGCCTCATCTGCGCTCCATCCGGGCGTTCCATCCGGCGTAGAGGGTCGGCCGGACACCGCTACGGACGAGGGGATGCCTGATGACCAGATGGCGTGCAGGGGTCTTGAGCGCAATCGCCGCGGTCGCAATGACGCTGTCCGGCGTCGAGGCCGCGAGCGCGGACACGCAACATCCGACGTTCGATCTGCAAGCGCACCGCGGCGGGCTGGGGCTGCGTCCGGAAAGCACGCTCGCCTCGTTCGCCAACGGGCTGCGGGTCGGCGTCACCACGCTGGAGATGGATCTGCAGATCACCAAGGACGATCAGGTCGTCGTCACCCACGACCGCAAGGTCGACGGCACGAAATGCCTGGACACAGCGCCCGCGTTCGCCGGTGACCCGCAGTTCCCCTACGTCGGCAAGTTCGTCAACACGCTGACCCTCGCCGAGGTGAAGACGCTCGACTGCGGGACGAAGACGCTGGCGAGCTTCCCCGAGCAGGTGCCCGCGCCCGGCGCGCGGATGCCGCTGCTCAGCGAGGTGTTCGACCTCGTCAAGAGCTACCACGCGTACGGCGTGATGATGAACATCGAGACCAAGGTCGAGGCCGGCTCGCCGACCGAGACCGCGCCGATGGAGCAGTTCGTGCAGGGCGCCGTTCGCGAGATCCACCGCGCGCACATGGAGCGTCAGGTGACGATCCAGAGCTTCGACTGGGGTTCGCTTATCCGGATGCACCAGGTCGACCCGAAGCTGCCGCTCGTCGCACTCGACAACCAGGACTTCCTGCAGGTCGGCCAGCCGGGCAAGTCGCCGTGGCTGGGCGGCATCGACATCGACGACTTCGGCGGCGATCCGCTGCTGGCGATCAAGTCGTTGGGCGCGAGCGCGTGGTCGCCGGTGCACGGCAACCCGCAGGGCGGCACGGTGAACGACCCGGGCTACGTGCCGTACACCACGGCCGCGAAGGTGGCTGAGGCCCATGCCCTCGGGCTCGAGGTCATTCCGTGGACGATCGACGACCAGGCGACGGTGAACAAGCTGATAGACGACGGCGTCGACGGCCTGATCACCGACTACCCCGACCGGCTGCGCACGTGGCTCGGCGAACGGGGCTACCCGCTGCCGAAGCAGTACCCGCCCGGGTCGGCCCCGGCCTGAGCCCACGGGGGCGCGCGGGCCGACCGCGATCACTAGGGTCTGCAGTCGTGGAGACTCTGGTCGTCGATCACCCCATCGCCCGCTCGCGGCTGACCGTCATGCGCGACAAGTCCAGCAGCAACGCCGAGTTCCGGGCCGCGCTGCGCGAGCTGGCGACCCTGTTGGTGTACGAGGCGACGCGCGACTGTGCCGTGTCGGATGTGCCGATCACGACGCCCGTCGGCCCGACGACCGGCGTCACGCTGGCAAACCCGCCGCTGCTCGTGCCGGTACTGCGCGCGGGCCTCGGCATGGCCGAGGCGGCGTTCAACCTCCTGCCCGAATCGCAGATGGGCTTCGTCGGACTCGCCCGCGACGAGGAGACGCACGAGCCCGACGCGTACATGGCCTCGCTGCCCGACTCGCTGGCCGGCCGCCCGGTCATCGTCCTCGACCCGATGCTCGCCACGGGCGGCTCGTTGATGCATTGCGTGTCGTTGCTGTCCTCGCGCGGCGCGTCCGACATCACGGTGGTGTGCGCGCTGGCCGCCCCGGAAGGACTGTGGCGCCTGGAGCAGAGCGGCCTGCCGCTGCGGGTCGTCACGGCCAGCATCGACGCCGGGCTGAACCAGAACGCCTATATCGTCCCGGGCCTGGGCGACGCCGGGGATCGCCAATTCGGGCCGCGCTAGATACCTCCCCGTAGCCTGGCAACCATCGGGGGGTCCGAACGTCTATTCCGGTAGCCGCAATTCCGCGGCCGAACTGGACTCCGACGTTGCGGGGGCCCCAATGAGGACAGCGATGGCGGATCGCACGTCGGACGCGGACATCGAACGGCTGTACCGGACCCAGCGTCTCTCCATGGTCCGGCTGGCCCTGCTGCTGGTCGACGACCGCGAGACCGCCGAGGACGTCGCCCAGGACGCGTTCGCTGCACTGCACCGGCGGTGGCAGTCACTGCGCACCGAGGATGCCGCGATCGGGTACCTGCGTACCTGCGTGGTCAACGGCGCGCGGTCGGTGTTGCGGCGGCGGCGCACAGTGCGACGCCAGCCGCAACCAGATGCGGATCTGTTCGTCGCCGAGAGCGCCGACAGACGCGTCCTGCTGGCCGAGGAGCATCGCGAGGTGATCGCGGCCATGCGACGCCTGCCGGCACGCCAGCGCGAGGTGATCGTCCTGCGGTACTGGTCCGAACTCAGCGAGCCGCAGATCGCCGCGACTCTCGGCATCTCGGTCGGCTCGGTCAAATCCAGCGCTTCTCGCGGCCGCGATGCGATCGCCGCGATCCTCGGAGGTGCCGCATGAACAGCTTCGATGTGGACGAGCGCATTCGCTCGGCACTGGCCGCACAGGCCAACCAGATGACCGAGGCCGACTTGAGCCCGGCGCCGCTGCCGACCGACGAGCGTTCGCGCACGGTCGTCCCACTGTTCGGGCCGCAATGGAAGCGCCGGTGGCTGCCGCCGTTGCTGGCGGCGGCCGCCGTCGTGGCCGTCGCGGCCGGGACGATCGGGGTGGTCGAGGCCACGCGGGCCGACCGTGCGCAACCCGGTCGGACGCCGACGCCCACACCGACCGTCGCGGCGCCGACGCCGTCAACCACGGCGACACCGACCGCGGTAGCGCCGCCGCCCGGGCCGACGAGTCCGGTTCCGACCACGTCCCCGACCCCGACCGCGACCCAGTCCGCGCCAGCCGCGTTCGAGCTGGGCTACCAGCCGTTGTGGCCGTTCGCGAACCTCGCGGACGCGAAGGAGTGGCAGGCGAGCTACCGCAACGGTGGCCATCAGCCGTGGCACCTGAGCGCCACGGCGACGGCGCAAGCGTTCGTCGCTTCGCTGGGATTCAGTGAGATCGACACGATCACCAACCAGCGGACCGACGCGGACGGCGCGCACATCGGCGTCGGATATGTCGACCCGAACGGGACGAAACGTACCGCCGCCGTGCTGCACCTCGTCCGCTTCGGTACCGACACGGACTCGCCCTGGGAGGTCGTGGGCAGCGACGACACGGACTTCTCGCTGGAGAAGCCCGACTACGGCTCGGTCGTGTCCTCGCCGGTCACCGTCGGCGGGCACATCACCGGCGTGGACGAGAACATCAAGGTGAGCGTCCGCCAGGTCTCGTCGGAGAAGCCGATCGGGCAGGCGTGCTGCACGCCGGCCGGCGGCGTCAACCAGCCGTGGTCGACGAAGGTGTCGTTCACCGGAGCCACCGAGCCGGTGATCACGGTCGTCGCCAGCACCGGTGGTCACCTGCTGGCCGTGGAACGTTTCGCGATTCAGGGCGTGCGCACAAGGTGATTCAGGGCTTGCGCCCAAGTGACAAGATTGTTATTGAAATGATGGCAGCGCGCCGCAACGAAACGGGTCCGCACTACGTCATCTAGACAGTTCCGCGTCACGCGTGGCACGGCCTCGCCCTGGGGAGGAAGCTCGAGTGCTCAGTGGGGGAGCCATGTTCCGGCGTGCAGCAGCCAGGCGCTGGTTGCTCGTGTGCGTGGCAGGAGCTGTGGTGGCGGCGGGCGCATCCGTCGCGGTCGCTCTGGGGGGCGACCGCACGCCCGTCGCGCCACGCACGACTGCCGCCGGCCCGGTCGCCCACATCGAGGCGTTGCCGATGCCGGCGAAATGCGCGTCCTGGGGCTGCACCAAGGCGGGCACCATGGACCTCGGCGCCGGCTACGCGGTGACCCTGTGGCATGCGGGCAAGGACGGCGATTTCCGGGCCAAGCCGGTCGTCGAGTTGACCCATGAGGACGTGGCCGTGCAGTGGTGGCTCTGGTCGCGCGGCCACGGCTGGGACGCGGCGATCGAGTGCAGCGTCCAGGTACCCGAACCCAACTGCATGCTGAGGGCCGGTGACGGCGTGCACTCCGGCGTGGCCCAGCTGCTGATCTTGCGGCACGGCCGGCTGGACGCGCCGCCGCGAGCCTCGGTGATCGCCGACCTGCC
>WNGI01000373.1_pt1 | contig 33951 bp, 28 predicted proteins | sample 5400621 | NCBI WGS metagenome assembly WNGI01 (sample SAMN13153374, study PRJNA577476) | soil metagenome | isolation source: 20 cm soil or saprolite under Garry oak tree replicate 1 | place: USA:California | collected 2016-06-15
GTCGAGCCCGTGCGGTTGGATCGGCACGAGCGCCTCGCGGCAGCCCGTCAGCGCCGCGCTGGCGAGGTAGCCGAGGGTCGGCGGGCAGTCCACGAGGACGAAGTCCCAGGCGGCCGGAAGGCGCTCCAGGGCACGGATCGCGCCGAGTGCAAGATCGACCTGCAGCGTCCGCTCGGCCGTCACCAGCCAGGACGACGCCGGCACAAGGTCGACGCCGAATGCCCTCGTCGGCTCGGCCAGGTCGACGAGGCTGCGGGTGCCGAGGAATGTTTCGAAGAGATCGCGTTGATCGTTCGGGCCGGCGCCCAGCCAGGACGACGCCGACCCCTGTGGATCGAGATCGAGAAGGAGTGTTCGCCGGCCCGATTCACCGAGCGCCGCGGCGATATTTACGGTCGCCGTCGTTTTCCCGCAGCCCCCCTTGCGGTTGATGATCGCGATCGTGCGCATGCGTCCTCGTCGCGCGGTGGCTGCCCCCGTCCATCGTCCAGCGGGCTCGAGCCCCGGCCGAACGCTGGTCATTCGATGGTACTCGCGAACCCGGCGGATTCCACCCGATCGGTGCGCCCAGGCACCATGGGAATCCGTCGGTCGCTCAGCGCTTGCCGCCGAACAAGGTTCCAAAAACGCCGCGGATGATGTCCTGGCCGGCCCTCGATGAGAGGACCCGACCGGCCGTCCGGACCCCGGTCTCGACCATCCGGTCGCGTTGCCGGGCGTCGGCGCGAGCGCGGCGCTGGGCCGCCGCTCGTTCTCGCTCGGCTGCTCGCTGGGCGGCGGCCATCTCCCGCGCCTGACGGGCGATCTCGCGTTGCTGCTGGGCGGGCGTCATCGTGTTCAACCCGCTCGCCGTTGTTGGCGGAGGCCCTGCTGCCTGGGCCTGCTGCGCGGCCTGTTCGGCCGCCGCGGCTCGGGCTGCCTCGATCTTGCCGGTGATGATCTCGTAGGCGCTCTGCCGATCGATCGCCTGGCCGTACTTCGCCCGGAACGGGCTGGCGGCGACTCTTGCCTGGAGGTCCGCGTCGGGCAGGGCGGCCATCAATGAGTCCGGCGGAAGGAGACGGGTCGCCGCGAGCGGTGTCGGGATGCCATATGGTGAGAGAACCGTCACGAGTGCCTCGCCGATGCCGAGCGATGTGATCGTCTTCTCGACGTCGTAGTGCGTGGTCGTGGGAAACGTGCGCGCGGTCTTGCGAAGGGCATCGGCGTCGTCCGGCGTGAACGCCCGGAGGGCGTGCTGGACGCGGTTGCCGAGCTGGGCAAGAACCGATGACGGGACGTCCGTCGGGGCCTGGGTGACGAAGTACACGCCGACGCCCTTCGATCGGATCAGGCGAGCCGTCCGCTCGATCTGCTGGAGAAGCGCGTCGGACGCCCCATCGAAGAGGAGATGAGCCTCGTCGAAGAAGAAGCAGAGCTTCGGCTTCGGCAGGTCGCCGACTTCGGGCAGGGCCTCGTACAGCTGGGCGAGCATCCAGAGCATGAAGGTGCTGAACAGGCTCGGCTTGTCCATGACGTCGCGAAGCTCGAGGACCGACACGATGCCCGAACCCTCGGGCGTCCCTCGGAGCAGGTCGTGAACGTCGAACTCCGGTTCGCCGAAGAAGACGTCCGCGCCCTGCTGCTCGAGCACCACGAGCGATCGCAGCAGGACCCCGACCGACGCCGGCGACATGCCGCCATAGTCGGCGAGTATCGGCTTGCCATCGTCGGACGAGAGGAACTTGAGGGTGGAGGCGAGATCCTTGAGATCGAGCAACGGCAGGCTGTTGTCGTCGCAGTACTTGAAGACGAGGGTGAGGATCGAGGTCTGCGTCTCGTTCAGGTCGAGGACCTTGCCAAGGAGCAGCGGGCCGAAGCTGTGGACCGTGGCCCGGACCTGTGCACCGAGCTGGCCGGACAGGCTCAGGAACTCGACGGGGTGTCCGACAGGCTCGAACGTCCAGGCGAGCGAGGCGGCTCGCTCGACGACCTTTGGATTGGTCGCGTCCCCGGGGGCGGCGATCCCGGTCACATCGCCCTTGATGTCGGCGACGAAGACAGGCACGCCGGCCCTGGACAGCTCGCCGGCGAGAAGCTGGAGCGTCTTCGTCTTGCCCGTTCCCGTCGCCCCCGCGATCAGTCCGTGGCGGTTCATCATCGAGAGCGCGACCTGGACGCGGGTCTCGTTGAGGAGCTCATCCCCGAGCATCGGGCTGCCGATGACGAGGCCGGGCTCCGTCAGGCCGTACCCGCTCAGCATCTCGTCGCGAAACGTGCTGTCCATCGATCCTCCACCCCGGCGATGGCTGTTCGGGGTCGGGGCCGAAGGGTAACATCGGCCGCCTTCCACCCTGGTCGGCGTCAGTCCTCGCCGGTCCGCGGATACGAGCCAAGGACACGGACCATCTCGGCCTCGGTCATGAGCTCACCGAGCGCGGCGGCGCAATCGGGCTCGGTCGCGTCGGCATCGACGTCGACCCAGAAGACGTACTCCCAGCGGGCCGTTCGGGCCGGCCGCGATTCGAGCCGCGACAGGTTGACGCCGCGCGAGGCGAATGCCCCGAGGCAGCGATTGAGCGAGCCCGGCACGTTGCGGACCGCGAAGACCAGGGTCGTCTTGCGCGGACCCGGCACGGGCAGGGACGACGACCCGACGGATCCGTCGCGGCCGAGCACCGCAAAGCGAGTCCGGTTGTTGGCGCCGGTCTGGATGTCCGCCGCAAGGACCTCGAGGCCGTACAGGTCGGCGACCCGCGGCGAGGCGACGGCAGCGGCGTGGCCCTCGCGGTTCTCGGCGATCATCCGGGCCGCCCCCGCCGTGTTGTACGTCGTCATCACCTGCCAGTCGCGCGTCCGCAGGAACTCGTCCGCCTGGGCGAGGGCCTGGGCATGGCTGTAGACCCGCTCGATCCGGTCGAGCGACTGACCGGGCAGCGCGACCAGTGCAAGGCGGACCGGGACGCTGACTTCACCGACGATCCGGATACCCGCGTCGTAGAACTCCGACAACAGGTCGTACGTTTCCCGGATCGAGCCGGCGAGGGAGCTCTCGATCGCGACGACCCCTGCGTCGACCGCTCCGTCACGGACGGCCTCGAAGACGGCGCGCCAGGTCGGAAATGCCTGTCGATCCGGCGCGGCGACGGCCGCCCCGTCCGCCGGGCCCGGTCCGAAGTAGGCGATGACCGCCTCCTCGGAGAAGGCGCCCGGTTCGCCCTGGAAGGCGACCGTTATTGATTGAACCATTCGGTCGTGTCGATCCGTCCGGCTTCCTCGTCGAGCTCGGCACGACTTGCCTTTGCATCCTTTGCGCCAATCCCGGCCCGTTTGCGATTGCCGGCATCCTCGGTCGCTCCGGCCCAGTGCTCCTCGGCGAGAAGCAGGTTTAGCGCCGCGATGTACGCCTCGATCGACGCGGCGATGATGTTCGCGCTTGTCGACTCGCCCGTGTACCGGCCCGTTCCTCGGGCTCCCGCCGCGCCGGACGGCGGTGCGATCGATACGGTCACCCGACCCTCGGCGTCGGGGCCCTCGGCAACGGCATGGACGTCGTACGAGAGAAGGCGCGGGTGTCCGGCGAGGACGTCGGCGAGGGCCCGGTCGATCGCCCGGAACAGCGCGTCCACGGCGCCGTTGCCCTCCGATGCTGCCTCCCACTGATGATCGCCGGATGCGATCACCACCGCACCGCGGCTGTTGACGTTCGAGCCGGACGTCACCGTCCAGCGAGCGAGATGGAGCGTCGGGGTCTCCTCGGTCGGCTGGCCGGAGGCAGTGCTCGAGGACAGGGACATGTCGCTACCTCCCGGCCGGGGCCGTTGGTGTCGTCGGCGCCGTTGGTGTCGTCGGCGCGGTCGTGAAGTGCCGCTCGTCGCGTCGCCGGAGCTCCGCGCCGGATTTCCAGATCGTGTACTCGAGCGAATCCGCGAGGGCCGTCGCCGACGCCGCGATGATGTTCGTGTCGCTGCCCATCGTCGACCACTCGCGGGTCCCGTCGGACGAGTCGATGATGACCCGCGTTCGGGCAGCCGTGGCCGCGTCGCCGTCGAGGATCCGGACCTTGTAGTCGATGAGGTGGACGTCGTCGAGCTGCGGGTAGAACGCCCGGAGCGCCTTGCGGAGGGCCGCGTCGAGGGCATTGACCGGGCCGTTGCCGTCGGCCGCTGTGTGGAGCACCTCGCCGTCGACCTCGACCTTGACCGTCGCCTCCGCCAGCAGCTCCCGTCCGGAGCGCTGCTCGACGAGGCATGTGTAGTCGACGATTCGGAAGGGGGCGACGTAGCCGGCCTGGTGACGCCGGATGAGGAGCTCGAAGCTCGCCTCGGCGCCCTCGAACGCGAGGCCTTCCGATTCGAGCTGCTTGACCAGGTCCGAGAGGACCTTCGGGTCGATGACCCCCTCGAGCTGGTGGCCCAGCTGCTCGGCCCGGATCCTGATGTTCGCCCGGCCGCCCAGCTCCGAGACGACGAGCCGGCCGGCATTGCCGACGGCGGCCGGGTCGATGTGCTGGTAGCTCCGCTCGACCTTGGCGACGGCGGCGCCGTGGACGCCGCCCTTGTGGGCGAATGCCGAGCGGCCGACGTACGGCTGGTAGTCGTCCGGCTTCTGGTTGGCGATCTCGGCGACCGAGCGCGACAGCTCGGTCAGGCCCGTCAACGTTCCGCCGCCGGCCGGCACGAGCTCGTGCGCCGTCTTGAGGGCGAGGTTGGCGAGGATCGAGACCATGTTGGCGTTGCCGGCTCGCTCGCCGTAGCCGTTGATCGTCGCCTGGACGTGGCGGATCCCGGCCGCGACCGCCGCCATCGAGTTGGCGACGGCGAGCTCCGCGTCGTTGTGGGTGTGAATGCCCCAGGTGATCGCCGGCGCGGCCTGGTCCGCTTCCAGGCTCGCGCGGGCGTCGCCGACGATCGTCAGGAGTTCATCGGTCAGGGTGCCGCCGTTCGTGTCGCACAGGACGAGGGTCCGGCTGCCGGCCTCGCGGGCGGCACGGAGCGTTGCCAGCGCGTACTCGCGATCGGCCTTGAAGCCGTCGAAGAAGTGCTCGGCGTCGTACACGCTCTCGCGGCCGCGGTCGACGACGAAGCGGACCGAGTCCGCGATCATGTCGAGGTTCTCGGCCGCGGTTGCCCCCAGCACCTCGGTGACGTGGAGCAACCAGCTCTTGCCGAAGATCGTGACAACCGGCGTCTCGGCCGCGACGAGTTCACGCAGGTTGGGGTCGTCCTCAGGTCGGTTGGAGCGGTGACGGGTCGAGCCGAATGCAGCGAGCCTGGCCGTCTGCCAGGTCATCCCCTTGGCGGCCTTGAAGAATTCGACGTCCTTCGGGTTCGAGCCGGGCCAGCCGCCCTCGATGTATGGCATCCCGTATTCGTCCAGCATGCGGGCGACGCGCAGCTTGTCGGCGAGCGACAAGGTGATGTTCTCGCCCTGCGTTCCATCACGCAGGGTCGTGTCGTAGAGGGTAATGGGTTGGTCGGTCATGGTCGGTGGCTCCGGCTGAAAGAGATCGGATTGCTACGCTTCGGCCGCGACGGTTGCCCGTGCGGCCTGCGTAATCGCGATCCGGTCGACGATCGCCTGGGTCATCGCGACGGTTCCGACCTGTGTCGTGCCGGTTGCGGTGCCGGCCGGCGGGGTCAGGTCGGCGGTCCGGAAACCATCGTCGAGCGCTGAGGCGACTGCCGCCTCGATCGCCGTTGCGACGTCATCCCGCCCGAGCGACCAGCGGGCGAGCATCGCGGTCGAGAGGATCGTCCCGATCGGGTTGGCGATGTCCCGCCCGACGATGTCCGGGGCCGAGCCGTGGATCGGCTCGTACAGGCCGAGGATGCCGTGATCCGTCCGGCGCTCCCCCAGCGAGGCGGACGGCAGCATCCCGAGCGACCCGGCGAGGACGCTCGCCTCGTCCGACAGGATGTCGCCGAACAGGTTCTCGGTGACCAGGACATCGAACGCGGCTGGTTGGCTGACGAGCAGCATCGCGCACGAATCGACGAGCTGGTGATTGACCTGGACATCGGGGAATTCCGGGCGCAGATCGTCGACGACGCGCCGCCACAACCGCGACGTCGCGAGGACGTTGGCCTTGTCGACGCTCGTCAGCCGTCCGCGCCGGGCCTGGGCAAGCTCGAAGGCGAGGCGAACGACGCGAACGATCTCGGGCTCCGTGTAGGGCAACGTGTCGCTCGCAACTCGTCCACCCGGCACCCCGGTCGCCTCCGTCCGCCCACCGAAGTACAGCCCACCCGTCAGCTCGCGGACGATCAACAGGTCGACGCCCTCGAGCAGGTCGGGCCGAAGCGGCGACGACGGCACGAGGGCCGGGTGAACGGTGACCGGCCGGAGGTTGGCGAACAGGCCGAGCCCGCCACGGAGGGCAAAGAGCGCCTGCTCCGGACGGACCGCGGCGTTCGGGTCGTCCCATTTCGGGCCGCCGACCGCACCAAGAAGGATCGCGTCCGCGGCACCGGCGGCCGCCACATCCTCGTCCCGGATAGGGAGGCCATGGGCGTCGATCGCGCAGCCGCCGGCGAGGATCTCCGTCGACTCGACCCTGAAGCCAAACCGCTGCCCGGCGGCATCGAACACTGCCCGCGCCGCCGCGACGACCTCCGGCCCGACCCCATCACCCGGGATCGCGGCGATCCGGTAGGTGGCGCCCCCGACGCCTTCTTTCACGAGGGCTCCTGCAATACTCGCGGGGCGACGAAGGCGACGTTGACCCCGTTGATCTCGGCCCCGTGGAGCTTGTTCACCGCCACGAGATAGCCCTCGAGCGAGGCCTCGATGATGTTCGTCGATAAGCCGTGGCCCGAGACGACGAGTGCCCCCGGGCCCTCGTCCGACGAGCGGCGGCAGCGGACGAGCGCCTGGCCCTGGGCGTCCTCGCCGGCGGAGACTGCCTTGATCTCGTATTCGGTCAGGACCGGGTGCCAGCCGAGGATCGGCTGAAGGGCGGCATCGACCGCCGAATAGAGCGCGTCGACGGGTCCGTTGCCCGTCGCCTCGGCCGACCGGTCGGCACCGCTCACGGTGAGCGACACGCTGCCGGTCGCCTTGCCACCGTGCGACGACGTGACACTCCAGCCGACGAGCTCGACCGACGCCGGCACCTCGGATGCCCGCTGTTCGACTAGCGCATGGAGGTCGGCGTCGGTGACGTCCTTCTTGGCATCGGCCAGGGCGATCGCCTGGCGATAGATCGTGTCGAGAGCCTCGCCTTCGACCTCGTGCCCGAGCTCGCGCAACTTGCCCTGGAGGCCGCGCCGGCCGGAGAGCTTGCCGATCGTCAGCTGGCTGCCCGCCAGGCCGACGGACTGCGGGGTCATGATCTCGTAGGTCAGCGGGTTCTTGATCACCCCGTCCTGGTGGATCCCGCTCTCGTGGGCGAAGGCGTTGCCGCCGACGACCGCCTTGTTCGGCTGGATCGCGAAGCCGGTCAGGTAGCTCACGAGGCGCGAGGCGGCGGTGATCTGCTCGGTCTGGACGCCGCTGCTGAGCTTCGGGAACTGGGTCGGGCGCGTCCGAAGGGCCATGACGACCTCCTCGAGTGACGCGTTGCCGGCTCGCTCGCCGAGCCCGTTGATCGTGACCTCGACCTGACGGGCTCCGGCCTGAACGGCGGCAAGGGTATTGGCCGTCGCGAGCCCGAGATCGTTGTGGCAGTGGACGCTTACGGTCGCCTCGCGACCGACGAGGTCGACCACCCGACCGACGAGGACGCCGAACTCCGCGGGAATGGCGTAGCCGACGGTGTCCGGGATGTTGACTGTCGTGGCGCCCGCCTCGACGACCGCACCGTAGACCTGGAGCAGGAAGTCGACGTCGGTCCGCGACGCGTCCTCGGCCGAGAACTCGATCTCGGCGTCGGCGCCAAGCGCCTCCCGGCCGTACCGGACCCAGCGCACGGCCTCGGCCAGGGCCTCCTCCCTTGACAGGCGGAGCTTGTGCTTGAGGTGAATGTCGCTCGTGGCGATGAAGACGTGGAGATGCGGCCGCTCCGCGACCCGGATCGCCTCGACCGCCCGCTGCGGGTCGCCGTCGCGGCACCGCGCGAGGGCGGCCACGGCGATCCCGCCCTTCGTCTCGCGGGCAATCCGCTGGACGGCCTCGAAGTCGCCCGGAGAAGCAGCCGGGAAACCGGCCTCGATGACGTCGACCTTGAGGCGAGCGAGCTGGCGGGCGACCTCGAGCTTCTCGGCGGCCGTCAGGCCGGCGCCGGGGGCCTGCTCCCCGTCGCGCAGGGTGGTGTCGAAGATCCGTACGGCGCCCGGCGCGATGACGGCGCGACTCACGACTTCGACCCGCTGCCGCTCGCCGCCGCCTGCGCCTCGCCGGCCCTGACGACGACCGGGTTGAGGAACGCCATCTGGCTGCGAAGCTCCGCCCCGACCGTTTCGATCTGGTGGTCGCCGTCCTGGGCCCGGAGCCGCTCGAACTCCTGCCGGCCGCCGTCGCTCTCGGCGATCCACGCCTTGGCGAACGTGCCGTCCTGGATCTCGGCCAGGACCTGCCGCATCGTCTCGCGTACATGGTCGTCGATGATCCGTGGGCCGCTGACGTAATCGCCGTACTCGGCCGTATCGCTGACGCTGAAGCGCATGAAGTTGAGGCCACCGCGATAGAGCAGGTCGACGATGAGCTTGAGCTCGTGCATCGTCTCGAAGTAGGCCAGCTCTGGCTGGTAGCCGGCCTCGACGAGCGTCTCGAAGGCCATCTTGACGAGGGCGGCGGTGCCACCGCACAGGACCGACTGCTCGCCGAACAGGTCGGTCTCCGTCTCCTCGGCGAACGTCGTCTCGAGGACGCCCGCACGGGTGTTGCCCAGGGCCCGGGCGTAGGCGAGGGTGCGGGCGCGGGCGGTCCCGGTCGCGTCGCGATGAACGGCGAAAAGGGCGGGGACGCCGCCGCCGGCCTGGAAGACGCTGCGGAGCAGGTGGCCGGGCCCCTTCGGGGCGACCATCCCGACGTCGACGTTGCCCGGCGGGTCGATCCGCCCGAAATGGATATTGAAGCCGTGGGCGAACATCACCAGCTGACCGGCTCGCAGGTTCGGGGCGATCTCGGCGTCGTAGACGTCCTTCTGGCCCGTATCGGGGACGAGGATCATGATGACGTCCGCCGCATTGACCGCCTCGGCGACATCGGCGACGCGGAGCCCAGCCTCCTGGGCAAGCGGCCGGCTCTTCGATCCGGGCTGGAGCCCGACGACGACATCGACCCCGGATTCGTGGAGGTTCAGGGCATGGGCATGGCCCTGCGATCCATACCCAATGATGGCCACGGTCTGGCCCGCGAGCGCCGCCGGATCAGCGTCATTGTCGTAGTACATCCTTGCGGTCATCGGGTTTCTTCCTCTCCTGAATTGGCACCCTCAGTGGTGAACTGCATCACGCCCTCCGAGGTCCAAGGCGGAGCTCCGCGATGCCGTCGGCCCGAGGATTCGTCATCTCTTGACTGCCTCCTCAATTGACGCGGAGCCGCGGGCCATGACGACGGCCCCGGTGCGGACCAACTCCTTGATCCCGTAGGTCCGGACAAGGGCGACGAACGCGTCGACCTCCGTCTCTGTGCCGGTCACCTCCACGATGACGGATTCGGCGGCGAGGTCGACGACCCGACCCTTCGACAGCTCGACGATCGTCAGGATCTCGGCCCGGTTGCTGTCGGTCGCCCGGATCTTGACGAGGGCCAGCTCGTGGCCGACCGTCGGCTCCGACGTCACGTCCTGGACCTTCAGGACATCGATCAGCCGATAGAGCTGCTTGGCTGCCTGCTCCACCGCGACGTCGTCGCCGTGGAGGGTGATCGTCATCCGGCTGACATCCGGCTGGTCGGTGTGGCTCACGGCGAGGGAGTCGATGTTGAAGTTCCTCGCCCGCATCAGGCTCGAGACGCGGTTCAGGACACCGGGCTTGTCGAGGACGACGGCGATCAGGGTGTGGCGGCGGTGCTCGCCGCCGCCGGGCAGGGCCCGGACCGGGGGAGCGACGTGGGCCGGCCCCGCCGATTCGCTCGGCGTCGCCGTCCCGGCCGATGCCGCGACCGAGGCGGGGGCGGCCACCGGCAACCCGCCGACGGCGTCCGGCGGTGCCTTCCCGTTCGAATATGGCGCTGCGAGAAGCTGCTTCTCGCTCTCCGAGGTCGAAGGCTGAGCTCCGCGAAGCCATCCGCCCGAGGATTCGGCGCTCATTCGTCTGCCCCGCCCCAGTTCTCGATCAGGTCGGACAGGCCCTTGCCCGCCGGCATCATCGGAAAGATGTTCTGTTCCTCGGCGATCTCAAACCAGATGAGAGCAGGACCGTCGACCGCCTGGGCGGACCGAATGGCGTCGTCGACCTGATCCGGCGACTGGGCCCGGAACGCCGGGATGCCATAGGCGTTGGCGAGCTTCTCGTAGTCGGGACCCTGGAGGTGGGCCGAGTGGTAGTTGCCGGCGTAGATGATCTCCTGCCACTGGCGGATCATCCCGAGCTTCTTGTTGTCGAAGAGGGCGATCTTCACCGGGATCCTGTCCTGGACGAGCGTCATCAGCTCCTGCGACGTCATCTGGAAGCCGCCGTCGCCGGTGATCGCCCACGTCTCGCGATCCGGCCGGCCGAGCGCCGCGCCCATCGCCGCCGGGACGCTGAAGCCCATCGTTCCGAGGCCACCCGAGCTGACGTGGCTGTTCGGCTGTCGGAAGCCTGCATAGCGGGCGAGCCACATCTGGTTCTGGCCGACGTCGGCGACATAGGTCGCCTTGTGGTCGGTCAACTCGCCGATCCGACTGACGACGTAGTCGGCCGAGAGGAGGCCGTCCCGCCAGGCCCCGGAGCCGTGCCACGAGCTGCCCTCGGATTCGCGGCGCCAGTCCGCGAGCTCCTCGAAATACGATGCGCGGGTCGCCGGGTCGACCGCCGCCACCATCGGCAGCAGCGCCCGCAGGACCCGCCCCGCGTCGCCAACGATCGGGACCTCGACCGCGACGTTCTTGCCGATCTCGGCGGGGTCGATGTCGACGTGGACGATCCGGGCGTAGGGCGCGTAGGTCCGGACATTGCCTGTCACCCGATCGTCGAAGCGCATGCCGATCGCGATCAGCAGATCGGCCGACTGGATCGCCCGGTTGACGTGCTTCCAGCCATGCATCCCCATGAAGCCGTAGCTGAGGGGGTGATCCTCCGAGATCGCCCCGACACCGAGGAGGGTGTGGGCGACCGGGATCTGCGTCTTCTCGGCGAAGGCGACAAGATCGTCCCATGCCTCGGCGTGGAGGACGCCGTGACCGGCCAGGATGACCGGCCGCTCGGCCCGTGCGATCTCGGCCGCGGCGACCTTGAGCTGACGCCCATTGGCGTCCATGTTCGGGCGGAAGCCTGGCAGCCCCGCGATCACCTGCTCATCGGTCGGGTGCTCGGCGTTCGTCTCCTGCTGGAGGGCGTCCTTGGTGATGTCGATGTGGACCGGTCCCGGGCGTCCGGTGCGGGCGATATGGAAGGCCTCGGCGAAGACGCGCGGCAGGTCGTCGGCATTGCGGACCAGGTAGTTGTGCTTCGTCATCGGCAGGGTGATGCCGTTGATGTCGATCTCCTGGAATGCGTCCTTGCCGATGAGGACGCTCGGGACATTGCCCGTGATCGCGACCATCGGGATCGAATCGAGGAGTGCCGTCCCGATGCCGGTGACCAGGTTGGTCGCCCCCGGACCGGAGGTCCCCATGCAGACGCCGACGCGGCCGGTGACGCGGGCGTAGCCGTCGGCAGCGTGGGCGCCACCCTGCTCGTGGCGGACGAGGATGTGGCGCATCTCGGGGTAGTCGCCGAGGACGTCGTAGAGCGGGAGGATGACGCCGCCCGGATAGCTGAAGAAGACGTCGACGCCCTGACGGATGAGCGCCTCGCAGACCACGTCGGCGCCGATGCGCGTCCGGTGGCGCGGCCTCGTGTCGTTGAGCATCGCCTTGCGCGCCTGCTCGACCGCCGCGGCACCCGCGGTTCCGTCGCCGGGGACATGCGACCGGCGCGCGTCCGGACTCGGCGGCTTCGCCGATTCCCCTCTCGTCACTGTCATCGCCTGTCTCCGATCGGTCTCAGGGTTCGATGGTGGCTCGCGGCCAAACAAAAACCCTCGCCACCCGGCGAGGGTCCCTTCGGTTGTCGGTGGTCGTGGCGCCTAGCGTCCGTTCCTCCGAGTTCCTCCGTTCTCCCGCCGGGAGCCGGTAATAAGCCCGAGAAGGCTGTCCAGCCCGAGGAGGAGCGAGCGAAGAAGTCCGGAAAGCGATACGTCGACCAGGCCCGAGCCCTCGATCGGCACGTTCACGCGGCGGCCGTCCGTCGTGATCACGACGGCGACGCGGCGACGATCTCGTCCGTCGAACTGACCCAAGTCGATCTCCGATAGCAAACCATCGGGACGGACACGGTCCGACCCATGTGCGCGCAGTCTACGAGGCCCTCGAGGATCGCGCAACCCGCCGGACCGCACCGCAGCGCCCACGTCCCGATCAGGCCGGATCCGCCACGCGGTGGAGGACGCCCATCTCGCGTCGCTCGTGAGGGCGGCCCAGATCGGTGAACGACGAAGGCCGCCGGCGGGGGCCGGCGGCCTTCGATCGTATGGCGCTTCGAAAGCGCGCTGGGTCAACCCCAGCGGTGACCGGCCTGGATGACCAGGGCCGTGCTTGCGAGCGTCATCAGTGCCAGGATGACCCGGATGGCCTGAGCCTTGAAGACAGTCTTCATGGTCACCAGTCCCACCGAATCCCTGCGCCGACGGTGAGGGCCATCGATGCAAGAAGCATCAGCGCCCAGGTGAAGCGCGCCAGGTTCGCCTTCACGGATGTTCCCCTTCCAACAGGGTTGGTTCGCCCTGGATCGGCGGCCGGGCGGTCTCGGTGAGATCCCTGGCTTTGCGTCCCCGCCTCGCGGCGGGTTTGCCCTGGACGATCGTTCGAGCGGAAGGACGAAATGCCCTTTCACCTGCACCGTACGGGGGATGCCCGATGCCGGCCCATGACCCGACGGTACCCAGCGGGCCTTGCCCGTGGGGTCAGTGCGGCGGCGCACCAATCCCGCGGACGGCGGGCTCAGCCGCCGACGCCCGAGACGTCACCGCCATGACCCAGGACGGGCCGGGGTGGCACCTGCCGCATGGCCGCCGCGATCACGATGATCACGCCGACGCCGATGAGGACATCCCCGACGCTGAAGACGTTCGCGAACGGAAGCCAGGCGGGCAGGGCGAAGATGTCCGTCAGGGGCGCCAGGGCCGGGTCCGGGAGGACAACACTGTTCGAGTAGACGGTCGACGTCACCTGTCCGCGGGCCTGGAGCGCACCGAGGGCGGCCGGCATGAAACCGCCATTGGCCATGATCGCGGCGAAGTTGCAGGCGGCGCCCAGCGCCACGATCGGCATTCCGGTGATCCTGCGATTCGCCAGCACAGCGAGGACGACCGCCGCCGTCGATGCGGCGTAGATCGGCGGGCCGGCCGCGCCGATCCGGGAACTGATCACGTCGGAGAAGAGGAGCACCTGAACGAGCAGACCGCCGAGCATGACCCAGGGCCATTGGAAGTGCAGCTGTGCAAGGCCCGCCGGACGACCGTGAGCGAGGAAGCCGACGGCCAGCCCGATCACGAGGGCATACAGGATGAACATGCTCGTCCTCTTCAGATTGCGCGAGGCGGTTGACGATCAGGAGGCGGCGACGGATCAGACCGACGCGGGGGCCTGGTGGCCGGGCATCGTGGCCGGAATGTCTCGGGGGCTCGAGCTACGGTCGTGGGAGGTGGACGCCGGGGCGCTGCGTTGCGCCAGTTCGATCTCAAGGTAACGCGTCACCGTTGCGGCCGTTTCTGGGCGAGCGAACAGATAGCCCTGGCCGAACTCGCAGCCGAGCGCCCGCAGCCGCTCGAGCTGACCCTGTTCCTCGATCCCCTCGGCGATGATCGCAAGTCCGAGGGTCCTGCCCAACGCCACGATGGCACCCGCGAACGCCCACTCCTCCTGGCTGTCCGCCGGGCCGACAAACTCCCGGGCGATCTTCAGGATGTCGACCCGGAACCGGCGCAGATACCCGAGCGAGGAATAACCGGTTCCGAAGTCGTCGATCGCGATCCGGACGCCGAGCTCCCGAATGGCCTCGAGCCTGGCGATCGTGGTCGACGTGTCGTGGAACATGACGGTTTCGGTCATCTCGAGGATCAACCGATGCGGCGGCAGCCCGGTCTCCCGCATGATCCGGCGGAGGTCGTCGACGAACGTCGCCTCGGCAAGCTGCTGGGCTGCGAGGTTCACCGTCACGCTGAGGCCGCGTCCATCGCGTCCGAACGACGACCACTGGGCCGCCTGGGCGCACGCTTCCTGGAGGACCCAGGCACCGATCGGGAGGATCGCACCCGTCTCCTCGGCGAGCGGGATGAACTCGTTCGGGCCGACGAGGCCGCGAGTTGGATGTCGCCAGCGGACGAGGGCTTCGACACCGGTCGGGACGCCCGACTGGAGATCGATGATCGGCTGATAGAAGACCGCCAGCTCTCCTCGTCCGAGACTCTTCGAGAGCTCCGCGCTGAGGGCATGGCGGGCGACGATCGCCGTGTGCATCGTCGGCTCGAATACGGCCACGCGGTTCTTTCCCGACTCCTTCGCCGTGTACATCGCGACGTCGGCGTTCCGGAGCAGCTCGTCGGCGGTCTCGGTTCCGACGCGTGCGACGGCGATGCCGAGGCTGGCCCCGACCTTGATCTCCTGGCCCTGGACCTGGAAGCTGATCCGGAACGCGTCGATGATTCGATTCGCCACGAACATGGCGCGGGCCAGGTCCCGATCGTCGTCCAGGAGGACGGCAAACTCGTCGCCGCCCAGGCGAGCGGCAACGTCTTCGGCTCGGAGGACGTTGCGAAGTCGGTCGGCGGCGTCGGACAGGAGGCGATCGCCGGTGGCATGGCCGAGCGTGTCGTTCACGATCTTGAAGTCGTCGAGGTCGAGGAACAGCACGACCGGCAGGCGAGTCGTCGACATGTCGGCGAGGCGCTCCGCAACCCGCTCGAGGAACAGACTGCGATTGGGCAGGTTCGTGAGCGGATCGTGATAGGCCTGATACCGGAGCTGCTCCTTGAGCCGGGAGAGCTCGGCGAGCGATTGCTCCAGGTGTCCGTTCTCGAGCGCCGACGCGGCCTGGTTCGCGAGTGTCTCGAGCAGCCGCAGGTCGTCCTCGCTGAACGTCGTTCCCTCGGTGAGCCGGTTGGCGATCAGCAACGAGCCGATCAGCTCCGATTCGCCTCGTAGTGGGCTCACCATTGCGAGGTGCACGCCGGCGCGCTCTCCCGGTTCCGGGACATAGAAGAACGGCGCCGACGCCGTCCGGACGCGCGAGGAGAGGCGCTCATCGTCGATGGCGGGGACCGGGACCATGATCTCCGGCTCGCCGTCGTGCCAAGACCGGGTGCGCAGGGCGTCCTCGTTGGGATTGCGCGGATACAGGACCACCTCGGCGAGCTCGGCGCGGAACATCGCCCGGGCATGCTCCAGGAGCGCGATCAGGGCGGAATCCAGCTCCGGCGAGTGCTGGAAGATCCGGGACGACTGATAGAGGAGTTCGAGTCGCTCGTGCTTCTCGCGCTCCGACACATACGCCCGGTAGGCAAGGAAGACGATCAGCAGCGGCAACGCGAGCAGCCAGAGGAGGCTGGGATCGAGCCACAGGATCGACACCGCAAGCAGGGCCAGGCTCGTGTTGGCGAACGCGACGAGGCTGCCGAATCGGACCATGTCCGGGAGCTTCTCGAATTGGGGAGCTCCGCCCGACACCGTGATGACCGTCGCGATGAGGATCGCGGTCAGGACGGTCGAGACCTGCGTCGCGGCGAAGGCCGCCAGCCAGTCACGCTCGTGAGGGGGCCCGTCGAGCGCGGCGAACTGGTACAGGATGATCAGCGAGACAACCGCCATGAGCATCGTGGTCACGAGGTTGAACGACAGTTTTATGACCCGCTGGCGCTGGCCGACGATCAAGGCGACCGCCGATCCAACCAGCAAGGCGCCGATGTACTCGCTCGGGTTCAGGAAGAACATCCCGACAACCGCCGGGAACTCACTGAGCGAGAAGGAATGCGTCTCGCGCCGAAAGTGGACTTCCACGACGCGAAGTTCGGCGACGGCGACGGCGAATGCCAGCACCGGCCACGGGAGGCGGAACTCGACATGGGGGCCCGCCTGACCGCGGAGCACCACAAGGTAGATGGTCGTGGCGATCGTGCCGATGACCGCGGTAAGCGACCAGATCCGAATCGTCACCGGAACGCGCCGAAGCGCAGCTGCAACTAGGGTCATCGATCGACTTTCGGCGTTGGCGGGTTGCCCACCCGATCTCGAGCTGCGGCCGCGGTCCGTGGTCCCCCGGAGCCGGGTCGACAAATTCGTCTGCCCCCTCCAAGAATGAATGGCTGAACCATTTGTAATCCGATCTCATCCCCTCCACACCACGTGAGTGGTACTGGTCCCCACGGGACCATTGGACCCGAGTACTACGCGGTCGATGGTTGAAGCGCGATGCGGCTGCTACCCTTCCGCACGTCCCTTCCGCCTTGAACCACCGAAGAGCCGCCGCATGACCGCACCGCGCACGATCGTCGAGAAGATCTGGGATGACCACGTGGTCAGCCAGGACGAAGGAGCACCGGCGGTCCTCGCCGTCGACCTTCACCTCGTCCACGAAGTGACCTCGCCCCAGGCGTTCTCCGGGCTTCGAGCGCGCGGGCTGCGGGTCCGCCACCCAGAGCTGACCGTCGCGACCGCCGACCACTCGATCCCGACGCATCCCCGAAACCTGCCCATCCTCGACCTGATGGCCGCCGCCCAGGTCGACCAGCTGACCGCCAACTGCGAGGAGTTCGGGATCCCGCTGCACGGTCTCGGCTCGCCGGATCAGGGCATCGTCCATGTCATCGGGCCACAGCTCGGGTTGACCCAGCCGGGGATGACGATCGTCTGCGGCGACTCGCACACGGCGACCCACGGAGCTTTCGGGGCCCTCGCGTTCGGGATCGGGACGAGCGAGGTCGAGATGGTCCTCGCCACCCAGACGCTCCTCCAGCGCAAGCCGAAGTCGTACGAGGTCCGGGTCGACGGTCGCCTGGCGCCCGGCGTCAGTGCCAAGGACGTGATCCTCGCCCTGATCTCCCGGATCGGGATCGGCGGCGGAACCGGCCACGTGTTCGAGTACAGCGGCGAAGCCATCCGCGCCTTGACGATGGAACAGCGGATGACGATCTGCAACATGAGCATCGAGGGCGGCGCACGAGCCGGCCTGATCGCCCCGGACGAGACGACGTTCGAATACGTCGCCGGCCGGCCGCATGCCCCGCAGGCCGCCGACTGGGACGCCGCCGTCGCAACCTGGCGATCGCTGCCGACCGACGATGGCGCGACCTACGACCGATCGATCACGATCGACGCCGACGCTCTCGAGCCGATGGTCACCTACGGCACGAACCCTGGCATGGGTATCCCGATCACGTCTCGCGTTCCGTCGCCCGACAGCCAGTCGGATCCCGCCTCGCGGCGCGCCCTCGAGCACGCCCTCGAGTACATGGACCTCCAGCCGGGACAGGAGATCCTGGGTCAGAAGGTCGACGTCGTCTTCGTCGGCTCGTGCACGAACGGCCGCATCAGCGACCTTCGTCTCGCCGCATCGGTGCTCAGGGACCGCCACGTCGCGGACGGCGTCCGGGTCATGATCGTGCCCGGCTCCGACGAGGTGAAGCGCGAAGCCGAGCGCGAGGGCCTGCACGAGATCTTTCGGTCGGCCGGCGCGGAATGGCGCGAGGCCGGCTGCTCGATGTGCATCGCGATGAACGGTGACCAGCTCTCGCCCGGCCAGTACGCGATCTCCACGTCGAACCGCAACTTCGAGGGGCGCCAGGGCAAGGGCGGCCGGACCTTCCTCGCCTCGCCACTGACGGCCGCCGCATCGGCCATCGCCGGGGTCGTCGCCGATCCGCGCCGCCTCCCGGGTATCGAGGCAATCGTGCCTGTCGGGGGCCGCTGACGATGCCGGAGCCCTACGGCGTCTTCACCAGCAAGGTCGTCCCGCTCCCCGCCGAGAACGTCGATACAGACCAGATCGTGCCCGCCCGGTATCTCAAGGTGACCGACAAGACCGGCCTCGCAGAGGCGCTCTTCCGCGACTGGCGGTTCAATGAGGATGGCTCACTACGGGAGCCTCGCTTCGTCCTCGATCGTCCCGAGATGGCCGGCCGCAAGATTCTTCTCGTCGGGGACAACTTCGGTGCCGGCTCATCGCGGGAGCACGCCCCGTGGGCCCTCACCGCCTGGGGCATTCGCGCCATCCTGTCAACGTCATTCGCCGATATCTTCCGCAGCAACAGCCTCAAGAACGGCGTGCTGCCGATCGCGATCGATGCCGCCACCCATGAGCGCCTGTTCCAGATCCTGGCAGCCGATCCGGATGCCCAGTTGACGGTCGACCTGGCCGAGCAGGGCATCCTCCTACCGGATGGCTCGACGCTCGAGTTCGACATCGACCCGTTCGCCAAGCGGATGATCCTGGCCGGCACGGACGAGCTCGGTTACCTCCTCGCCAAGGACCCCGAGATCAGTGCCTGGGAAACGACCCACCCTCCACGCGTGAACACGCTCGTGGGCGCACGCTGAACGGTCGCCGACCCAGAAGCCGCGACGTTTGCGGGGCCGCAACCGCGGAACCCCTGCCGGTCGACCGTCGTCTCGCGGGGCATGACCAGCCCAACCGGCTTCCGTCCTGTCGTGCTCGGCCTGCTGGCCGTCCTTCTTCTCGGAGCCTGTAGTAGCGCTTCAGCCCCGTCCAACCCCTCGAGCCCCGTCGGCCCCACTCCTTCAGCCCCAGCCCCGTCCAGCGACCCGAGCGACAGCGCGGGCGGCGGCGCGCCCGGCGATCCGGGGCAGACGGACCCCAGCGTCCCGGTGGGCGGCATCGTCAACCCGGCCCCGGTCGATCCGGGCCTCGGCCAGCCGAAGCTTGTCATCCCACGACCCGGACAGCTCAACCCGCGGTCAGTCGGCGCCGCGAGTCTCGAGCCTGCGGTCAACGGGCACCATGTTCTCGTCAAGGTCACCTGGTGGAGCGGGGTGGAGCCCTGCAACGTTCTCGACTCGGTCAAGGTCGAGCGGTCCGGGACAGCCATCACGATTCAGCTGATCGAGGGGAGCAGCGACGCAAATGCGATCTGCATCGAGATAGCCGAGCAGAAGGCGACGATCGTCGATCTGGGCGAGCTCGAGCCCGGGATCTACACGATCTCTGCCGGTGGCAAGGGCGATGCCACGCCGGTGACGATCACCGTCAGCTGACGGCGGGAGCGACGCAGCGGAAAGCCCGGAAACCCGCCTCGTTCATACTTCGCGAGTGAATTTCTTCGACATCGTCGTCATCGCCGTGGTGGCGATCGCGACCCTGTTCGGCTTTCGATCAGGGGCCCTGCCGCAGCTCACCGGACTCATCGGAGCGGTCGGCGGCGGCGCCCTGGCGATCCTGGCGCTGCCTCACCTCGAGACGCCGCTGAACGCGATCGATCCGTCCCTCCGCGCCTTCGTCGTGCTCGCCGGCATCCTGTTCAGCGTCGGGCTCGGTGAGGCGATCGGGTCGGCCATCGGCAGGAGCGCGGCGGTGATGCTCGGTCATGGCGTGTTCGGGGCGATCGATCGCCTGCTCGGCGCAGGCGTCGGGGCGGCGCAGGCCCTCCTCGTCGTGTGGCTGACAGGCGGCCTTCTCGCCGCCGGTCCGAGCCCCGGCCTCGCCAGTCAGGCCCAGACGTCAGTCGTCGTCCGCGGGTTGAACCAGGTCCTGCCAGCGCCAACCGAGCTGGCCGGCGAGCTCGCCCAGCTCCTCAATGCCAGCGGCCTGCCAAACCTCTTCGTCGGGCTCGAACCGCTGCCCGCGCCGCCCGTCGACCTCCCGAGCGATCCGCTCGTCCGGGCGCTCGCCCAGAAGGCCGAACCAAGCACTGTCAAGGTGACCGCCGTCACCTGCCTGTCACTCTCGTCGGGGACGGGTTTCGTCGTGGATCGCGGCTACGTCGTGACGAACGCCCATGTCGTCGCCGGCGCAAGCACGATCCGAGTGACCCTGGGAGGCGCCGCCTTCGACGCGACTGCGGTGTTCTTCGATCCGGAGCTCGACGTCGCCCTGCTGTGGGCTCCGCGACTCAACGCGCCCGCCCTGAACATCGCTACGAACGATCCTGTCCGCGGCGCCGATGGTGCGACCCTCGGGTTCCCGGGCGGCGGCGGCCTCGTGGTCGAGCCGGCAGCGGTCGCCGGCAGCTACGCGGCCCAGGGCCGCGACATCTACGGAGAAGCCAGGGTCACCCGCAAGATCCTCGAGCTCCGGGCGAAGGTCGATCGAGGCGACAGCGGCGGGCCGCTGATGCTCGCCGATGGGACGGTTGGTGGGATCGTCTTCGCCGAGGCCCGGACCGATGTCGATGTCGGCTACGCGTTGACGCCGACGTCGGTCCGGATCGCCATCGGGCCGGCACTCGGTCGCACGGGCGGGGTGGCCATGGGCGCCTGCATCCACTGAAGACGTGGGCGCGGATACGATCCGGTGATGACGGACTCGACCCTGTCCCCAACGAGCCAGGCCCTGGCGGATCTCGCCGTCGAGGCCTGGGAGGGCTCGCTGGCCGCGGAGCCGCTCAACGCGACCGCGCTCGGCGACCGGCGATTCCTGGCACAGCTGCGACCGAACGACGCGGGCGCCGACGACCGCGAGATTGGCCGCCTCCGCGGCCTGCTGAACCGGACAACGGCCCTCCAGCAGGCAGGTCTTGGCGCTGCGGATCGAGTGACAAGGCAGGCGCTGATGGACAACCTGGCGCACGAGCTCGGGGTGGCCGAGAGCCACATCGCGAGCTGGTCGGTCGATCCGATTGACGGACCGCAGGTCCAGTTCCTCAATCTCGAGGCATACCAGCCGATCGAGACGCCGGCCGACGGTCGAGCCGCGGTCGAGCGCTGGCGGGCGATGGGGCCGTGGATCGACCGCCACGTTGACGGCATCCGGGTCGGTATGGCCGACGGCCGGGTCGCGCCGAGGGCGCTCATCGACAAGGTGGTCGAAGAGCTCGATGACCTGCTCGCCCGGCCGGTCGAGACGTGGCCGTTGGCCGCTCCGGCGGCCGTGGATCATCCCGAGTGGCCGGCGGCTGCTCGGCGCACATTCGCCGACGACATCGACGCCGCAATCCGCGTGTCGATCCGGCCGGCATTCGCCCGTCAACGTGCCTTCCTGGCCGAAGCGCTCCGCGGCCGCGCGCGCTCGAACGACGAGCCGGGCCTCTGCCGCGTGCCCGACGGGGAGGCGGCCTACAGCAGTCTCGTCCGGGCGCACACCTCGCTGGACCTCGAGCCGGACGCCATTCATGCGATCGGCCTGGCCGAGGTCGAGCGGATCGATGGCCAGTTCGAGGAGCTCGGCCGGCGGATCCTGGGCACGAAGGACCGGTCGGCGACGCTCGATCGTTTGCGGACGGATCCGGCGCTCTACTTCAGGACGGGGCCTGAGGTTCAGGCCGCGGCCGAGGCCGCCCTCGCCCGGGCGAATGAGGCAATACCGGGCTGGTTCGGTCGCCTGCCGGTCGCGCCATGCGAGGTTGTCGTCATGGGCGAGCACGAGTCGAAGTACTCGACGATTGCCTACTACCGCCAGCCCGCCGCCGATGGCAGCCGCGCCGGCCAGTACTTCCTCAATACATCATCGCCGGCGACGCGGCCGCGATACGAGGCGGAAGCGCTCGCCTTCCACGAATCGGTGCCCGGCCACCACCTCCAGATCGCCATCGCCCAGGAGCTCGAAGGCCTGCCCGCGTTCCGGCGGTTCGACGGCCCGACGGCGTTCGTCGAGGGCTGGGGTCTGTACGTCGAGCGGCTGGCCGCCGAGATGGACCTCTACGGCGCCGATCTCGACCGGTTCGTGATCCTCTCGTTCGGCGCCTGGCGCGCCTGCCGGCTCGTGGTCGACACGGGGATGCACGCCCTCGGCTGGTCGCGCGATCGCGCGATCGCGTTCATGGTCGAGCACACGGCCCTCGCCCGGAACAACATCGTCAACGAAGTCGATCGATACATCGCGACGCCCGGCCAGGCGCTCGCCTACAAGCTCGGCCAGCTCGAGTTCCTGCGTCTCCGCGACGAGGCGAAGGAGGCTCTCGGACCGGCGTTCGACATCCGCGCGTTCCACGACATGATCCTCGGGGAGGGTGCTGTTGGGCTGGCCACCCTCCGGGCGATCGTCGGCGACTGGATCGCCGGACGGTCGCCTGTCTGACCAGGCTCCCGTGGGGGAACCAGCTGCCCTCGGCCGGCACGCCGGTCGCGCCTCTGTGGCCCATCGCCGCCTACACTTGACGCGCTCCCTGATCCGCCTCGAGGACGTCGCCCGATGCCCGACCCAGCCGGCTCCAGCCACACTTACGACGGCCCCTCCGATCCAGCCAAGCGCCACTCCTCCGCGCTGACCGACGGTCCGGATCGGGCGGGCGCCAGGGCAATGCTCAAGGCCATCGGCTTCACCGACGAGGATCTCGCAAAGCCGCTAGTCGGCGTCGCCACGACGTGGATCGAGACGATGCCCTGCAACCACAACCAGCGGCGCCTCGCCGAGCACGTCAAAGAGGGGATCCGGGCGGCCGGCGGCACGCCGATGGAGTTCAACACGATCTCGGTCAGCGACGGCGTGACGATGGGCACCGAGGGCATGAAGGCGTCGCTCATCAGCCGCGAGGTCGTCGCCGACTCGATCGAGCTGGTCGTCCGCGGTCATCTCCTCGACGGCCTAGTCTGCCTCGTCGGCTGCGACAAGACGATCCCGGGGGCCGCTATGGCCCTCGCCCGCCTCGACGTCCCGGGTCTCGCCCTCTACAACGGGACGATCTATCCCGGTGTCTACAAGGGTCGAAACGTCGACATCGTCAGCGTCTACGAGGCAATCGGCGCATACCGCGCGGGAAAGATCAGCCTGGACGAGCTGCACGGGATCGAAAATGCGGCCTGCCCTGGAGCCGGCGCCTGCGGCGGCCAGTACACGGCCAACACGATGAGCACCGTCCTCGAATTCATCGGCCTCTCGCCGGCCGGGCTCAACGGCATTCCGGCCGAGGATCCGAAGAAGGATGAGGCGGCGAGGCGTACCGGCGAGCTCGTGATGGATCTCGTCCGGGCCAATACTCGGCCGTCGTCGATCGTCAACCGGGCGGCGATCGACAACGGGATCGCGTCGGTCGCGGCGACCGGAGGCTCGACTAACGGCGTCCTGCACCTCCTCGCGATCGCTCACGAGTTCGGGATTCCGCTCGATGTCGACGATTTCGACACGATTGCCAACCGCACGCCGATCGTCGCGGACATGCGACCCGGCGGTCGTTTCTCCGCGTCGGAGATGTACGACGCGGGGGGCGTGGGGCTCGTCATGCGTGAGCTCCTGAAGCGGGACCTTCTCCATGGCGACGCGCCGACCGTGACCGGCCAGACGATCGCCCAGATCGCCGCGGCCTCCGTCGAGACGCCCGGCCAGGAAGTCGTCGTCCCCATCGAACGTCCGATCAAGCCGATCGGCGGGCTGGCGATCCTTCGGGGCTCGCTCGCTCCTGACGGCTGCGTCGTCAAGCTGGCCGGTCACGAACGTCGTTTGCACCGGGGCCCGGCCCGGGTCTTCGATTCGGAGACGGCGTGCTATGACGCTGTCCGAGCGCAGCAGATCACCGCCGGTGACGTCGTCGTCATCCGCTACGAGGGACCGGTCGGAGGTCCTGGCATGCAGGAGATGCTCCAGGTAACCGGCGCGCTGGTCGGCGAAGGGCTCGGCGATTCGGTCGCGCTGATCACGGACGGCCGGTTCTCCGGCGGTACCCACGGCCTGATGATCGGCCACATCGCCCCGGAGGCGGCGCTCGGTGGCCCGATCGGGCTCGTCGAGGAAGGTGACGAGATCGTCATCGACGTCGACAGGCGTGCGGTCGACCTGTCGGTCGGGCCCGATGTGCTCGCCGAGCGGCGATCCCGCTGGGCTGCCCCCAAGCCGCGCTACGCCGGTGGCGTCATGGCCAAGTACGCGGCCCTCGTCAGCACGGCCTCGGAGGGCGCCGTGACGACCGGCCGACGTATGTCGTCCGCGCTCGAGCGCCTGTGAGGGCAACGTCTCGGGACGGACACCCATGACTCCGGGGCGCCGCATCGCGATCGGGATCAAGACGTCGCCCCAGGCGGTTGACTGGCCGACACTCGATGGCGCGTGGGCGCGCATCGGCGAGCACGACGTGTTCGACTCGGCCTGGATGAACGACCACCTGATCGACATCTCCCGGGAGCGCCACGGGCCCAGCTTCGAGGCGCTGACGGCCATGGCCGCGCTGGTCCGTCGGGTGCCCGGCAAATGGCTCGGACACGCGATGCTGTCCGCCACGTTTCGTCATCCGGCCGTGCTGGCCAAGGCTGCGACGGTCCTCGACCATGCCACGGCCGGACGCTTCATCGTCGGCCTCGGCGCGGGCTGGCACGAGGGCGAGCACCTGCCGTTCGGGATACCCCTGCCGCCGATGCCGGAGCGGTTCGACCGCTTCGAGTCCGCGGTCCACGTCCTGCGGGCGCTCTGGTCGGACGCGGCACGAGTCCCGCCGGGAGTCACGCGCCCCGACCCGTTCTATCCGCTGGCCGAGGCGACCAACGAGCCGCCGACGCGGACGCCGGGCGGACCGCCGCTCTGGCTCGGTGGCCAGAAACGGCGAGGCATCGCCCTGGCGGCGGCGGTCGCCGATGGCTGGGCGGCTCCGACCGTGATCGCCCCCGGCGTCCCGTCGGATCTCGGCTACTTCAGCGAGAAGCGCGAGGAGATCCTGGCCGCACTCGAGGCGATCGGCCGCGATCCGGCGGGCTTCGAGATCGGCGCCCAGATCCCGACCGGTACGACGGCCGAGGACCGTCGCTGGGCGCTTGGCCAGGCTCGCGACGCGGCCGAGCGCGGCGCCACGCACATCATCCTGGGAATGCCGCCCGTCCTGGGCGCAGCCGGGGTCGACGCCGTCGCCCGCGAAGTCGCTGTACCACTTCGCGAGGCCCTTGGATGAGCTGGACCATCCGGCGCCCGGCGCTCGTGGAACGTCGATCGGCGCGCCGGGTCGCCGGCGAGGCGAAGATGTCGGCATGACGAGCGGATCGACCACACCCCCGACCACCGACGGAGCGACCGACGCGGAGCGGCACGCAGGGTCCCCCGACGCCCGCCCGGTCGCTCTCCCGCCGGACCCGCAGGCCTACGACGCCGAGCGCAACGTTCACGCGCGCGCCCGTGGCCTCGCCGCCCCGTACATCGCCGGCGGCCGCGATCCCGAACCGGAGGTCGGCCGCAGCGAGGAACGCTTCTACGGTCGGCTGCTTCTGGCGATGGTCGGGCTCATCGTGCTTGGCGGGTTCGCTCTCGGGATCATCTCGAGCCTGCTCGGCCTGACCGGGCTCGTCGGCAACTGATGGGGGCCACGCTCCCGTCGCGTGCGTACACGGTGGAGGCGTGGGACCGGGCAACCGATGAGCTCGTCGACACGCTCCGCGACCTGATCCGGATCCCGTCGATCAATCCCCCACCGCCGGACGCCACGGACGGCGAGCTGCGGGCCGCGAGACACATCGCGAGCGTCCTCGACACGGCCTGCATCCCCGCGGAGATCGTCGAGCCCGTCGAGGGGCGCGGCTCCGTCATCGCCGGCCTGCGCGGTGACGGAAGCGGCGGAGCGCCGCTTCTCCTGCTCGGCCATCTCGACGTCGTGCCCGCCCCGCGGGAGGGCTGGACCCACGACCCGTTCGCCGGCGATCTCGCCGACGGCTATGTGTGGGGCCGTGGCGCGGTCGACATGAAGAACCTCGTCGCAATGGAGATGGCCGTCCTCGGGTTGCTCGCCGCGGAGGCCCGGGCGGCCGGCCGCGATCCGGCCATTGACCCGATCCCGGGCCTGACCCGCGACATCAGGTTCGCCGTCACCGCCGACGAGGAGGCCGGCGGCCTGGCCGGGATCCACTGGCTCGTCGAGGATCGACCGAAGAGCCTGGCGGCCGCTGCCGCGATCAATGAGTCCGGCGCCGTGGCGACCACGATCGATGGCCGTCGTTTCTACCCGATCGGCGTCGCCGAGAAGGGCTACGCCGTCTACCGGATCTCCATCCACGGGACGTGGGGCCACGGCTCGATGCCGCGCGACGACAACGCAGCCGTTCGGGCGGGCCAGGTGGTCGCCCGCCTCAATGTCCAGGGCCCGCCCCGCGTGACCCGGACGATGCGCCGGTTCCTGCTCGAGATGGCGGATCAGCTCGACGGCGACACGGCTCGCGTAGTCCGGTCACTCGCCGCCGACGACCCGCGACTCGGCGAGGTCGCCGCCGATGCGCTGTGCGACCCGATGTCCGCCCGCGTGATCCGGGCCCTCCTCCGCGACACGGTGAGCCCGAACGTCATAAATGCGGGCGTCAAGTACAACGTCATACCCGGCGAGGCCCTGGTCGAGCTCGACTGTCGCGTGCTGCCGGGAACAACCGAGGAAGAGATGGCGGCCACCGTGATCGACCGCCTCGGGCCGGAGCTAGCCGCGTCGTGCGACGTCGAGCTCGTCATCTTCGGCGAGCCGGTCGACGCGCCGGCCGCGGGCCATCTCTGGGATGTCATGACCGCGACGATCCGCGACCACGATCCGGACGGCGTGCCCTTGCCGATCATGGTCCCGTTCGCCACCGACGCCAAGCACACGGCCCGCCTCGGCATCCCGACCTACGGCTTCTCACCGCTCCGGCTCGACCCGGACGAGCGCTTTCTCGAGCGCTTCCATGGGGTCGACGAGCGCGTCGGCGTCGACGCCCTGCGCTGGGGCCTGCCCGTCCTCTACGACGTCGTCCGCCGCTTCTGCGGCTAGATCGTGGACGCGTTCGATCTCGACCTGGTCTGGTTCTTCGGGATCCGAGCCATCGTGGTCTTCGTCGTTTGGCAGACGTTCTGGTTCGGGGCCACATTCCGCTACGAGATGCGCCGAGTCGGATGGTCGCCAAGGGGAATCAGCCTGCTCGCTGCAGCGACGTGGACATTGGTTCTCGTGGAATTGGCGGGGTTCCTGCTGTACGTGACAGGCATGTATCTGGCGACATATGTGCTGTTTGTCGTTTTGCTGTTCGGTTACGACCGGATCATCGGGGCGATCGACGCCCAGACCAATCCTCGAATCCTGCTCGTGCACGAGGTCTCTCGAATCTTTGCGGAGCTCGGCTCGATTGAAGGCGTGGACAACCGGGCACGGATCGACGAGGACCTGGCGGCGCTCGATCGTTGGGTCACCCCAGAAACGTTCGAATTCATTCAACTCGCCCGATCGCGAGTCCTCGCATGGTCTGATGGAGGACCCCGCGGCGCGGGTCGCGAGGAGCGCTGGGCGAAGCGGATGGACGAGATCGTTGCCCTATGGAGCCCGGCTACGCGACCGGACCGCTGGGGGCGCCTCATCGATCCCGTACGCAGCTGGGTTCTCCGCCAAGCCGCGTGGTTGGCCGTGGTCAGCAGCGGCGCGCTCGGGGCATCGGTGTTCTTCGGTCGATCTCCCTTCCTTGCTCTGCCCATGATCCTGCTCGGCTGGCTCGCGGCGTGGGGGACCCGGCGTGTCGTGTGGCTTGCATTGGTCGGGAGCGCAGGTGGGTTGGCAGTCGGCGCGCTTTATGTCGTCGTTGATGGCCGCAAACTCCTGCTTGGTCCGTGGCTCGCGACGGTGGCCGTGATCGCAGTCGTCGTCGTGCTTATCGCCTGGAAGCTGGCGAAATCAGCTGCGCCGTCGCCGCGGACAGGCTTGCAACTACTGACTCAGCCCGAGCCGGAGAGGGGTCCCAGTGGGGAGCCGCGATCGATCGGTCCCGCTCCCTAGTACGAGGATCCGACCAACTGTCGATTGCTCCCCGGTTGATCGCTCAGCGGGGCGCTTCGGGCCCGCCCTCTTCACCCTCAACGACCGTTACGGCGTCGCCGCAGCTCGTGCAACGGAAGATGCGGCGGAAACCCCAGCCACGCTCGGGATCGTGGTCCGACGGAGAGTGATGACTGCGATCCTCCTGGAACTCGCCCCAGGTTCCATCGCCATGGCGATGCTCGATCCGCAGAGCCATCTCGACGATCCGGGCCTGGTCCATGGTTGACTCCTCGTCCATGCGCGGCAGTGGCGCCGCTGGCGGCTGCGTGGCGGCCATTGTGCCACTCCGCCAGGCGGCGCTGGGCCCGAAGTATTGGCGCCGGCCGAGCCGGTCGGCACGCGCGGCGGCTCGCTCGGGGCCCTCCCGCCGACTCCTACTCCGCCGGGTTCTTGATCAGACGGCCGCGGCGTGAGATCGCATGGGTTGCCAGCGCAGCTACGCCCATCGCGATGAGTGCGCGTTCGGCCGTCGGCATCGGGCGTACGGCCGACAGGAATTGGTCGGCCCTGGCGCGATCGACCACGCGCAGGATCGCCTGGCCGCGCTGGGTCAGCACGAGCGATCGCTGGCGGCGATCCTCGTCCTCGATCCGACGCTCGACGAACCGCCGCTTCACCAACCCGTCGACGAGCCTGCTCGTCGCCGACGGCGAGCGGTTGATGATCTCCGCCAGGTCACCGATCGTCATCGTCCCGGTGTCGGCCAGGACGTAGAGAGCCGCTAGCTGGGTGAAGCCGAGTCGCATTTCGCCAAGCTGCGATGCAAAGCCGATGACGAGCTCGCGCCACAGGGCGCGGCCCATCGCGACTCGCTCGGAAATCTGGCGGACATTCGGCAAGCGACTGCCGGCGGCGAGGATCGGGGCCGACAGGTCGGCTTCGAAACGTCGGGCGATGGTGCGGCGCGGCGGTGGCGCCGAAATGCGGCGACCCGCCGATCTTGGTTCGATGGCCATCGGCCGGAGAATAAACCGCACGCCTTGTTCCGTGCAATCGCGCACACGCTCGCAGCGTGGGACCCCGGCCCGGCGGCTACAGTCGCGATGATGGAATCCTACGCCCTCATTTTCCCCGGCCAGGGCTCCCAGGCGCCAGGCATGGGGCAATCACTCGCTGCCACCTCGCCGGCCGCGGCCGCCGTCTTCGCCGAGGCCGATAGCGCCCTCGGCGAACCGATCAGCCGCCTCGCCTGGGACGGCCCGAGCGAGGATCTCGACCGCACGGAAAATGCGCAACCCGCACTCCTCGCGACCTCGATCGCCTACCTCGCCGCCCTGCGGGAGCGCTGGCAAGCCGTCGGTAACGATGTCCCGCCGGCCGCGTTCGCGGCCGGCCATTCGATGGGCCAGTACTCGGCCTTCGTGGCGGCCGGCGTCATCTCCCTTGCCGACGGCGTCCGCCTCGTCCGAGAGCGCGGCCGACGGATGCAGGCATCCGGCTCCGGGCGGGACGGCGCGATGGCGGCGATCATCGGCCTCGAGGATGCCCGCCTCGCCGAGCTCGTCGAGCGATCGGCCGCTCACGGCATCTTCGGCGTCGCCAACCGGAATGCCCCTGGCCAGGTCGTCGTCTCCGGCGAGCGCGCCGCGATCGACGCCTCCGCGGTCATCGCTGGTGAACTCGGGGCGCGCAAGACGATCGTCTTGCCCGTGTCCGTTGCCGCCCACTCCCCGCTCATGGCCGATGCGGCCGCGGCGATGCGCGAGGTCCTCGCAGGCGTGGCATTCAAGGATCCGATCATCCCGGTACTGGCCAATGCCGACGCCCACCCGCTGCTCGACGCCGAGGCCTGTCGAGCCGAGCTCGTCGACCACATGACCGCCGGCGTCGACTGGGTAGCCGCCGTCGAGCGGATGGCCGCCGCGGGCGTCACGACGTTCATCGAGGTCGGCCCCGGCCGCGTCCTCACCGGCCTGGTCAAGCGGATAGCACCAGACACCCAGGCGATCGCCCTCGACGATTCGTCGGCAACCGATCGCCTCTTCGTTCCATTCGCGTCCCCGACCCCCGCCTGAGCCCCTGGAGGAATCACCGAGCGTGCGCACTCCCGATTACAGCCGCCGCGTCGTCGTCACCGGTCTTGGTGTCGTCAGCCCTATCGGTAACGACGTCCCGACCGCGTGGGACAACCTGATTCGCGGCAACTCCGGCCTCGCCGAGATCACCAAGTTCGACGTCGCCCGGTACGAGGCCAAGGCCGCCGGTGAGGTCCGCAATTTCGATGCGTCGAAGTGGATGGACCCGAAGGCCATCCGCCGGAGCGAGACGAGCATGCACTTCGGTGTCGCGGCCGCAAAGCAGGCCCTGCTCGATTCCGGGTTCGAGATCACGGATTCGAACCGCGAGGACGTCGGGGTCGTGTTCGGCTCCGGGGCAGGCGGGCAGCAGCTGATGATCGAGGCGTGGATCGCTCTTCACGACAAGGGGCCACGGAGCGTTCCACCGACGTTCATCGCGAACGCCCTCGTCGACTCGGCATCGGGGATGATCGCCATCGAGACAGGGGCGATCGGCCACAACGTCTGCATCGTGTCCGCCTGCGCGACCGGCACCCACAACGTCGCCGAGGGCGCGGAGGCGATCCGTCGCGGCGACGTCATTGCGGTCATCTCGGGCTCGACCGAGGCACCGCTCCTCGAGACCGCCCACGCCGGCTTCACGAACATGCGCGGCATGGGCCTGCCCCGACCGGGTGAGCCGCTGCAGACGGTGTCGCGGCCCTTCGACAAGACTCGCGATGGGTTCGTCCTGGGCGAGGGTGCCGGGTCGCTCTTCCTCGAGGACCTGGAGTTGGCCAAGGCGCGCGGCGCAAAGATCTACGCCGAGGTCGTCGGCTACGGTTCGACGAACGATGGTTGGGACATGGTCCAGCCGATCGAACGTGGCTCGGGCTCCGCCCGAGCGATGAAGCAGGCCCTGGAGCGGCGCGGTGTGCCGGCCGACGAGGTTGACCTCATCAACCCCCACGGAACCTCGACACCGCTCGGCGACCGCCGAGAGGCCGAGGCGATCTGGACGGTCTTCGGGCAGCACACGCCGCAGATCGCGATCAGCGCCACGAAGTCGATGACCGGCCACATGATGGGCGCGGCGGGCGCGTTCGAGGCGTTTGCCACCGTGAAGGCCGTCGCCGAGCAATGCGTGCCGCCGACGATCAACTACCGCGATCCCGACCCTGACTGCGACCTCCAGATCGTGACGGAAGCCCAGCCGCGTGACATCCGTTACGCGCTTTCCAACAACATAGGACTCGGGGGTCACAACGGCGCGGTCATCTTCAAGCGCTACGACGGCGATTGAGGGGCTGTCACGCCGGGCCGGCCATCCGTTCGTTGAGCCCTGTGCTCCTCGCTCACAGGCATTCAAGCCTGCTCGCTCCGGTGCTCGCGCTCGCCTTCGCCTGACCGGCCGGGCGCGACGATCGCAGAGGAGCCTGTGCCGCAATCTACAATCCGACTGAGCCCGAACCCTGAGGTCGTCCTTCTTGCCTGAAATTGATCCCGCTCGGCGGGCCGTCATCACCGGACTCGGGGCGGTCATGCCGATCGGCAACGACTTTCCGACGTACTGGTCGAATCTCGTCGCCGGCGTAACCGGGACCCGTCTCATCCAGGGCTTCGACACGACCGGGTTCGAGGTCCGCATCGCCGCCGAGGTCCTCGGTTTCGATCCGGCGGCGGCGATGGACCCGAAGATGGCCCGCCGGATGACGCGCTTCATCCACTTCGCGATGGCGGCCGGCAAGGAGGCAATCGCCGATTCGGGGATCGATTTTGCGGCGATGACCGAGGACCAGCGCGATCGCGTCGGCGTCGTCGTCAACACCGGTGGCGGCGGGATCGAGGCGATCATCGACGGCACCCACGTCCACGACACCAAAGGTCCGCGCTTCGTCAGCCCCTTTGCCGTGCCCGCGCTGTCAGGGTCGATGGGTGCGGCGCTGCTGTCGATCGAGTACGGCCTGACTGGGCCGGTCATGACCCAGGTCGCCGCCTGCGCGACATCGGTCATCGCCTTTCACGACGCGTTGCGACTGATCCGCTCGGGCGATTGCGACATCGTCCTGACGGGCGGTTCGGAAGCCCCGATCGTCCCGATGGGCGTGGCGGCCCTGGCCAACATGACGGCCCTCTCGAAGCGAAACGACTCGCCGGAGACCGCGTCGCGGCCGTTCGACGGCACGCGCGACGGATTCGTTCTCGGTGAGGGTGGTGGCGTCGTCGTCGTCGAGTCGCTCGCTCACGCCCTGGAGCGCGGTGCGACGCCCATCGCCGAGGTCATCGGCGGAGCATTGACGGCCGACGCGTTCCACATCAGCGCCCCGGAGCCGTCGGGGCGGGGCCAGGCCCGGGCGATGACCCTTGCGCTCAAGAATGCCGGCGTCGCCCCGAACGAGATCGACTACATCGTCGCCCACGGCACGGCCACGCCGCTGAACGACCAGACCGAGACGCGGGCGATCAAAACGGCATACGGCGATTTCGCTCGTCGCGTCGCGATCAGCTCGCCGAAATCGATGATCGGTCACCTCGTCGGGGCGGCCGGCATCGCGAGCGTGCTGGCCGGCGTCGGGGCGATCCGCGACCAGGTCATCCCGCCGACGGCCAACCTGCACACGCCGGATCCGGAATGCGACCTCGATTACGTGCCGCTGACGGCCCGCAAGGCGAAGGTCGAGACCGTCGCCGTCCGCCAGAACGCGGTCGCCATCCTTCGGCGCGTCGAGGCCTGACTCGGGCCGAACCTGACCAGTCAGGCGCGGAGTCGGCGGCCCTCGTAAGACTCGATCGCGGCGATCGCCTCAGCCGACAGGGCGACCGGCGCGTCACGGGCGTAGTCGTACCGGACGAGGATCGACTCGCTGACGGCCACGAGGGTCGGCTCCCCACCGCCAACTGCCGCTGTCAGGCGATGCTCCAGCGTGAAGCTCGAGCGGCCGATTCGCGTCGCCCGGGTCTCGACCGTCACGGCCTGGCCGTGGAAGGCCGGCGCTCGATACGTGATCCGGGCCTCGGCGAGGATGAGGCTCTCGGCGCCCGCCGTCCCGAGCCGGACGGGTTCCCCCGTGACATCGGTCCAGTAAGTGATCCGGGCCGTCTCGCAGTAGGTCAGGTAGACGGCGTTGTTGACATGGCCCATCGCATCCGTGTCGGCGAAGCGGACATCGATCACCCGGCGGTGGGCGAAGTCACCGGGCAGGTCGCGCGGATCGGGCGGACCGGCGACGGCGATCCGGGTCTGCCGCGGGGTCGTCGTCATCTCAGCGATGGAGTGTAGCCGCGGCGCTGCCGTTCTCGACTGTTCTCACGGCTCGACCACGAGCGACCCGATCATGCCGGCGGCGGCGTGACCCTCGACCGTGCATACGATCCGGTAGGTCCCCGGCCGATCGAACCGGACCCGGATCTGCTGGGTCTGACCGGGTCGGGCTCCGGCGTCGACGTTGGCCAGCCCCTCGACCTCCCAGTCGTGGAAGACCTGGTCGGCGTTGGTGAACCGGATGACAACGAAATCGCCCGACCTGACGCGGATCTCGGCCGGCTGGAAATGAAGGTTGCGCACGTCGATGGCAACGTGTGTGGCGCCGGCGTCGATCGCCCGGTCGGCTGCCATCGCGGCGCCGGCGAACCCGAGCGAGATGACGGCCACGGCGATGAGATACCAGCTCCGTTGGAGCAGGGAGAGGCGACCGCCGGCCGGGGCCCGCCTAGCGGCGGCCGGCCGCGCGTCGAAGCGGCGCAGTCGCAGCGAATTCGTGACGACGGCAACCGATGACATCGCCATGGCCGCCGCAGCGAGGGCCGGATTGAGGGTCAGCCCAATCGGCACGAGGACGCCCATCGCCACCGGGATCAGCAGGATGTTGTAGGCGAACGCCCAGAAGAGGTTCTCGCGAACGGTTGCCATCGTCGCTCGTGACAGGGCGATTGCCGCCGCGACGCCGCGCGGATCGCCGCCAACGAGCGTCACGCCGGCCGCTTCGATGGCCACGTCGGCACCGCT
>WNGI01000696.1_pt1 | contig 33939 bp, 32 predicted proteins | sample 5400621 | NCBI WGS metagenome assembly WNGI01 (sample SAMN13153374, study PRJNA577476) | soil metagenome | isolation source: 20 cm soil or saprolite under Garry oak tree replicate 1 | place: USA:California | collected 2016-06-15
CCTGCACCGGCAACCGCGCCGCCTGCCCCGCCGATGCGTTCAAGTCGTCGACCGTCGAGTGCCGGCCCGCGGCCGGCGACTGCGACCTCGCCGAGACCTGCACCGGTACGACCGCAGCGTGTCCCACCGACGCGTTCAAGGCCGCCACGGTCGAGTGCCGGGCCGCCGCCGGCGACTGCGACCTCGCCGAGACCTGCACCGGCAACAGCGCTGCCTGCTCCGCCGATGCATTCAAGCCTGCCTCGTTCGAGTGCCGGCCCGCTGCCGGCGACTGTGACGTCGCCGAGAGCTGCACGGGGACGACTGCAACGTGTCCCGCTGACGCATTCAAGGCCGTCGCGGTCGAGTGCCGCGCCGCCGCGGGCGACTGCGACGTCGCCGAGAGCTGCAGCGGCGACAGCGCCGCCTGCCCGGTCGATGCGTTCAAGCCCGCCACCGTGGAATGCCGCCCCGCCGCCGGCGACTGCGACGTCGCCGAGAGCTGCACCGCCAACAGCGCCGCGTGTCCCGCTGACGCGCTCCGGCCGGCGACCTTCGAGTGCCGTCCGGCGGCCGGCGAGTGCGACGTCGCGGAGACCTGCACCGGCGCGAACGTCGCGTGCCCCGACGATTCCTTCAAGGCGGCCACCGTCGAGTGCCGGCCCGCGGCCGGACCGTGCGACGTCGCCGAGACCTGCACGGGGGCGAGCGCCGTCTGTCCCGCGGACCTGAAGAGCACCGCCACGTGCCGCCCGGCGGCCGGCGTGTGCGACGTCGCCGAGCAGTGTGACGGCGTCAGCAGCGACTGCCCCGCCGACGCCTTCGCGCCGAGCACCGTCGTGTGCCGTCCGGCCGCCAAAGCGTGCGACGCGGCGGAGAGCTGCACCGGTTCCAGCGCGGCATGCCCCGAGGACGCCTCTGCCCCCGAAGGCACCTCCTGTGACGACGGCAACGCATGCACGGCCGATGACGTGTGCCGCAGCGGCTCGTGCACGGGAGACGCGCGGATCCTCGAGGGCGCCGCGTGCAACGACGGGAACTCCTGCACCGCGGACGACGCCTGTGAAGGCGGCGCCTGCATCGGTACGCCTCGCGCCGACGAATCCCCGTGCGACGACGGCAACCAGTGCACGGGATCCGACACGTGCATAGCCGGCGACTGCGTCGGCGCCGGGCTCGACGACGACACCCCCTGCGACGACGCCAACGACTGCACGGAGCACGACAGCTGCCAGGGCGGCATCTGCGCCGGCACGCCGCTCGCGGACGAGACCCCGTGCAGCGACGCGAACGACTGCACCGAGAACGGCGTGTGCCGCGGGGGCCGGTGCGCCGGAACGGCACTCGCCGACGGCACCGCCTGCGACGACCTGAATGCCTGCACCGGCCTCGACACCTGCCAGAACGCCAAGTGTGTCGGTGCGCCGCAGGCTGCAGCGAGCGCGTGCGCGGACGACGCGAATCCCTGCACGCAGGACATCTGTGACGGCTCGGGAGCCTGCATCCACCCCGTGGATCAGAACGGCGCGAACATCGTCTGCCGCGCCGCCGCGGGCGACTGCGACGCACCGGAGTTCTGCACCGGATCGCGTGCCTATTGCCCGCCCGACGCGAAGAGCACGGAGATCTGCCGGCCCGCGGCCGGGGCCTGCGACGTCGCCGAGGGCCCGCGGCCGGGGCCTGCGACGTCGCCGAGACCTGCGACGGAGTGAATGACGACTGCCCGGCAGACGCCGTCCTCCCGGCGAGCGTCGAGTGCCGGCCGGCGGCGGGCGACTGCGATGTCGCCGAGTTCTGCACCGGCGCCGACGCGAGCTGCCCGCTGGATGACGTCATGCCACCCACGGTCGAGTGCCGGCCGTCTGCCGGGCCGTGTGACGTGGCCGAGTTCTGCACCGGGTCGGACGCGTCGTGCCCGGCGGACGCGAAGAGCACGGACGTGTGCCGGTCCGCGGCGGGCGACTGCGACGTCGCAGAGACGTGTGACGGCATCAGCGACGCGTGCCCGGCCGACGTCCTGCTCCCGGCGGGCGCCGAATGCCGGCCGGCGGCCGGCGACTGCGACATCGACGAGAGCTGCACCGGGTCGAGCGCCCTCTGCCCGGCCGATAGCTTCAAGCCGAGCAGCGTCGAGTGCCGGCCCGCCGCCGGCGACTGCGACGTCTCGGAGAGCTGCACCGGGTCGAGCGCCGCTTGCCCCGAGGACACCTTCAAGCCGTCCACGGTGGAGTGCCGCGCGGCTGCCGGCGACTGCGACCTCGCCGAGCGGTGCACGGGCGCCGACGCCGCCTGCCCGCCGGACGCGAAGAGCACCGCCGTCTGCCGGCTGGCGCGCGGCGAGTGCGATCTCGCCGAGAGCTGCGACGGGGTCGGCAACGACTGCCCGCCGGACGCGGAGAGCACCGCCGTCTGCCGGCCGGCGGTGGGCACGTGCGACGTGCCCGAGACGTGCGACGGCAAGGGAGATTTCTGCCCGCCCGACGATATCCTACCGGCGGGCTTCGAGTGCCGCCCGTCGGCCGGCGACTGCGACGTCGCGGAGACCTGCGACGGGTCGGTGGGTGAGTGCCCGCCGGACGGGTTCCAGCCGAGCACATTCGTCTGCCGTCCTTCGGCCGGCGAGTGTGACCCCGAGGAGACCTGCACCGGCTCGACGGCCACGTGCCCCGCGGACGTGACGTCGGGCGATCAGGACGACGACGGCGTCTGCGATGCCATCGACAACTGCCCGACCATGGCCAACGCGGATCAGGCCGACAGCGACGCCGACGGGATCGGCGACGCGTGCGATCCGTGCAACGACGACGAAGCCGCTCCGCTCATCGGGCCGGCGCTGAAGCTCGGCAAGCGCGGCGGCGCCACGAGCGGCTCGCTCAAGCTCCGTGGCGGCATGAAGCTCGCCTATCCGTACGCGCCGGCGATCGATCCGCTGCGCAAGGGCATCCGCATCCTCGTCGAGGACGCGCAGACCGGGCGGCTGATCGACGCGATCATCCCGGGTGGACCCTTCAATCCCGCGACCAAGGCGGGGTGGAAGGTGAACAAGGCACACAACCTCTGGGTCTACCGGAACGTCGGCCGCGCCGTCGCGCCGGTCGAGGGCATCACGAAGATCACCCTGAAGGACCTCTCGAGCACGAAGCCCGGCTACCTGACGATCACCGTGGTCGGGAAGCGCGGCACGCGTGGGCGCGTGCATCTTCCGCTGCGCGTGACACTGGTGCTGGACTCGCCGATGGCGCTGACCGGGCAGTGCAGCGTGGGGATGTTCGCGGGACCGTCGCCGGCACCGGCCTGCGTCTCCCGCACAGACGGCGTGGTCTGCAAGTAGCGCATCATCGAAAGTGATCGAAGCCCGGGCGGGGCGCCGCGAGCGGCCGCCCCGCCCGGTCGAGTAGTCGCACGACCGGCCGCCCCGCGACGATCCGACCGACCCGCGTGAGCCGGCACCCGAGACGCCGCCGCAGCCGCGGCAACGCGCGCTCGGCGCGCGGCGGCAGCGCGACCAGCAGCTCGTAGTCCTCGCCCGCCGTCGCCGCGAAGAGCGCCGCCGCGGGACCGCCGAACGCGCGCCGGCACGCGGCTGCGACCGGCAGGCGCGCAGCGAGGAGCTCCGCGCCCGCGCCGCTCGCCCGGCAGAGATGACCGGCGTCCTGCACGAGGCCGTCGCTGACGTCGATCATCGCGTGCGCGAGCGGCGCCAGCAGACGCCCGGCGCGTAGCCGGAGGGGCGGCATCGGCCACGGTACCCGGCGGCCGGCTCGCAGCCGGCGCACGGCGAGCCCGGTGCGGCCGAGCGTGCCCGTCACGTACAGCGCGTCCCCGGCCCGAGCGCCGTCCCGGCCGACGATCGGCCCGCGCGCCTCGCCGAGCAGCGTGGCGGTGATCGCGAGGTGTGGGCCGCGGGCGAGGTTGCCGCCGACGAGGCATGCCCCCGCGTCGCGCGCCGCCCGCGCGAAGCCCGTGACCAGCGCGTCGAGATCCGCGGCCGGCAGCGTGGCCGGCGCTTCGAGCGCCAGGAGCGCGAAGGTCGGCTCGCCGCCCATCGCCGCGAGGTCGCTCGCGTTGATCGCGAACGCACGGCGGCCGAGCATCGCCGGCGACGCCCACCCGGCACGGAAATGGACGCCCTCGAGCAACGCGTCCGTCGTCAGCAGCAGCGCACCGCGTCCCGGACGGATGACGGCCGCATCGTCGCCGGGGCCGATCGCGACGCGGCGCGCGGCAGGCGCCGCTGCGAGACGGCGGACGACGCGCCCGATCCACGCATGTTCGCCGACGTCGCGCAGGAGCCGCGCCACGCGCGTGTCAGCCGAGCACGGACTTGACCTTCTCGAGGAAGCTCTTCGAGAGCGGATGAACCTCTTCGCCCGAGAGTCGCGCGAACTCTTCGAGCAGGTCGCGCTGGCGCGCCGAGAGCTTCTTCGGCGTTTCGACCAGCACACGGACGAGCTCGTCGCCGCGCCCGTAGCCGTTGAGATCGGGGATGCCCTGCCCCTTCAGACGGAAGACCTGACCCGACTGCGTGCCGGCGGGGATCTTCACGCGCGCCGTGCCTTCGAGAGTAGGGACCTCGAGCTCGGAGCCGAGCGCCGCCTGCGTGATGCTGATCGGCACCTCGCAGACGATGTCCCGGGCCTCGCGTACGAACAGCGGATGCTCGCGCACGTGGAGCAGCACGTACAGGTCGCCCGCGGGACCGCCGTTCATGCCCGGCTCGCCCTCGCTGCGAAGCTTCAGGCGCGAGCCGGCGTCGACGCCGGCGGGAATCTTGATGTTCAGCTGATGCGTCCGGCGCTGCGCGCCCGCGCCACCGCACTCGGCGCACGGGCTCGCGATGATAGTGCCTTGCCCGTTGCAGTGGCCGCACGTCTTCGCGATCGAGAAGAACCCCTGCTGGAAGCGCACCTGCCCCGAGCCGCGACACTGCGGGCACGTCTTCGGAGCGGTCCCCGGCTTGGCGCCACGGCCTCCGCACGTCTCGCATGCGGATAGGCGAGGCACGGCGATCGTCTTCTCGCAGCCGAAGGCGGCCTCCTCGAACGTGACCTCGAGGTCGTAGCGGAGATCCTGTCCGCGCCGCGCCCGGGTGCGCCCGCGCGTGCGGCCCGTACCGAAGAAGTCGCCGAAGAGGTCGCCGAGGATGTCCTCGAAGCCGGCGCCGAACTCGAAGCCGCCGACCCCGCCGCCCTGCTCGAAGGCGGCGTGTCCGAAGCGGTTGTACATCGACCGCCGCTCGGCATCCGACAGCACCTGATAGGCTTCGGCGAGCTCCCTGAAGCGCTCCTCCGCCTTGCGGTTTCCGGGATTCTTGTCGGGATGGTGCTGGTGCGCGAGCTTCCGGAAGGCCTTCTTGATCTCCTCATCCGTCGCGTCGCGCGAGACGCCGAGTACCTCGTAGTAGTCGCGCTTCATACGAACGAAACGGCCCTCACCCGCCCGCGGCAGGTGAGGGCCTGTCTACTATCCACATCCCGTTCCCGCAAGCAAAACGGGCTCGTTCGCTATTCCTTGACCTCCTCGAACTCCGCCTCGACGACGTCCTCCTTGCTCTTCCCGTCGGCGGTCGGGCCGTCGCCGGGCGGCTGCTGGCCGCGGTCGGCGTCCGCGCCGTGTCCGCCCTGCGACGCCTTGGCGTACATGCTCTCCGCGAGCTTGTGCGACGCGCGCGCCAGGGCGTCGGTCGCGGTCTGCATGCGGCCCGCGTCCTGCGATTCGAGCGCCTTCTTCGCATCGGCGAGTGCGCCGTCGATGGCGCTCCGCGCCGCGGCGTCGAGCGAGCCGCCGTGCTCGGCAAGCGTCTTCTCAGTCTGGTAGACGAGACTGTCGAGCTGGTTCCGCGCATCCGCGACTTCGCGCTTGCGCTTGTCCTCGTCGGCGTGCAGCTCGGCTTCCTTCACCATCCGCTCGATCTCGTCCTTCGCAAGGCCGCTCGACGCGGTGATCTGGATGGACTGCTCCTTGCCGGTCCCAAGGTCCTTGGCGCCAACGTGAACGATCCCGTTCGCGTCGATGTCGAAGGTGACCTCGACCTGCGGAATGCCGCGCGGCGCGGGTGGGATGCCGACGAGATCGAACTGGCCGAGGAGCTTGTTGTCGGCGGCCATCTCGCGCTCGCCCTGGAACACGCGAATGGTGACGGCCGATTGGTTGTCCGCCGCGGTCGAGAAGATCTGGCTCTTCCGCGTGGGAATGGTCGTGTTCTTCTCGATCAGCTTGGTGAAGACGCCGCCGAGGGTCTCGATGCCGAGCGAAAGCGGCGTCACGTCGAGCAGGAGGACGTCCTTCACCTCGCCGCGCAGGACGGCGCCCTGGATCGCCGCGCCGACCGCTACGACCTCGTCGGGGTTGACGCCCCTGTGCGGCTCCTTGGAAAAGAGCTTCTTCACGCGGGCCTGGACCGCCGGCATGCGCGTCATGCCGCCCACCAGCACGACCTCGTCGATCTGTCGCGTGGTGAGGCCAGCGTCCTTGAGTGCCGTGACGCACGGGCCCTCGAGGCGATCCAGCAGGTCGGCGCACAGCGCCTCGAGCTTGGCGCGCGTGAGCTTCATGGTGAGATGCTTCGGCCCGCTCTGGTCTGCGGTGATGAACGGCAGGTTGATGTCCGTCTCGGTCACCGTCGACAGCTCGCACTTGGCCTTCTCGGCGGCCTCCTTCAGGCGCTGGAGCGCCATCCGGTCCTTGCGCAGGTCGATGCCCTGATCTTTCTTGAACTCGTCGGCGAGGTAGTCCATGACGCGCTGGTCGAAATCCTCGCCGCCGAGGAAGGTGTCGCCGTGGGTGGCCTTCACCTCGAAGACGCCCTCGCCGATCTCGAGGATCGACATGTCGAAGGTGCCGCCGCCGAGATCGAAGACCGCGATCTTCTCGTCCTTCTTCTTGTCGAGCCCGTATGCCAGCGAGGCGGCTGTCGGCTCGTTGATGATGCGCAGCACGTTCAGGCCGGCGATCTTGCCCGCATCCTTCGTCGCCTGCCGCTGGCTGTCGTTGAAGTAGGCCGGCACGGTCACCACGGCGTCGGTCACCTTCTCGCCGAGATGATCCTCCGCCGTCTGCTTCATCTTCTGGAGGATGAACGCCGAGATCTCCGCGGGGCTGTAGCGGCGGCCGCGGACCTCGACCCACGCGTCGCCGTTGTCCGCCCGCACGATCTTGTACGGGAGGACCTTCATCGCCTTCTGCACCTCCGCGTCCTCGAACCGGCGACCGATCAGGCGCTTGATGGCGAAGATCGTATTCTCCGGATTGGTGATTGCCTGCCGGCGGGCGATCTGACCGGCGAGCCGCTCGCCGCTCTCCGTGAATGCCACGACCGAGGGCGTGATCCGGCTGCCCTCGGCATTGGTGAGAACGACGGGGTCGCCGCCCTCCATGATCGCGACCACGGAGTTCGTGGTCCCGAGGTCGATTCCGATCACCTTGGCCATCTGACGGTCTCCTTCCGCGCGGCTTTAACCACGGGCCTTGTCCTTGGCAAGTTTGGCGTCGCTCGCAGGGGCCTTGGAGACGCTCACCAGCGCCGGGCGCAGGAGCCGTTCGTTCAGCACGTAGCCGGGCTGGTGCTGTTCGAGGACGCGGTTCGGCTCGAGATCCGGGGTCTCGACGTGGGCGACGGCCTCGTGGTGGGTCGGGTCGAAGGCCGCGCCGGCGGCGTCCACCTTGGTCACGCCGTGACGCTCGAGGACGTCTGCCAACCCCTTCAAGACGAGTTCGAGGCCGGCGACGATCGACTGTCCATTTCCGCCCTGGCGGGCGTGCTCGAGCGCGCGCTCGAGGTTGTCGACGACTGGCAGCAGGTCACGGAGGAAGCTCTCGTTGGCGAAACGGACCGCCTCGGCGCGTTCCCGCGCCATCCGCTTCTTGAAGTTGTCGAGCTCCGCGGCGGCCCGGAGCCAGCGATCGTGGTTCTGGCGTGCTTCCTCGCGCGCGGCGGCGAGCGCCTCGCCTCCTCCTGCGTCGGGGCGGGCCACCTCGTCTGCCGCGACCGCTTCCTCGTCCGCTTCCGGGCGGTCGTCCTTGCCGTCCACCATCCAGCCGCCGACGTAGGCACCAGAACCCTGTTTGTCAAGTTGCGGATGAGGGAGGCGAGTGATACGCACCGCTCGGTCGCGCTCGTGCCCCTCGAAATCGCCACTGAGGCATTCGTCCTTCGCGCCCGGCCGTACGGCGAGTCGGACCGCATCGTCACGCTGATCACCGAAACCCAGGGGAAGCTGACCGGCATCGCCAAGGGGGCGAAGAATTCGCGCCGCCGCTTTGCGGGCACGCTCGAGCCCTTCGTCCACATCCGCGCCGTCTTCCGCCAGCGTCCGAGCTCCGATCTCGCCTTCCTCGTGCGCTGCGAGTTCCTCGGCGTGTTTCGCCGGTTCACGTCCGACCTCGAACGCTTCGCCGCCGGCAGCTACGTGCTCGAGCTCACCGATCGCATGGTGCTCGGACGAGAGTCCGGACGCGACGTGTACCGGCTGGTCGCCGAGGTCCTGGCGTTGCTCGACGCCGGGATGGCGATCGAGCCGCTCCTGCGCGCCTTCGAGCTGCATCTTCTCGCCGCGAGTGGCTACGCGCCCGCGTTCGATCGCTGCCGGACGTGCGGGACGCCGGTGGCCAGAGCCGAGACGATCTATCTGGCGGTTGAGCGCGGCGGGTTGCTGTGTCGCCCGTGCGTCCCGGCGGGCGAGGCGGTGCGACCGATCGCGCCGGCGACGGCCATGGAGCTGGCGCGGCTCGCGGCAGATCCGCTGGCGCGTGCGGCTGCCGGCGCATCGGTGCGCACGCTCGTGGAGGCCGCGACCGTCGCGGAGCATCTGCTCGCCGCGGTCACGTCGGGACCGCTGCGCTCGCGCGAGTTCCTCGCACGCGCTCGCGTTGAATCTCCGGGCGCCCTCCGCTAGGGTCCCGCCTTCACCCCATGGCCGCCGCGACGATGGAGAAGGTGGTGAACCTCTGCAAGCGGCGGGGGTTCGTCTTTCCCGGCAGTGAGATATACGGGGGCCTCGGTTCGAGCCTCGACTACGGGCCGCTCGGCGTCGAGCTGAAGCGCAACGTCAAGGACGCGTGGTGGCGCGCGGTCGTGACCGGTCGCGACGACGTCGTCGGGATCGACGCGGCCCTCATCATGCACCCCGCGGTGTGGGAAGCCTCCGGGCATCTCGCGGGCTTCACCGATCCGCTCGTCGACTGCCGGAGCTGCAAGCAGCGTTTCCGTGCCGACGACCTCCAGGGCACGACGTGCCCGGCGTGTGGCGGCGAGCTCACCGAGGCGCGCCAGTTCAACCTGATGTTCAAGACCTTCGTCGGCCCCATGGAGGACACGGCGCACGTCGCGTACCTCCGGCCGGAGACGGCGCAGGGCATCTTCGTCAACTTCCGGAACGTGGTCGAGACTTCGCGTCTCAAGATTCCCTTCGGCATCGCACAGATTGGAAAGTCCTTCCGCAACGAGATCACGCCCGGCAACTTCCTCTTCCGCACGCGCGAGTTCGAGCAGATGGAGCTCGAGTTCTTCGTGCGGCCCGGTGACGACGATTCGTGGTTCGAGCACTGGCGCGAGGAGCGCCTGCGCTGGTACACGGACCTCGGTCTCTCGCCCGAGCGGCTCCGCGTGCGGCCCCACGGCGCCGACGAGCTCGCGCATTACGCGAAGGCCTGCTGCGACGTCGAGTACCGCTTCCCGTTCGGCTGGGCGGAGCTAGAGGGCATCGCCAACCGCACCGACTTCGACCTCCGCCGCCACGCCGAGCACAGCGGCAAGGACCTCAGCTACTTCGACGACGAGCGCCGGGAGCGCTTCGTGCCGTACGTCATCGAGCCGTCGGCCGGAGCCGACCGCTCGACCCTGGCCTTTCTCCTCGACGCGTACGACGAGGACCAGGTGGAAGGCGAGCCGCGCATCGTGCTCCGCCTGCATCCGAAGCTCGCGCCGTACAAGGCGGCGGTCTTCCCGCTGCTCCGCAAGGACGGCCAGCCGGAGCGCGCGCGGCACATCTACGACGCGCTCCGGCGCCACTTCCCGGTGGACTACGACCAGGCGGGGTCGATCGGCAAGCGGTATCGTCGCCAGGACGAGGTCGGCACGCCCTTCGGCATCACCGTCGACCACCAGACCATGCAGGACGGCACCGTCACGCTCCGCGACCGCGATGCGATGTCGCAGGTCCGCATCGCCGAGGACCGCGTGGTCGAGGAGCTGCGCGCGAGGATCGGCTAGATCCCCCAAGGAGGATTCGATGGCAAGACCGCAGGCTCGAGCGGCGCGGCCGGCGGCGCGCCCCGCGCGCGCGCGGCGGTACATCTACTGGTTCGGCGCGAAGCGTGCCGACGGCCGTGCCGACATGAAGGCGCTCCTCGGCGGCAAGGGCGCGAACCTCGCCGAGATGGCGCGCCTCGGGCTGCCGGTGCCGCCCGGCTTCACGATCTCGACCGAGGTCTGCACCTATTACTACGCCCGCGGCAGCAGCTATCCGTCGGGCCTGAAGGAGCAGGCACGGGCTGCGCTCGCGCGCATCGAGAAAACGGTCGGCCGGCGTTTTGGCGACCCGGAGAAGCCGCTCCTCGTGTCCGTCCGCTCGGGCGCGCGCGCCTCGATGCCCGGCATGATGGACACCATCTTGAACCTCGGCTTGAACGACCAGACGGTCGCCGGCCTGGCGCGCGAGACGGCGAATCCGCGCTTCGCCTACGACTGCTACCGGCGGTTCGTCCAGATGTACGGCGACGTCGTGCTGGGTCTCAAGCCCGAGAGCAAGACGGAGCGCGACCCGTTCGAGGTCGTGCTCGAGGAGAAGAAGCGGGCCCGTCGCGTCGAGCTCGACACCGACCTCGACGCCGATGCACTGCGGGAGCTGGTGGCCGAATTCAAGGCGCTGATCCGCACGCGAAGGGGCGTCGCGTTTCCGGAGGACCCGGAGCAGCAGCTCTGGGGTGCGATCGGCGCCGTCTTCGGGTCCTGGATGAACGAGCGGGCGATGGTCTACCGGCGGCTGAACGCCATCCCGGACACCTGGGGCACCGCGGTGAACGTGCAGGCGATGGTGTTCGGCAACACGGGGCCCGATTCCGGCACCGGAGTCGCCTTCACGCGCGACCCGGCGACGGGCGAGAACGTCTTCTACGGTGAGTTCCTGATGAATGCCCAGGGCGAGGACGTCGTCGCCGGCGTGCGCACGCCTCTGCCGATCACGGCGCTCGAGCGCGAGAACCCCAAGGCCTACGCCCATCTCGTGAAGATCCGCCGCATCCTCGAGCGCCACTATCGCGACGTCATGGACATCGAGTTCACGATCCAGCAGGGCACGCTCTACATGCTCCAGTGCCGGGTCGGGAAGCGGACGGCGCTGGCGGCAGTCCGGATCGCGCTCGACATGGTGCGCGAACGGCTCATCACCCGCGATGAGGCGCTCCGCCGCGTCGAGCCCGACAGCATCGAGCAGCTGCTCCGGCCAACGTTCGACCTGAAGGCCAAGGAGGCGGCCAGCGCCGCGGGCCGTCTCCTCGCGCGTGGACTTGCTGCCGGCCCCGGCGCCGCGGCCGGCCGGATCGCCTTTCACGCCGACGACGCCGAGACGAGGGCGGCACGCGGCGAGAGCGTGATCCTGGTGCGGATCGAGACCTCACCCGAGGACCTGCGCGGGATGGCGGCCTCGCGGGGCATCCTGACCGCGCGCGGCGGCATGACGAGCCACGCCGCGCTCGTCGGGCGCCAGATGGGCAAGGTGTGCGTCGTCGGCTGCGAGCCGCTGCTGATCGACTACGAGGCCGGCACGCTGCGCATCAGCGGCCGCGACACCGTGCTGCGCGAAGGCGACGAGGTCGCGATCGACGGCAGCACGGGCGAGATCTTCCAGGGCGGCATCCCGACGGCGCCGAGCGAGGTGGTCCAGGTCCTGATCGACCGCACGCGGGATCCGGCCACGGCCCCCGTCTACGGCATGTTCGCGCAGCTCATGAAATGGGCGGATCAGGTCCGGCGCCTCGGTATCCGGGCGAATGCCGATCAACCGGATCAGGGCGCCGCGGCCGTCGCCTTCGGCGCCGAGGGCATCGGACTCTGCCGGACCGAGCACATGTTCTTCGGCGAGGGCAAGCTCGGGCCGATGCGCGAGATGATCCTCGCCGAGACGCCGGAGCAACGGCGCGCGGCGCTCGCCAAGCTCCTGCCGTTCCAGCGCACCGATTTCGAGGGCATCTTCCAGGTGATGCAGGGCAGACCCGTGACGATCCGCACCATCGATCCGCCGTTGCACGAGTTCCTGCCGCACGAGGAGGCGGCGCAGCGCGAGCTCGCGGGCCAGATGGGCATCCCGTTCGAGCGCGTGCGCGACCGCGTCGAGGCGCTGCACGAGGTCAACCCGATGCTCGGATTCCGCGGCTGCCGGCTCGGCATCGTGTACCCGGAGATCACGGAGATGCAGGCACGAGCGATCTTCGAGGCGGCCGCCCGCGTCCGGAAGGCGGGGACGGCGGTCGAGCCGGAGGTCATGATCCCGCTCGTCGGCCACGTGAAGGAGCTGGTGCTCCAGGCCGACATCGTTCGCCGCGTCGCGGACGAGGTGATGAAGCAGGAGAGCGTCCGCTTTCCGTATCTCGTCGGCACCATGATCGAGGTGCCGCGCGGCGCGCTCACCGCGGACGAGATCGCGAGCGTCGCCGATTTCTTCTCGTTCGGCACCAACGACCTGACCCAGACCACGCTCGGCGTGTCGCGCGACGACGCGGCCCGCTTCCTCGTTCCATACGTCGACCGGTTCAGGATCTACCCACGCGATCCATTCCAGTCGCTCGACCAGGACGGCGTCGGCGCGCTCATGAAGATCGCCGTCGACAAGGCGCACCGGGTGCGACGGCAGCTGAAGCTCGGCATCTGCGGCGAGCATGGCGGAGAGCCCGCCTCGGTACGCTTCTGCCATGGCATCGGGCTGGATTACGTCTCCTGCTCGCCTTATCGGGTGCCGGTCGCGCGTCTCGCAGCGGCGCAGGCGGCGCTGGGAGCGGATTAAAGGTCCGGCCGCTGCCGGCCGAAGGATGAACGGGACCGGCGGGTGGCCCGCGCGCCTGCCGTGTGTCCCAGGGATGAGAGTGGCGAGCCGGGTACAGGCACGATTGTTCGGGGTCCTCGGCGACCCCGTCGACCATTCGCTCTCACCTGCCATGCAGAATGCGGCATTTGCCGCCACCGGCCTGCCCCATCTGTACCTCCGCTACCGGGTGCCGGCCGCGGCGCTCGAGGAGGCGTTCGCCGAGGCCCGCCGTCTCGGCATGGGCGGTCTCAATCTCACCGTGCCGCTCAAGGAAGCGGCCCTCCCACTGTGCGACGCCATCACCCCGGCGGCCCGCCGCATCGGGGCGGTCAACACGGTGGTGGTCCGCGGGCAGCGGCTGTTCGGCGACAATACCGACGCCGGCGGCTTCCTGCGCGGCCTCGCCAGCCGGGTGCGGCTGCGCGGCACCCATGCCGTCCTGATCGGTGCGGGCGGATCGGCGCGGGCGGTCGGGACGGCGCTGGTGGACGCCGGCTGCGCGCGGCTCACCGTCGCCAATCGCACGCCGGAGCGCGGCGAGACGCTGGCCGGGCTGCTCTCCGCGCTCGGCTGCCCGGACGCCCGCGCGGTGCCGCTCGGGGCGCTCACCAACCGCGACGTGCTGGCCGACGCCGTGCTCGTGGTCAACACGACGTCTCTCGGGCTTCGCGGCGGCGCCGTCGACGTCCGCGCGGCGGCGACTCCGCCGGGTTGCCTGTTCGTCGACCTCGTCTACGGGGCCCGGACGCCGTTCCTCGCCGCCGCCTCGCGTGCGCGGCGCCCGACGCTCGACGGCATGCCGATGCTGCTCCATCAGGGCGCGCTCGCCTTCGAGGCATGGACCGGCCGGCGCGCTCCCGTCCCGGCCATGGCGCGCGCGCTCGGCAGCGTCGTCTTGACTCAACCACGGACGCCACGTAGCGTCCGCGCTCGCCGCCCTCCGAGACCATGAGCTCCCGGCTCGGAGACCTCCTGCAGCGACGCGGCGACCTGAACGCCGAGCAGCTCGCGCGCGCCCTCGATCAGCAGCGCGAACACGGCGGCGCGCTGTCGACGCATCTCGTCCGCCTGGGCTTCATCACCGAGGAGACCCTCCTCTCCTACCTCCAGCGCGAGTACCGGCTGCCCGTCGTCGACCTCGGGTCTCTGGAGGTGCCGCGCGAGGTCCTGAACGTGGTTCCCCAGGCGCTCGTGATGAAGCACCACCTCATCCCCACGAACCTCGTCCGCTCGACGCTGACGCTCGCCATGGCCGATCCGTCGAACCTGATGGCCATCAACGAGGTCAAGTTCCTCACCGGCTACGACGTCAAGGTAGCGGTGGCGGCGCCGGCGGCGCTGCAGCAGGCGATCGAGCGCTACTACGAGACCGGCACCAGCTACCAGGACGTCCTCGAGCAGATCGGTAGCCAGGACGTCGAGCTCGTCCGCACGGAGGACGAGGTCGACCTCAAGGACCTCGAGCGCGCCACCGAAGAGGCCCCCGTCGTACGCCTGGTGAACGCGGTCATGACGGACGCCATCCGGAAGCGCGCGAGCGACATCCACATCGAGCCGTACGAGAAGATGCTGCGCATCCGCTTCCGCGTCGACGGTGTGCTCTACGAGATCATGCAGCCGCCGCTGCGGCTGAAGAACGCCATCACCTCGCGCATCAAGGTCATGGCCAACCTCGACATCGCCGAGCGCCGTCTCCCGCAGGACGGCCGCATCAAGATGAAGCTCTCGGGCAACAAGGAGATGGACTTCCGGGTCTCCGTCCTGCCCACGATGGCCGGCGAGAAGGTCGTGCTGCGCCTCCTCGACAAGTCGAACCTCCAGCTCGACATGACCAAGCTCGGCTTCGAGGACCAGGCGCTCAAGCACTTCAAGGAGGCGATCTGCAAGCCGTACGGGATGGTGCTCGTCACCGGCCCGACGGGTAGCGGCAAGACGACCACCCTCTACTCGGCGCTCGCCGAGCTCAACAAGTTGAGCACCAACATCTCGACCGCCGAGGACCCGGTCGAGTTCAACCTGGTCGGCATCAACCAGGTGCAGATGCACGAGGACATCGGCCTCAACTTCGCGGCCGCGCTGCGCGCCTTCCTCCGCCAGGACCCCGACGTCATCATGGTGGGCGAGATCCGCGACTTCGAGACCGCGGAGATCGGCATCAAGGCAGCGCTCACCGGCCACCTGGTGCTCTCGACTCTTCACACCAACGACGCACCGTCGACCGTCAACCGGTTGCTCAACATGGGCGTCGAGCCGTTCCTCGTCGCCAGCTCCGTGAATGTGATCCTGGCGCAGCGCCTGGCGCGCGTCATCTGCTCGCATTGCAAGGAGCCGAATCCCGTCTCCGTCGACGTGCTGCGCGAGATGGGCTGGGCCGGCGAGCCCTTCACGCCGTGCCGCGGCGCCGGCTGCCCGAACTGCGGCGGCACCGGCTTCCGCGGCCGCATCGCCCTCTACGAGGTCATGACGATGAGCGACGGCGTCCGCGAGCAGATTCTCGCCGGGGCAACCGCGCTCGACCTCAAGCGCACCGCCATCCAGGACGGCATGAAGACGCTCCGCCAGAGCGGCCTCGAAAAGGTCGCGCAGAAGATGAGCACCCTCGAAGAAGTGCTCCGCGTAACGATGGCCGACTGACACGCGCCGCTGTGCCCGCGGTCCGCAGCCCCGCCAAGCCGCGCGAAGCGCGGCGGAGGCGAGCAGCGGACCGCCGCCAAGCCGCGCGAAGCGCGGCGGAGGCAAGCAGCGGACCGCCGCCAGCGCGGCGGAGGCTGACCGCGAGAGCGGTCACGCCAGCCGACGGGGTCCGGGGGCATCGGAGGAGCGGAGCGCGGCAAAGCCGCGCGAGCACCGCACGGGCCCCCGGACAATTTTGTTCCAGTCCGTTTCCCGCCGGGCGTGAAGTGACGCAAAGCTGACGCTGCGACGCCCGCCCCGGCCAGCGGGCCCGTCGCGCACCGGTGGCACGCCGCCTGCTCTCGGCTGCGCAATGCCGTCGATGGATGCGTTCCTGCGCGAGATGATCGAGCGCAAGGCGTCGGACCTGCACCTCACCACCGACAGCCCACCGGTCATCCGACTCCACGGTGAGCTCGTCCCCCTCGCGCATCCGCCGCTCAGCGGCAACGACACGAAACAGCTCTGTTACAGCCTCCTCACCGAGGCACAGAAGAAGAAGTTCGAAGAGGACAGCGAGCTCGACTTCTCGTTCGGGGTGAAAGGGGTGAGCCGCTTCCGTGGCAACCTCTACCTGCAGAAGGGCGCGGTCGGCGGCGCCTTCCGCATGATCCCGCACGAGACGCCGCAGCTCCAGCAGCTCGGGCTCCCGACCTCCGTGCCGGGCCTCACCCAGCTGCCACGCGGGCTCGTGCTGGTGACCGGGCCGACGGGCAGCGGGAAGAGCACGACGCTCGCCGCCATGATCGACAAGATCAACCGCGAACGACACGAGCACATCGTCACGGTCGAGGATCCGATCGAGTTCGTGCACGTGCACAAGAGCTGCCTCGTGAACCAGCGCGAGGTCTTCTCGGACACGCACAGCTTCGCGCAATCCCTCAAGCACGTGCTGCGGCAGGATCCCGATATCGTGCTGATCGGTGAAATGCGCGACCTCGAGACCATCGAAGCATCCCTCGTCGTCGCGGAGACGGGCCACCTCGCCTTCTCGACGCTCCATACCAACTGCGCCGTGCAGACGATCAACCGCATCATCGACGTCTTCCCGCCTCACCAGCAGTCGCAGGTACGCGCACAGCTCTCGCTCGTGCTCCAGGCGGTGATCTCGCAGCAGCTCATCCCGCGGCGCGACGGGCGCGGGCGCGTGCTCGCCGCCGAGGTGATGATCCCGAACGCCGCGATTCGCAACCTCATCCGCGAGGAGAAGGTGCACCAGATCTACTCCCAGATGCAGGTCGGTCAGACGAAGTTCGGCATGCAGACGATGAGCCAATCCCTGGTCGCCCTCGTCCAGCAGAACCTCATCACCCCGGAGGAGGCGATCGGCCACGCCACGGAGATCGAAGAGATCCGGACGATGCTCGGCCAGCCGCGGCTCGGACGGGCCGCAGGCTGAGGAGGCGCGATGCCCGTCTACAAATGGCAGGGCGTCTCGCCCAAGGGGGAGACGCTGAAGGGCGAGATGGAGGCGACGAGCCGCGAGGCCGTCATCATCCGTCTCCGCACGCAGCGCATTCAGCCGCAGCCCGCCCGCATCAAGGAAAAGGGCAAGGGTCTCGACTTCCAGATCAAGATGCCCGCGGTCGGCTCGGAGGTAAAGGCGCGCGACATCGTCATCTTCACGCGGCAGTTCGCCACGATGATCGACGCGGGTCTGCCGATCATGCAGTGCCTGCACATCCTCGCGTCGCAGACCGACTCGAAGGCGTTCCGGAAGATCCTCGGACATGTCAAGGACGACGTCGAGGCCGGCACGACGCTCGCGGATTCGATCCGCAGGCACGGGAAGGTCTTCAGCGACCTGTACACGAGCCTCGTCCAGGCGGGAGAGATCGGCGGCATCCTCGACACGATCCTCGTGCGCCTCGCCAACTACCTCGAGAAGGCCGCCAAGCTGAAGAGCAAGATCAAAGGCGCGATGATCTACCCGTCGTGCATCGTGGCGGCGGCGATCATCGTCACGACGATCCTGCTGATCTGGGTGATCCCCGTCTTCGCCGACGTCTTCAAGAGCTTCGGCCATGCGCTACCGGCGCCCACGCAGTTCGTCATGAACCTCTCCGAGTTCACGATCGCCCACATCTGGTACCTGGTGGCCGCACCGATCATCGCCACGGTGGTGATCCGCTCGGCGTACCGTACGGACAAGGGTCGCTTTGCGATCGACCGCTCGCTGCTCAAGGTGCCGGTATTCGGCCAGCTGATCCGGAAGTCGGCCGTCGCGCGCTTCACGCGCACGCTCGGCACGCTGATCTCGTCCGGCGTCCCGATACTCGACGCGCTCAACATCACGGCCCGCACGGCGGGCAACAAGGTGGTGGAGCGGGCGATCTTCACCGCCCGTACGAGCATCTCGAGCGGCCGCACCATCGCGGAGCCGCTCGCGGAGAGCAACGTGTTTCCCCCCATGGTGTGCCAGATGATCGCCGTCGGGGAGACGACCGGCGCCCTCGACACCATGCTGCAGAAGATCGCCGACTTCTACGAGGACGAGGTCGACAACACGGTGGCGAACCTCATGTCGCTGCTCGAGCCCGCCGTCATTCTTTTCCTGGGCGTGGTCATCGGCGGCCTCGTGATCTCGATGTACCTGCCGATCTTCCAGCTCGGCGCGGTGATGGAATGATCCACCGTCATTTCGGTGACTACGCCGTTGCACCGCGTGACGAGGAACGACGGGCCTGCCGGGCCTGGCGGTGCGCGAAGATGTACAGCCGGCGCACGGATGCGGCGCCTGGCATGCGCGATGCCCGCGTGGCACCTGGCTTGCTCTCTCGTCCGGCCAAGACACGGCGCCCATAACAACGCCGCCAACCACCCAAGGGGAGGATGCAATGCGCAAGGTTTCCAAGATGAAGCGGAAGAAGTCGAAGGGTTTCACGCTGATCGAACTGCTCGTCGTCGTGGCGATCATCGGTATTCTCGCCGCGATCGCGATCCCGCAGTTCGCCGCCTATCGCACGCGCGGCTTCAACGCCCGCGCGGAGGCCGACGTCCGCAACGCGGCGACGGCCGAAGAGGCGTCCTTCGTGGACAACAACACGTACGCGAGCTGCGCCAACAGCGCCTGCGCGACGACGCTGCCGGGCTTCACGATGTCGCAGGGCGTGACGATCACGTGCACCGGCACCGCGACGACGTTCAACTGCGTGTCGACGCACAGCAGCGGGAACCACACCTACACCTGGAACAGCGCTCCCGCCGCCGGTCAGCCGAACCTGACGGTCTCCTAAGAGAACCTGGGGGAAGCGGAGGACCTATGGCAAAGACCAGCAAGACGAAGCGGAAGAAGTCGAAAGGCTTCACCCTGATCGAGCTCCTCGTCGTGGTGGCGATCATCGGCATCCTCGCCGCGATCGCGATCCCTCAGTTCGCCGCTTACCGCACGCGCGGCTTCAACGCCCGGGCGGAATCCGACGTCCGCAACGCGGCGTCGGCGGAAGAGGCGTCCTTCACGGACAACAACACGTACGCGAGCTGCGCCGACAGCGCCTGCTCGACGACGCTCCCCGGCTTCACGCTCTCCCAGGGCGTGACGATCACCTGCACCGGGACCGCGACGACCTTCAACTGCGTGTCGACGCACAGCAGCGGGAACCACACCTACACCTGGAACAGCGCTCCCGCCGCCGGTCAGGCGAACCTGACCGTGTCGTAACCGACCTCTCGTTCCATCTCGACGGGGGACGGACCATGGTCCGTCCCCCGTCGTGTTTCAGGCGCCGCATTTGACCACTCCCGCCACGCAGGATAGCCCGTTGACCCAGGCCATCTCAGCCCACATGCTGCTCCCCGCCGCGGCGGCCGCGGACTGGCCGCTCTTCGCGCTGGTGTTCACGGTCGGCGCCTGCATCGGCAGCTTCCTGAACGTCTGCATCTACCGGCTCCCCGCCGAGGAATCGATCGTCCGACCCGCGTCGCGCTGTCCGCACTGCGCGGCGCCGATCGCGTGGTACGACAACGTGCCGCTCGTCTCATGGACGTGGCTCCGCGCCCGCTGCCGTGCCTGCCGGGCATCCATCCCGGCGCGCTACCCGCTCGTCGAGGCGGCGACGGGCGCGCTCGCCCTCCTGGCGCTCTGGCGCTTCGGCGCGACCCCGGCGGGTGCCGTGGTGTTCGCGTTCTCGGCGGCGCTCCTGCTGATCACCTTCATCGATCTCGACCACCGCTTCATCCCCGACGAGGTGAGCCTGCCCGGCATCGTCGTCGGGCTCGCGAGTGCCTTCCTACCGGGCCGCATCGCGCCGGCCGACGCGCTGCTCGGCGTGCTCATCGGCGGCGGGGTCCTCTGGACGGTCGCCTGGGGATACGAGCGGTGGACGGGCGTCGAGGGGATGGGATACGGCGACGTGAAGCTGCTCGCCATGATCGGGGCCTTTCTCGGTTGGCAAGCGGTGCCCGCGGTGCTGGTCGTCGCCTCGCTCACCGGGTCGCTCGCCGGGATCGCGCTCATCGTCGTGCGCGGCGGCGGACGGGACGGGCGTCGGGTCGCGCGCCGGCTAGGCCCTCGCGCGCTGCTACCGTTCGCGCGCCGCGCGGCAAGGCGGACGGCGATCCCCTTCGGACCCTTCCTCGCGCTCGGCGCGATGCTCGCGCTCTACCTGCCCGACGTCACGATGCCGTGGCGCGTCGGCTGACGCCCTCTTGCATCAGCCGTACACCGCCGGTAGCTGAGCGTCTGCACGCGCCACCCGCCCGGTCGGCGTGCCGGGGAGGCGCGTACGGATCGACGCGGGTTCACGTTGCTCGAGGCGCTGGGGAGCGTCGCCCTGGCCGCCATCCTGTCCGGAGTCGCCGCCGCGCGGCTCATCGAGCTGACGAGCAGCGCGCGGCTCGCGGGAACGGCCCGCACCGTCGCCACGGCGTTGCGGCTGGCTCGCGGGAGGGCACTCGCCGCGGGCGGCTCGATGGAGGTCCGCCTCGACGCCGCGCGCATGGCGCTCGAGCTGCGGGACGGTGCCGGCACGCTCCTCGAGACCCGCTGGCTGCCGGTCGGCGTCCGCTTCACGGCCCTGCCCGCGCGCGACCGCGTCCAGTTCGGCGGGCTCGGCACGGCGCAGAACGCCACCGTCACACTCGGAGCCGGCGCCCGCGCGCGCAGCGTGGTCGTGAACCAGCGCGGCCGGGTGAGGGTGCAGTGAGCGGCACGCGCGCGGGCTCGTCGGTGGTGGAGGCGGTGGTGGCCACCTTGCTCGCCGGGATCGCGGTCGCCGCGCTTGCGGCGACCGCGGGAATGACGGTCAACGGGCTTCGTCTCGCTCGTGACAGCGGCACGGCGCTCGCGCTCGCGGCCGAACGCCTCGAAGCGCTGCGTGGAGGGCCGCGGGCGAACGGCAGCGACGGCCCGGTCGCCGCCGACGGCACTCGCTTCGTGCGCATCTGGTCCGTCACCGACGGGCGCGGCGCTCCGTCGCGGCTCTCCGTGCAGCTCGCCTGGGGCCGGCACTCGCTGACCCTCGCCACGGACGCACTGCCATGATGAACGAGCGCGGCATCGGCATCGTCGAGCTGCTCGTGGGGACGCTGCTCGCCCTGCTCGTGCTGGGCGCCCTCACCGCGGCCGTCGCCGTCGGGGCGCGCCTCGTCGTCGCAGGCGGCGCGCGCGGCGAGGCGGAGGACACCGCACAGCTCGCGGTCGAGGCGTTCACGTTCGACGGCCGGCGCGCGGGGTACGACCCGTCGGCGGCCGGCATCGAGGCCATCGTGCAGGCGCGACCGGACGGCGTCACATTCGGCGCGGACCTCGACGGCGACGGCGTCGTCGATGCCACCTCCGAAGAGCAAACGGCGTACGCGTGCAGTGCCGCGAACCAGCGGCTCTCCCGGATCATCGGCCGCCAGTCCCTACCGCTCGCGGACGGCGTCACCGCCTGCGCACTCCGCTTCTTCGATACCACCGGCACGGCCATGGCGGTCCCCGCTGCCGGACTCGGCACCGCGGACCGCGCCCGCATCCGTGCCGTGGCGCTCGACCTGACGCTCGTGCCGACGGCCCTCCACGGCGCGACCGCGCGCACAGTGCTGGTGGCGCTCCGGAGCGGCGGATGAGGCGGCACCGCAGGTCGCAGCACGGCGGGACCGCCCTGCCCGCGGCACTCGTCGCGCTCGTCGTCGCGGCATCGTTCGCAGCGGCGCTCGCCGACCTGGCGCGCACCGAGGTGATCCTGGCGCGCTATCGCCAGGTCGCCGCCGCCGCGCTTGCCGCCGCCGATGCCTGCCTCGCCGCGGTCGTCGCCGCGATGCCACCCGGCTGGGATTTCGACCCGCTGCTCGCCGGTCCCGACGGCGTGACCGGAACCGGCGACGACGGCATGCTCGGTGCGCCGGCCGGCTGCACCGCCACGGCACGCCGGCCGCCGGGAGCCGCGACACCGGCGCGCGTGGCGGTCACCGTCGACGCAAACGCCGCGGGTGGCCGGCGACGGCTCGACGCGATCATCGGCCGGACTCGCCCGCCGGGCGTACCCGCCATCGTCTGGCTCGGCGGTTCCCCGACCGCCGGCGCGGTCCGGGGCACGCTCGACGTCGACGGGTCCGACGCCGCCGACCCGAGCGCCGCACCGTCCGCGATGGTGGCGGCACCCTCCGACCCCCTGACGCTCGACGCCTGGCTCGCGGGCGAAGGGGCGCACGTCACCACGCACGGCACGTCGCCGCCGTTGACGGCGCCGTCACCACCGTTTTCCGGCTTGCTGGCGCGGCTCACCGCCGCGGGTGAGGTCACGACCCTGCCGCCCGCCGGGACGCTGCCCGGAGGGCTCGCGAGAGCGCATGGCGACCTCGTTGTGGATACGCCGCTCAGCGGCGCGGGCCTGCTTTTCGTCGACGGTGTGCTCGACATCCGGAGCAGCTTTGACTTTACTGGAGTGGTGGTCGCCGTGGGGGGCGTGCGCGTGCAGGCCGGCGGCAGCTTGACCGTTGCCGGCGCGGTGTGGGCCGGGACGGGTGCCCTCACGATCGACGGTGTAGCCTGGCTGCGCGCGTCGCGGACCGCTGTCGAGGGCGTGGATGGGCTGCTCCCGCTGCCGCGACGTCCCGTCCTGCTGGGTGTCAAAGATCTGGCATAGCGCCGGCCGCCGCCATTCAAGGCTGCGCCCGATTCGGCCGATACTCCGACCGTCGGCCGCACCCCCTGCGCGACGCATGCAGGCCCGCACGCGGGGCACGCAGTGGTGGTGATGGACAAGGGCGACGGGAGGACGGGACGGTGAGTGCTATTATCCTCGTGGTCGACGACAACGAGGACAACGTCCACATCGCGCGGGAGATCCTGCTGAGTCGGGGCTTCGAGGTGCGGGTTGCGTACAACGGACCGAGCGCGCTCGTCTCCGTCGAGCAGCAACGTCCCGACCTGATTCTCCTGGACATCATGATGCCGCAGATGAGCGGCATGGACGTCCTCGATCGCCTCCGTGCGAACCCCGCGACCGCGAACGTGCCGGTCATCCTCGTGACCGCGAAGGACCAGGACGAGGACCTTCTGGCGGGCTACAAGTACGGCGCGGACTACTACATCACGAAGCCCTTCAGCGCGAAGCAGCTCCTCTACGGCATCGGTCTCGTGCTCGGCGCCGACGCGCGCGCCTGACGCGCTTGCGGGCGCGCGGCCCGCACGTTAGACGGGTCACGCCCGTGGCGCTCTTCGTCACCTTCGAGGGGATCGAGGGCTCCGGCAAATCGACCCACCTCCGCCTGCTGGCGGACCATCTGCGAGCTGCCGGACATCCCGTGGTCGAGACCCGCGAGCCCGGCGGCACGGCCGCCGGCGCCGCCATCCGCCGCCTGCTGCTCGGCACGGACGCGCCGCCGCTCTCGCCGCTGAGCGAGCTCCTCCTGTATTGCGCCGACCGGACGGAGCACGTGAGCATCGTCATCCGGCCGGCCCTCGCGGCGGGCCAGGTCGTGCTCTCGGACCGCTTCTCGGAATCGACGATCGCCTACCAGAGCTACGGCCGCGGCCTCGACCTCACCGTCGTCCGCACCCTCGACGCACACGCCCGCGCGGGTCTCGTGCCTCACCTGACCTTCCTGCTCGACTGCCCCGCCAGCGAAGGTCTCCGCCGCATCGCAGGTCGCCAGGCCAGTTCCGAGCCGGGAGGCGCGGCACCAAAAGGCGCCGCGCCTCTGCCGTTGGACCGGTTCGAGCGTGAGACGCTCGCCTTCCACGAGCGCGTGCGCGACGGCTTTCGTACGCTCGCGGCCGCCGAGCCCACGCGCTTCTGCGTGATCGACGCCTCGGCGCCCGTGGAAACCATCCGCGCCCGCATCGCCGCCGAGGCGGACCGCCGGCTCGCGAAGGCCGCATGAGATTCGCGGACGTCCTCGGGCACGACGCCGCCATCGAACGCCTGCGTCGCGCCGCCGCCACCCAGCGGCTCGCGGGCGCGTATCTCCTGACCGGCCCGGCCGGCGTCGGGAAGCGCCTGCTGGCAGACGCCTTCGCGGCTCGCATTCTCTGCGCCGCTCCCCGCGACGACGCGTGCGGCACGTGTGCGCAGTGCACGCGCGTGGCCGCCGGCACGCATCCCGACCTCCGCCTCCTCGAGCGCGACGAGGAGCGCCGCGACATCCGCATCGAGCAGATCCGCGAGCTGTCGCGCTGGCTCGCACTGCAGCCGCTCATGGCGGAGCGAAAGGTGGCGATCGTCGACGGGGCCCATTGCCTGAGCGAGCCGGCGCAGAACGCGCTCCTGAAGACGCTCGAGGAGCCGCCGCCGAGCGCCGTGCTGCTGCTGACGACCCCGGCCGCGGCCCTGCTTCTGCCGACGGTCCGCTCGCGCTGCCAGCGAGTGCGCCTCGACCCGCTCCCGCCCGAGAGCGTCGCGCGGGTGCTCGCGGCGCGGGGCGTGGCGCCGGAGCAGGCCACGCTCCTGGCGGCGGAGGCCGAAGGGTCGCCGGGACGGGCGCTCGCCTCGTCGGGCGACGAAGAGGTCCGCGCCCGCGACGCCATGGTGGGCGCGCTCCGCACGCTCCGCACGCTGGACGCCGCGGCGCTCTCGACGCTCGCACAGGACCTGGCCCGTGGACCGGCCGACGGAGCGCTCGCCGCCGCGGCCGCCTGGTACCGCGACGTCCTCGAGACACGGCTCACCGGCGATCCGCCGCGTCGCCATCCGGGTGCGGTCGCCGCGGTTCGCGCGGCCGCCGACCGGAGTCGTGCCGAGTGCACGCTTCGCCAGCTCGAGCTCGTCTGTGATACGATCAACGCTCTGGACCGAAACGCGAACCGCATCCTCGCGATCGAGACGATGCTGCTCGGGCTCCGCGCTCTCGAGCGCGACGACTCGCCTCGTCAGGGACCCGCATGATGGAGCAAGAAGGTCTCGGGGCGGCGTCCGGACCCATCGCCGTCGGCGTCCGCTTCCGGCCAGGCGGCAAGGTCTACGAGTTCGATCCGGGCCCGCTGATCCTGCACCGCGACGACCGGGTGCTGGTCGAAACCGAGCGCGGACCCGAGCTCGGCACGGTCGCAGTCCCGGCGCGACCGCTCCGCAAGGCGCGCACCCTCCAACGGGTGATCAAGAAGGCTGACTCGCGGGACCTCGGCCGCGAGGACCAGAATTTCCAGCGCGAGCGAGCGTCGTACCATTCGGCGCTGGAGCTCGTCCGCGGGAGCGGCCTGCCCATGAAGCTCGTCAAGGCCGAGCGGACATACGACGGCACGAAGACCACCTTCTACTTCTTCGCCGAGGACCGGGTCGACTTCCGGGAGCTCGCGCGGACGCTCTCGCAATCGCTCGGCACCCGCGTCGAGATGAAGCAGATCGGCGCGCGCGACGAGGCCAAGGTTGCGGGCGGGCTCGGCGTCTGCGGGCGCGAGCTCTGCTGCTCCTCGTGGCTGCAGGAGTTCGAGGCCGTCACCGTGAAGATGGTGAAGGAGCAGGGACTCGCGCTCAACCAATCGAAGCTCGCCGGCCAGTGCGGGCGGCTCAAGTGCTGCATGCGATACGAATACCAGACGTACCTCGAGCTGAAGCGCGGCCTGCCGACGGCCGGCACGCGTGTCCAGTGCGTCAAGGGCGACGGGGTGGTCGTCCGCCAGAACATCCTCAAGCGCACCGTCGTCGTGCGGCGCGCCGAGGACGGCATCGAGGTCGAGGCGAGCCTCGACGACCTCGTCACGCAGCGCGCCGACGCCTGACGCGGACGGCGCCATGCCACGCGACCCCGTCTATCTCACCACGCCGCTGTTCTACGTCAACGCCGAGCCGCACCTCGGTCACACCTACGTCACGCTCGTCGCCGACGTGCTCGCGCGCTTCTGGCGCGCCCGCGGGCGGACCACCTTCGTCCTCACCGGGACCGACGAGCACGGCGACAAGATCGCGCAGGCGGCGGCCGCCGCCGGCGTCTCGCCGCGCGAGCATGCCGATCGCGTGAGCGCCCTCTTCCGCGCGACGTGGGACGCCGCGGGGCTGCGCTACGACCACTTCATCCGCACGACCGATGCCTACCACGTGGCGTTCGTCCAGCGGGTGCTGGCGGACATTCACAGCCGGGGAGAGATCTACTTCGGTAGCTACCGCGGCCTGTACTGCGTCGGCTGCGAGCGCTTCTACCAGGAGCGAGAGCTCGTCGACGGGCTCTGCCCGGATCACCGCGTCGCGCCCACCGAGATCGCCGAGGAGAACTACTTCTTCCGCATGGGTGCCTACCAGGAGCGCCTGCAGGCCACGCTCGAGGCGAACCCCGGCCTGATCGTGCCGGAGGGCTACCGCCGCGAGGTCCTGGCGCTCCTCCGTGAGCCGATCGGCGACCTCTGCATCTCGCGGCCAAAGACGCGCCTCGCGTGGGGCATCGAGCTGCCGTTCGATTCGCGCTACGTCACGTACGTCTGGTTCGACGCGCTCCTGAACTACGTGAGCGCCCTCGCCCACCTCGGTCGCATGGAGCTCTGGCCCGCGGCCGAGCATCTCATCGGCAAGGACATCCTGAAGGCGCACGCGATCTTCTGGCCGACGATGCTCATGGCCGCCAGGTTGCCGCTCTACCGCCGGCTCTGCGTGCACGGCCACTGGCAGATGCAGCAGGGGAAGATGTCGAAGAGCCTCGGCAACGTGGTCCGGCCGCTCGACGTGAAAGCGCGTTACGGCATGGACGCGTTCCGCTACTACGTGCTGCGCGATATGGCGTTCGGGCAGGACGCGGAGTTCAACGAGGACTCGCTCGTCGCCCGCCTGAACGGCGACCTCGCCAACGGGCTCGGCAACCTCGCGAGCCGCGTGCTGGCCATGCAGCAGCGGTACTTCGACGGCGTCATCCAGCCGCTGGCAGCCGAGCCGATCGACCTGGCGCTCCGCAGCGCATTCGCCACCGCCGCCCGCGAGCTCGATGCGCACGTCGAGGACCTCGCGTTCCACCGCGGCCTCGAGGCGGTGTGGCGAGCGCTCGACCACGCCAACAAGTACGTCGTCGAGACGGCGCCCTTCACGCTCGCCAAGGATCCGGCGCGCCGGCCGCGCGTCGGCGCGATCCTCCACGAGCTCTGCGAGGCGCTGCGGACGGCCGCGCAGCTGCTCGCGCCGTTCCTGCCCGAGAGCGCGGAGCGTCTGGTCGCACTGCTCGGTCTCCCCGCCGCGCAGCTGGAGGACCTCGAGCTGCCGTGGGGCGCGGTCTTCGCGCCCGGACACCGGACTCTGCCGCTGCCGCCCGAGCCGCTCTTTCCGCGCATCGAGGTCCCGGCGGCGTGAGCGAGCCGCTCTCGCTCGTCGACTCGCACTGCCACCTCGCCGAGCCCGACTTCGACGCCGATCGCGACGCGGTGCTGCAGCGTGCCGTCGCCGCGGGGGTGACGGGTCTCGTGTGCGTCGGCGCGACGGGCGCCGTCGAGTCGAACTTCCCCGCCGTGGCGCTCGCCGGTCGGCCGGCGCCCGTCTCGATCGTGGCGACCGTCGGTATCCACCCGCATGATGCGTCGACCGCCGACGACGCCGCCTTCGAGACGCTCGCCCGCCTCGCCACCACCCCCGGCGTCGTCGCCGTTGGCGAGACGGGGCTCGACTTCCACTACGACCGCTCGCATGCCGAGGCCGCGGCGATCCTCCGCGCCGAGGGCGCCGCCGCCGTGGGCGGGGTGATCCACTGCTTCACCGGCGAGCGCGACGACGTCGGTCCCTACCTCGATCTCGGCTTCTCGATCTCGGTGGCCGGCATCGTGACGTTCAAGAACGCCGACGTGCTGCGCGACGCGGTGCGCGCCGTGCCACTCGATCGCCTGCTCGTCGAGACCGATGCGCCGTACCTCGCGCCGGTCCCGCACCGGGGGCGCCGGAACGAGCCAGCGCACGTCCGCCTCGTCGCGGAGATGGTGGCGACGGTGCGCGGCGAGCCGTTCGCGGTGGTTGCCGGGGCGACCGCGGCGAACGCACGACGGCTGTTCTCGCTGCCCGCGGGCTGAGTCGGTCAGAGCGCCTGGGCCGTCGTCGCGGGCCGCAACCACGTCCGTCGCGCGGCTCAGTACGTCGGTCGCGGGGGCCCGCCGCCGCCGGCGGGCAACGTGAACTCGTACTCGATCGCGACCCTCAGGATCACCGGATCGCTCGCGCGCGTGAGACCGAAGCCGGGCCCGGCGGCGAACTTGAGGCCGCGGGCAAGCCGGCCGTAGACGGTCGGGAAGACGTAGTGCTCCTGCTCGCGGCCGGGGTCGAAGCGGCGGATCTGCCCGGCAGCCCCGTAGAATTCGAGGCCGGGCATGACTTCCGGGGAGAGCCGGTAGTACACGCGGGCACCGTAGTTGAACTCGAGCGTCCGGCGCTCGGACGTCACGGTGGGCAGCTCGAACATCGGATTCAGGTCCACCGAGAAGCGCCCGACGTCGCGCGACACGATCGGGCGAAACTCGAGCTCCAGCTCGGACTTCCCGCGGTCGGGTACCTCGGCCTCGAGGTACCAGCCGACGTCCAGCGGAAACCGTCCCTTGTCGAAGAAAGCCCCACGCGCGCGGAAGCGAGACTGCGCGTATTCGAGGTCCTCGCCATTCGGCCGGTCGAGGTCGAGATACGCGGCGATGTCGATCTTGTCGGTGAGCCCGTAATCGTATTCGAGCGACGTTCGGAGAAGCCGATGCCGGCGCGGCGTTTCGCCCGCGGCCTCCTCCTCGTCCGGACGGCGACCGTTCGCAACGAAGCTCGTGATGTTCTCGACCTCGTGCAGCCCCTTGCCCTCCGTCGTGGCGGGGTAGACCTCGAGCTCGAAGAAGTTGAACGCGAGCGCTGGCGCCGCGACGACGCCGCACACGACTGCTCCGACGAGTACCGCCCCGGCGCGCCGCATGCCGGATCAGGCCGCGGTGCGAGCCGACGCCCGCTCCACCGGTGCGCCGGCCGCGTCGGCGCGGTGCAGCGCCCAGAGCATCAGCGGCACGTAGGCCGCGAACGCGAGCACCTCGGCCAGCGACGGACGGGACCGGTAGCCGACCAGCGCCCCGAGGAACGCGCCGACGGGGCTGTCGTCGCGCACGAGCCACGCGGTGTTCCACACCTGCGCCGCGACCGGCGAGAGGTACCCGAGACCGATGAGCTTGTTCACCGCCGACATGAGCAGGCCGGCCGCGACGAGGAGGAGCAGCACCCCGGTCACCCGGAAGAACCGTCGCAAGCTGAGGAACTGGAAGCCCCGGAAGAAGAGCCACGCGGTGACGACCGCGAGCGCCGCGCCCGCGAGACCCGCCCCGATGAACGGTAGCACCGTCAGGTCCGTACGCTGAACGAGGACGCCCCACAGGAAGAGCACGGTCTCCAGTCCCTCCCGGAAGACCGCCACGAAGGCGATCGTCGCGAGACCGATCAGGCGTCCTCGCGCGAGCGCCGCGTCCGCCTTGCGCCGCAGGTCCCCGCCGAGCCCGCCGGCGTTGCGATGCATCCAGAGGATCATCCACGTGAGCACGGCGACGGCGAGAAAGAGGATGCCGGCCTGGAGGAGCTCCTGGAGATCGGCATCGAGGTGGGAGGCGGCGTCGTTGGACGCGACCCCGCACGCCAGCGCCGCGACGACCGCCAGCAGGGTTCCGGCCCAGACGTAGGCGACACCGCTCCGCTGCCCGCTCCGCCCCAGGTAGGTGAGGAGCACACCGACGATGAGCGCCGCTTCGAGCGACTCGCGCCACACGATCAGCAGCGTCTCGAACACGCCGTCACCGTACCAGCAGCGCGCCGCGGCGTTGCTGGTGGAAATCGTCGAAGAACTCGTACCGGCCGGGTCCGAGTCCGGAGACGTAGACGGCCGCCGTCTGCCCCGGCTGGATCACGCGCTCGCGGTTCAGCTCGAAGCTCTCGAACTCGATCGCTGCCGCGGTCCGATTGGTCACCTCGAGACGCACGCGGGCACCGGACGGCGCCTCGATCTCCGAAGGCGCGAACCCTGCCTCCTCGACGGCAAGCGCGATTGCCCGATCCTCGCTCGCGGTGGCGCCGCCGGCCACGAAGAAGAGGGCAAGGGCGATCGCGGCTGGGGTGCGGAGCGACATGGCGAATTGAAAACGCTTTTCAATTTCACACAGGGCACGCGCGGATGTCAAGCAGCGTCGAGGCAGGCTACAGGCGATGCACCCCGTGCTCGCTGCGTGGGCGCCGCCGGCGCCCTTCCCGGCACTCCGCGCAGATCCCGTACAGCTCTATCCGGTGGCGCCCCACGACAAAGCCGAGAAAACGTCCGATGCGTTCCTGCAGCCGCTCGAGCTCCTGGCTCGCGAACTCGACGATCTTCCCGCAGCGCTCGCAGATGATGTGGTCGTGCTGCTGCTGATCGTCCTCCACCGGCTCGTAGCGCGCCTGCCCATCGTCGAAGTGGCGCTCGGCGGCGAGCCCGCACTCCTTTAGCAGCTTGAGGGTGCGGTACACGGTCGCGTATCCGACGCGCGGATTCACGCGCCGCACGGCTGCGTAGAGCTCTTCCACCGAGAGATGCCCCTCGGCGCCGAAGAAGACGCGCGCGATGTCGTCGCGCTGCGCCGTCGATTTGAGGCCGCGCTCGCGCAGCGCCTGCTCGAATCGTCGCATGCGGGCGCGCACGGACATGGGCGCGAGCGGACTAGCCGGCGCCACCGGTCCGGCGCTCGAGCAGCCGGCGCAGCGCCGGGGTCACGTAGTACGTCTCGAAGTCGCGCCCGGCGAGATGCTCGACGAGGACGTGGACGCGCTCCGCCGCCGGCAGCTGGCGGTCGAGGAACACGACGTCCTCGCCGTGCAGGCGACAGCCGCCGCTCCGGACGTGATAACCGACCTCGCGCAGGAGGACCTCCTCTCGCACCTGGACGCCGAGCCGGCGGGCGAGCTCCTTCAGCTCCTCGCAGAGCGCCTCGTCGCGACGGACCATGACGCCTCTCTAACCGACCCCCGGGGCTTTGCAAAGCGCCGCCGCGTGCTTGCACAGCCGTGAACGCCGGTGGTACATGCGCCATCAGCGGGCCGATGATCAAGAGCATCCTGGTCGCGCTCGACGGATCGGAGCACGCCAATGCCGCGGTGGAATACGCGCTGTGGCTGGCAGAGCGACTGCGCGCGACCGTCACGGGGCTGCACGTGCTCGACATCGTGTCGATCGAAGGCTCGTTCTTTCACGATGTCTCGGGCTCGCTCGGGTTTGAGCCGTACCTCGACTTCTCGTCCAAGATGCGCGAGGCGCTTCAGGAGCGCGGCCGCGTTCTCCTCGATGCCTTCGCCGAGCGCTGTCGTGAGCGGAACGTCCGTTGCGATACGGCGCTTCCGATGGGGATCATCGCCAACGAGATCTGCGATGCCGCACGGACGGCCGACCTCGTCGTCATCGGCCACCGCGGCCTCAACGAGCAGTTCTCGACGGGAATGCTCGGCGGCACGACGGAGTCCGTCGCGCGCAAGTCGCCGAAGCCGGTCCTGGTGTCGCCCATGCAGTTTGCCGACATCCGCCGGCCGCTCCTCGCCTACGACGGCTCGCAACGGGCGAGCGCTGCGATGCACGTCGCCGCCGAGGTCACGAGTGCGCTCGGGTTACCGCTCACCGTCATCCACGTCGTGCGCGACGGGACCGCCACCGACGCCAAGGTGCTCGACGAGGCACGCCGCTACCTGCAGTCGTACGGGCTCGAGTTCCGCTGCGAGACGGTGATCGGGCTCGCTCACCAGCGCATCGCCGAGACGCTGCGCGAAGGCGGCTACGACCTGCTCTTCATCGGCGCCTACGGCCACTCGCGCATCATCGAGATGGTACTCGGCAGCACGACCGAGTACGTCCTGCGCAACAGCCAGGTACCGGTCTTCTTGGTACGGTAGTCGCCGACCCGAGACGCAGTCTCGGGTCGGCGGTCCTAGCTGTGCGTCCGGTCCTGGCCGGGGGGAAGCTCGGCCGGGGGCTCGCCGTCGCCGCGCATGCGGAGCCGAGTGATGCGGGCCTCGAGGGCTCTCAGGCTGCGCTCGATGCGGCGCATCTCCTGCTGGACGGCGGGGAGATTCGTCACGCGTTCCACCGATCGCCGGAATCCCTCGTCTACGAGCCGCTGGAGCTGTCCCAGCCGATCCGAGATCTGCGTCAGCTCCTGGACCCGCCGTCCCGCGCGCTCCGGCGCGGAGCGCAGCACCTCGACACCGCGGTCCACCGTGGCAGCGATGTTCTGGAGGGCGGCCTCACCGTGGCGGATGATGTCGCGCAGCATGGGCAGCGACAGGAGACCGCTCTTCCGCCGTTCTTCCTCTAAAATGATCTGCGCAAACGTCACCGCGGTGAGGTCATCGCCGCTGTCGTTCTCGAGGATCTTCACCTCTTCGCCGGCCTTTACCCAGCGACCGATCTCCTCGAGCGTGACGTACCGGCTCTCGCTCGTGTCGTAGAGCTTCCGATTTCCGTACCGCTTGACCAACCGCATACCGATACTGAACGGGCTATCACAGCGCCGAGAGGCCGAGCAAGCGTTTGACGCTCCACCACGCGCACGCTATGCGCTTCGCTCAAAGCGGAGATGGAGCATTTCGTCGCGGCCGCCGTGCAAATGGCGTCCGGGCCCGACCGCGCGGCGAACGTCACGCGCGCCGCGGCCCTCGTTCGCGAGGCGGCCGCGCGCGGCGCGTCCCTCGTCGTGCTGCCCGAGGTGTTCGCCTGGCGCGGCTCGCGCGGCGAGGACGAGACTCATGCCGAACCGCTGCCCGGGCCGACGAGCGAGGCGATGGGTGCGCTCGCGCGCGAGACGGGCGTGTACCTCTGCGCGGGCTCGTTCCTGGAAACGGTCGCCGGTGAGCGTCGGGCATACAACACGAGCTGCGTGTTCGACCCGACCGGACGGTTGCTCGCACACTATCGCAAGGTTCACCTCTTCGACGTCGATCTCGCCGGCGGGATTTCCGTGCGGGAGTCGGACAGTCGCGCACCGGGAACGGAGGTCGTCACCGTCGCGACCGAGCTCGGCACGCTCGGGCTGTCGATCTGCTATGACCTGCGATTCCCGGAGCTCTACCGGACGCTCGCGACGCGCGGCGCCGAGATCCTGCTCGTGCCTTCCGCCTTTACGTTCCCGACGGGAACCGCGCATTACGAGATCCTGTGCCGGGCACGCGCCATCGAGAACCAGTGCTACGTGATCGCGCCCGACCAGGCCGGCACGAGCCCGCACGGGTTTGCCGACTACGGGGAGTCCATGATCATCGACCCGTGGGGACGGGTCCTCGCGCGCGCCGGCGAGGGCGAAGCGGTGATCACCGCCGCGGTGGATCGAGGCTACCTCGCCCGCGTGCGCCGCGACCTGCCGAGCCTCGCGAACCGGCGACTACCCTGCTGAGCGACGGCGTTACCGGGCGGCCGGCCGCGTCCGCGCCGCCAGGAAGCCGTGCGCCATGTCGGCCACGATCTGCTGCACCATCGCCCGGGGATCCGGCGCCTCCCGGATCGGCCGTCCGATGACCAGGTAGTCTGCACCCGCGCGCATCGCCTCGCTTGCGGTCAGCACGCGCTTCTGGTCGTCGTGCGCGCCGCGCGCCGGCCGGACGCCGGGCGTCACGATCAGAAACCCGCGCCCGCATTCCCGGCGGATGCGGCCGATCTCGAGCGGGGAGGCAACGACGCCCGCCATCCCGGCGCGGTGCGCCAGCCGGGCGAGCCGCGCCACCTGCGATTCGACGCCGTCCGCCACGCCGACCCGCCGGAGATCGCCGGTGCCGAGGCTCGTCAGCACGGTCACGGCGAGGATCTTCGGGCGCCGGAGCCCCTCGCGCCGGCAGGCGCGCAGCACCTCGGCGTTCGTGCGCGCCATCATCTCGAAGCTGCCGGACGCGTGCACGTCGAAGAACCGGACGCCGAGCCG
>WNGI01000316.1_pt1 | contig 33910 bp, 31 predicted proteins | sample 5400621 | NCBI WGS metagenome assembly WNGI01 (sample SAMN13153374, study PRJNA577476) | soil metagenome | isolation source: 20 cm soil or saprolite under Garry oak tree replicate 1 | place: USA:California | collected 2016-06-15
TCGCGACGAGGCGCACGCACCACGCGAGCGCATGCGAACGGCTACGCGCGACCCCGGAGCGCACGAGCGTGTCGAGCAGCTCGCGCTCGGGAAGGCGAAGCCTGGTCATGACCGGGACCGCCATGTGCGTGAAGAGAGCGGTCTGCTCGCCGACCTTCGCTCCCCAGGCCAGGTTCTTCCCGAACCGCTGGCGTGCCTCGTCGGCGATCTTGATGCGCTCCTCGCGTGTTCCCTCGCGGAACCGTTGGATCGCGCCTTCGCGCTCCGCCTTCACGGCGTCCTGCCCGCCCGTCGCCGGGACGTCCGGCAGCGTGCCGATGACCCAGATCTCGTCCTCATCCATGCGAATCTCAGGCGCACCGGCGAACCACTCCTTGGGGAGCCGTCCGGTGAGCCACCCTTTGACCTCTTCGGTTGTTGCCACCTCAGCCTCCTGCTTTCGCTATTAGAAAATATGTAATATGGTTTGCAGGACGCCGTCAAGGGCGGATTTCGGAAGATTTCGGCACATTGCTGGGGGCGAAGGGGCACCGGGCGCCTCGCTTGGGTTCTGGGCGATAGCGCGAGCGGCTGATCCCTAGTTCGGTCGTTCCGGTTGGGAGACGTGCCGCCAGCGATAGCCCTTACCGGGGATGGTCTCGATGAACTTCGATGAGGGCCAGGTGTCCCCGAGCTTCGTGCGCAAGTCGCGGATATGGCTGTCGACGGCGTTGCTTTCGATGTCGACCACGCCGTCCCAGATGCTCGTAATGATGTCCTCCCGTTCGACGACGCTCCCGGCGTTTGCCGCCAGCAGGTACAGGAGGGTCGATTCCGTCACCGTCAGGGAAATGGGCTCCTGGTCGTCGATGTGCAACCGCTCCTCGATGAGGTCGATCTCGACGGAATCGAGGCGAAGCCTGGGCGCGAGCGGCACCTCGATACCCTGAGTCCGCCGCATCACCGCGTAGAGGCGGGCGACGATCTCGCTCAGCAGGAACGGGATCCGCAGGATGTCGTCAGCGCCGTGTTCAAAAGCGCGCAGTTTCAGGGCAGTTTCTCGCCTGCGGGTGAACACGAGGATGGGCGCCGCCTTGTCCGAACCGGTCTGGCTCAGCTCCAGGAATGTGGGGTGAAGGTCGAGATCGACCAGCACCATGTGGGGGCTCCAGTCGCGCAGAAGTCCCAGGAATTCGGCGCGGTCGGCGGTGACGCGACTCTCGTAGCGTCCGTGGCGGAGCGCGAGCTCCAGCACCTTCGCGAGCGGGTCGTCCATGACGACCACGACGCGCGGCCTGGTAAGAGGTGGGCTCGCGTGCGCCATGAACTTTCTCCCTGTCGCGTCCACGCGATGGGGCATTCATGGCGGTGGCTCGATCAGTCAGGGCCACAATGAATGGGGTCCATGGACGGACCCCGCATTACGGACCGTAACAGGTATGGCAAGCGCCAAGGCACAGGGGAGCGCTCGAGGCTGTGATCGGCCCCGCGATCGGGGCCATTGAGCCGGTCAGCTCAAGCCGCGGATGACCCTGGCAACCGCGTTCAGGTCGGCCACGAAAAGCTTCATCTCCCGCTCCCGAGAAGCCTCGTCCGGGGCCCGCAATATCGACGAGGGATGCACTGTCGCCATCACGTGCGGCGCGAGCGACGACGGGATCAGCGTCCCGCGCTGCTGGGTCACCTTGAAAGACGCGGCGATGAGCGCCTGAGCCGCGGTCGCTCCGAGGCACACGACGACCTGCGGCTTCAAAATCCCGATCTCGGCGTCGAGCCACAGCCGGCAGGCGGCGATCTCGCTCCGATTCGGCTTTTCGTGTAGCCGCCGCTTTCCGGCCGGGCGCCATTTGAAGTGCTTCACCGCGTTCGTGACGTAGACCGTGTCACGGTCGATTCCCGCGGCGTCGAGAGCTTCGTCCAGGACGCGCCCCGCCGGGCCGACGAACGGCTTGCCGGCGATGTCCTCTTTGTCGCCCGGCTGCTCGCCGACGAAGACGACCTTGGCGGTCCGGCGGCCCTCGCCGAAGACCGTTTGCGTCGCGCTCTTCCACAGGTCGCAGGCTTGGCAATGCGCCGCCGCGTCACGCCACGCGCCGAGGCTCTTCGTCTCCGGGAGCTCCGGATAGCGGTGTCCGGGCTCGGGCGCTGGCGCGGGCGGTCCCGACTCTGGCACCTCCATTTGACGGAGCAAGCCACGCGCCCGATGGTCCCCGCCATGCGGGTCGGGCTCGTCGTCCTCGCGATCGTCGCGCTGGTCGGGATCGGCACGGCCGAGGCGCTCATCAGCAACGATCAGCTGGCCCAGCTCCCCGGCCGAGGCCGGCCTGCGCTGAGTGCCGGCGGCACCGCACTGACGCTCGTCGGGATCGCGCTCTCGGCCGTGGTCTACGCCCTTCTCGGAGTCATCCTCGCGCGCGCTGGCTCTCGCGAAACGACGGTTCTTCCGATGGGGATGGTCGTCGGCGCCGGAGCCGGATTCATTGGCGGAGCGATCCGCGCATATCTGATCCGGGACTATCTGGGTGGGGTGCTGGCGGGGTTCGGGCTGGCGGATCTCCTGATCGTGACGCTCGCGGTCTTCGTCGCTCTGTCGGTGTTGGTGAGCGTCGCCGCGGGGGCGAGTCTTACTTGGCTGAGCTTCCGGGCTGGTCGTCGCCCTCCGAGGCCGCGACCTCCGAGCTGATGCGCTCGAGCACGCCCTCTCTGGCCAGGGCAACGAATCCGGCGACGAGCTCGGGGTCAAAGCGCTCCCCCGCTCCGGCTTCGATGGCTTTGAGCCCAGCTTCGGCCGACCACGCCTCTTTGTATGGACGCTTCGAAGTGAGCGCGTCGAACACGTCGGCAATCGAGACGATCCGTGCGGCGAGTGAGATCTCCTCGCCCTTCTTCCCGTCGGGATAGCCCTTGCCATCCCAACGCTCGTGGTGCTCGCGTGCGATCGCGCGCGCGGTCTCGAAGAATCGCGCCGTCCCGAGCATCTTCTCGCCGTCGATGCAGTGCTGCTTGATGACGCTGAACTCGGCGTCTGACAGGTGATGCTCGCTCTGAAGGATGTGGTCGGGCGTGTGGATCTTGCCTACGTCGTGCATGACGCTCGAGTAACCGAACTCCTCAACGAGCGCGCTCTGAAGACCGAGCCTCTCGGCGATCGCCTCGACATACCGGCGGACTCGCTGCAAGTGCGTACCGGTGGTGCGGTCCTTGATCGTCGCGGCGAGCAACAGGTGGCTTATGCCCTGCAAGCCCGTGCGCCGTAGCTCCTCGCTCGCGATCCGCTCCTGCTCCAGGGCGCGCTCCAGCTCCTGCCGGCGCTCGCGTTCGCTCCGGAGCATCCCAGCGAGATCTTCGGCGTAGCGCGTCGCCTGCTTTTCCATGAGCGTCATCTGCTTGAGCTGGTTCTCGAACTGGGCGCGGACGCCCTGCTCGCGCTCATAGACCTTCGCGAAGTCGAGCGCCATGCGCATGGCCTGCGAGTTCGCCATATCGGCAACCCGCACGGCCTGATGGAGAAGCTGGCGGAACACGTCGCCACCCGGAGCCTGCGGAAGATCCGGATCGCGTGGCGAGACGTCGACGGTCTCGACCATGTCCTTGGTGTCGTCGTTGCTCATCGGTCCAGCAGCCTCAGCTATGCGCCAGGATCCCGCGGATCGTGTCGATGAGCTCCAGCGGGCCGAACGGCTTTGTCAGGTATTGCGTCGCGCCGGCCGCGAAGCCGATCGCGCGGTCGCTGTCGCTCTCGTGCGCGGTGAGCATCACAACGGGGATGTCTTTGGTGACCTCATCGGCCTTGATCTGGCGACACACGTCGAAGCCGTTGGGGCCGGGTCCCATGTCGACGTCCAGCAGGACGAGGTCGGGCTTCTCGGACCGGACGAGCTCGAGCGCCTCGTTGCCATTCTTCGCTTCGACGATCGTCCAGCCCTGCGTGGACAGGGTGATGCGGACCATCTGACGGATGGGTACGAGGTCGTCGGCCACGAGCAGCTTTGCCATTTCTTGTGCCTCCGATGCTAGCGGTGGGTCATAGGTCGTCACCCACCCGAATGGATGGAGTTATGACCGTTCGGGGGTAGGACCGGATCCCCCGCGCGGGGGACCGACCCTATCGCGGGTCCAGGATTCGAGGGTCACGAGCCCGAGACGCGCGGCCTCGGCGACCGCCTCCAGACGCGAGTGGGCGCCGAGCTTCCGGAGCACCGCCTGCACGTGGGCACGGAGCGTCGCGGTCGATATGCCGAGCGATTCCGCCGCTGCCGTCGTACTGGTGCCGCTCGCGAGGAGCCGCAGCACTTCGAGCTCCCGACCGGTGAGCGGCTCGATGATCTTTCGCGAGGCCGCGCTCTCGAGGAGAAGCCGCTGCAGCTCGCTGGGCGCGAACAGGATCTCGCCCGATGCCGCCGAGCGGACGCTCTCCACGACCTCGTTCAGGCCCCGGCCCTTCGTCATATGCCCGACCGCTCCCGAGCGGGCGACGTCGTTCAAGGTCACCGCCGACGGGTCGGCCGTCAGGACGAGCACGGATGTATCCGGCAGCGAGCCGCGTACCGCGCGCGCGAGATCGGCACCCGTACCGTCGGGCAGGTGGTAGTCCGCAATCACGACGTCCGGACGGTGTTCGTTGAGCGCGACGATGGCGGACTTCACGTCGTGCACGACCGCGAGCACCTCGATGCCGTCCGCGGCGCGCAGCGCGACGCGCATGAGCTCGGCAAAGAGCCGCTCGTCGTCGACGATGACAACGCGGATCGTGTTGTTGTCTGCCATTAGCGCGCACCTCCGGCACGGACCTGGGTCGCGAGGGCGGCCACGACGGCGGCGTCGAGCTCCCCGCGCGCGACCGCGCTCTGCAGTATGCGAACGGCCTCAGACTCGGAGACCGCCGGACGGTCGGCTCGGTCGGTGAGGAGGGCCTCGAACCGATCGGCGACGCTGACGATGCGGACCTCGAGCGGGATCTGCTCGGCGCGAAGCGCGTCGGGGTAACCGGTGCCATCGAGCCGCTCGTGGTGGTGGCGTACGATCGGCAGCAACCCCGAGAGGCGCTTGAACCCGGACAGGATCTCCTCGCCGAGGATGGGGTGGCGTTCGAGCATCGCGCGCTCCTCCGGTGAGAGCTCGCCCGACTTCGTCAAAATGGCGGCAGGGAGCCGCGCGTTGCCGACGTCACGGAGCAACGCCCCCAGGCGAATGGTCATTCGCGTGGACTCATCGAGGCCGAGCGCCCGGCCGATCTGCACGGCACGCGACGCCACGCGCTCTCCGTGACCGGCGCTCGGCCGGTCGTGCGAGCCGATCGCCGACGCGAGGACGATGAGCGCCTCGGCCGCCGCTTGCAGATCGTGGTCCAGGCTCCGCTCGCGGACCAGCAGGTCCACGATCCGCGGAAGCTGCGCGTCAACCGGGATCATCTCGGTCCCGTCGCTGCCCGCGCGGCCCGCGCTCACGCGGATGACGGCAACGTCCTCCGCGACGTCGGCGGGGACGGCGGCGCTCCCTTCGACGATCACGACGTCGGGTGTCTCGTCGGCATCGGCGAGATCAAAACGCGAGGCGAGAAGCTGCTGGACGTGCTCGCGAAGCGCGGGGTCCGCGATCGCGACACGCGCCACGAGCCGCTCTCCGGGTGCACGCTCGATCGGACGACCGAGCCGCGGGACTCGCGGGTTGCGTGCCTGACCGAGCACCGCGTCGATGCGCGCAAGGAGCTCGGCCGCCTGGAAGGGCTTGGTGATGTAGTCGGCCGCGCCGCAGGAAAGGCCGCGGACCTTGTCCACCACCTCGCCGCGCGCCGAAAGAAAGATGACGGGGATCGGCGAGGTCGCGGTGTTGCTCTTGATCCGCAGGCACACGTCGTATCCATCGGTGTCCGGAAGCATGACGTCGAGGAGCACGAGATCCGGCAGGAGCTCTTCGACGAGCTCGATCCCGCGGCGTCCGTCGTGTGCGACGGAGACGACCATTCCGTTCGCCTGCAAGCGCCGCTGCAGCACGTCGGCCGACGCCTGGTCGTCTTCAACGACGACCACGCGGGTCGCTGGCGCGTCTGAGCGGACCGCTTCCTCTATCGCCTTCACTTCTTCTTCGATTTCTTCGTTCCGTCAGTCTCGCCGAGAAGCCACCGCATCGCCACGATGAACTTCGACGGCCGTTCCTCGCGGGTGCTCTCCCTGAGATAGGCGTGAAGGTCGACCGCCCAGTGCGGCAGCTCGCCGTACCACTTCATCTCAACGATGACGTCGGGCTCCATGGCGAGGAGAGACCCGAGTGGGGAGGGCTCGGTATCGCCGTCGTTTCGCGTCTCCCAGGGGAGCGCGAAGTACATGAGGTTGTGATCCGCCGTAATGCGGAGCGATGAGTCCAGAGAGTTGTAGGCGAGGCGGTTGTACTGGGTCACCGCGACGGGTCGCGCACCATCGCGGAGGAGAAGAGACGCGCGCTCCGCGAGCCCGTGATCCTCGGGCAGCGTCGCGTCACCACGGAGGAATGCCCGTGCGACCTCCATCGACACCCCGAAGCGCTCCTTTAAAGAGGTGTCCTGCTCGTCGTCCTTGAACTCGATCCACGCCGTCCCAGGATTCAGCACCTCTCGCGGACGGGTCCGGTGGTACTCCCGGATCCGCAGCTGCATGGCGGAGCCCTTCTCGGCGGCGCGGAAGATCGACCACGCCACGGTGTCGCAGTAGGTCGTCGTGGACCACTGGTAGGGCCGATCGTCCCTCGAGAGCGGCAGGTTGTTGGCAGTCGTACGCATCACGAGGCGCGCGATGCTCTCGCTCACCTGGAAGCGGTGCTCGTGGCGGCGCTCGGCATCGGTCTCGTGCGCCGGCGCGGGTGTCGTCACTTTCGGCTTCACGCTACTCGGTCGCATCGGCCGCCACCGCGAGGAGACCGCGCCGGGTCAGTGCCACCCGCACGCCGTGCTCCACGTCCGCCGGAATGGTCCCATCGAGAGAGCGCAGGAGAGCTTCAGGGACCGCGCCGTGCTCGGTCGCCAGGATCTCCGCTGCGTTGAACCGAACGTCAGGTTCGATCGAGGTGAGGTTCTCGAGGATGCGCCGACCGAAGAGCCGCATCATGTGCGCGGCGTTGTACAGGTAGACGCCGGACAGGCCGGTCGCGACCGCCAGCAGGAGCTGGTTGTCGTGGAGCTGCAGCCCCGCGAGGAGCGCGATCGCCGCCGCGAAGTTGCCGAACGCATTCACCCCGCCGGAGAGAAACGCTCGAGCGCGCGGACGAATCGAGGCGACCACCTGGCTGTAGACGAGCTCGCTGGCGGGGCGGTGGATCGCCGGAATGACGATCCGCTCGCTGAGCTGGATGGCGATGGCCGTGATGATGTTGAAGTTGTAGGTTGCCGCGGCGTACGAGCCGAGGAACCAGAGCGGAAGGACGAACAGCACGCGCGCGATGCCGAACCGCCGCAGCAGCGCTCCGGTGAAGACGCTCTGGATGAAGAGGGCGACGAGCGACGAGCTCGTGTAGACCGAGGCGTACACCTGGCTGAAGAGATCCTCGCTCCCGGTTCCGGTCCCGGCGGTCGATTGGTCGAGCCCGACCAGGTAGAGGAAGTTCCCGAACTGCATGAGGAAGTACCAGAAGAAGACGCCGACGCCGAACGTCCGGAGCATCTTGTCCGACGCGACCGCGCGGTATCCGTCGACCGAGTCCTTCAGGCTCGCCGCGATGCCTTTGGACCGCTCTTCCGCGAGACGGCTGCCATGGCCCTCGGGAAGGCCTCGGTACACGACGAGCGCGACGAAGCAGACCATGAATCCGACCGCCTGGGCGCCGATGAAGTTCTCGGCGTGAATCAGCGGAGCGATTCCCGCGCCGATCGCGCCGCCCAGGATCTTTCCAACGAGCACGGATCCCGCGAAGAACGGAAAGAGCCGCTTCGATTGCCCGGCGTCGTAGAGGTTTCCCGCGTACACCCAGAACAGGATGTAGATCGTCTCTTTCACGCCGTGCGCGAAGACATACGAGATCGGCTGCACGATCCAGCCATAGTCGAGCTGCCCCTGGATCCAGACGCCGCCCTGGATCGCGACCGACAGGAGCGTCACGCCCGCGACGTACCAGAGGAGAAGGGTGCGGCGGCGGACGCGGTCGACGAAGAAGAAGATCATCGCCGAGACGGCGAGCATCGCGATCGGCGTGACGATGTACATCACGGGCACGTAGTTCACGCCCCAGCGCTTCACGAAGAGCGAATCGGCACCGAGCTTGCCGATCCAGTCAGACGCCACCATGAGCGTCAGCAGGGCGTAGAGGAAGAGGCCGAGGCCCCACTCGCCGCGCCTAAGCGGAAATGCATCGCGGAGGATGCGGCCGAACATTCCGGTTATTTCCCCGCGGAGGCGCGGTCGGCTGCGGGCAACGTGAACTGGATGATCGCGCCGCTTTCGCCAGGATTGACCACGTTGATGGTGCCGCCGTGGAGCTCGACGGCCAGCTTGCAGAAGGCCAGGCCGAGGCCTGTGCCTCCACGGCTTCGCCCGGCACCCTGATAGAACCGGTCGAAGATGTGGGGAGCGTCGTCCGCGTTGACGCCGGGTCCGGTGTCGCGGACGCGAATCACGATCGATGACTCGAGCGTGCGGTCGCGGGCGCTCTCGACGCTCACTGTCCCGCCGGACGGCGTGTGCTTCACCGCGTTCGCCAAAAGGTTCGTGAGGACCCGGACGATGAGGCCATCGTCGACGAATACGTTCACGTCCGGCGGGAGCCCGGTCTCGAGCCGGATGCCCTTGGCGAGCGCTTCGGGCGCGACCTGCGCCATGCTCCGCTCGCCGAGCACCGAGAGGGCGATCGCCTGCGGCATCGCCTCGAGCTTGCCCTCCTCCATCTTGTAGACGTCGAGGAGGGCGTTGACCATCCGCAGGAGCTCGCTGATGTTCGATTCGGAGAGGCGGAGCAGCTCGTCAAACTCCGACCGCCCGGGCTTGAGCTGCCCCATCCGCACAAGCTGCATGAACGCCACGACGCTGTTGGCAAGGTTCCGGATGTCGTGGCCAAGCATTCCGATGAGCTCTTTGCGCGATTGCTCCATGCGCTTGAGGTCGCCGGCCGTCTTGCGCAGCTCGTCCTGCAGGCGCTTGGTGAAGATGGCGCTCCGCACGCGAGCCGCGAGCTCGATCGGCTCGAACGGCTTGGTGAGGTAGTCGACACCGCCGACTTCGAACCCCTTGCTCAGGTCCTCGTAGCGGTCCTTCGCGGTGACGAAGATGACCGGAATGTCCGCCGTCTCCGGCTGAGACTTGAGCCGCCGGCACGTTTGCCAGCCGTCGATCCCCGGCATCATCACGTCGAGCAGGATCAGGTCGGGCTGCTCGCTCCGGGCGAGGGCGATCGCCCGCTCGCCGGAGCTCGCGACCTGCGTCTGGCAGCCGATGGCCTCGAGTCGCCGCGCCAGGAGCTCGACGTTCGCGATCTCGTCGTCGACGATGAGCACGCGCCCCAGCGTGATCGGCACCGGACCTCGCACCGTCGCGGGCGCACCGTTGCGCGCGAGCGGAACGTGCGCTGCGCCGCCGGGGAAGTAGCGCAGGAGGATCGCACGCAGCTCAGCCGGAGCGAACGGCTTGGAGACGAAGTCGTCGCAGCCGGCCTCGATCGCGCGAGCGCGGTCCGAGGGGAGCGCGAGGGCCGACACGGCGATGATCGGGATGCTCGCCGCCCACGGCTCGGTGCGGAGCGAGCGCGTCAGGCTCCACCCGTCCATGCGTGGAAGGAGAAGGTCGACGAGGATCGCGTCGGGGCGCTCCACCCGAGCGAGGTCAAGGCCGGCGACCCCGTCTACGGCGACGAGCGCCTCGTGACCGGACGCGCGGATGATGCGCGACGCGACGTCGAGATTGTTCGCGTCGTCCTCGACGACGAGCACCCTCGCCATCAGCGCGTCGCCCCGGTGCGCGCGACGAGCGCGGTCTCGCCGCCGGCACGAACGCGGATCGGCAGCGTGAAGTGGAAGCTGCTTCCGCGCCCGACCTCGCTGTCGACCCAGATGCGGCCGCCGTGCAGCGTCACCAGGCGCTTCGAGATCGCGAGGCCGAGACCGGTCCCGCCGTAGCGGCGTGTCGTCGAGCTATCGGCCTGGCGGAACTCGTCGAACACGTAGGCCTGCGCTTCGGGACTGATGCCGACGCCGGTGTCAGACACGGACACCGTGACCCAGCCTTCCGCCGCGGTGGCCCCGACCGACACCGTGCCGCGTTCGGTGAACTTCACCGCGTTGGCGAGCATGTTGGCGAGGACCTGACGCACTCGGGCGCGGTCGGCCCAGACGTTCGGCAGACCTGTGGGGATGAGTGCGCGCACCTGGAGACCCTTCTCGTCGGCGTGCGGCCGGACGAGCTCGAGGGCCTCGTCGGTCACCTCGGTGATGTTGACCTCTTCGACGTTGAGCTCCATCTTGCCGGCTTCGATCTTCGCCAGGTCGAGCAGGCCGTTGATGAGACCGAGAAGGTTGTCGGCGGCCTGGGCCACGCGGAAGAGGTCGGTCTGCTGCTGCGCGGTCATCTCGCCGTCCAGGCCGTCGAGCATGAGCTTTGTGTAGCCGATGATCGCGTTCATCGGCGTCCGCAGCTCGTGGCTGACCGACGCCAGGAACTCGCTCTTGAGGCGGTTCGCCCGCTCGAGCTGAAGGTTGTTCACGCGCAGCTCGCCGACGAGATCGGCGTTCTCGTTCGCGACCGACACCAGACGAGCGATCGTGCGCAGCGCCCGCGCCTGGGTGTCGGTGAGCTCGCGCTGGTCGTGGAAGTACGCCGAGAGGAGACCGATGGTGCGGCCGCGCGCCGAGAGCGGGACGTGCGCGACAAATCGCAGCTCACCCGCGGAGACCGCTGACAGGCGGATGCGGTCGGCGTCGGCCTCGGAACGGACAAGGACGCGCATCGCGAGCATGACCGCCGTCTCGGGCGCGATGCCGAGCGTCGCCGGCGCGTTGAGTCGCCCGCCTGATCCGGGAGGCGCTCCGGGCGGATCCTCGCGGATGACGATCGCGCCCCCGTCCGCGTTCAGCAGAGAAACCATCCGATCGAGCGACCGCGCGAAGATCCGCTCCGCATCGGTGACACCGACGACAGCGTCCGCGACCTCGTTGACGGCGCGCACCTCGTCGAGGTACTCGCGTTGCGCGCGCTCGCGTTCGTAGAGCGACGCGGCCATCGTGTCGAACGCGCGCTCCAGAGTTCCGATCTCGTGCGCCGAGACCTGCTGCACGCGCGCGGCAAGATCGCCCGCCTCGATCCGCTGCGCCGCGGCCGCCAGATTGCCGAGCGGTACGGTGATCTGGCGCGCGGTGCGATAGGCGAGGAGGGTGACGACGCCCACGAGGGCGAGACCAAGAAGGACCAGAACGCCGATCAGCGTCCGCTGCGCCTGCTCGACGCCCGCGGTCGGCACGAGAACGGCGAGAAGGCCGGGGTTCTGGCGCTGCGAGCGGACGACACGGAAGATTCCGTAATAGTTCCGGCCATTCGCGGTGATGTTCTGGATCAGCACGTCGTTGGGCTGCGCATCCACCTCGTTCACGCTCGGGAAGATCGCGTTCGGCCCAAAGTCGACGGTCGACGCGCGGACCTGCCCGTTCCAGATCAGGGCGAGGTCCGCATCCGAGCGGGTCTTGATGTTCTTCAGGAACTGGGAGCCGAGAACGTTCCCGACCTCCATCATCCCGATCGGGTCCTGGTCGGCATTGAAGATGACGTGAATCGCCCGGATGACGAGTCCCTGCGGCTCGTCGAACAAGACCCAGGATTGCTGCACCTGGGCTTGGGCCAAGGTGACGAGCTCCGGCTGCAACGTGTCGGACGTCTGCTCCTGCGCGAAGCCGATGATTTTCCCGTCGTTGTCGGCCACGACGATGTCGTCGACGCCGATTCGCGCCTTGAGCGGCAGGAGGAAGTTCGTCAGCGCGTCTCGATCGCGCGACTCGGCGAGATCGCGAGTCGTCGGAATGCTGGCGAACAACGACGCTGCCCTCTGAGCGAGATCGGCCTGGTCGAGGATCTCGTTCTGGGCTACATCCGCGAGGATGGCGGACTCGTCGGCGAACTGACCAAGGATCAGGCCATTGGACTCGTAGATCGCGGCCCCCACGACCACCACGAGCGCAAGGACACTCACCAGCACGTTTCGGCTGACGAGTGCCCTCAGCAGACTCGGCGCGAAGATCTTCTGCATGGCCCGAGCTAGCCTTCCTCCTTGGCGATCACGCGGGCGCGGTGTGGCTTAGAGACCCGCGAGGATCTTCTGGCCTTCGGATCCCTTCACGAAGTCCAGGAACGCCTGGATCGTTGGTTTGACCGGCTTCGTCGGATCGTTGCTGTAGACGAAGTAGAGCGGCCGGCGAACCTGGTACTTGCCGCTGTTGAGGTTCTCCCGTGTCGCGGCGACTCCGTCCACCGTCACGAACGCGATCGACGTGTTCCCGAATGTGCTCGCGTTCATCGTGACCATCCCGATGGATTCCTTGAACGAGTTGATCGCCTTCACGGTTTCGTCGATCGTGGTCACCTCGACGGCGTTGGACCCGTATGCCGGCTTCTTGCCGTCGAAGAAATAGGCCTCGAACGCGCTCCGGGTCGAGGCGGTGGACTCGCGAATGAGCACGCGGATCTTGCCAGGCGTCCCACCGACGTCCTTCCAGTCGGTGATCGCGCCGGTGAAGATCTTGGCGATCTGGTCCTTGGTCAGGGACTTGATCGAGTTGCTGGCCGCGACGGCAACGGCTGTTCCGCTCGCGCCGATCGGCAGGGCTACGACCTTGCCGGCCGCCTTCTCGGCATCGGTCAGATCACGGCTGATGTACCCGAGGTCTGTCTCGCCGGAGACGACGAGGTTTACCCCGGCGTTCGATCCGACATCGGCGAGCCCCTGCCAGGTGATGCTTGGATGCGCTGTCCGGAATGCGTCGGTCAGCGCCTTGACGTTGTCGAGCGCGCCGCCACCGCCGTTCACGATGTACTGGCCGCCGAGGGGATCCTGTGTCGCGGGCGCGGGAAGACCCGCGCCGCCGCAGCTCATCGCAAAGAGAGCAGCGGTGATAATCAATGACACTGTCCGCAAACGACGCATTCGGGCCCTCCTCATTGGGTCGAATCGTGACATTAGTCTCTGACCTTTGTATAGGCGGGTCTATCCCTCTGACGGCCGATTCGCGTTACACATTGGGATATTCATGGGCTAATCCAAATGCAGTAGGTGAGACCCAAAGTGGACCAAAAGCGTCCGCGGGAGCCTCATACTGCGCCGGGATGAGTCAGGGGACCCCGGTTCTGCGAGCGCAAACCGCACCGCGCCGCATTGCTGATGTCGACGTCCGAGGACATGGCCGCGTGGTACCCCTGACCCTGGTTGCCGCCGCCGGAGTCGCCGCCATCTGGCTCGTGGACATCTCGACCGGTCCTGACTTCGGCTTCGCGATCTTCTATCTGATCCCGATCGGGCTTGCGAGCTGGTGGCTTGGACGCGGTGCCGCGGTGCTGATCGCTCTTCTATCGACCGGCGCGTGGATCTGGGCCGACCTCCTCGCGCGTCCGTCAGTGCTGTTATCGGCGAGCCTCTGGAATGGACTTACCCGCGCCGCGATCTTCTTGATGCTCGCGCTGCTCATCGACCAGGTGCGCCGCGAGCGTAACGCGCTCCGAACCGTCGACGGCCATCGCGAGGAGTCGCTCGCCTTGATCGCGCACACCCTGCGGCGTTCCGCGGGCGAGATCGAGTCGGCGATCCCGGATCTGACGAAGGCACCTGCCCTCTCAGCCGTGGAGCGGAGCGCGATCGACGAGCTGCGCCGGCAGAGCCGCAACTTCAAACGATTCGCGGACGACGTGCTCGAGGTCGGGCAGCTCGAGGACGGACGCTTCCGGTTGAATCGCGGACGATTCGATCTGTCCGAATTCGTCGCAACGCTGGTCAAGGAGACCGATCGCGATCGTCTGCAGCTGGTCGCGGAATCAGACCCGATATGGGTCGACGCCGACCCGGAGCGTCTGCGGACGGCGATCGAGCACATCCTCAACAACGCGCTCCGCTTCTCTCCTCCGGGATCGACCGTCCACGTGACGGTCGGCCAGCGCGACAACAGAGCTCGTGTGCTGGTGAAGGATCAAGGCGTCGGTCTCGCACGATCACACCTCGCCGTGATCTTCCGCAAGTACGGGCGGATCGAGACACCTGCGACGAAGGACAAGATCGGAGTCGGGCTCGGGTTGTACGTGGCTCGTCTCGTCGTCGAAGCCCACGGCGGCTCTGTTTCCGCGAGCAGCGTCGGGCTCGGGCTCGGTTCCACGTTCACACTGGATTTGCCGCTCGCGTCGCATCAGGCCTGACCGGAGAGCTGACCGTGGCGAAGATCCTCGTCGTAGAAGACGAGCCGAACAATCTCGAATTGGCGCTACGAATCGTGAGGCACGCCGGTCACGAGGCGACCGTCGCGACCGACGGTTTCGCCGCGCTGGAGCTCGCGCGCGAGCATCGGCCGCAGCTCATCCTCCTGGACCTTCAGCTACCGAAGCTCGACGGCTGGACGGTGGTGAAGCTCCTTCGCAAGGAAACCTGGGCGAAACAGGTGCCGATCGTGGCCGTTTCCGCGTCGGCGAGCCCGGGGGACGAGCACAAGGCCATCGAAGCGGGGTGCACGGCCTTTCTCTCGAAGCCGTACTACCCGGCAGCCTTACGAGAGATGCTGACCCAGTACCTTCCGGCGGCCTGAACAAGGGTCTCGCGAAGGGCGGCTCATTCGTGGCCGCGGGCTTTTCGCATCTCCGCGGAACAAGAAAGAAGGAGAAGCGTCGCGGCCCGGCGGTGATTTGCCCCTCAACCCTTCCGGACCCGTCGCCTCTCCTTCTCGAAGAGCGCTACCGGCAGTCTCGGGGCTACGAAACGCACAGTAAATCGGCCCGCTGGTGGATCGCCATCTACGGCATTTGGACTATGCGCGGGCGCGTGAAGCGCGCGGCGCGGGTTCGGCCCGCGCTTTCTCGATCTCCTCAAGAAGATGCCGCGACGCGCGGCCGACTTCACGAACGGCCGCGTCGAACGCTCGGCTGTTGCGCTGCGAGGGCGCGCGGTAGCCGCTCACCTTGCGGATGTACTGGAGCGCCGCGGCGGCGATCTCCTCGTCGGAGGCGTGGCCCTCCGGCCGGCGTAGGGTTTTTATGGATCTGCACATGCTTCTACGTTAGCCGCTCCTACCCAAATCTGGGCATGCGGTTTGACATCGGCGTTGCGTCGACCGATGGTCGGCGGGTGAGTCCGAACGTCGTCCTGCCACTGCTTTCGTCGGTCGTCAGCTTCGTCTTCGCGGCGGCCGTGGCCGCCCAATGGTCACACCGCCACCGCGGGTTCCAGCTCGTATGGACGATCGGCCTCCTCTGGTACGGGATCAGCGCTGCGACGGAGTTCCTTGGCTCGGCTTTCGGATGGAACGAGACGCTCTACCGGACCTGGTACCTCATCGGCGCCTTCTTCGTCGCCGCCTACCTCGGCGCCGGGACGATCGTGCTTCTTGCGCGCACCCGCTTCGGCTACTTCGTCGCCTTGAGCTTCTTGTTCGGCGCGCTGTACGCGTTCGCCATCCGTGGACGCTATCCCGAAGACACGACCGCCTTCGGGGTCGTCCTCGTCACTTGCCTCGCGGCGGCGATCACGATCGCCCTGGCGACGTGGCGCGCCCGATCTCTTGTCGCGCCGATCACACTCGCGATCCTTGTCGTCGGTTCCCTCATCGCCGCGGGGCTCGTGCTCACCGCGAGCCTCGACGCCCCGTACGCGCTCGACGCGACGACGGGCGTGCCCGTCGGCAGCGCGATCCCGGGGAACATCCGGATCCTGGCGGGGCCGTTCAACATCATCGGCGCATTCGCCCTCGTGGTCGGCGCGATCTTCAGCGCGTACGTCTTCATGCCGAAGAACCGCGTCCTCGGGCGGCGCGTGCTCCCGCCAATCGCTGCACAGGTGTACGGCGCCCTCGCGGTCGCCGTGAACTTCATCGCATCTCTGCCGCGTGCGACCGTGGCGCTCGCCCGCGGCGAACTGCACTCGCGCGTTCCGGCCACGCTTCTCATCGCGCTCGGCGGCTTCATCCCCGGTGTGACGAGCGGCCTGAACCGGTTTGGCATCACCTGGGCGTTCTTCCTGGGCGAGCTTCTCGGGGTCCTCCTCATCTTCGCCGGATTCGTCGTCAGCACCGAGGTGTTCGGCGAGCGCGTGCGGCTCGGTCCGATGGTCGTGCGCCGGCACGAAGAAGAGGTCCCCGCCGCCTAGTATCCCGCCGTGCTTGTTCTCTCCCGCGCTGAAGTCGAGCGCCTCATCGATCCGGATCGTCTGCGCGAGGCCGTCGCAAAAGCGATGGCCGACCTCTCCGCGGGTAAGGCGTCGATGCCGGCGCGCATCGCGGCGATCGTGCCGGAACGCGATGCGCTGCTTGCGGCGATGCCCGCGTACCTTCCCTCCTCAGGCGCACTTACGACGAAGCTCGTGTCGCTCTTTCCCAAGAACACCGATCGCCCGACGCATCAAGCGGTGATCGTGGTGTTCGACGCCGAGTACGGGACGCCCCTCGCGCTCCTTGACGGCGAAGCCATTACGGCGGCCCGCACGGCCGCGGCGTCAGCGCTCGCGACCGACCTTCTGGCGCGCCGCGACGCGCAGGTGCTCGCTGTGATCGGGACCGGCGTCCAGGCCAGGGCGCACCTCCGCGCCGTGCCACGGGTGCGCGAGTTCCGAGAGGTGCGGATCGCGGGACGGCATGGCGACAAGGCGATGGCCCTCCTCAAGGAGGTCCGCGAGTGGCTCCCGCGCGCGGAGCTCCGTATGAACACCTCGTACGCGCAGACCGAGGCCGGCGCCGACGTGGTCTGCGCCACGACGCATTCGGCGGAGCCGGTGGTTCGCCGCGAGTGGCTATCGGCAGGCGCACACGTGACCTCGGTCGGCTACAACACCGCAGGACGCGAGGTCGACGGCGCGACCTTCCGCGACGCGCTCGTGGTCGTCGAATCACGAGCGGCGACGCTCGCGCCCCCGCCCGCGGGGTCGAACGACATCGCCATGGCGATCGCGGAAGGGGCGATGACGCGCGACCACGTCCACGCCGAGCTCGGCGAGCTGGTCAGCGGGACGCGTCCCGGCCGCACGGATCGCGACCAGATCACGCTCTACAAATCGGTGGGAGTCGCGGTGCAAGATGCGGCGGCCGCTGCGATGGTGCTGGATGCCGCGCGTTCGGCCGGCGTCGGCCGGACGGTCGACCTTTAGGAGACAGCGACCTTCGAGCGACGGCCGATGCGGCAGCCGGTGTCGACGAGAACCGTCGAGATCCACTCGTCCCCGACCTTTGCCTCGACCCGATAGGGCGACGGCTTCCCGGCGTCCAGCGCCGCGACGACCTCGTCGGTGACGCCGAGGACGACCCAGGCGACACCGTTGGGCTCGCCTTCGACGATCTTGGCGTGGCCCTTCTGGCCGGCCGCGAGAGGGATGAACCTCCGCGTCTCGATGACCTCGTCGTTTCGGTCGAGCAAGCGGACGGCGCCCGGAACGAGATCGGTCGTCCCGCCCTCGAGCTGCATCCAGTGGCGATCACCATCGTCGTGAATGCAGAAACGGAATGGGACCTTGGGCAGGAGCCGCGGCAGCGGAAGGCTTGGAGTCGCCGCGACCGCATCGCCAGGCGCGAGCGCACGGACCGCGATGACGATCTTCTCAGCGGCATCGTGCAATGCCGGATGCCCGCCGAGCACCTTGACTCCGTAGGTGAGCTCCATCGTCGCCCGTCCGACGTCACCGATGGGGATCATGAACTCGATGTAGCGCGCGTACTCATTCGCGGCGCCGTCGATATCGCCGGCATTCGCGAGCATCGCGGCCAGACGACGATGCGCGCCGAGATCGGTCGGTGCGATCGCGACAGCGGACCACATGACCGCGAGCGCGGCGACGCGATTACCGGCCTGTGTGAGCATGGCCGCGCCGTCCTTCAGCGCGTCGAGGTCCGACCGATGCATGTCGTGCACTTCGGCCTCAGCGGGTTCGATGGACACCACTGGATCAGGGTCGCCAGAGGCGCCGATCGCGCGCAGGCGCAGGTCGTCAGTCATCACGCACAGTGTTGTCCTAACCGCGCCCGCGCGCACTACGCCAAATAGGGGATAACGGCGGGCGCCGTACCCGTCAGAGCGCCTGACGCTGAGACTCGTATCGTCGGGCGCGGCCGTGCCCTTCTCTTTTGACCGCGCCCAGACGTGGCAGCCCCACCCATCGTGGCGGCGGGTGCTCACCGTGGAGTCGCACGCGGCAGGCGAGCCCCTCCGGGTCATCACGGGCGGGCTCGACCCGGTCCCGGGATCGACCATCCTGGAGAAGCGGCGCTTCGCCCGGGAGCGCCTGGACGGCCTCCGCCGGGGGCTTGTCTTCGAGCCGCGGGGGCACGCCGACATGTATGGAGCGATCCCCACCGAGCCGGTCACGCCCGACGGCGATGCCGGCGTGCTGTTCATGCACAACGAGGGCTGGAGCACGATGTGCGGGCACGGCGTGATCGCGCTCGTGACCGTCGCGCTCGAGGTCGGTCTTCTCAGCGAGCGTGCGGTCGTTCGGCTCGACACGCCGGCGGGCCGCGTGACCGCCCGGCCGCGCCGCGAAGGCGCGCGCGTACGGAGTGTCGCCTTCGAGAATGTTCCGTCGTTCGTCGTCTCGCTGGGCGATCGGGTCGACGTTCCAGGTTTCGGGGAGGTCCGGTACGACCTTGCCTTCGGTGGCGCCTTTTACGCGTTCGTCGATGCCGCGAGCGTCGGCCTCGAGATGACCGCGACGCGCTTCCGCGATCTCATCTCGGCCGGCACCGCGATCAAGCGCGCGGTGATGGCGTCGCGCGAGATTCGCCATCCGGTCGAGCGCGATCTCTCTTTTCTCTATGGGACGATCTTCACCGGACCAGCGCTCGGCCCGGGCGCGAACTCGCGCAACGTCTGCGTCTTCGCCGAGGGCGAGGTCGATCGGTCGCCGACCGGAACCGGCGTGTCGGCCCGCATCGCGATCGAACGGGCGGGGGGTCGCCTTACGCCGGGCCAGGCGTTCGTCGTCGAGAGCATCATCGGCACGCGCTTCACCGGTCGCATGGCCCGCGAGCTCGAGTGGGAAGGCTACGAGGCGGTCGTGCCGGAGATCGAAGGGAGCGCGTGGATCACCGGGCGAAGCGAGCTACTCATCGCGCCGGACGATCCCCTCGCGGAGGGTTTCATCCTGCGCTGACGCGCGCTACCCGAGCTTCACCGCGAGCATCGAAACGCCGCCGTTCAGGCCTTCGGTCGGGAACGTCACCTCGTCTCCTTCGCGGCGGGCGCCCACCGTGTAGAGGAGCGGGTAGTAATGGTCGGGCGTCGGGACGCAGAGCTCCGCGTCCGGGCCAAGCCGCTCGTAGCTCGCGAGCTGCTCGGCATCGCCACTGACGGCGAGCTCGCGCACCTTTTCGTCGAAACGCTTCGCCCAGTCGTATTCGGGGGCCTGCTCGCCGAATCCGGCGCGCAGGTTGTGCACGACGTTGCCGCTTCCGACGAGCAGGACGCCTTTGTCGCGAAGGGAAGCGAGCCGCTCGCCGAGCGCGCGATGCGTTTCCGGCGGCGCTGTTCCGTCGATGCTCAGCTGGACGACGGGGATGTCCGCCTTCGGGAACATCCGCACCAGGACCGACCACGTCCCGTGATCGAGGCCCCAGTAGCTATCGAGCACGACCGGCGTCGGCGCAAGGATCTCGGTCAGATCGCTCGCGAGCTCTGGGTCGCCCGGCGCCGGGTACTGCACCTCGAAGAGGGCGCGCGGAAATCCACCGAAGTCATGGATCGTGCGCGGCGTCGAGACCGCGGTCACCCCGGTCCCGTCGGTGTACCAGTGCGCCGAGATCGCCACGATCGCGCGTGGACGCGGGAGCGATTCACCGAGCGCCTTCCAGTCCTCTGTCCACTTGTTGGTGACGAGCGCGTTCATCGGGCTGCCGTGGCCGATGAACACCGCGGGCATGCGTTCGGTCACGAAGGCTTCCCCTCAGGGGTCGGCCCGATGAGCTTCCAGCCGCTCTGCCATGGCCACCCGTTCTGGATCTGAAGCGCGATGTTGAGGATCGCCATGGCCTCGAGGGCGCGCGCCATCGCGAGCGGCCCCGCGTCGATCGGTCGGAACCCGATCGATCTCGCCAGCTCCAGCGTCGTCTTCTTCGCATCCGCGTCATCGGCTGCAACAAATCCATCGATCGCCTGGCCGTCGATCTTCGGGTCGGCCTGCTTGGACGCGAACGCGTAGTTGAACGCTTTCGCGACCTTCGCCTTCGGCGCCTTCTTCTGGATCTGCTCCGACGCGGAGGATCCGTCGACCGATTCCGCGATCGCCTCGCGCTTCATGCGGTTTGTCACGTCGATGAGCACTTTTCCGGCAAGGGCGTCGCCCACCTCAGCGATGACAGAGTCCACGGCTGTGAAGGGCACGGCGAGGATGACGACATCCGCAGCCTTCACCGCGTCCGCGGTGTTGGCTACGGCGCGCGCCCCCGTCTCTTTCGCTTTCGCTTCGGCATGCGCTGGATCCTTCGCGCTGAGGGTGACGGTGTGGCCCGCTCGGACGCTTGATTTCGCGAGCGCCCCACCGACGTTGCCCGCTCCGATGATGGCAATGTTCATACGTTCCCCCCTGGCCTTGCGGCAGTCGTGGAACGCGTCGAGGCGCGAGAGTATTCCCCGATGAGGGTCTTCGTAACGGGCGCGACCGGCTTTGTCATGGGCGCCGTGGCGCGCGCGCTCCGGGCGCGCGGCGACGCCGTCACGGCACTCGTGCGAGATCCATCACGCGCCGGGTCGCTCGCCGCACTCGGATGCGAGCTGGTCGCCGGCGATGTCATCCATCCGACGGCGGCGATTCCCGATCTCCATCGTGCCGACGCGCTCGTGCACGGGGCGGCGATCTACGAGATCGGGGTCACGCCCGAGCGCCGCCTTGTGATGGAGGACACGAACGTGACCGGCACTCGCCGGATGCTCGACGCCGCGCGAGCGGCGGGTGTCGCGCGGATCGTGTACGTCTCCACGATCGCCGCATTCGGCAACACGCACGGCGCGGTCGTGGCCGAGGGTTACCGGCCGACTTCGCCGCCGACGTCCTCCTATGAGGACACCAAGCGGCGAGCTCACGACATCGCGCTCGACGCCGCAAAGAGCGGAGCGCAGATCGTGATCGTCCAGCCCGGCCAGGTATACGGACCGAACGACCATTCCGCGGTCGGCGCGAATTTCCGCGCACTCGCGGAGGGCCGGCTGCGCTATCGCGCGTTCGAGGACCTCGGATTGAATCTCGTGCACGTCGACGATCTCGCCGACGGGATCGTTCGCGCGCTCGATCGCGGCCGAGCCGGCGAGTGCTACATCCTGGGCGGGGAGATCGCGACGCTCGGCGACGCGTACCGCGCGGTCGCGAAGGCGACCGGCCGCGAGTTACCGCGGCTCGCCCTGCCGTCGGCGGTCGCGCGCGTCGCCGGCCGCCTCATACCGAGCATGCGCGAGGTCGTGTCGTCGGCCGACGGCGTCACCTTCTGGGCGACCGACGCGAAAGCACGCGCCGAGCTCGGGACCGCGCCGCGCGGTCTGGAGGCCGGGATGCGCGACACATTCGGACCCCGGGCCGAGAGAGATCGATGACGTGCTGATGCGCGTGCCGGTCGCGCGTTCGCGGATCGTCGCCCTCGCGATACTGCTCGGCGTTCTCATCGTGCTTGGCCTCACGCTCCTGCTTCGGCCGGATGTGCCGTCGCCAAACGCAAGCGCGAGTCAGAGGATCCCGACAGCACCGGCGAGCACCGATATCTGCGCGGACCCCGAACAGGTCCGGGTCCTTATCACCGAGTTCATCGACGCATACGATCAAGGTGAGACCGGTCTCGCCGACCGCTTCTTCGCGACCGGACCGGCATTCCAGTGGTATTCGGAGCAGCCGCTTCGCGAGGGCTCGCCGGCGTACGATCGATCGACGCTCGAGGCGTACCTTCGGCAGCGTCACGCCGACGGCGATCGGCTCAGCGTCGTGAGCGTGCAATTCAATTCGGTGAGCAGCGGCCATGGCAACTTCGGTTTCGTCCTGGACCGTGCCGGCACCCAGCTCCCGTCGAAAGGCGCGCTCGATTGCGCGACGCGCAAGTTCATCGTCTGGTCGATCGGTCCGAACGCGGGGCCGGTTCCGTGACCAGCGCTACTCGATCCGCTTGGGAGCCGCACCTCGTCGCGGAAGACGCTGCAGGGACCCCGCCGGCGGAGTCTCGGTCCTCATCGGGATGTGGTGGTACTGGTGTTCGGCGATCTCGTGCTCAGTGCGTTTCGCGCTGGCCTCGAGGAGCGATGGATAGGAGTCGCCACGCTCGACAGAGAAGCGCACATCGCATCCGCCGTAGCGGCACGGGAAGCCTCCGTAACGCATGGTTACGCACGATAACCGACGAGAGGCCACGGGTCTCTACCTTGCAACCATAGAAGTGGTGACATCTCTGGCCGAGCGTGCGGAGGTCATCGCGGCTCTCGCCGACCGGCGCGTCGCCCTCGTGCGGGAGGATGATGCCCCCGGCGCGAAGGAGCGGGCGCGGCAGCTCCGCGATCACGTTCGCGCCTACGTCATCCCGCGGGCGCGCGCGCTCGAGTCGCCGCTCCTCGTCGTGCTGCTCGGTCCGACCGGCGCGGGCAAGTCAACGCTGATGAACACCCTGGCGCGCGCGACCGTCAGCCGCACGGGCGTGCTTCGGCCGACCACGCGCGAGGCCGTCCTCCTCGCCACCGACGCCGACGCGGCGGTCCTCCGGCGCGGCGCCCTCGCCGGCATCGATGCGGGTCAGATCGTCCGCGCGCCTGCCACGACGGCAGCGACGGGCATGGCGATCGTCGACGCCCCGGACCTCGATAGCGTCGAGCGCGCCAATCGCGTCATCGCGGACGCGCTGGTCGAGGCCGCCGACCTCGGGATTTTCGTCACGTCGGCGGTCCGCTATGCCGACAAGGCCCCCTTCGACGTGGTGCAGCGGATCGCGGCGCGCGGGCTGCCCGTGCTCATCGTGGTCAATCGCATGCCGGCGGACGGGTCGGACCAGCGCGTCGTCCTCGACGACCTCCGCCGGGTGCTGAAGGACACGGCCCTTCGCGGGATCGACGACGCGCAGGTCCAGATCGCTGCCATCGCGGAAGGTCGGGTCGATCCGTCCGGCGAACGTCTCGAGCCAGATGCGGCCGCGCCGGTGCTCCAGCGTGTCGACGAGCTCGCTCGCGATCGCGAGCGCCGGCTCGCGCTCGCGCGGCGCGCTCTGGAAGGCGCTCTCGCCGGCCTCGATCCGCTTCTTTCGGCAGTCGCGGCCGATGTCGAGCGCGCCGCAGCCGAAGGCGAGGCCCTCCGTGCGATCACCGCGAAGGCGTATGACGCCGAGCTCTCCGCGTTGTTCGAGGAGCTGCGCGGCGGCACGTTCCTCCGCACCGAGGTGCTCCGCCACTGGGAGTCGTACGTGAAGGCAGACCAGATCACGCGCTTCTTTTCGCGCGGCCTCGGGCGAATCCGCGGAACGATCATCGCGGCCATCCGCGGGATGCCCGAGGCGCCGGTCGGTGTCGTCGAGAAGGAGGTGACGAGCGACGTCGTTGCCGTCGCCATCGCGCGAGCGACCGAGGCGGCACGCCGAGTCGCGAGCGAATGGTCCAGCCGCGCCGGCCCTGCCGACCAGCTCGCGCGCGACCCCTCGCTCTGGTCGGGATCGCCGGACCTCGCGGCACGCATCCGCCCACGCCTCCACGAGTGGGTCGCGAGCATCGCGACCGACGTTCAGGCGCGTGGTGCGGGAAAACGCGACCTTGCGTTCGGCGTGTCGCTCGGCGTGAACGCGCTCGCGATCGCCGCGATGGTTGGTGTCTTCGCTCACACGGCCGGCGTGACCGGCACCGAGCTCGGAATCGTGGCCGCCACCGGTTTTTTGAATCAGAAGCTCCTGCAGGCGATCTTCGGCGAGGCCGCGATGCGCGAAATGATCGCTAATGCACGGGAACGGCTTGAGGCGCTCATCGGCGACGAGTTCTCCAAGGAGCGAGACCGGTACGACCGCCTCACTTCGGACCCGGCCGAGCTGCGCACCCTCGCCGAGGAGCTCCGCGCCGCGACGGCGCCACTCGCCTCGTGAGTCTTTCGGAAAGCCTCTCCGCGCTCGACGACGCGGTGGACGCGGCCGCGACGCTGGGGCTCGACACCTCTCGGGCGCGGCAGGTCCTCGCGGATGCCCGAGGACGGCTCGGATTCGAGGGGTCGGCGTACGTGCTCGCGCTGGTCGGCGGCACCGGGGTGGGCAAGTCGAGCCTCCTCAATGCGCTCGCCGGCGAGACCGTGAGCCCGGCCGGGGCGCGCCGCCCAACGACCGGAACACCGCTCGCCTGGGTCGCTCAAAGCGCGCGCGACGAGACCGCTCCGCTGCTCCGGTGGCTCGACGTTAAAGACGTGCGGGACCACGCGAACGGGGCGTTCGCGGACGTCGCGATCCTCGACCTTCCGGACATCGACTCGACCACGCCGGAGCATCGCGCGCGCGTCGACGAGCTCCTCCCTCGCGTCGACGCGGTCGTCTGGGTCGCGGATCCCGAGAAGTACCGCGACGCCGTGCTTCATGACCAATACCTCCGTCGCTGGGCGCCCCGACTTGCGCGACAGCTCGTCGTGCTGAACAAGGCCGACCGCGTCGGGCCCGAGGCCGAGGAGCTGCGGGCGCACCTCGTCGCGAGCCTTCGCGCGGAGGGCATCGAGAACGTCAACGTCGCGGTCACGACCGCGACTCGCGACGGCGACGCCCACGAGCTCCGCGATTGGATCGCGGACGGGGTGCAGGCGAAACGAATCATCAGCGAGCGGGTCGCGACGGAGCTCCACGGCGCGGCGCTGGATCTTGCGACGCGCGCAGGCGTCTCGGCGGAGGCGAAGCCACTCTTGACAGCGGAGCAACGCGGGCAGGTCCTCGCGGATGTGACTCGAGAAGCGGCCGCGATCATCGATCTCGCGGGCCTGGAGCGACAAGCCGTCGCGGCGACCCGACTCGCCGCTCGTCCGCGCGGCGCGGGGCCCTTCGGTCTGGTCACCACCTTCCTCTATCGCGTCACCGGGCGAGATCGGGTCGTCGCGGATCCGGAGGGCTATCTGCGGCGGTGGCGCGAGCGCGGGAGCCTCGCGCGGGCAGCCGAGCCGATCCGAAACGTGATCGGCGATCTGCTGCCACGTGTGCCATCCGAAGCGCGCGGCGCGATCGCCACGCTCGTCGATGCACAAGCGCTGAACGCCCGAATCACCGGCGCCATCGATGCGGCCGTCGCGACCCGGGTCGCCGATGTACGTCCGCCGACGAGCGTCGTCTGGTCCGCGATCGGCGCGCTCCAGTACGTGGTCACCGCGGCACTGCTCTTCGCCGGACTCTGGATCGCGGCGGTCTTCTTTCTGCACGCGCCATTCGCAAGCGTCGATGTGCCCGTCCTCGGGCCGATACCGACACCGCTCGTCGTCTTGGTCTCGCTTCTCCTCGCCGGGTACCTGCTCGCGCGGCTTCTCGGCGCGCACGCGGGCATGCTCGGGCGGCGCTGGGCCCGCCGCTTGCGCGGCGATCTGATGCGCGAGCTCGAGGCGCGCCTTCGCGACGTGCTGTTCGCGCGGATCGACACGATCGACGCGGCGCGCCTGCGGATCGCGCGTGCGCGCGACACGATCGAAGGCTGAAGTCACGTGAACGGGGTTTCCGTTCTGCACGCGGGGTCGGGAAGGCTCGATGGCGGAGGGCGAAGCTTCGCGTCGAGTTCGAGGCAGGTCCACTCGTGGCCGGTCCGGGTGAAGCGATCCTTATCGCGGCGGGCGAGCGCCATCGAGCCGCTGTACCCGAGGGCTGCCTGCTGCTTTCGGTCGAAGCGGTCGGCATGGGGCGGACCGACGGCTGAATCGGCGGTGCTAGTGTGCCGGGAAGCGTGGGGGCCCTGCCCATCAAGGCCCCTGCCCGCGGGGAGGGACATGTGTTGAAGCGTTCTCTTGCGGCTGCAGCTCTGATCCTTGCGACGGTCATCGCCGCTTGCGCGCCGACGACCTCGAGCGGACCGTCGCCAACGGCTGGGAACCAGCCTAAGAAGGGCGGAACGCTTATCCTCGCGCGCGCCGGCGAGGTGACCAACCTCGATCCGCACAAAGTCCCGGCATTCACTTCGGCCAGGGTCTTCGAGCTCGTCTACAGCTATCTCATGCGCCTCGACGAGAACCTCGGCGTGCAACCGGACCTCGCCGCCTCCATGCCGACCACCTCCGCCGACGGCAAGACCGTCACCGTGAAGATTCGCTCGGGCGTGAAATTCCAGAATGGGGACCCGCTCACCAGCGCCGACGTGAAGTACACGTTCGACCGCATCATCGACACGAAGACCGCCGCGGTGGCGCGCTCCTTCTTCACCGACGTCGACACCATCACCGCTCCCGACGACACAACTGTGGTGTTCAACCTCAAGAACCCCAACGCCGCCCTCATCGCCTACATGGCCCACCCGAACACCGGGATCATCTCCAAGAAGATCGGCGAGGCCAACGCGGACCTCTCGAAGAAGGAGACCGCGATCGGGAGCGGCCCGTTCAAGCTCGCCGAGTGGGTCCCCGACAACTTCATGCGCTTCGAGGCGAACAAGAGCTACTACGTCGAAGGCCAACCGTACCTCGACGGCATCCGCATCAACGTCGTGCCTGACGAGTCGGGTCTCGCCGCCGCGCTTCGCACGAAGGCCGCGGACATGGCGATCATCACCGACGCTAAGGTGGCGCGAACGTTGCGGAGCGAGACGTCGGTGACGCTCGATTCGAAGCCAAGCCTCTCGTACAACCTGCTCTTCGTGAACACGAAGCGGCCGCCGTTCGACAACGTCAAGGTGCGACAGGCGATCGCGTACGCAATCGACCGGAAGGCCATCATCGATGCGGTCGCGTTCGGCGAGGGCGAGGTCACCGGGCCCATCGCGCCCGCGCTCGCGAACTACGCGCTGCCGACCTCGCAGTACCCGCTTTACACGCGCGACGTCGCGAAGGCCAAGCAGCTGCTCCAAGAGGCCAACGTGGGGCCCGTCTCCTTCACGATCCTCACGGCGACGACGGAGCCCGCGTACGGGAAGGACGAAGCGCAGCTCGTCCAGGCGCAGCTCGCGGAGGCTGGCATCACCGTGAAGATCGACCCCATCGAGCTGACGCAATACGTCGATCGCTGGCTCAAGGCCGACTTCGACATGGCCACCGGTCTCAACGGCGGCGGCCCCGACCCCGACTTCTACGTGTACCGCTACTTCACCGACGATGGGAACCTCAACTTCGTCACGAGCTACAAGAACCCGGTCTCCAGCGACGCGATCAAGCAGGCGCGAGCCTCGACCGATCCGGCCAAGCGCAAGGACCTCTACACGACGGCGCAGAAGGAGCTCGTCAACGGTGTGCCGTTCATCTGGCTGTTCGTCGGACGGGACTACAACGCGACCCTGCCGACCACGAAGGGTTTCATCCACTTACCGACCGGCTCGCTCATCTACTTACGGCAGACCTGGCTCGACAAATAAGTAAGGGGCGGTCGCTGCGCGAGGCGTGAGCCGATATCTCGCGCAGCGACTGCTCGGGGCCATCCCAACCCTTATCGGCGTCACCCTGCTCACGTTCCTGTTCATCCGCCTTATCCCCGGCGACGCCATCGCGGCGCGGCTCGGCACCTCGACGGCGCTCACACCCGAGCAGCTCGCGAGTCTTCGCGCGTACTTCGGTCTCGATCAGCCGCCTCTCGTCCAGTACTGGACCTGGCTCACCTCGCTCCTTCACGGAGACGCGGGCTACTCCATCCGGACCGGACGTCCGGTCCTCGTCGAGATCACCGAGCGACTCCCAGCCACCCTCGAGCTGGCGGCGGCCGCGGCGCTCATCGCGATCGCTCTCGGCATACCGCTCGGCCTGCTGTCCGCGGTCCGTTCGCGCTCGCGCCTGGATGTGGCGGCACGCATCGGCGGTCTGATCGGGCTCTCGCTGCCGAGCTTCTGGCTCGGAACGCTGATCATCGTCCTCTTCTCGCTGTATCTCCGGTGGCTTCCGAACACCGGCGGCTACGTCGACTTCGTGCACGACCCGCTGGCCAACCTGAAGCTTCTCCTGTTCCCCGGGATCACGCTCGGCCTCGGGCTCGCCGCGGCGACGATGCGGATGACTCGCTCCGCGATGCTTGACGTGCTGAGCGCGGACTACGTCCGCACCGCGAGGGCAAAGGGCCTCCGCCCGGCGATCGTGCTGCGCAGGCACGTCCTGAAGAACGGTTTGATCGTCGTGGTGACGCTCCTCGGTATTCAGGTCGGGCAGCTTCTCGGTGGCGCGGTCGTCGTCGAGGAGATCTTCTCCGTGCCTGGCGTCGGCCGCATGCTGCTCACCGCGATCGTGCAACGCGATTACGCGCTCGTTCAGGGTGGAGTTCTCGCGATCGCGATCCTCTTCGTGGTGCTCAACATCGTCGTGGACCTTTTGTATGGCTACCTGGATCCCCGAATCCGCCTCGCGTAGCGCGCCGACAGCGCTCGCGGCAGGCCGACTGCACACGCTCACCGCGATCGCGCGAGAGCCCGTCGCGCTCGCCGGCCTCGCAATGGTCGCCCTCTTCGCGGTGATCGCTTTGACCGTGGGGTTCCTCCCGCTCCGTGACCCGCTGCAGGTATCGGCTGATCGCCTCGCCGCGCCGACCGCGGCCTTTCCCTTCGGGACCGACGCCCTCGGTCGCGATCTCTTCAGCCGCGTGCTCTTCGGCGCCCGCCTATCGATGCAAGTCGCGGTCTTATCGGTCGCGGCGGCCACCGCCGCCGGGGGGCTGCTCGGCCTCGTCTCGGGCTACCTCGGCGGTCTCGTCGATCTGGCGGTCGGCAGGATCATGGATGTCTTCTTCGCATTTCCGGCGATCCTGCTCGCGCTTGGGATCGTCGCCGCGCTCGGCCCCGACACCAGGAACGTGATCATCGCGATCGCGGTCGTGTACACGCCGATCTTCATGCGGGTCGTGCGCGGTCCCGTCCTTGCCCTCAAGGCACGTGACTTCGTCGAGGCCGCGCGCGCCGTCGGAGCCACGCGCGCCCGCATCATCTTCCGGCACATCGTCCCGAACCTTCTGTCCACGCTCATCGTGCAGGTGAGCCTGGCACTCTCGTGGGCCGTGCTCACCGAGGGCGCGCTCTCTTTCCTCGGTCTCTCGGCGCAGCCGCCCGCGCCCTCATGGGGCGTGATGTTGAACGAGGGCCGACAGTACCTGGAGTTCGCGACCCACCTCGCGATCTTCCCGGGCCTCGCGATCATGATCGCGGTCCTCGGGTTCAATCTTCTGGGCGACGGGCTTCGCGATGCCCTCGACCCGCAGCGCCGATGAGCAGGATCGTGCGCGCAAGGACAGAACACGTCCGTCCGATGGCGACGCTCATGGCGGCCTCGCCGCTTCTGCGGCGGTACCGTGTCACTCCGCGCGGGGCGAAGGCGAGCCTCACCGAAGCGTTGCGCGAAGGAGATCTCGTCCTCGCGGCGGTGGATCGCGGCGCCGTCGTCGGACTCGCGTGGTTGATCATGACTCGAGCGCTGGATCGCGCCGCGTATCTCAGGCTCCTGCTCGTGTCCGAAGAGCACCAATCGCACGGCCTCGGCGCCGTCCTCCTCGCCCGCGCCGAACACGATGCCCGCGCGTCGGGCTGTCAGCATCTCGTTCTGCTCGTCACGAAGACCAACCGGCGCGCGCGTTCGTTCTACGAGCATCACGGTTACAGCCACGTCGGCGACCTCGCGGGATTCGTCCGTGCCGGGATCGCGGAGTCGCTCTACCTGAAGACCTGGCGCGCGTAACCTCGCGCCCCGACCGGACGCGTCGATACGAGGTGCAGCCCGGTGAGCACGGCGGCCATCGTCACAAGACACGGGCCGAGGACGGCGACGCCGAAGGACTGCATCAGGAGACCTACGGCCGCCGGCAGGCACGCGCCACCGATCATCCCGGCGGCGACCTGGTACCCGATCGCTCTCGGTGCGCCTCTGCTCCCGATCCGGCGCGGGGTGAGATAAAGAAGGAGCGGCACGAAGACCGAAAGAGCCGCGCCGAGGCACGGAAGCGCGACCAGGGCCGCAACCGGCGGAGGAAGGAGAGAGAAACCGAGCGTGCTCGCAAGCGCGCCGAACACGCTCAGATCGAACAGGCGACCCGGCGGGATGCGCTCCCCGAGGACGGCCAACGCGACCCGTCCCGCCGCCAGCGCCGACCAATAGAGAAAAACCGCGAGACCGGCAACGGCGTCGCTCAGTGACGCGTCCGTCGTGAATCGCGCGTACGTCCATGCGCCACCACCGAGCTCGAGGCCGACGTACACGAACATGAGCGCGCAGCCGAGGACGACGGTTCGGCCGATCCGTCTCGGGCCCGGCGCCTCGGCCTCGAGCTCCGGCGCGGCCGAGAGGTCGGAACGCACCCAGTAGACGGCGACGCCGACCAAGGCGAACGCGGCGGCGGCGATCACATACGCCGGGCGCCAGGAGTCGCTCGCCACGAGCGCCGCCGCTACGAGTGGCGGGCCGAGCGAGGCTCCGATGGCCCACGCAGCATGCAGCCCGCTCATGAATCGGATGTCGCCTCGCAGCGCTGCTTCGGTATTTACGGCCGCGTCGAGCAGGCCGACACCGGAGCCGAGCACCGCGGAGGCCAGGATGGTCGCCCACCACCCGCTCGCGATCGCGAACAGACCGAGCCCTCCACACGCGGCGGCGACGGAGAGAAGGAGAAGCGCGATCGTTCCGAGACGCTCGCGCACGAGGCCGCTGACGGCGCTTGCGGCGAACTGCGCGACCGTCATCCCGGCGACGAGCAGTCCGAGTCCCGCGAAGGGGGCATCGAGAGAGGCGCGCATCGACGGCCAGGCGATGCCCAGCATTCCCGCGGGGAGCCCGAGGAAGACCAGGCCGATGAACGCGATCGCCGCGGCCCGCCGACGAACGCGCACGTGCAAAGGCTACGGCTTTCGCGTCTGCGAAAGTGCTCGGTTCGTTCACGGACGGTACGATGCCGCCGGGGATGGGGAGCTAGGTAGCTGCCATATATAGGGGGAGAAGCTTGATGCTGCGCCGAACGAGCCTCGCCGTGAGCGCGACCCTCATCATCGTCGCCCTCGCCGCCGTCCCAGCGAGCACGTCCTCGCCTGGGGTAGGCAACGTGCCGCAGGGCACTCAAAGCGACATTGCGTACGCCGCGAGTAACGCCGGCGTCACGAACATCTTCGCCACCACCCAACGGACAAGCTGTTACCGGCCCGAGGTGCCCTACTCCACGAGTCTCTTCCCCGCGAACGGCTACGACGGTATGACCAGGTGCCCCGGCGCGGACACCGGCGAAGACACCGGACGTCGCTACGCCTACCCCACCCAGGCTGGAAGCAACTCGGGCTATCCGGCCACGGAACCCAAGCTCGTCAAAGACCACTCTGAATCCGACATCCGTATAGACCCGAGCAACCCGAATCACATCATCGGGCAGTCCAAATGGTTCGTGAGCGCCGAGGGTTACAACCACCTTCTCGGCTTCTTCGAATCGACGGACGGAGGAAAGACCTGGCCGGTCCAGGGACACGTTCCTGGATATGAGGGTTGGACCGACAACACGGACCCGATCGGCGCATTCGATCAGTACGGCAACTTCTACTCGGTACTCCTGCCCTACCAGTTCTATTACGACGGGGACACGAAGAGCTACCAGACCAACCCGAACCGTGAACCGAATCCGTCGATTCCAGCCGAAGCCATCTCCGTCTCGGTCCGGCCGCACGGAGCTACGACGGCCAAGCAGTGGCTCACGCAGAACAGCGCGGGGAAGCCTGATCTCGTCGCCACCTATAACAGCGTCGGGCGGGAGTCCGACAAGCAGTGGATCGCCATCGATACGAACCCCTCAAGCCCATACGTGGACACGATCTACGTCATGTGGGTGATCTTCACCGGACCCTCGACCTCCCATCCGTTCGTGTCGATTGCGCATGCGCTGCCCAACGGGACGCACACCGATTGGTCCGCGCCGATCCCGCTCCCGCAAGTTGGCGGAACCCCGCAGGGCGCGACATACCTGCTGCCGCACATCACACCCGACGGCACGCTCTTCACGACGCTTGTGACGACGATGCCCAAGAAAGGTTATTGCTGCGACGTTCTCTTCCTCGACAAGTCCAGCGATGGCGGGCTTACCTGGACGAGCAAGCTCATCACCGACACGATCGCCGCGCCGCCGCTCGTCTACGCGAACACGACCTTCCGCGACGGCATCGAGGAGAGCTTCGGCGTCGGCAATAGGAAGATCAACGGTCACAACCCGCTCTACGTCACCTGGGAGGACTACAGCGCCGGGGTCGTAAACATCCTCCTCGCTTCCTCCTACGACGAGGGCCAGAGTTGGACGGTGCCCATCCAGGTGAACGACAACATCCCTGCCGTCGACGAGTTCCAGCCGAACCTCGACGTCGCGCCCGATGGCACGGTGAGCGTCGCGTTCTATGACCGGCGCCTTGCGTGCCCGGCGGCTGGAGCCGCGGAAGCGGCTGCGTCGGGCCTCGCGCTCGACACGATCAATGCCAACTACAGCGGCGCCCTGCCGCCATACGGCGCGACCAACTACTGCGTCAACGCGAGCATCCAGTTCTACACGCCGACCCTGACCCCGAAGGGGCACAACATCCGGTTGACGCAGCACACCTGGGACCCGCAGCTGAGCGCGCCGCACACCTCCTGTCCAACCTGTCTCAACACGTTCATTGGCGACTACTTCGGAGTCGCCTCGGGCGGTGGAAAGAGCTACACGACATCGGTCACGACATACGACGACGGCACCAACCACGCGCATTACCAGCAACAGGTCATCGCGATCCTCGCGATCCCGTGACGTGACGTCGCGGAGCGGCGGCGAAAGCCGTCGCTCCGTGCGACGATGTCGGCGTGACGATGCTTCGCCGTGTGGCGCTCTTCGCGGTCATATCGATCTTCACGCTCGGGCTCGGACTGCTGGCCCTTCTCGATGGGATCGGGATGCTCGCCGCGTCGAGCGATTACGGGGGCAACGACCGGACCGCGCTGCTCGGTCTCGGTGCACTCACGACGGCGGGCGCCCTCGTGCCGATCGCGCTCTGGGTCCTGGCGGGATGGGCGCTCTTCGTCCGTCGTCAGCGCTGGGAGTGGTGACGCGCTGCACCGGAACCTGGGGGCAGCGTCGGGGTCCTCTTCGCTCGGCCCCGGTGGGATCGCGATGGACCGCCGCCTAGGGGCCGCTCGCTCAGAAGACCCCGACGCTGCCCACTGTGCGGCTCGCTCGGAGGACCCCGGCGCTGCTCACGCCCATAGGCCGGAGAGAACCCGCAACGCGGTCAGCGCTTATTGGCTCGGGATGGTCCAGTCTTTCGGAACGATGTGGATCCAAGTCTGACCCGGGTCAAGGCGAACGGCTTCGCCGGTCGCATTGCGAAGGGTGAAGACGTCGAAGATGTCGGGACGCGTCCAGGTCACGTCCTGACGCTTGCCGTCGCGGAACACCGAACCGTTGCCGGTTCCGACGAGGGTCATGTCGAGCTTGGGATTGCCAGCAGGATCCAGTCCGAAGTCGGTCGTGAAGTGGACCTCCGTCTGGATAACGACAATGTTGTTCGCCGCGACCGGTGCACCGGTCGCGCCGTCGACATCGCGCACGCCGTCGTCGTAGCGCGCGTAGGTGTGGGACGCCGCGTCATACCGGTAGCCCACCGTGAACAGATCGCGGTACGGGATCGTGATCGACATCGCGTCCACGCTCCCCGTCATCCCGCCGGCGACCGAGTCGGTCGCGGACGCCGGTAGGAAG
>WNGI01000612.1_pt1 | contig 33893 bp, 28 predicted proteins | sample 5400621 | NCBI WGS metagenome assembly WNGI01 (sample SAMN13153374, study PRJNA577476) | soil metagenome | isolation source: 20 cm soil or saprolite under Garry oak tree replicate 1 | place: USA:California | collected 2016-06-15
CGGAACCGGTTCCAGGAGATCTCGCCGCGTGACCCGGCGCCGAGGAAGAACGCCGGCACCCCCCACGGCGTGCGGTCGCTCAGGTCGGGCGGCGTGAACCCGGGGATGGCGGTCATCGCGCCCGCGGTGTCCCGGGCCCGGGCCAGATCCTCGCCCAGGAAATGGAACGTCGAGGTGGGGAACGGCCCGAAGGCGGTGCCCGGCGCCTGGGAGAGCGTGCCGCGCAGGAATTCGCGGTTGAACCAGCCGACACGCAGGTCCACCGTCATCGGGTTCACCGAGTTGTTGGCGAACGCCCGCTGCAGGTGCCCGCTCAGCAGGTCGCCGCGCACCCGCTGCGCGGGGGCGAATACGCCGTCGTACTTGTACGCCGGATCGAACAGCAGCCGCTGATCCATCGACCGCAGGCCGAAGATCCGGATCGTCTGCCGGCCAAGGGGCGCGGTGATCTTCGCCGCCACGTTCAGCCGCTGGCCGCCGTTGTGCGGCAGCAGCCAGGGGGACGCGGAGCGCGGGTCGTTCGGGTCCGTGGGCCGGGGCGCGTTCACGGGGTCGGCGTCGAGCCGACTGTCCGCGTCCACCGCCGCGAGCACGCCGATGCCGCGCCACACGGGACCGTCGACCGTGGCGACCGCGCGGTCGATCCCGTAATCCCAGCCGTTCCACAGCGGCCGGTCGGTCTCGTACGCGAACCGGCTCCGCCACTGCTCGGCGGGGTCGCGGGTGACGACGTTGATGAGGCCGGAGACCGCCTGCCCGTAGCGCGCCGAGAAGGCGTTCGTGACGAGCGAGGCTTCGGTGAGGATGTCGGGCGGGATGCGGATGCCCAGGGGTCCCGTCGAGGCATCCACCTGGTTCTTCACGCCGAGCCCGTCGAGCACGAAGGCCTGCTCGCCCAACCGGCCGCCGCGGTAGCTCTCGCCCACCGCTCCCGCCGACAGGGCCACCGCCTCCTCGAGCGTCGTGACCGGCAGGCGGCGGATCTCTTCGGCGGTGATGCGCTGGAGGTCCTGCGGCGCCAGGGGATCGAGGATCACGTCCGGCTTCGCCTCGACCAGGATCGAATCGACCGCCACGGCGTGCTGATGGAGCTCGAAGTTCAGCGTGATCGTTTCCCCGGTGCGCACGAGCACGCTGTCGTGGATCAGCGGGCGATAGCCGATGGCGTTGACCTGGACGCGGTGCCAGCCGCTGCGCACCTCGCGCACGCGGTACGCGCCGCCGGTGTCCGTCGCCGCGCCCTGACGGCCGCCGTCGACGCGCACCAGGGCGGCGCGCACCGGCTCCCCGGTGAGCGCATCGCGCACGCGGCCCGCGATCGCCCCGCCGGTCTGGGCCGCGAGCGGCGCGGCGACCACGAGCAGCGCGCCGGCGAGGCGCAGCGTCCCCTTCACGGGAGTCTCACCGCCCAGAGGTCCGAGGTCCCACCAGTGATCATCTCGGCCACCAGCCGGTTGCCGTCGGGGGAGAGGGCGGGGTGCCGGAAGAACTCCAGGTCGCTGGTGAGCGGTGTCGCCACGTCCGTGTCGAGGTCCAGGAGGTAGAGCACACCGCCGCCGTCCCGCTGCACCGATCCGATCACGGGGTCGGTCGTGAAGGAGACGCTGCCTCCCACGACCGCCACCAGTCGCCGGCCCGCGACCTGGACGTCCCGCGCGATCTTCGCCCCGAAGTCGTGAATGACCGTGATCGACTCGGTCGAGAGCACGAGCCGGAAAACGCGGCCGTCGCCGTTCGTCGTGTAGTAGAGCGTGTCGGGGCCCGCCAGCGCCACCGACGACGCCTGATCGGAGCCCGGCAGCATCGCGAACACCGGCACCGGGCCGCCCCAGTCCGCTTTCACTATCTCGATTCCCGACGAAGTAAACGACGCGCTCGGCGAGATACACGATGCTGTTCGGCCCCAGCCAGTGGATCTGCGACGCCATCGCGTAGCCACGTCCGCTGGGCGCCAGCCCGGGGAGGACCTTGAGGACCAGCGGACGGGCGGGATCGGCGAGCGTGCCCACCACCAGCTCCGAGCGATACGGCGCGATCGGGTTCAGCGCGGCGGGCGCGGTCGAACGCATAAAGGCGATGCGCCCGCCGGGGCCGGGCCCGGGCGACTGCCACGCGTCGATCGAGTCCACGGCGGCGGGGATCACGTCGCAGATCTCGCGGCGGATCCCGCCGCCGTCGGGAGGCAGGAGCGCCAGGCACCAGTCGCGGTCCGGCAGGTCGAGCCGCTGGCGGCTGTAATAGAAACCCCCGCCCTCGGGCAACCACGCGGGGCTGCGGTCCTGGCCGAAATTGTACGTGAGGCGCGTTTCGGCGCCGGCGGGGGGTGGGGGTGCACCGTAGTCGGGAGTGTGGAACGGCCGCGTGTGGTCGCATCCGGCCAGGATCGCGGCGGCGAGCAGGACCGGTGGGCGGAGGCGGGAGCGCATGCGCGGGGGTATTATCCCTCCGATGGTTGGGCGTCGCAAGCTGATCATCGCGGTCACCGCGCTAGTCGTCGCTGCCGCCGCCGTCGCGGCGTGGGTCGCCGCCCCGCTCCCCGCCACCCTGCGCGATCCCGGCCCCGTCCCAAGCGTTACCCTCGAGGACCGCAACGGACAGGTGTTGCGGACGACGCGCACGGCCCAGGGCAGCCGCGGCGGCTGGATTCCGCTCGCCGAGTTGGACCCCAAGATTCCGCAGGCGTTCCTTGCCGTCGAAGATCACCGCTTCTACACGCACCGGGGTGTGGACGTTCGCGGCCTCGCGCGCGCGGTCCGTGACAACCTGCGCGCCAGGCACGCCGTCGCGGGGGGATCCACCATCACGATGCAGCTCGCCCGCCTGCTGCGGGGCACGCCGCGCACCCTCCCCGGCAAGCTCAGCCAGGTGCTGTGGGCGTGGCGCCTCGACGCCCACCTCGACAAGGCCGCGATTCTCGAGCAGTACCTGAACCGGGTCCCCCTGGGTCAGGGGACCGCGGGCGTCGCGGCCGCTGCGGCGTTGTACTTCGACGCCGACGCGCGCCAGGTCAGCGTCGGCCAGGCCGCTCTGTTGGCGGCCCTCGCCCATGCCCCCTCCCGCGACAATCCCCTCGTGGCTCCCGACCGCGCCGGCGCCCGTCGCGCGATGGCGCTCGCCCGCATGGTCGCGCTCGGGTACGCCACGCGGGAGGACGCGGGACGCGCCGCCCAGGAGCCCCTCATCGCCACGACGCGTCCCGGTCCGTTCCTCGCTCCGCATTTCACGACACGGGTCCTCCAATGGGCCGAGGACTCCGCGGCCGTGCCCGTCGGCGTATGGCGCACGACGCTCGATCTGGGGCTCCAGACCGAGCTCGAGGCAGAAACGCGACATACGGTGGACGTACTGAAGGATCGTCTCGTGGCGCACGCGGCCGTGGTCGTGCTCGACAATCGGCGCGGCGACGTCCTCGCCTGGGTCGGCTCGCCGGACTTCTTCGCCGACACCGCCGGGCAGGTGGACATGGTCGTCTCCCCGCGGCAGCCGGGGTCGGCGTTGAAGCCGTTTCTGTACGGGCTCGCCTTCGACCGCGGGCTCTCCGCGGCGACCGTCCTGCCCGACCTCCCCAAGACCTACCAGACGACCCTCGGCCCCTACCGGCCCAAGAATTACGATCGCCGCTTCCACGGCCCGGTGCGAGCTCGAGAGGCGTTGGGCAGCTCGTACAACGTGCCGGCCGTTGAGCTCGCCGACCGAACCGGCGTAGTGAGCCTGCTGCGCACCTTGCACGGCGCGGGCTTCGCCACACTCGCGCACGGGGCCGAGTATTACGGCCTGGGCTTGGCGCTCGGGAACGGGGACGTGTCGCTGCTCGAGCTTGCGAACGGGTATCGCGGCATCGCCAATGGGGGTATCTGGCGACCCGTGCGGTGGCGGATGGACAGTCGGACGGTCGGACAGTCGGACCGTAGGTTCATGTCAGGTCAGGCAGCCGCTCTCGTGGTCGACATCCTGTCCGACCCGATTGCGCGCATTCCCAGCTTCGGCGTCGAGACGCCGCTGGATTTCCCGTTCCGAGCCGCGGCCAAGACCGGCACCAGCCGGCACTTCACCGACAACTGGGCGGTGGCGACCACGGCGAACTTCACCGTCGCCGTGTGGGTCGGGAACTTCAACGGCCGGCCGATGCAGGGCGTCGGCGGCATCACCGGCGCGGGCCCGTTGCTGCATCGGGCGGTGCTGCTCACGGCCCGGCGCTACCCACCGGGCGATCTCCCCGAGCCGGCGTCGGCCGGCCTCGTGTCGGCGCGCGTGTGCCGCCTCTCGGGCCTGCTCGCGACGCCCGACTGCCCCGGCATGGACGAGTGGTTCCTGCCGGGAACCGAGCCGAGGCGTGTGTGCGACTGGCATCAGGGAGCGCGCATCGCGTGGCCCGTGGAGTACAGGGAGTGGGCAAGCCAGAATCCCGGCGCACAGATCGCTTCCGGGTCGACTGACCCCGGGGCCATGCCCCGGGGTTCACAGGCTCTCGCTCCCTTTCGCATCCTCTCCCCCCAAAACGGCGACCGCTACGCTCTTCCCATCGGGGTGGACCCCCGCTACGCAACGTTGTCCCTGCGGGCCGCCGGCGGCTCCGGCGCCGTCCGCTGGTTCGTGGACGGCCGGCCGGTTGCGGGAGAGCGCTGGCCGCTCGCGCCCGGGCGCCACGCGATTCGCGCCGAAACGGTCCGCGGCGAGCGCGACGAGGTGCGGATCGACGTGCGCTGAGGATATCTTCCCTGCCGCCGTCGCCACCCCAACCGAGGTTCGTTGCTGATGCCCGCCTTCTCGCTCTTGCTCCTGGCTGCGCTGCAGCAGCCCGCCCAGGCCGCGCCGCCGCGGCTCCCCGTCGGCGTCGGCGACACGTCGCCGTTCCGCCGGCTCGCGCTCCCCACGCCGACGCTGCTGCGCGAGGGGTCGGGGGCGCCGGGTCCGCAGTACTGGCAGCAGCGCGCCGACTACGTGATCCGCGCGACGCTCGATACGGTGGCCCACACCATCAGCGGCCGCGAAACGCTCCGCTACACCAACAGCTCGCCCGACACGCTCCGCTACCTGTGGCTGCAGGTGGACCAGAACATCTACCGCACCGACAGCCGCGGCGCCGCGATCAACCCCACCGACGCGCGCTTCGCGGGCGCGGGCTTCGTGGGCGGCTACACGATCGAATCGTTCGGCGAAGTGCTCGCGGGGCCGCGCACCGCGCGGGGCCCCACGACCCGCGTCGAACCGCTGCACACGACGGTGAACGGCACGATGCTGCGCGCCGAGCTCGACCGGCCGCTCGGGCCGGGACGGACCATCACCCTCGACGTCGCCTACCACTTCCAGGTCCCCGAACACGGCTCCGACCGCATGGGCCGCAAGCAGTACCCGGGCGGCTGGCTGTACGACATCGCCCAGTGGTATCCGCGCATGGCGGTGTACGACGACGTGCGCGGCTGGAACACCGAGCAATACCTGGGGCAGGGCGAGTTCTATCTCGAGTACGGCGATTTCGACGTCGCGATCACCGTACCGCGCCGCTACGTCGTCGCCGCCACCGGCACGCTCCTCAATCCGGCCGAGGTGCTCACCGCGACCCAGCGCGAGCGCCTGGCGCGCGCCATCCGCTCGGACAGCGGCGTGGCGATCATCACCCGCACGGAGGCCGGCACGCCGGCCACGCGCCCCGCCGGCGCCGCACCCACGCTCACGTGGCGCTTCACGGCGAAGAACGTGCGGGACGTCGCCTGGGCCGCCGCGCCGAACTTCATCTGGGAGGCGAGCGGCTGGAACGGCATCCTGATGCAGGCCTACTACCCGCCCGAGGCGAATCCCGATTGGAGCAACGCCATCGGCATGGTCCGCCACTCGATCAAGCACTACTCGGAGAAATGGTTCCCCTACCCGTATCCGACGGCGATCAACATCGCCGGTCCGGTGGGCGGGATGGAATATCCGATGATCGTGTTCTGCGGCGACCGCGCCAGCGGCCGCGGCCTGTTCGGCGTCACCACGCACGAGCTCGGCCACGAGTGGTTCCCGATGACCGTGGGCTCGAACGAGCGCCTGTACGCGTGGATGGACGAGGGGTTCAACACCTTCATCAACATTTACTCGAACCGCGCGTTCTATCACGACACCGCCTCGGGCCGAGCGACCATCGACGGGTGGAGCCAGTACGCCGCCAGCGGCCAGGACATCCCGCCGATGCTCGCCGCGGACCGCATCCAGGGCGACCTGCTCGGCAACGCCGAATACGGCAAGCCGGCGATCGGGCTCTTCGTGCTGCGCCAGTCGATCCTCGACGACTCCACCCGCTTCGACGCCGCGTTCCGCGAGTACATCCGTCGCTGGGCGTTCAAGCACCCCACGCCCGCGGATTTCTTCCGCTCCATGGAGGACGGGCTCGGCGAAGATCTGTCGTGGTTCTGGCGCGGCTGGTTCTATCGCAACGACGTGGTCGACCAGGCGGTGGATTCGGCGGTGGTCAGACCGGATTCATTGGGTCAGAAAATTGCGCGGGTCTACCTGTCGAGCCCCGGCCCGTTGCCGATGCCGATCGAACTCAGGTTGAGCTACGCGGGCGGAGCCACCGAAGATGTCAGGCTACCGGTTGAGGCGTGGTTCCTGGGCAACGGCTACGTATATGAAAAGCCGGTGAATGCGGATCTTGTGAGGGTAGAGGTCGACCCGAGTCACCATTTCCCGGATGTGAGGCGAGTCAATAACCTGTGGCAGGGTTCTAACCACTAGGTGCTAGAGTAGTTCCAAGACGCCAAGCGAACAGTGGCCACAAGAGACGAGTGCCAGGAATGACATCGCTGACGCGTGCGGCTGGCAACCCGGAAGCCACTGTTCATTTGGCGTCTGGCAACTTTTCTAGTGCCTAGGGGCTTGCAGACTGGGAACGAACACTCCTCCCCAGATCAACCCGGGCAAATCCCCAAGATCGCGCCGGTACTGAAGCCACAGCCAGCGCGCGATCACGTAGCACCACAGCCCCCCGCCGAACCAGCCCGCCAGCCGCACGAGCTTCCCCCCGCCGGTCTCGATCCCCGGCAGCATCAGCAGCAGCACTTCGATGTAGTGGCCGACCAGCGTGAAGCACAGCGCCACCGAGAACACGTCGAAATAATCCCACAGGGCGCCGTCGCTCCGTGGGAATGCGGCGAAGAAGACCAAGCCGAGCACCGCCGCGAGCAGCGCGTTGCGGCCCAGCGTCTTCAGGAAAGGTTCGCGGTTCATGGATTCGCCCCCGCCGGGCGCGCCGGCTTCAGGTATTGGTCCAGCCAATCGAGGACGACGCCCCACCAGAGGCGCCGGTTCCGCGGCCGCAGCACCCAGTGTCCTTCGTCCGGAAAGTACAGGAATTTGGCCGGCACGCCCATGCGCCGCAACGCGGTGAATGCCTGATAGCCCTCCGAGAGGTCGACGCGATAGTCCAGTTGCGAGTGGACGATCAGCATCGGGGTCTTCCAGTTCTTCACGCTATTGAGCGGCGACCACTGCTCGTATCCCTGGCGGTTCTGCGACGGCGTGCCGCCGAATTCCCAGTCGGTGAACCACAGCTCCTCGGTGCTCCCCGCCATGCTGACGATGTTGAACACGCCGTCGTGATCGATGAGCGTCTTGAAGCGGTCCGTGTGGCCGGCGAGCCAGTAGATCATGTACCCGCCGTAGGACGCGCCGGCGGCGCCCATGCGCGTCGAATCCACGTACGGGAGCCGGGCGACGGGATCGAGCCCTTTCATCAGATCTTCGTACGGATAGTCGCCCCAGTGCCGGGAGATCGCGTCGGTGAACTTCTGCCCGTAGCCGGTCGAGCCGTGGAAGTTGACCGCGGCGACGACGTACCCGCGCGAGGCGAACAGCTGGTAGTTCCAGCGGCTGCCCCAGTAGTCGGTCCAGGCGCCCTGGGGGCCGCCGTGAATCAGGTAGACGACGGGATACTTCTTCGCCGCATCGAACGCCGGCGGTTTCTGGATCCAACCGAACACCGAATCGCCCTGGGCGCCCACGAAGCCGTACTCGGCCAGCGGCGGCAGGTCGAGGCCGGCGAGCGCGGCATCGTTCTGGTGCGACAGCGGCTTGCCGAGCGTCCACACCTCCGGCGGTTGGGTGTCGCTCTGATGCAGGTACACGAGCGTCTTGCCGTCGGCGGCGACGTTCACGTTCGTATTGACGCCACCACCGGGGAGCACGACGGTCCGACGGAACGACGGCACGTCGATGCGATAAATGTTGTCGCGTCCCCGCTCTTCGACGACGGCATAGATGCACTTGGAGTCGGGGCACCACGTGTAGGAGCTCACAGACAAGCTCCATCCCGCCGTTGCTTCAACTGTCCGACCGTCCGACTGTCCGACCGTCCGTCGTCTCATCATCAGCCGCAGCCGGTCCGCCTCGAAGCCCGCCCGCTCCATCGACAGCCACGAGAACCATTGACCGTCGGGCGAGTAGCGCGGTGTGTTGTCGGCGCCCTTGTTGTCGGCCGTGACCGCGTGCAGCCCACTGCCGTCGGGAGCCATCAGGTAGATATCGACGTTGGTGTTGTCGGCGACGATCGAATCGCCGTGCATCGCGACGGCGATCTCGCGCCCGTCGGGCGACACGGCCACGTCGCCGTCGCCGCCGGTGGCGATCGCCGGCACGTCGTGATCCACCGGCGTCAGGTCTTTGGGCTCGCCGCCCGCCAGATCCACGCGGAACACGTGCTGGCGCCGGCCGGCACGGAACTCGTCCCAGTGGCGCCACAGCAGCTCGGTCCACAGGCGGGCGTCGGTGGGATAGTCCCCGTTGCGGCGGTCGATCTCCTGCTGCGGCGGCCATTTCACGTCGCCCACGACGAGGAAGCCCTTCCCGTCCGGCAGCCAGGTCAGCTCCCCGGCCCCCTCAGGCAGGTTGCTGACCCGCCGCGCCTCCCCGCCCGTCACATCCAACACCCACACCTGCGCCCCGTTCTGACGGGTCGAGAGGAAGGCGAGCGTCTTCCCGTCCGGCGACCAGCGCGGGCTGCGGTCCGAGCCCGGTCCCTGCGAGAGCTGGCGGTTCGCGCCCGTCGCCACCTCCGCGAGCCAGATCCGGGAGACGTTGCGGTTGTCGGTGAGCGACGGCGTGGCCACCGCGTACGCCACCCAGCGCCCGTCGGGCGAGAGCTGCGGGTCGCTCACCGCCTTCATGGCGATGAAGTCCTCGAACGTGATCGCGCGCTTCTGGGCCGGGAGCGAACGGGACAAAAGGGGAAGGGACGAGAGCACGAGCAGCCCGACGGCGTAGCGATTCATGCTTGGCCTTTCTGTCAGACCGTCCGACGGTCCGACTGTCCGACCGTCAGAAGTCCGGGTGGGTCATGATGGCGCGGACGAGCTCGTCGTACACCTTGGTGTCGGCGGTGACGTCGCCCTGCGCGTCGGTGTGCACGTTCCAGGAGCACAGTTCGTTCAGTGCCGTGGCTTCTTCATACGTGAGGTGCAAGGTGTAGCCCGCGCCGTTGGGCGCGGCCGTGTCGAGCACGTTCTTCAGCACGTCCGGCAGGTGTTTCGCGCTCCGGACGGCGTCGTACTGGGCCCGGGTCACGGCGAGATCCATCGGCTCCCTTGCTTTCGCGGGGGGTGGGCGAAATCTTCTCTCCTTCCCGAACCGCCGCAACCCGATGCCCCGCACCGAATTCATCGCGACCGCGTTCCACGTGCCCTCGCGCCTCGTCACCAACGGCGACCTCGCGGGGATGATGGAGACGTCGGACGAGTGGATCGTGCAGCGCTCGGGGATCAAGACGCGGTACTGGGTGGGTCCCGGCGAGACGGGCGTCGGGCTGGCGAAGGCGGCGGCGCTCAAAGCCCTCGCCAAAGCCCGCCTCCAGCCCACCGACCTCGACTGCATCGTCTACTGCACCTGCACGCCCGACCACTTCGAACCCGGCAACGGCGTCTTCCTGCAGCGCGAGCTGGGCCTGGGCGACGTGCCGGCGGTGGACGTCCGCAATCAGTGCAGCGGCTTTCTGTACGGCCTGTCGATCGCCGACGCGTGGATCCGGACCGGTCAGTACCAGAGGGTGCTCCTGGTCGGCGCCGAGGTACACTCGCGCGGGCTCGACAAGACGACACGGGGGCGTGACACCGCCGTGCTCTTCGGGGACGGCGCCGGCGTGGCGATCCTCGGCCCCACCACCGACGACGGCCGCGGGGTGCTGTCCACGCATCTCTTCTCCGACGGCCGCCACGCCGAGAAGCTGTGGGTGGATGGACCGGGCCTCGCGCACGACCCCTTCGTCAGCCACGAGATGCTGGATCGGGGCGAGCATCGGCCGGTGATGGAAGGTCGCGAGGTGTTCAAGTTCGCCTCGACCTCGATGCCGCAGTCGGTGCAGCTCGCGCTCCAGGCCAACGGCCTGACCCTCACCGACGTGAAGCTGCTCGTTCCCCACCAGGCGAACCTGCGGATCATCGAGATGGTGCGGCAGGCGACCGGCCTGCGCGACGACCAGGTGTTCGCCAACATCCAGAAGTACGGCAACACCACCGCCGCCTCGATCCCCATCGCGCTCGACGAGGCGCTCGACGCCGGCCGCTTGCAGCGCGGGGACGTCCTGGTGCTGACGGCGTTCGGGTCGGGGTTTACGTGGGGGAGCGCGGCGATCCGCTGGTAGCTTCTTCGGCCTTGAGCTCCCGCAGCCGCCGCGCCGCCTCCGCGCCCTGCGACGAGCCGCGGTAGCGGTCGGCGAACCGCGCCAGCTCGACCTTGAGGCGGTCCTTCCGACCGGTCTTCGTATACAGATCGATCAACCCGTTGTGCGCGCGGAACAGCTCGCGCGGGTCCTGCGACAACCGCCGCACTTCCAGGCACAACCGCTCCGCCTCCTCGTGCTGTCCCAGGTAGCGCTCCACGAGGTCCGCGAGCCGCAGCCGGGCCTCGAGGTCCTCCGGCGCGATGCGGATATGATCGCGGAACCACTCCGCCGCCTCGCCGTACTGCCCGCGCACGATCAGCACGTCCTGGTTTGGATAGCTGGGCGGCGGCGGGATGTCCCCGGCCCCTGACACGATGTTTGCGAACCCGCGCGCGCTGCGCGTCGTGCCGACGTGAATCGCGATCACGCCCGCGACAGCAATCGGAATGCTCAACACGGCGAGCAGCACCATCACGCCCCCGGAGATCATCCCCTTCTCCCGGAGGAAGTAGGCGAGCGCGTTGACCATGACGAGGCACGGCGGCCCGAACCACACGGCCGCGCGAATGAGCTGCGCCCGCTCCGCGGCGTCGACGGTGCGCGGCGCCTTCGCCTCGGCCATCAGTCCCGCGCCGCGCGCGGCTGGAACCGCAGCTCGAAGAGGTCGGGGCGGCTGTAATGACCGCTCACATCGAGCGTGAGCGACTCGCGGACGATCTCCCCCAGGTCGCAGTCGGCGACCACCACGGTCTCTTCGTCGAACACGGGACCCGCGATGACGCGGCCGTTGGGCGCGATGATACAGCTGCCGCCGCGGTAGAGAAACCCGTCGGGGTCGCCGGCCTTTTCCGGGCGCGGCGGCAGCTCGGGCGGCAGGTCGCGGACCCGCAGGATCTGCCCCACCGCGATGACGAAGCACCGCCCCTCGAACGCGTAGTGGCGCGAGGCGACCTGGTGCAGGTCGGGCACGCCGGGCCACGCCGCCACGTGGATCTCTTCGCCGGCGTCGTGCATCACCTGGCGCGCCAGCGGCATCCAGTGCTCCCAACAGATGAGACCGCCCACGCGCGTCCCGCTCACGGGCACCGCGGTGAGCCCGCGGCCGTCGCCGAGCCCCCACACCAGCCGCTCGTGGTAGGTCGGCATCAACTTGCGATGGTGGTTCACGAGGGCGCCGTCGGGCCCGAAGGTGAGCAGCGAGTTGTACAGGGTCCGCCCCACGCGCTCGTGCACACCCACGACCAGCGTTGCCTTGAGGGCGCGCGCCAGTTTGCCGATGCGCTCGGTCGCGGGCCCCGGCACCTCCATACTGTTGGCGAACAGCCGCGCGAAGACCGCTTTGGCGCCTTCGTGCCCCCACAGGGCCGAGCCCGGGGAGTCGTCGAGCCACGCCGGGTAGCCCGGCACCCACGTCTCCGGAAACCCGATCACCTGCGCGCCCTCGCCGGCGGCCCGGCGCGCCCACTGCTCCAAGCGGTCCAGAGTCGCGTCGCCGTCGAGAAACGCCGGCGCCGCCTGCACGGCAGCGACGCGCACGACGCGGGGAGCAGCGCTCATGGCGGAAGATTTGCGTCCGAAACCGCGCGGTCGCAAGTTGCGTACGGCCGGACGTCCTGCGGGGCGTCCTCAAGGAGAGACGATGCTGATCGGTCTGTTGGTAGGCGCCGCCGCGCTGGGCGGCGGCTTCTTCGGAGCCCGGAAGTTCACCCGCGAGCGGTTGCGCTTCGTCGACGCCATCCGGCATCCGGCGGCGCCCGTCGTCGCCGGCGTCACCGCGGCGGCCATCGCGTGGCCGGTCGCGATCCTCCCCATCATTACCGTGTGGACCGCCGCGGCGTTCGGCCTCGGCGTGGGCGCCGGCGTCGCGAGTGGTCGCGACAAGCGGCTCCCGCCTCCCGCTCCCTAGACGACCTTGAGCTCGGCGCTGCTCGCGGACTCGGGCCGGCCCGCGACGTTGCGCAATGCCTTCACCGCATCGCGCGCGAACGTCCGGCCCGACCCCTTCTCCACTTCTTCCAGCGCGCTCCATTTCGGGAAGGCCGGCCGCACCGGCGTCGGCATCTGCAAGGTCTCGAAGGCGTCGGCGACCGCCAGGACTTTCGCCGTGACGGGGATCGGCAACGCGTCGATCTCCCAGTCCTCGCCCACGATTTCATAGTAGTGGCCGTACTCGGCGATGATCTCCGCCGCGCCGCGCATCGCGCGCGCGACGGGGAGCGCCTCGTCGGTGACCGCGCGCGACAGCAGCTTCAACAGCCGCGGGTCGCGCGTGCCGACCTCGTGCAGCAACGCCGCGACGCGCAGGTTCTCAATCTCGGCCTCGGACAGCTTCAGCTCTTTGGCGATCTCCACGGCCACCGCCGAGACCCGGTGGCTGTGTCCCTGCTGGTGTCGTTCCGTCGACTCGATGTGGAACGTGAGCATCTCCAGCACCGCGAGATACGCGTTCTTGATGTCGGTCAGCCGCCGCGCCCGATCCTCGGCGAGCACCCCCACCACGTAGCCGGTCAGGATAAGAAACCCGCCCCACGGCACGAGCGTGAGCAGCGCGCCGAGGTAGAAGCCGGGCAGCAGCTCCAGCCCGAACACTCCCTGGAAGAAGAACACCAGGGACACCAGGAACACGCCGGCCATGACCGCGAAGCGCCGGCCGCCATAGAAGCCGGCGAGAATGATGGGGAGATAATAGAAGCTGAGAAAAGCGAGCTTCTCATCCACGAAGTAGTGAATGATCAGCATGGACGCAAAGAGCAGCACCACGAAGATGCGCTCGAAGTGGCTGAAGAAGAACGACTTGGCTCGCTCCAGCGCCCTGGGGTGGGCCACGGTGCCTCGACGGGTGGGGGTTGTGGGAGGCGCGCCGTCAAAGTGGGGCACATCGAGGCAAGATGCAAGCGGCCGCGGGCAAGCGCGGCGCGGCGCCCTACTTTGTAAGGTGCTGAAAGATGCGGAGATAGACGCTGGCCCCCCGGGCGGCACGGCTTTCGCTTTACCGGGCGCCTGGCGGCGGCCGCCACGGAGCGGTCGCCCAGTGATGCACGACACACAACCAGGAGTCGCCATGTCCCGCACTGCTGTCGCCGTCTTTCTCGCGGCCGCGCTCGCCGCGCCCGCCGGACTCGCCGCCCAGAACCAGTGGGAGCGCGTCGTCCGGAGTCAGGTTCGCGAGCACAGCTCGTACCTCACCGATCATGGGTACGAGATGGTCAACGATGTGTACCAGGGCACGCTCGGCAATCACGAGAGCGAGATGCTGACGATCGATCTCCAGGCGGGCCGCGCCTACGCCTTCCTCGGCGTCTGCGACCAGGACTGCCGCGACATGGACCTGCGCCTGTACGACGCCGACGGCGACGAAGTCGATTCCGACGTGGGCGACGACGACTGGCCTGTCGTGAAGGTCACACCGTCCCGCGCAGGCCGGTACTCGATCAAGGTTGTGATGGCGAGCTGCTCGACCGACCCGTGCTACTACGGCGTCGGCGCCTTCAAGAAGTAGCGCCCGTCGCAGGCTGAAGTCCCTGCGGTGCGCCGTGCGCCGGATCTCCCCTCCGGCGCACGGCGTGTCGTTTTCTCAGGCGGACGGCGCGGTGTCGCTGCCGGGCAGGCGCGGCGTGCCTGCGGAGGGGTCGGCCCGCTCGTAGCCCGGACAGGCGCGCATCGGGAGGGCAGGATAGCGCGCGTACCGGGGGTCGGTCTCGGCCCGCGCGCAGCGGTAAAAGACGGACCCGCGGCGATTGGTCACGGTCCGCATCCACCGGCAGGTGAAGCAGAGGCCCACGGCCTCGGGACCGGTCACCAGGGCAATATCGCCGCGGCCCCCGGCGCGTGCTATGGCGTTTTCCGCTACCCTCTCCAATCTTGGCGTCGTGCCCGACGGCCCCCCCCTCAGCCCCGACGACTTGCCGCCGGGCCTGCGCGAGGAGTACCTCGCTGGCATGCGCGCCACCCTGGGCGTGCTGGCCGGGATCGCCAAGCGACTCGCCGCCGCCGGGAGCGATCGCGAAGCCCTCGAAACGCTGCGCCGAGAGACCCACAAGATCCACGGCTCCGCCGGTTCGTTCGGGTTCATGGAGGCGTCCCGCCTCGCCGCCGGGATGGAAGCGACCGCCAAGGACTGGATCGCACGGCCGGGAGACACCGATATGGACCGCGGGGGCCTCACCGGCTGGTTCGTAACGCGCCTCGGGGAGATGCTGAGCCTCACCGTGCCGGCGGCCACAACGGGGCCTCCACGTCTCATCATTCGTCGTCCCAGTGCCGCGCAGAAAGCGTTGGCTCCGCCGCCGGCGCCGCCCCCACTTCGTCCGCCCCCGCGACCCGAGCCCCCGAAGCAGCCTCCACCAAAAGTTCGCCCCTCGCGACCGCTGACGCCGTTCAAGAAGCCGTCGGTTGCGCCGACCGCACCCGCCCCGCCGCCAGCGGCATCACCGCCGCCGGCGCCGCCAGCGGCACCGCCACCCCCACGGCGCGAGACACCCCCGGAGCGGGCGCCGCAACCGCCTCCGTCTCCACCGCAGCCCTCCCCGCGCCCGCCGCCCCCCCCGGCGAAGCGGCCGCCGAAGCTGCCGCCCCCCCAGCCGGAGGGCATCCCGTGGCTGGTGACGCCAGAGGAATCGATCCCGGCGAAGCAGCCGCAAGCGCCCGCGCCACCGCGAGCGCCGGCGTCACCACCGCCCGCGCCGCCACCTGCCGCGGCCACCTCGGCGGCGCCCGAGCTCATCCTCGTCGAAGACGATCCGGCGCTCGCGGAGTTGCTCGAGTATGGCTTGCGGTCCCGCGGGTACCGGTTCGTGTCCTATCGCAACGGGCGCGATGCGCTGCGCGAGCTGCTGGCGCTCGACGTGGCAGGCACGCGCCCCCTCGTGCTGCTCGATGTGGATCTCCCCGGCCTCGACGGCTATTCGGTCCTCGAAGGGTTGGAGCGCGACCGGCCGGGCGCGTATCGCGTGGTCTTTACCACGGTGCACGGCGGGGAGGCGGAGCAGCTGCGCGGGCTGGAAGCGGGCGCGCTCGACTACCTCGTGAAGCCGATCAGTCTGCGCGTCGCGCTCGAAAAAATCCGGCGCTGGGTGGGGAGGTGACGAGCCGCCAGTTCTTGGGTCTCGTGGCGGCGGTGCAGGCCGCGCTGCTGCTCGCCGTGGTGCTCCTCATCATTCTCAATCGATGGGTCCGGCAGCGACGCCGCGCCCGCGTGCACCCACAGCGCGTCGCGGTGGATGAAACCTTTCAGCGCTGGGCCCTGGGGCAGGCCCGGCCGGCGGAGGTGTTGGCAGGCCTGGGCCGCCTGCCGGTGCCCCTCGCGATCGACGCGCTGGTCACCTGGTCGGCCCGCGTCGCCAACGAAGGATGGCAGGAGCTCTCCCGCGCGCTCGAGCAGCAGTGGTGGGCGCGCGTGGTCCGGGCGAACTATCGCTCCGTCCGCTGGTGGAAGCGGCTGGAGTGCGCGCGGTTCCTATCGGTCGCGGCGACGCCGCGCGACGTCAGCCGCGTGCTCCGCCTGCTCAAGGACCGGCACCCCGCCGTCCAGATCGCCGCGGTCACGACGCTGGAGCGCGTGGAAAGCGCGGTGCTGGTGCGGTCCGTCCTCGAGCAGCTCCCGCACCTCGGGCCGACCGTCCAAGCGTACTACGCCAGTATGCTGAAGCGCTCGCGGAAGGCCGTCGTCCAGCATCTCCTCCATCTCTTCCGCCACCTCAACGACCCGAGGCTGCCGCGCATCATGGAATTCGCGGCCCGTCTCGAGGACCCGGTGCTGCGCGAGCCGTTCACGACGCACGCCACGCACCCCGACCCCGAGGTCCGGACCCAGGTCGCGCGCGGGCTGGGCCACTACCCGCACGCCGAGTCGACCGCGGCGCTGGGGTTTCTCGTTCAGGACGACGCGTGGCCCGTGCGCGCGCAGGCGGTCCGCTCGCTCGGCATGATCGCCGAGCCGGCCACCCTGCCGCTCGTCCGCGAAGCGTTGCGCGACTCCGAGTGGTGGGTGCGCATGCGCGCGGGTCTCGCGCTCATCCGCTTCGGCCCCGCGGGCCGCAACGCCCTGCTGGAGGCGGAGGTCGGAGCGCACGCGGAAGCCCGGGACATGGCGCGGCTCGTCCTCGGCCTCTCCCAGCAGGCCCTCGCGGAGTACGCGGCGTGAGCGTTCTCACCGCCGTGTTGCAGGGGACCGACGTCGGGATCCTCGCCTACTTTCTGGTGCTCAACTCGTTCTACGCGCTGCTGCTGATCCTCGCGGTCCCGGAGATCTGGGAGCAGGGCCGGCTCGCCGAGGACGAGGATTTCCAGCGGCTGATGCAGAGCGACGCCCTCCCGCCGATCACGATCCTCGTGCCGGCGTACAACGAGAGCGCCACGATCGAGGCCAGCGTGACCGCGATCCTCACCCTCGAGTACCGGAATTTCGAAGTGATCGTCGTCAACGACGGCTCGAAGGATGACACGATGGGGCGGCTGCGGCACGCCTTCGACCTCTTCGAGATCCCGCGCACATATCCGGACACGATCCCCAGCGCGCCGGTGCGCGCGGTGTATCGCTCCCGCGCCCGCACGCGGCTGATGGTGATCGACAAGGAGAACGGCGGCAAGGCCGATTCGCTCAATGCCGCGATCAACGCGAGCCGCTTCCCCCTGGTCATCGCCGTCGACGCCGACACCCTGATCGAGCCCGACGCCCTGCTGCGGCTCACCCGCCCGTTCCTGCTCGGCCGCAAGATCGCCGCGGTCGGCGGCACGGTCCGCGTCGCCAACAGCTGCACCGTCAAGGACGGCCGCGTCGCCGACGCGCGCGTCCCCCGCCGCTTCCTGCCCGGCATCCAAGTGGTCGAATACCTGCGCGCGTTCCTCTTCGGCCGCCTCGGCTGGAACCGCCTCGGCGGCAGCCTCGTGATTTCCGGCGCCTTCGGGCTGTTCCGCAAGGAATACCTGCTCGCGATCGGCGGCTACCGCCTGGAGAGCATCGTCGAGGACATGGACCTCGTCATCCGGCTGCACCGCTACCTCCGCCGCCAGAAGATCGCCTACGAGATCTCCTTCATCCCCGATCCCGTCGCCTGGACGGAAGTCCCCGAGTCGGGACGCATCCTCGGCCGGCAGCGCGAGCGCTGGCATCGCGGCCTGATCGCGGCGGTCTGGGAGTACCGGGGCATGCTGTTCAACCCGCGCTACGGCCGGGTGGGGCTCGTCGCCGTCCCGTTCTTCGCGCTGGGCGAGATGCTGGCGCCGCTCATCGAGGTCTTGGGATACGTCGTCACGATCGTCGGGCTCGCGTATGGGGTCATCAACGTCTCGTTCGCGTTGTTGTTCCTGCTCGTGGCGTGGGGGTACGGCATGCTGCTGTCGCTGTGGGCGGTGGCACTCGAGGAAGCGAGTTTCCGGCGCTACCGCCGTGTCGGCGACCTCGCGCGCCTGCTGCTGTTCGCGACGCTCGAGGCGTTCGGCTACCGCCAGCGCACGGTGTGGTGGCGGCTGAAAGCGTTCGTGACGGTGTGGCGGCGCCGCCAGGTGTGGGGCGAGATGACGCGGAAAGGGTTCGGCACGACATGAAACGATCGTGGCTGTGGGCGCTCGTGGCGCTGGCCCTGGGCAGTCCCGGCGCCTCCCAGCAGTGGCGCCTCGCCGCTTGGGGCGGGTACGACGGCGTGACGGGTTCGGCAGACTGGCAGAACTACGGCGGCCAGCTCACCTGGACCGCTGCGGGGGGCCACGCGGTGTGGGCGGCGGTCGAGGCACTCGACCGCTTCGGCGAGCGCGACGTGTCCGAGAAGCTCGGCGTGCTAGTGCACCCGTCGGCCCGGTGGTGGGCGTCGCTGGAAGCGGGCACCGCCATCGGGCCGGAGCTCGTTCCCAAGAACTCGTGGGATCTGGACGTGACCGGGCGGGCGACGACGCGCCTCGCGGCGGGCGTCGGCTACCGCCGCCAGAACTACGTAGTCGGCCCGGTGGACCTCGTCATGCCCCATGCGAGCTTTACGGCGGGCACGTGGACCTGGGATGCCCGGATGTACTTCTCACGCAACCCGTCGCGGCGCACCGATGCGGCGGGCTTCGTGCGCGTGACCCGAGCGCTATCGGCGCGGGTCGAGGCGTGGGTGGGCGGCGGCGGGGGCCGCGAAAGCTATCTGGTCGGCGCGCCGCCGGTCCAAGAGGTGCGCTCCCTCGAGACGCTCACGGGGACAGCGGGGGTGCGGGTCCAGGTGAGGACCGGCTTCTCGGTCCGCGTGGACGGGACCGTGGTGAGATCCCGGCCGGTCCTCTCGCGCCGGGGATTCGCGATCGCGATCGAACGCCGGTTCTAGGGCGGCCCGACCGCTACACGCGCACGTGCATCGGCTCGTGGAACAGCCGACGCTGCAACCCCGGATGCGTGCGCCACACCTGCCACCCCATCGCGATCACGGCCAGAAGATTCCCCACGGCCACCGACCACCAACCCAGCGTCCCCAGCACCCACTCCGCGCTCACGGCCAGCGTGCCGACTACGAGCGCCTCGAGGACGATGAACGCGAGCACTACGAGCAGTGCCATGGCCGGCACCCGCTCGACTTGCTCCGCGAGCGCCACCAGCAGGACCCCGGCGACCACGAAGGCCGCGACGTGGACGACCGTGTACGTCGCGACCAGGCCGAAGGTGACCGGCACCAGCGCCGGCCCGGAGACGCCCAGCAACAACGCCGAGCCCAGCGCGGCCGGAGTGCGCAGCGGCGCGCCGACCGCGAGGTCGAGTCCGAAGAACCACACCGCGACGGCGCCCGCGCCGATCAGCCCTGTGACCAGCCCGCGCATCAGCAGGGGATGTTCTCGCAGCAGCCCGGGCCCGAACGGTCTCGGGTCCCGCTCCGCGTAGTGGAGGTAGCTCATCAGGACGAGTCCCGACGCGATGTTGGCGCCGAACACATGCGGCCACGGCACGAGTCGCAGGAGCGGCACGCCGGACAGCAGCAACCCCGCGTAGAACACGATCTCCTGCAGGACGAGACCGAACGCCACGCCGAGCAGCAGGCGGTGGGGGGCGGCGAACGCGGCGCTCACCCGCGCCATCGCTACTCCCAGCAACGCGAACACGCCGAAGTGGAGGACGGTATACGCCGCCACGAGGCGAAACGTCGGCTGGGGGAACCGGCTGTGCAGCAAGGCGCCCGCGAGCAGCGCCGGAGTCCGGAACGGCTGTCCGGCGACCGCGTCCGCCACCAGGAACCAGAGCGCCACCACCAATCCCGCCAGGATCCCACCCGTCACGCCCTGGACGATCACTGCCTGCACGGGTCGTCGCATGATTCCCGACCTCCACGAGGAAGGCTGCGGGTAATATGACCTATCTGGTGCCGCCCTGCATCTCCCGCGCGACCGCTTCCGCCCCCCGCATCACGCGCAGACAGTTCAGCCCCGCCAGCTTGCGCACGTCGGCCGCCGTCCAGCCGCGCCGCAGCAGCTCCGCGATCAGGTCCGGGAACTTGGAGACGTCCTCGAGCCCCACCGGGACGCTGGAGATGCCGTCGAAGTCCGAGCCCAGTCCGACGTGATCGATGCCGGCGACCTGCCGCAAATGCTCGACGTGGTCCGCCACCTGGGCGAGCGTCGCCATGGGGCCGCGCTCGCGCCACGCGCGCACCGAGTCGCGCACGACGGCCGAGTCGAGGCCGGCGGCGCGCAGCCGGGCGATGCCCTGGGTGATGGTATCGCCGTAGGCCCGGAGAGCTTCCGACACATAATCCGGCGCGAAATTCGCCATCACGATGCCGCCGTTGCGCGCGAGCAGCCGCAGAATCGAATCCGGGACGTTGCGCACGTGGGTGTCGAGCGCCCGGGCCGACGAATGGGAGAAGATCACCGGCGCGCGCGACACGCGCAGCGCGTCGATCATCGTCGAATCGGAGACGTGGGAGAGGTCGACCAGCATGCCGACCCGGTTCATCTCCCGCACCACATCCTCGCCGAACGGCGTCAGCCCGCCGTGCTTCGCGCTGTCGGTCGCGGCATCCGCCCAGTCGATCGTCTCCCAGTGGGTGAGCGTCATGTAGCGGACGCCGAGAGCGGCGAACATCCGCAGCGCGCCGAGGGAGTTCTCGATCGCGTGGCCGCCCTCGATCCCGATGAGACAGGAGATCCGGCCGGCGCGGAAGTTCCGCTCGACGTCGGCGGCCGTCACCGCCAGCGCGAGGGCCTGCGGGTAGCGGCGGCAGAGCCGCTTCACCAGGTCGATCTGCTCCAGGGCGTACACCGCCGGGTGCGGCCCCTCGCCGTGGATCGTGCCGACGGGGACGTACGCCGCCCAGAACTGCCCGCCGACGCCGCCGGCGCGCAGGCGCGGGATGTCGGTCATCAGTTTCGGCTGGCTCACCGCGAAATCCACCGAATCGAGGCCGCCGCGCTCGCGGATCGCGTCCGGGATGTCGTTGTGGCCGTCGATGAGCGGAACGGTGCGCAGCAGAGACTCGGCCCGCGCACGGTAGTTGACTTGGGCGGTAAGGCGGGAGGGCGGGAGGGCGGTAACCAAGACGCACGTACCCACCGCCATGATCACGTGACGCATCTTCGCTCCGAGTTCAGTTCGCGGCCCAAAGCTGCCATCGCGCCGCCCCCGGCACAAGATTACGTTTCGTTCGATGCCCCATCAGAACGCCACGATCAGTTTCGAGCTGAACGGTGAGCCGGCCACCGTCGCATTCGCGCCCCACAAGACTCTCCTCGAAGTGCTGCGCGAGGACGCGGGGCTCACCGGGACCAAGCACGGCTGCGAGCTGGGCGAGTGCGGAACCTGCACCGTACTGCTGGACGGCCAGCCCGTGCTTTCCTGCCTGGTGCTCGGCCTCGCGTGCGCCGGACACCGCGTCACGACGGTCGAAGGACTGGCCACGGGCGGCACGCTGCATCCGCTGCAGGAAGCGTTCGCCGAGCTCGGCGCCGCGCAGTGCGGCTACTGCACGCCCGCGTTCCTGCTCGCGGCCGACGCCCTGCTCGCGGCCAATCCGCGCCCGTCGCGCGAGGCGATCAAGCAGGCCCTCTCGGGCAACCTCTGCCGCTGCACCGGCTACCTCAAGATCTACGAAGCCGTCGAGCTCGCCGCCGCCCGCATGCGGGGCGAGGACGCGAAACCGGCGCCGGAGACGCTGTACGGCCACGCGTAAGAAGCGTCGGACGGTCGGACGGTCGGACAGTCTGACCGTTAGGCGCTCTCAGTCCGACAGTCCGACTGTCCGGCAGTCCGACCATCGCGTCATCGGCAAGGCCCTCCGAAAGCTCGACGCCACGGCGAAGGTGACCGGCGAGACGCGATTCGCCGACGACCTCTTCCTCCCCCGGATGCTCTACGCCAAACTACTGCGCAGCCCGCATCCGCACGCCAAGATCGTCCGCATCGACACGACGAAGGCTGCGCGGCTCGCCGGGGTGAAAGCCGTGCTGACCGGGAAAGACCTCCCGATCCCCTTCGGCATCCTCCCGGTGAGCCAGGACGAGCACGCGCTCGCGCCGGACAAGGTCCGGTTCGTCGGCGATCCGGTCGCGGCCGTGGCGGCCGTGAACGAAGACGTCGCGACCGCGGCGCTCGACCTCATGAGCGTCGAGTACGAGCCGCTGCGCCCCGTCCCCGACGCCGAGGACGCCGTCGCCCACCCCGAGCCCCGCATCCACGACTACGGCGACGGCGGCAACCTCCACAAGCTCATTCACCTCGAGTTCGGCGACGTGGAGGCGGGCTTCGCGGGGGCCGACCTGGTGCGCGAGGACCTGTTCTTCTACGAGGGCAACACCCACCTGCCGATGGAGCAGCACGCGGCGGTGGCGCAGTGGTCCGCCGACCGCAAGCTCACGCTGTGGAGCAGCACCCAGACGCCGCACTACGTGCACCGGGCGCTGGCCAAGGTGCTCGAGCTCCCGCCCGCGCGCATCCGCGTCATCGCCACGCCGAACGGCGGCGGCTTCGGCGGCAAGAGCGATCCGTTCAGCCATGAGATCGTCGTCGCGAAGCTCGCGATGGTCACGGGTCGTCCGGTCAAGATCACGCTGACGCGCGAAGAAGTGTTCTACTGCCACCGCGGGCGCCACCCCACGCTGATGTGGGTGAAGACCGGCGTGACGAAGGACGGCGCCATTACCGCGATGCACTTCAAGAGCCTGCTGGACGGCGGCGGCTACGGCTCCTATGGCGTCGCGAGCACCTATTACACGGGCGCGCTGCAGACCGTCACCTATCCGATTCCGCGATACAAGTTCCAGGGCGCCCGCGCGTTCACCAACAAACCGCCGTGCGGACCCAAGCGCGGGCACGGCACGCCACAGCCCCGCTACGCGCTGGAGGTGCAGCTCGACAAGCTGGCCGAGCAGCTGGGCACCGACCCCGCCGACCTGCGTCTGAGACACCTCGTGCCCGCGAACTCCCTGACCGCCAACTATCTGCGCGTGGGCTCGATGGGGCTGGGCGCGTGCCTCGAGAAGGTCGTGGCCGGCTCGGAGTGGAAGCGCAAGTTCCGGAAGCTCCCGCCGGGCAAGGGCGTGGGCCTCGCCTGCTCCAGCTACATCTGCGGCGCCGGGCTGCCGATCTACTGGAACAACATGCCGCACTCGGGCGTGCAGCTGAAGTGCGACCGCGGCGGCGGCGTGACGGTCTTCTGCGGCTCGACCGAGATCGGCCAGGGCTCGGACTCGATCCTCGCCTACATCGTCGCCGAAGTGTTGGGGCTCGATCCCTTCGATATCGCGGTCGTCACCGCCGACACCGACCTGACCCCGGTGGACCTGGGCAGCTACTCCAGCCGGGTCACGCTGATGACCGGCAACGCGGCGATCCAGGCCGCCGAGCGGGCCAGGGAGATTCTCGCCGGCCACGCGGCGCTGAAGCTCCAGATCCCCGCCGCGCGGGTCGTCTTCGCGGACGGGCGGGTGTTCGACGCCGAAGACCCCAGGCATGGAATGGCGTTCGCCGAGGCGGTGCAGGTCGCCGAAGCGGCGCAGGGGACGATTGGGACGGTTGGATCGTACACGCCACCGCGCAGCGCGGCGAAGTACCGGGGCGGCGGCGTCGGCCCCTCGCCGGCCTACTCCTACAGCGCCGCCGTCGCGGAAGTCGACGTGGACACGGACACGGGGGTCGTGACGGTGCCGCGCATCTGGATCGCGCACGATATCGGCCAGTCGATCAACGCGGCCGCCGTCATGGGGCAAGTCGAGGGCTCGGTGTACATGGGGCTCGGCGAGGCGTTGATGGAGGAGATGGCGTACCGCGGCAACCGCAACGTGGTGCACAAGATTCCCAGCCTGCTCGAGTACAAGAGCCCCACGACGCTGGAGATGTGCGACGTCGTCACCTACCTCATCGAGGATCCCGATCCCAGCGGGCCGTTCGGCGCCAAGGAGGTCGGCCAGGGGCCGCTGCTCCCCGTGCCGCCCGCGATCGCCAACGCGGTGTACGACGCGGTGGGCGTCCGCGTTGATGAGGTGCCGATCACGCCGGAAAAGGTGCTCAAGGCCCTGAAGAAGAAGGGGAAGGGGGAAGAGGGACGGGTCGGCCCCACGCACTTCCCCGAGATCCCGTGGCCGGAGCCGATTCGCGTTGCGCCGCCGTGGGAGGGCGGGGATGGAGGGGTGGTGCCGGTCGTGGCGGCAGCTCCGGAGCGGCAGCACTGATGCTGCGACTGCCCGCGTTCACCTATCTCCAGCCCACCTCGCTCGCGGAGGCGCTGCGGATGAAGGCCGACGCCGGTCCGGAGGGGAGCTACGTCGCCGGCGGAACGGACCTGTATCCCAACATGAAGCGGCGGCATCAGGAGCCGAAGACCGTCATCTCGCTGATGGGGGTCGAAGAGCTGCGCGGAATTCGGAACGCGGAACGCGGAACAGCAGTGGGAGCATCGATCACGCTGACCGACCTGCAGGGGTTACGCGATAGTTACCCCGCGGTCGCGACAGCCGGGGAGCTGGTCTCGACCCCCTTGCTCCGCAACATGGGGACGCTGGGCGGCAACCTCTGCCTCGACACGCGCTGCAACTACTACAACCAGTCGTACGAGTGGCGGAAGGCGATCGACTTCTGCATGAAAAAGGACGGCGCGATTTGCTGGGTCGCGCCGTCATCGCCGCGCTGTTGGGCGGTGAGCTCCTCCGACATCGCACCGGTGATGGTGGCGATCGGCGCGGAGTACCGGCTCGTCGGACCCCAGGGAGAGCGCCTGGTGCCGGCAGGCCGCTTCTACCACAACGACGGCATCAACTACCTCACCAAGCAGCCCGACGAGATCCTCGCCGACGTGCGGTTGCCCGCCCCGAACGGGTGGGACGCGGTCTATCACAAGCTGCGGCGACGCGGTTCGTTCGACTTTCCGGTGCTGGGTGTGGCCGCGTGGGTGAAATACGAGGGAAGGGGGAAGGGGGAAGGGGGGCGGGTGACCGACGCCAGGATCGTTCTCGGCGGGGTCGCCAGCTATCCGCAGGAGGTACCCGACGCGGGGGCCGCGCTCAAGGGCTCGGCACTCGAGGACGACGCGATCACAGCCGCGTCCGAGGCGGCGTACCGCCCCTCCAAGCCGCTCGACAACACCGATTTCGAGCTGTCGTGGCGGAAACAGATGACGCGGGTGTACGTCACCCGGGCGCTGCAAGAGCTGCGGAGCCGACGCCGCTAGTCAGGAGGTCTCCCACCCCGGGCGACGGCCGCGCCACGCCAGGTAGCGCCAGCGGCGGCGCCACGGCCGGCTGAGGATGAAAAGGGCGACGAGCCCCCACGGCCAGAAGAAGCGCAGTCCCCAGAACGCCATGAACCCGACAGCGAGCACGGCGACGAACGCGAGTGCGCCGAACGCGACACGCCACGGCGCCCGGGCGCTCTCCTCGCGCACGCGCGCGACCGGCAGATCTGCAATCAGGTGATGGAGCTCCTCGCGGTACGTCGCCGCCGATGCCGCCGCCAACCGTTCGCCCGCCTCCTCCGGAGACAACCGCCCTTCGGCGGCCGCGCCCTGCAGAACTTGCGCGATCCGCTCACGCTCGTCGTCGGACGCGCGCACCCCGGTCCGCACCCCAGGCGCGCTCACGCTTGCCCCAGCGCGTCGATCTCCTGCGCCGCCTCCTGCAAGATCTTGGTGATCTTTTCCCGTACGGCCTCGTCGCGCGTCTTCCACCCGGTGCGATACACCTGCTTGACGAGCCGGCCCACGGCCTGATTGAGCCCGCCCATCGAGCCGCCCAGCGCCTGGTCCACCGCGTCCTTCACGCGGTCGAAAATGTCTTCGACCATGTCCTTGTGCTCCTCGAGAAACTGCTTGCCCTGGTCCGTGATCTCGTAGACCTTCTTGCCGTCGACGTCCTTGGCAACGACGAGCCCCTCGTCCTCGAGCCACTGCAGTGTCGGGTACACGGTCCCCGGTGACGGCGAGTAGCAGCCGTGCATGCGCTCCTCGAGCTCCTTCATGACCTCGTAGCCGTGACGTGGTTTGTCGCGCAGCAGCTTCAGGATCACGTACTTCATGTCCCCGGCCTCGAACCACTGGCGGCGGCGTGGGCCACCCCCAGCCCACGCGAACCCGCGCGGCCCGAATCCGAAGCCAAACCCTCTCCATCCCCGATGCATACTGTTCCTGGCCCTGTTGAAGATGTAACGGCACGATACTATGCCACGATATATCGTGTCAAGGCCAGTGTTCGCAACTCACTGTCCCACTTTGGATTGCAGGATTCGGCCCGGTCGATACATTCCCCGGTGCGCCCCCCGATTTGTCGCTTACGCCGCGCCCTGAGAGGGAGTCGCCGATGTCCGTGCTCGTGACCCCCCACCCCGCTTGGGTCGAGGAGTTGGATCGCGCGCTGGAGCCGCACCGCCTGGGAGTCCTGACGACGCCGGTGGTCGAGCACTCGGCGGAGAACACGCTCGTCGAGAAGCGCATGCAGGATTTCCTGGTGTCGTTCTATCCCATCATCCGCGATTTCCCGCAGTGGCTGGAAATGTTGCTGGAGCGTTCCCCAGCGGAGCACGGGAGCTTCTTCCGCGACAACATCCGCGTGGAGCGTCGTCACGATGCCATGTGGCGCGCCATGGCGGACGGATTCGGCGTCCCGAAGAATCGTTTCCAGCAACAGCGTCCGATGCTGCCGGCGGTCCGGGACTTCCACGACTTCCTCACCGCCTCGTGCCATGCCGCCGCGTTCGCCGAGGCGGTGGCGGCGACCAATTACGCGGTGGAGGGCGTCGCGCAGCGCATCTCCGCGAAGGCGCTGCGCGGCCTCGGCAAGAACGAAAAGATCGGCCCGCGCGGGCGCTGGTGGCTGGAGGAGCACGCCAAATACGACGACGAGCACCCGATCCAGGCCCTCGAGATCATCAAGTCCCGCGTCACGCAGGGGGAGGATCCCGAGGCGGTTACCGCCGCGGCGATCCACAGCCTCACCCTGATGCGCGATGCGATGACCGAGGCGTACCGGCCGTGAGCAAGCGCCCCCCCCGGGCGTCTCCGACACGCGGCACGCGCATCGCCGGCGGCGGTGGTCGCCCGCCGCTCGACCTGCTGCGCGTCGCCGCCGAGCTGGTGGCCAACCTTCCCGACGCCGTCGTGGTGACGGGCCTGGACGGGCACATTCTCACGGCGAACCACGCCGCCGCGGAGCTGCTGGGCCGCCCGCTGGACGAGCTGCCACGGCTCACCATGGACGAAATCGTGGCGCCCGCCGAGCGGGCGCACGTGACCAACCGCGAGCAGCAGGCGTTTCGCGGCCAGCCGCAGCGCTACGAGACGACGGTGGTGACGGGCGCCGGGGACCAGCGCGAGGTGGCGGTCTCGAACTCCCCGTTCGTGGTCGAGGGGGAGCTGGTCGGCTCGGTCGCCACGGTGCGGGACATCACCGATCAGAAGCGGGCGCAGGAGACGCTCGCCCGCTCCGAGTCGCGCTACCGCAACCTGTTCGAGTCGGCCTCCGACGCCATCGTGACGTTCGACGCGAACGGGCGGTTCACGACCGTGAACCACGCGGCCGAGAGCATCTCCGGCTATCGCCGCGAGGAGCTGGTCGGCCAGTGGTTCGCGCCGATGATCACCGACGTCGACCTGCCCAGGACGCTGGCGCACTTCCAGATGGCCCTGGGAGGCGAGACGGGACTCTTCGAGACGCGATTCTACCGCAAGGACGGGGAGCAGCGGACCATTCAGGTCACCTACTCGAGCCCGCAGAAGGACGAGGAGGTGCTGTGCCTGATCCGCGACGTCACCGACCAGAAGATGCTCCAGGAGCAGCTCATCCAGTCCGAGAAGATGTCCGCGATCGGGCAGCTGGTGTCGGGAGTGGCGCACGAGCTGAATAACCCGCTGGCGGGGATCGCGGCGTTCGCCCAGCTGCTGCTCGCCGAGAAGCGCACGTCGCCCGAGCAGCGCCAGTCGGTGGAGACGATCTATGCCGAGTCGCGCCGCGCCTCGCGCATCGTGCAAAACCTGCTGACCTTCGCGCGCCAGCACGAGGCCGAGAAGGGACCCACGAGCATCCATCAGGTGGTGGACGACACGCTGGAGCTGCGGATGTACGAGCTCCGGGTGCGCGACATCACCGTCCACCGCGACTACGACGCGTCGATCCCGGAGACGATGGCCGACGCGCACCAGCTGCAGCAGGTATTCCTCAACATCTTCACCAACGCCGAGCACGCGATGGAGCAGGTGCGCCGCCCCTCGCACCTGCTCACGGTGCGCACCCGCGCCCTGGGCGACACGATCCGCATCGAGGTCGAGGACACGGGCCCCGGCATCCCGGCCCACCTGCTCGAGCGCATCTTCAACCCGTTCTTCACGACCAAGCCCACCGGCCAGGGCACGGGCCTCGGCCTGTCGATCTCGCTGGGCATCGTGCGCGAGCACGAGGGGCGCATCTGGGGCGAGAACGCGCCCGGCGGCGGCGCCCGCTTCGTGATCGTGTTACCGATGATCCGTCCGCGCCCGACGGGAGAGTTCCCGGTAGTTCCCGCCGCGGCCGACGCGCGCGAGCGGCTGCGCATCCTGGTCGTGGACGACGAGGCGTCGGTGCGGGTGGCCCTGCAGCGCTACCTCGACGGCCGCGGCCACGAGACGCACACCACCGCGCACGGCCGGGACGCGTTGCGGCTGCTCAAGGAGAGCGCCTACGACGCGATCATCGTGGACATGCGGATGCCCGACGTCTCGGGCGAGCAGCTCTACGACGAGTTGTGCGCCAAGGACCCCGAGCACGCCAGCCGGGTCATCTTCACCACCGGCGACGTGATGAACGAGCAGATGCGTAGCTTTCTGGCGTCGAGCGGGCGGCCGCTCATCGCCAAGCCGTTCGAGCTGTCGGCCTTCGATCAGGTGCTTCCCGCCGCCCGGCGGGCGCAGTAGAAGCGGTTACATTCTCCCCCGCGTTTTTCCCCCCCACCCTGAAGGGTGGGCTCGGCAGGCACAACGCTGAAGCGAGCAGAATCCCCGATGTCACCACGCTTTCTCGTCCTGATCGCGCTCGTCGCGTCCCCGCTGGCGCTGGACGCCCAGGCCCTCGACTTCTACGCCCGCGGCCCGTACCGACCCACCGTGCCGAGGCCGGAGGTGGTGCTCGGCTACGCCGCCGGGGAGCAGCACACGATGTACGCCCAGCTCCAGCACTATCTCGACACCCTCGTCGCCAGCGCGCCCGAGCGCGTGCGCATCGAGACGTGGGGCCGCACCGCCGAGCGCCGGCCGATCCGGGCCCTCGTCATCTCCGATCCGGCCAACCTTGCCCGGCTCGACCAGATCCGCGCCGAGATCGCCGAGCTGACCGACCCGCGCAAGACCACCGCCGCGCGCGCCGCCGACATCGCGGCCCGCGACCCGGCGATCGCCGTGTTCCAGTACTCGGTGCACGGCGACGAGCCCGCCGGGTTCGAGGCGGCGATGCAGGTGGCCTACCAGCTGCTCGCGTCCGATGAGCCCCAGACGCTCGAGATCCTCAAGAACGTCGTCCTGGTGCTGAACCCCTCCGCCAACCCCGACGGCCACGAGCGGTTCGCCGCGTGGTACAACTCGGTGGGCGTCGGTGCGGACGACCCGGCCGCCCTGGAGCAGGACGAGCCCTGGAGCGTCACCGGCCGGTACAACCACTTCCGCTTCGACATGAACCGCGACCTCCTGGCGCAGAGCCAGCCGGAGGTCCGAGCGATGATGGACGGGATCCTGCGCTGGCATCCGCAGGTGCTGGTGGACCACCACTCCACGACGCCGACGTTCTTCTTCCCACCCGTCGCCCAGGCCGTGAACCTCAACCTCCCCCCGCAGACGACGAAATGGTTCGAGACGTACGGCCGCGGCAACGCGGCGGCCTTCGACCGTCAGGGGTGGCAGTATTTCGTGCGCGGCGTGTTCGACTTCTTCTATCCGGGCTACTGGGACGAGTGGGCGACGTTCCAGGGCGCGAGCGGCATGACCTACGAGACCGACGGCGGGCCACAGTACAACCTCCGCCGCGACGACGGCACGATCTCCACCTTCCGCGACGGTATCGCGCACCACTTCGTAGCCTCGCTCGCGACGCTCGAAACGACGGCGAAGAACCGGCAGGCGCGGCTCCAGGACTATTACGAGTTCCGCCGCGGCGCGCTCGCCGACGCCGCGACGGACCGGATGAAGCGCATCGTCTTCACGCCGGGTGGCGACGCACGCACCGCCGCGCACGTGGTGGGTCTCCTGCTCCGCGACGGCATCGAGGTCGGTCGCCTGCGCCAGCCGCTCACCTCCACCACGGCCCACAGCTACCTGGGCGGGCCCGCGGCGCGACAGACGTTTCCGGCCGGCAGCTACGTCGTGGACCTCGCGCAGCCGCAGCGGCGCCTCGCGAAGGCGGTGCTCGAGCCGCAGCCGGGGTTCGACCGCGGTTTCGTGGAGCGCGAGCTGGGCAAGTACCAGCGCAACCGCCGCCGCGGCGACGCAGGCGAGCGCGAGGAGTACGGCTTTTACGACGTGACCGCCTGGGCCCTGCCTTACACCTTCAACCTGCAGGCGTGGTGGACCGAAGACGCGGCGCCGCTCGCCGCCGATGCCGTCACGGACACGGTGGTGCCGGCACCGCCGGCCCCGGGCCAGGCCGCGTCCGCCTACGTGTTCACGGACGACAACGCGGGCGCGGCGCGACTCGCGCTGGCGCTCCAGGCCGAGGGGTTCAAGCTCGCGGTGGCCCTGAAGCCGCTGCGCGCCGATGGACGCTCGTGGCCGCGCGGCACGTTCGTCGCCCGGGTGCAGCGCAACCCCGCCGCGCTTCAAGAGCGGCTCGCCGCGCTGGCGCCGCCGCTCGGCGTCGCCGTCACGCCCGTGCAAAGCGCGTTCGCCGATTCGGGCGACGTGGGCGTAGGCTCGGATGCGGTGGTCGCGCTGCATGCGCCCCACATCCTCGTCGCCGCCGGGGACGGCATCTCGGAGACGAGCTTCGGGTGGCTGTGGCACTACCTCGCGCGCGACCTAGGCGTGGCGTTTACGCCGGTGCGGCTGCGCGCGCTGTCACAGATGGACGACCTGGCCCGCTACAACGTGCTCTTCATCCCCGACGGCGGCGCCGGGCGGATGCGCCGCGAACTAGGGGACGACGGCATCCAGAAGATCAAAGCGTGGGTGGGATCAGGGGGTGTGCTGATCGGGTTCGGCGGCGGGGGCGAGCTCGCGGCGATGAAGGAAGTGGGGCTGTCGTCGGTCGTACTCGTGGGCGCGGACACCGCGGCGAAGCCCGACAGCACGGCCAAGGGCGACGTGCCCCCGGTGCGCTCCCCGACGGCACCCTCGCGGGAGAAGCCGGAGTACATCCCCGGCTCGATCTTCCGGGCCGCGCTCGACCGCTCGCACTGGCTCACGGCGGGGTTCGAGCAGGACGAGCTGCCGGTGTTCCTGGAGGGGTCCAGCTTCTGGAAGCCGTCGCGGGCCGGCGCCAACCCGGTCGCTTTCGTGAAGGACTCGCTCACCCTGGCGGGGTTCACCTGGCCCGACAACACCGACCGCCTGCTCAAGGGCACGGTGTGGGCGGTGGTCGAGACCCAAGGCGCCGGGCGGGTGGTCCTGTTCGCGGAGGATCCGCTGTACCGGGCGTTCTGGCGCGGGACGGCGCGGCTCGTCAGCAACGCAATGCTGATCGGGCCCAACCGCTAGCGGACGCACGAAGGGCCGGAAGCCCCGCCGGGCTCCCGGCCCTTCCCGATCTCCTTGCCTCAGACCGCTCGCAGCGCCAGCCTCGTCTTCACGCGCACCGGCGCCGTCTTCCAGCGATACACGCTGGGCTCCCCGCGTTCACCCCGGGACCGGCGGCCTGGCAGCATCCGGTGCTCTTCGCTCGGGACGGTCCAGCTCAGCGTAACCTTGTGCTGGTGGCGCATCACGTCGATGCTGACCGTCTCGCCGGTGTCGTAGGAGCGCAGGATCCGCATCGCGTGCTCCGGCGTCGTGGCCTTACGGCCGCCGACCGTGAGGATCACGTCGCCCGCCTTGAGCGGCAGGGTCGAATCCCCCGGCGCCCGGATCACGAGTACTCCTTCCTTCGTCCCGAAGTACTCACCCAGGTCGGCGTTGAGGTTGACGAGCTGCAGGTTGCACCAGGCGTCCCCGAAGCAGAACGACATGCCCATGTCGCCTCCGCGCGGCAGCATCGCCATCGGCGGCATCTCGATCCGCGGCATCTCCATCCCGCGGAAATTGAACTCCGGCGTCGTTACCGCCCACGGCCCGCCCTCGACCTCCTCGGCGACGAGCGTCGCCTGCTTCGTGTCATTCCCGCGCCGGTACTCGACCTTCACCGTGTCGCCCGGGTCCAAGGCGCGGGCGAGCTCCACGAGCTTCATGCCGGGGCCCGATTCGTCTTCATCACCGGCCTGCGTGCTCCCCAGCGCAGTCCCGTTGAACTTGGTGATCACGTCGCCGGACTTGAGCCCGGCTTTGTCCGCGGGCCCACCGGGCGTCACCGCCGCGATGCGCGCGCCGATCTTGTCGGAATCGGCGTTGGCCGCCGTGTTCACGACTACGCCGATACGGCCCCGGTTCTCGGAGTTGTAGTTGTAGGTGAACCCGCGCGGCCGCACGCGCGTCGAGGCCCTCGGCCTCGGCGCCGGCGTCCCTTGCGCGGCGACCACCGCCGGCATCCCGATCACGACGGCCACCAGTGCGACCAGCCACGTCCGCTTCATTGCCATTCCTCCAGGGGGGCTCACAGCCCCACGTAATTGGCGCGAGTCACCCGGACCTGGACCAGCTGCTGCATCAGGTCGGCCCGCTGCCGCCACAGATTCAACGCTGCCATTTCCTTCGCCCGACGCTCGGCGAGCTGCCCGTCGATCACCGCGATGCGGTCCTCGAGCGCCGAGGCCAGCGCCGCTTCCCGTCCGGTCATCACCCGCCCGTCGCCGTCGACCTGCTGCAGCGTGGACTCGAGCGTCGCCGACCGCTGCTGCGCCGCAACCAGCTGCGCCTCGAGGTCGGTCCCCCACGGGTGCAGCAGCAGGACGCCCGCCAGGGCGGCCGCCGCCGCCAGGCTCCCGACGCTCCACACGCGGCGGCGGCGTTCCCGCCCGGCGAGCAGCGCCGCGCGCACCACCGGCCAGCGGTCGCGCGGCGCCCGCAGCGCGGGCAGCGCCTTGAGCTGCGCCACGCGCTGGTACAGGGCGTCCAGCTCCGCCCGGCACGCGGCGCAGTCCGCCAGATGGGCACGTGCCCACCCCGACGCCTCGCCGGCCTGAAGCGCCAGCAGATCATCCATCGTACAATGCATCATCCGACCTCCGTCCCCGCTCCCAGCGCGCGGCGCAACCGGGCGTGCGCCCGGGCGAGCTGGGACTTCGAAAAGCTGACCGTCTTGCCCATCATCTCGGCGATTTCCTCGTGCGTGTACCCTTCGACGTCGTGCAACCACACCACCGCGCGTCCCGTCTCGCTCAACTCCTGCATCGCCCGTTCCAGATCCAGCGCCTGGCCGACGTTGTGCCCGGCGTGGCCGGCGGCCGTGGTCTCGTCGAACACCTCCGCCTCCCGCACCTGCTCGCGGCGGATGCGCATCAACGCTTTGGACGCGGCGATCTGCCGGATCCAGCCCCACAAGTGGCCCTCGCCGCGGTACTGCCGGATGCTGCGCACCACCTCGAGGAACGTCTCCTGCAGCACGTCCTCGGCGTCCTCGGCGTTGCGAAGCATGCGCCGGGCGAGGTTGTAGACCGGGGCCTCGAAGGCTCGGTACAGCGCTTCGAGCGCCTCGAGGTCTCCGGTCTTGGCGCGGGCGACCAGGACGTCCGGGACGGTGAGCGAGATCGTCATCTCCTGAAAGTTATGATGCG
>WNGI01000317.1_pt1 | contig 33892 bp, 28 predicted proteins | sample 5400621 | NCBI WGS metagenome assembly WNGI01 (sample SAMN13153374, study PRJNA577476) | soil metagenome | isolation source: 20 cm soil or saprolite under Garry oak tree replicate 1 | place: USA:California | collected 2016-06-15
AGGACCCGTCCAGCGAAATGTTGTTGTATAGCCAGTTTCTCCCCGCGAAGCTGTAGTTGCCGTCGTTCCGGGGATCCGTCCGAATCAGGTCGCGGGTGCTGCGCTTGATCGAGGGTAGCAGCTCGACCTTCCCGGGATCGATGAAGGTGGCCGCGCCGGTACGACCCGGGTTGAGCACCTCGTCGCGCTCCGCCGTCGCCACAACCGGGGCCAACTCGACCGGCTGGGCCTCGAGGCGAAAATCCACGCGTAGATCCTGCCCCAGGCTCAGGAACACGTCCGCTTCGGTGTGGGACCGATAGCCGATCCGGGTGGCAGTCACCCGATAGGGCCCGCCAACCCGCATGTTTGGCACGTTGTACGCGCCGCCCGCCCTCGTAACCGCCCGGTACTGTGTGCCGCTCGGCACGTGCAGGGCGACGACGTTCGCGTCGACCAGCGGCGATCCGTTCTGGTCGGCGACGACGCCGCTCACCGCGGCCGTGGTCACGCCCTGTCCGGCAAGCGACGCGGGGACACCGAGGAGCGCGTAGCATGCCGCAGTGCGACACGCGCGGACCACCCAACTAATGCGCTTCACACAAGCCTCCTTGCTGCGAGTGACGGAACAACCCTCCGCACGGCAAACGGTTTCGACACAAGGGGCAGGAGGTTCACACGGGCGCGGCAGAATTAGCACGGAAACGAATGGGCGGCAAGGGCGGTATTGACCGCTACCGTCAATTACCGCCAATTACCGCCCGTTACCGCCATGCAGAACCCCGACATCGCCCGCCTGTTCGACGAGGTCGCGGACCTCCTCGAAATCCAGGACGCGAATCCGTTCCGGGTGCGGGCGTACCGCAACGCGGCCCGTACGATTCGGGATTTCCCCGAGCCGATCGCCGATCTGGTGCAGGCGGGGGCCAAGGACCTGACCGACATCCCCGGCATCGGCGAGGACCTGGCCGAGAAGATCACGGACATCGTCACCACGGGTGAGCTGCCGCTCCGCAAGGAGCTCGCGGGCAAGCTGCCCGCCGGGTTGCTCGACCTGCTGCGCATTCCCGGTCTCGGGCCCAAGCGCGTGAAGCTGCTCTACAAGAAGCTCAAGGTGAAATCGGCGGCCGACCTCGCCGCGGCGCTCGACAAGGGCAGGATCCAGAAGCTCAAAGGCTTCGGGCCGAAGATCGAAGAGAAGATGCGCGCGGGGCTCGACCAGGCGCAGGCCGGCGAGCGGCGCATGCTCCTCAACGAAGCCGAAACCCAGGCGACCGCGCTCGTCGGGCATCTTCGAGCGGGCGGCGGGATCCGGCAGATCGAGGTGGCGGGGAGCTACCGCCGGCGGCGCGAGTCGATCGGGGACCTGGATATCCTGGTGACGTCGGGGGACAGCGCCACCGTGATGGACCGGTTCGTCGCGTACGGCGACGTGGCGGAAGTCATCTCGAAGGGCGAGACGCGGGCCACGGTCAAGCTGCGGGGCGGCCTCCAGGTGGACCTGCGGGCGGTGGAGCCCGACGCGTACGGTGCAGCGCTGTTGTATTTCACCGGCTCCAAGGCGCACAACATCGAGCTGCGCAAGATCGCCCAGGAGAAGAGCTACAAGCTGAACGAGTACGGCCTCTTCAAGGGCACGCGGCGTGCGGCCGGGAAGACCGAAGAGGAGATCTATGCGAAGCTCGGCCTCGACTGGATTCCGCCCGAGCTACGCGAAGCGCGGGGCGAGATCGCGCTCGCCCGCGACCATCGGCTTCCGCACCTCGTGGACGTGAAGGACGTTCGCGGCGACTTGCAGATGCACACGAGCGCCACCGACGGGAAAGGAACGATCGAGGACATGGCCCACGCGGCGCGCGCCCTGGGCTACCAATACATCGCCATTACGGACCATTCGAAGCGCGTGACGATGGCGCTCGGCCTCGACGCGAAGCGGCTACGCGAGCAATGGCAGGCCATCGACGCCTTGAACGCCACGACCCGTGACTTCACGATCCTCAAGAGCGTCGAGCTCGACATCCTGGAGAGCGGGAAGCTCGACCTGCCCGACGACGTGCTGGCCGAAGCGGACTACGTCGTGGCCACCATCCACTACGGACTCAATCAGAACCAGAAGGAGCTGACCCGACGTCTGGTGGGCGCCGCGGAGCACCCGTGGGTGGACGCGATCGGCCACCCGACGGGGCGCCTCGTGGGGAAGCGCGAGCCCTACGCCTTCGACTTCGACGCGCTGTGTCGAGCCTGCACGGCGACGGGTTGCCTGCTCGAGCTGAACGGCCACCCGGAGCGCATGGACCTCCCGGACACGCTGGCGGCGGCCGGGAAACAACACGGCGTCCGGTTCGTGCTCTCGACGGACAGCCACCAGCCGGGGAACCTGCCGTTCATGAAGTACGCGGTGTACCTGGCGCGGCGGGCGGGACTCGAGGCGGCGGACATTCTGAATACGCGGCCCTCGGCGGAGTTTCGGAAGGGACTAAAAAGGGCGGTAGAAGGCGGTAGAGGGCGGTAGAGGCCCTCTCCCGTCCTCTACCGTCCTCTACCGCCAGCTCCAGCTGTACCACCGGCGCGAAGCTCTTGCGATGATGGGACGTGAAGCCGAATGCCGCGAGGGCGGCGAGGTGGTCCGGCGTGCCGTAGCCCTTGTTGCTCCCCCAGGCGTACAACGGATGGCGGGCCCCCAAGAGCTCCATCAGGCGATCGCGCACGGTCTTGGCGATCACCGACGCGGCGGCGATCGAGTGGCAGCACGCGTCGCCATCCACGATCGCATCATGCGGACGCCCGAGCTCCGGACAGGGCAATCCGTCCACCAGGACGAGCGCGGGCTCGAGCCCGAGCCGGGACAGCGCGCGCCGCATGGCGAGGATCGACGCCCGCCGGATGTTCAGCCGGTCGATCTCGCGCACGCTGGCCGCGCCCACGCCGATCGCCAGCGCGCGAGCCCGGACCACCAGGGCGAGCCGGGCGCGCTTCGCCGGGGGCAGCATCTTCGAATCGCGCAGGCCCCGGATGGGCTTGATGTGCGGTGGAAAGACGACGGCCGCGGCCACCACCGGACCAGCCAGTGGACCGCGGCCTGCTTCGTCGACACCGGCGACGACTCCGCCCCCCACTCGCCAGAACGCGATCTCGCGCTCGAGCGTGGGGCGGGGACCTCTCACGCCTCTTGCTTCTCCGCCGTCTCGGGGACCGTGATGCCGCGCTTCTCCCGGATCCGCGCCGCCTTGCCGGCCAGCCGCCGCAGGAAGTAGAGCTTGGCGCGGCGCACGCGACCCTTGCGGACCAGCTCGATCTCCGCGATGGACGGCGCATGCAGAGGGAAAATGCGCTCGACGCCCACGCCCGCCGAGATCTTGCGGACGGTGAACGTCGCGTTGATCCCGGCGCCGCGGCGGCCGATGCAGACGCCCTCGAACGCCTGCAGTCGCTCCTTGTCGCCCTCGCGTACCCGCACCATCACGCGGATGGTGTCGCCCGGGTCGAACGCCGGGAGGTTGGTCTTCAGCCCCTCGCGCTCGATCGCTCTCAATCGGTTCATGTCTGTACCCTGTAACCCTCTGTGCGTCTACGCGTCTGTGCGTCTACGCGTCTAGGTGTTTCGCCCATAGATCAGGCCGCCGCTCGCGCGTCAACCGCTCGGTCTCGGCCTCGCGCCACCGCGCGATTTGCTCGTGGTCTCCGCTCAACAATACCGCCGGCACATCCATTCCGCGATAGCTCGGCGGCCGGGTATAGCTCGGCGGCGACAGGAGCCCGTCGTAATGCGAGTCGGTAGCCGCCGACTCGTGGTCCCCCAACGCTCCCGGGAGTAGCCGCACCACCGCATCCAACACGCACAACGCCGCCGGCTCACCGCCCGACAACACGAAGTCTCCCACCGACAGCTCCTCCGCGCCCAGCCCGTCGGCCACGCGCTGGTCCACGTCCTTGTAGTGCCCGCACAGCAGGGTGAGCTGCTGGCCCACCGCGAAGCGCACCGCATCGCGGTGGCTGAACAGCCGGCCGCGGGCCGACAGCAGGACGATGGGCGGTCCCGTCCGCAGGTCCTCCACCGCTTCGAAGAACGGCTCCGGCTTGAGCACCATCCCCGCGCCGCCTCCGTACGGGGCGTCGTCGACCGTCTTGTGCCGGTCGTGCGTATACTCGCGCAGCTGCACGACCCGGTAGCGCACCAGCCCCTGCTCCGCGGCACGCCCCAGAATACTGACCCGGAGCGCCGCCTCGAACATCTCCGGGAAGAGCGTCACGACGTTAATCGTCAGCATCGGTCTCTTCCACGGCGACGAAGTGCTCCCGCCACGGCTCGACGTCCGCGCGCGACTTCACCCCGACGAACGACAGCAGCCACTCGCGGTGGTATGCGCGCCGCCGCGCCACGACCAGCGGCCCAGCCACGACCTGACGCTCTTCGTTCACCACCAGCAGCCGGGCCTTCGGCGTGAACACCGCACCCGGGTTCTCCACGAGGGGGAACACGGCGACCTCCCCCCGCTGCCCGTGCGGCTTGCGCACGCGGCCGACTACGCGGGTCGTTTGCCCAGCACTCCCGCCTTCTTCAGCAGCGAGCGGACCGTGTCGGTCGGGAGGGCCCCCTTGTCGAGCCAGGCGCGCGCTTGCTCCGCATCCACGTGGATGTCGGCGGGATTCGTGCGCGGGTTGTAGTGGCCCAAGGTCACGACGAACCGCCCGTCGCGGGGAGAGCGCGAATCCGCGACGACGATCCGGAAGTAGCTCTGCCCCTTCCGTCCCACGCGCCGCAGCCGAATGCGAGTTGCCATAAAGTTCCTACGTCCTTTTCAAAAGCTTCCGCATCTGCCGGAACTGCTCCAGCAGCCGGTTGACTTCCTGTACCGTACGCCCCGCGCCCTTCGCGATCCGCAGCCGTCGCGATCCGGTGAGCACCGCCGGATCGGCCCGCTCGCCGGGCGTCATCGACAACACGATCGCCTCGACGTGCTTCAGGCGTCTGTCGTCGGCATTGACCGCCTTGAGCGCCTGCGGGGTCACCCCCGGCAAGAGGCCGAGCACCTGCTGGAGCGGTCCCATCGCCTGCATCTGCTTCAGGGCGACGAGAAAGTCCGCGAGGTCCATCCCCTGTTTCGAGCGCGCCTTCTTCTCGAGCCGCTGCGCGGCCTCCGCATCGATGGTAGCGGCCGCCTTCTCGACCAACGCCACCACGTCGCCCTGACCGAGGATGCGGCCCGCCACCTGCACTGGGCTGAACGGCTCGAGCGCCTCCGGCTTTTCCCCGACGCCGACGTACCTGATCGGCACACCGGTCACGCCGTGAATCGAGAGCGCCGCCCCGCCCCTCGCGTCGCCGTCGAGCTTGGTCAGGATCGCGCCGGTCAGCCCGACGCCTTCCTGAAAGCCGCGGGCGACTCGCACCGCGTCCTGCCCCGTCATCCCGTCCGCCACCAGCAGCACCTCGCGGGGCCTCGTCGCCGCCCGCAGCGTCTTGAGCTCGTCCATCAGCTCCGCGTCGATCTGCAGCCGGCCGGCCGTATCGACGATGACCGTGCGGCAGCGCGCTTTCTCCGCATCGCGCAGGGCGTCCTGCACGAGCGCCACGACCCCTTTCCCGTTTCCCGTTTCCCCTTTCCCGGGAAACACCGGCACGCCGACCTGCTCACCAAGCTGTCGCAACTGCTCGGCAGCGGCCGGCCGATAAGGGTCGGCGGCGACCAGTCCCGGAGCCTTTTGCTCGAGCTTCAGCCGCCGCGCGAGTTTCGCCGCAGTGGTGGTCTTCCCCGAGCCCTGCAGCCCGACCAACAGGATCACCGTCGGTCCGACGGACGCGAATTGCAGGGGCGCGCCACGCGGCGCGCCGACGTTCCGCGCCAAGTCCTCGTCCGATGCCCCCAGCATCCGGGCAATCTCGTCATGCACGAGCTTGACCACCTGCTGGCCGGGGCTCACCGTCTTCATCGCGATCGCTCCGATCGCGCGCTCGCGCACCCGCTCGACGAACCCCTCGGTCACCTCGAAGCTGACGTCGGCCTCGAGCAAATGCCGCCGGATCTCGCGCAGCGCCTCGGTCACGTCCTGCTCCGAGAGCACTCCACGACCGGTGAGGCGCTTCAAAGCGGCGGTCAGCCGCTCGGAGAGGGCCGTAAACATAAGCCTACGAAACTACTTAGCGACTTGCGGGAATCCAAGTGGGGGGATTCAACGCGCCGCGCGGGTGACCCGAATCGTCGGCACCCGTTTCCAGCCCTTCCAACTCAGCGGCGCATCGACCAGGCGCACGACCGGCACACCGACGACGAGGAGCTGCTTGATCTCCGACCGTCTCACACCCCGACGGCCCAGCCACCGCTTGGCCCACGCGCTCTCGAGTCCCTTCCTGAAGCGCGCGGCCGCCGTCTTGTCGTCCCACAGCGTGTACCACACGAGCGCTTCCGCTCCCGCTCCCGCCCCCGCCCCCGCCCCCGCCCCGCTCCCCCGCCCGAGCACCTGGTAGCGGTCGCCGTCCCAGCCCGCCGCCAGCGAGGCGGCCGCGCCGTCATCGCCCAGATGCTGCTGCAGCAGGAGGCGAATCTCGAACTCGCCCAGACCGTCTTCGTAGCGCACGGTATCGCGGGCCGGCGCCTCGAACGCCAGCGCATCCGGGCGGTCCCCGGCCGCATACCGGGCGGGGTGCAGGATCTGCTCGGTGGAGATCGGCATGAGGACGCCGTAGGGCTGCTTCCCGGGGTACTCGTGGTCGAACCAGCGCACGAACTCGGCGCCGCCCAGGTACGGGAAGATCAGGCTCTCGCGTAGCCACAGCGGCGCGCTCCCGAACACCTTCATCTGATCCTGTTGGCCGCCGAGCGCCGTCCGCAGCTCCCAGAAGTTGGGCAGGCTTTCGATCTTCTGCTCCGGCATGAGCACCAGGATCTGGGCGAGCGTCGCCTGCCCTTCGAGGATCGCCTGCGCCGCGCTGCGGCGATCGTTCTGGCGCTTCAGCTCCACCAGCGAGTCGAGGTTCAGATACTGGTGCTGCAGCGCGTGCACCAGCTCGTGAGAGATCACCAGACGCGCCTGGCTGGGATCGATGTCGGTCGGGATGTAGAGCGCGTTCGAGTCGGGATCGAAATAGCCCGCCACCTGCTCGGTCAGGAGGTCGACCATGGTGCGGCGCAGGTCGAGCGAATCGGGGATCAGACCGAACAGCCGATACGCAGCCTGCGCGCCGGCGAGCTCGGCGGGCGGGAGGTCGTCATCGAACTTGTGGATCACGTAGTCGCGAACCTGCGCGCGGCTGCGGCGCAGCACGACGGGACGCTGGCGAAAGCGCAGGCGGGTGGCCCGTTCGACGGCGGGGATCATCTGCTGCACGGCCAGCTTCAACTCCGCCTCGTTTTGGACCTCCCGCGCCCGCTGCTCGCATCCCGTGCTCCCCATCGCTCCGACCGCCGCCGCCGCGGCGAGCCACCGTCGGATCACGGCTGCCACTCGATCCCCTTGCCCACGGCGGCCCCGACGACGCGCGCGACGTCTTGCCCACCCACGACGATCCCCTGGCTCTCCAGCTGTTGCCTCAAGAGACGATCGAGATCTTCACGCCTCTCGGACAAGGTCGGGGGAGGTTGGGGGAGGGTAGTGGAGGTCGGGGGAGGTTGCTCCGCGGTGGGACCTCCCCCGACCTCCCCCGACCTCCCCTGACCTCCCCCACCCAGCATCTTCTCTATCTCGGTTCCGATCCGCTCCAGCATCGGAAAGATTTCCGCCATCAGGTCCTCCGCCGGCTCCTGGCGCGGCTGCTCGTGCGTCAGGCCGCGTCGGATCATGGCGTCCACCTTGCGCCGCTCGCGGATCAGCCGGTCGAGCTCCGGCGACACGCGGGCGGTCGCCTGCGCGTGGGCGCAGGCCTCGTCCAGCACGTCGATGGCCTTGTCGGGCCGGGCGCGCTCGGGGACGAACCGGTCGGTGAGAACGATCGCCGCCTTGAGCGCATCGTCCGTGATCGCCACGGCGTGGTGGCGCTCGAGGCGGGGCCGCCGGGCGACGAGGACCTCCCACGTTTGAATGGCATCGAGCTCTTCGACCAGGACGGGCTGGAAGCGGCGCTCGAGCGCGGGATCGCCGCGGATCCACTTGTCGTACTCGCCTCCCGTCGTGGCGCCGATGATCCGGATGTCGCCACGCACCAGGGCGGGCTTCAGCATGTTGGCCGCGTCCATGGCGGCGCCGAGCGCGGTTCCCTGGCCGATGAGGTTGTGGAGCTCGTCCACGAACAGGATCAGGTCCGGGTCGGCGGACAGCTCGCGGACCAGCTTGCGGATGCGCTCCTCGTACTGACCGCGGAACGAGGTGCCGGCGAGGAGGGCGACATGGTCGAGTGCGACCACGCGGACGTCCTTCAGGGCCGGCGGGACGTCCCCCGCGGCGACGCGCTGGGCGAGCCCCTCGACGATCGCCGTCTTCCCCACCCCGGCCTTCCCGATCAGGGCGGGATTGTTCTTGCTCTGGCGCAGGAGGATGTCCACGACGCGCGCGATCTCGGCGTCGCGACAGCGCACCGGCTCCAGGTCGCCGCGCCGGGCCTGCGTCGTGAGATTCACCCCCACGCGCTCGAGCACCTCTCCCGACTCGAACAGCCCTTCGAACGGATCGCCCATTCAGGTCAGGCGGCCCCCAGGAATCGCCGGTACCAGTCATAAATCGCTGGACCAAACACGAAGGCCACCGCGGCTCCCATCGCCAGAAATACCCCGAACGGGACGTGACGCTTCCGTTTCCCGAGGACGAGCAGCGGGACGTACACGAGGCTACCGAAGAGCGCGCCCGCGAAGACCGTCAACAGCACGCCCTTCCAGCCGACGAACGCCCCCACCATCGCCATCATCTTGATGTCGCCCCCACCCATCGCTTCTTCCTTGAAGACCCAGCCCCCCACCAGGCCGACGGCGTACAGCAGGGCGAAGCCGGTGGCCGCGCCCAGCACTCCTTCGATGAACCCGGGTACACCCGCCGTCACAGACAGGCCGAGCCCGACGACGAGCCCGGTCCAGTTGTACTCGTCGGGAATCAGGTAATGGCGCGCATCGGTGAGGGCGATGCCAAGCAAGATGGTACCCAGCACGCCGGCCTCGACGAACCGGACCGTCGGCCCGTAGGCGAGTATGGCGGCGATCCAGACGACGCCCACGACCGCCTCGATGATGGGGTACTGCATGGAGATCGGCTGACCGCACCAGCGACATCGGCCGCGCAGCACCAGCCACGAGACCACGGGGACGTTGTCCCGCCACGCGATCCGGCGCCCACACCGCGGGCAGGTCGACGGTGGGTGGAACAGCGAGCGCTGCTTCTTGTCCTCCTTGGCAAGCCGCAGGATGCAGACGTTGAGGAAGCTCCCGACACAGAGCCCCAGGAGTCCGGCGCCGACGAGCAGGATCGGATCAACGGCCACGCGTCACCTCGTAGAGCAGGATACCCGCCGCCACCGCGACGTTGAGCGACTCGGCGCCCTGAGCCAGCGGGATCGCCACGCGCTGCGCGGCGATCGCGTTGAGCTGCGGCCGGATTCCCGCGCCCTCGTTGCCGACGATGACGGCGATGGGCCCTTGCGGGTCTCGCGTCCCCAACGCCCGGGGCAGCGGGATGCCGTCCGACGCCGCCGCCCACAGGGTCACCGCGTGCTTCCTCGACCAGGCGATGAAGCCGTTGTCGTCGAGCGGCACGACGGTATGGCGGAAGGTAGCGCCCATGGCCGCCCGCAGCGCTTTGGGGCTCGTCGGGTCGGCCGTACCCCGCAGCACGACCGTGCCCGCGGCGCCGAGCGCGTGCGCCGTCCGGATCAAGGTGCCGACATTCCCGGGATCCTGGACGCCGTCGATCACGAGGGCCACCGCCCCTGGGGGCGGCGTGAAATCGCCCGCGGTCCAGCGCCGCGGCTCGACAACGGCCAGGATTCCCTGCGGCGTCTCGGTGTCGGCGAGTTCGGCGAAGATGCGCGCGCCGACTTCCTCCACCGCGACGCCGTGCCCTTGGAGCTCCGCGACGAGCGCCGTGCCGCGCGCCGTGCGCGCCAGGTCGGGGGCAACCAGCGCCCCTTGGAACGCGACGCCGGCGGCAAGCGCCTCCTCCACGAGGCGGACGCCCTCGATGAGGGCGAGGCCACGTCGGCCGCGCGCCTTGCGGCGTTGGAGATCACGTATCGTCGATTGCAGATTACTGGCGATGAGTCTCCTCGAGCATTCCCGGCCGCGGCCGAGCATTCAATATGCGAAGAAGCGTTGGACGGGCGCTACGTGAAAATCGCCCTCACGATCGCGGGATCGGACTCGGGCGGCGGCGCCGGCATCCAGGCCGACCTGAAGACGTTCCACCAGTTCGGCGTGTTCGGCACGAGCGTGATCACGGCCGTGACGGCGCAGAACACGGTCGGGGTTCGGGGGTGGGAGCCGGTCCCGGCCGAGCTCGTCACCCGCCAGCTCGACGCGCTGGCCGACGACCTGCCGCCCAGCGCGGTGAAGTCGGGGATGCTCGGGTCCGCACGCGTCGTCGGAGCGGTGGCGGACGGCATCGCGCGGCGGCGCCTCCCGAACTACGTGCTCGACCCCGTGATGGTCGCGACGTCGGGCGACCGCCTGCTCGACCGTGATGCCGAGCAGCTGATCGTGCGGCGGCTCGTGCCGCTCGCCGGCCTCGTCACGCCCAACCTCGACGAAGCCGCGGTGCTGGCGGGCGGCGAGGTCCGGACTCCCGACGACATGGAGCGCGCCGGCCGCGCGCTCGTGCAACTGGGCGCGAGGGCAGCGCTCGTCAAGGGTGGCCATCTCGCGGGAGCCGAAGTGGTGGACGTGCTGATCGCGCCGGGGATCGCCCGACGGTTCACGCGGCCGCGCCTCGAGACGACCTCGACGCACGGCACCGGCTGCACGCTGTCGGCCGCCGTCGTCGCGGGTCTGGCGCTCGGCCGCCCGCTCGAGCGCGCCGTGGAGGACGCGCTCGACTTTGTGCACCGGGCAATCGCCGCCGCGCCCGGGTTGGGCAAGGGACACGGGCCGCTCAACCACTTCGTGCCCGCGCCTCCGCGGCCGCCAACGGACGGGTGGTAATTGTCCCGTCCCTTTCTCGCGGCACGCTGGTCGCACATCATCCTCCTCACGTTCGAGGCTCCAGAAGACCTGATCCGACGGGCGATCCCGCCGGGCGTCGAGCCCGACCGCTGGAACGGGCGGACGCACGTGAGCGTCGTCGCGTTGCGGATGCTCGACGTTCGCATCAAGGGCTGGCGCATTCCGGGCTTCACGTCGCATCCCCAGGTCAATTTCCGCACGTACGTCCGTGCGGCGGGCGAGCCGGGCGTCTGGTTCGTCCGCCAGTTCGTACCGAGCCGGCTGATCGCCGCGGTGGGGCGGCTGCGCTATGGCGAACCGTTCTGGCCCACGCCGATCCGCAGCCGGGTGCTGGACCGGGACGGCGAGGTGCGCGCGGAGTATGCGGTGGGGCCCGCGGCGCTCGGCTGGCACGTGAGCGTGACCGGCTCAAGTGCCGCGCTGGTGCCGTCGCCGGATTCGGCGGAGCACTACTTCATCGAGCGCGCCTTCGCGTGCCGCGCGCGACCGGACGGCGGGCTTGGCGTGTTCCGCGTCGTGCATCCGGCGTGGGCGGTCCGGGACGTCCGGGCGGTGGACTACCGCCTCGACTTTGGGTCCCTGTATGGGGGCGAGTGGGAGTTCTTGAATCGCGCCCAACCGGCCGGCGCGGTGTTCGCCGAAGGGTCGGAGGTCGCGGTCTATCCCCCGATGGATTCGCCTGGCACTACAGGCGCCGCAGCACCCCCCGAATGAGCTGCTCGAGCCGGCCCGAGATCCGCTTCCCCGCTTCGAGCACCTCGACATGCGACAGCTTCTGCGCGGACAGCCCGGCAGCCACGTTCGTGATGCTCGAGAACCCGAGACAGCGCACGCCCCGGGCTCGCGCGGCAATCACCTCCGGCACCGTGGACATCCCCACCGCATCGGCCCCGAGCCGCTGCAGCATCCGGATCTCCGCGGGCGTCTCGAACGATGGCCCGAGCAGGCCGGCGTACACGCCCTCTTCCAGCGGAATCCGCTCCGTCCGCGCCACGTCGCGGGCCATCTGGCGGAGCGTCGGGTCGTAGGGATCACTCATGTCGGGGAAGCGCTCGTCCCCGGCCGCCACCGGACCCACGAGCGGGTTCCTGAACATCAGGTTGATGTGGTCCGCGATGAGCATCAGCGTGGGCGGGCGGAACGTGTGGCGGATGCCACCCGCCGCGTTGGTGACCACGAGCGTGGTGGCGCCGAGCGCGGCGAACACTCGCGTCGGGAGCGCGGCGACGTCGGGCGCGTGACCTTCGTACAGATGAAAGCGACCGCTCTGCACCACGACCGGCACGCCCTCGAGGGTGCCGCCGACGAGCTCGCCCTTGTGGCCCGGGGCGCCGGGCTCGGGGAAGCCAGGAATTGCGGAATACGGAATGCGGATTGCGGATTGCACGGCGTCCGCGACGGAGCCCAACCCCGAGCCCAAGACGATGGCCACGCGCGGGCGGAGGCCGCCGAGGCTCCGGGCCGCTGCATCCGTGGCGCGGCGAATCAGCTCCGACGCTGGCTGGTCCATTCCGCAATCCGCATTCCGCAATCCGCTTTCACAAGAGGATCCCCGCCAACGTCGCCGACAGGAAGTTCGCGAGCGTTCCCGCGATCATCGCGCGAAACCCGAGCCGGGCGAGGTCGTGTTTGCGGTCTGGAACGAGCGCGCCGATGCCGCCGATCTGGATGCCCACCGAGCTGATGTTCGCGAAGCCGCACAGGGCGAACGTCGCGATGGTGAACGAAACGGGATCGAGCTGCGCCCTCATCGGCCCGAGCTGCGCGTAGGCCAGGAACTCGTTCAGCACCATGCGGGTGCCCAGCAGGCCGCCGATCGTCCCCGAGTCGTGCCACGGCACACCCATCGCGAACGCGATCGGCCGGAAGACCCAGCCGAGAATCGTTTGGATGCTCTGCGGGAACCAGGCGAGGTAGCCGTGGACCCAACCGAATGCGCCATTGACGAGCGCGACGAGAGCGACGAACGAGACGAGCATCGCAATGACGTTGAGCATCAGGTGCAGCCCGTCGGTGGTGCCGCGCGCCGCCGCGTCGACGATGTTCACGTCGGTGCGTGGAATCTCGACCCGCACGCCGCCGAGGGTCTGCGGCGTTTCGGTTTCGGGCTCGAGGATCTTCGCCATCATGATGGTGCCGGGCGCCGTCATGATCACCGCGGTGAGCAGATGCCGCGCCTCGATCCCCATGGCGATATAGGCCGCCATGATCGACCCCGATACGTGCGCCATTCCCGCGGTCATGACCGTCATCAGCTCGGAGCGGGTCATCCCCGGGAGAAACGGGCGGATCGTCAGCGGCGCCTCGGTCTGACCCATGAAGATCGAGGCGGCGACGTTCAGGCTTTCGGCGCCGCTCGCGCGCATGACCTTGTTCATCAGGACCGCGAACGCCTTGACCACGAGCTGCATCACGCCCAGGTAATAGAGGATCGCGAACAGCGCCGAGACGAAGATGATGGCGGGGAGGACCTGAAAGGCGAAGATCAAGCCGAGACTCGAATGCTGTTTCCCGACCTCGCCGAACACGAACTCGGATCCGACGTACGAGAAACTCAGAATCTTGGTGATCGCGTCGCCAAGCGTGCGAAACAGCCTCTGGCCGAGCGGCACCAGGAGCACGAAGACGGCGAAGGCGAGCTGGAGACTGACGCCCCACCCCACGACCTGCCAGCTGATGGCCCGGCGGTTGCGCGACAGGGCGATCCCGATCCCGAGAATCAGCGCGATGCCGAAGATCCCCGTGAGCCGTTGCGGAATCGAGCGCGGTGCGGCCTGCGGAACGGGCGCCGGCGCGGGCGACTGAGCGACGCTGTCCGTCGCCGTAGGTTGTTGCGGTCGCACCGCGCCTTGAACCGTATTCCACACGAAGCGCGGCAGGGTGAACACCGCCAGCGCGCATACGAAGGCGACGACGAACGCCACCACAGTGCGGCGCAGCGACATTAGAGAGCCTCCAGTTCGCTCTGCACGCGGGACACCAGCGCCACCTTCTCGAACTCCGGGAGAAACGCACTCTCGCACGCGTTGAGGACGACGCGCGCGAGGTCCGCTTTGGTCAGGCCCAAAACGCTCTGGGCGACGAAATACTCGTCGGTGAGCGAGATCCCGTCCATGAGCCGCCCGTCGGTGTTCAACGTCACGACCACGCCCTGGTCGAGATACCGCTTGAACGGGTGCTCGGCGAGCGACGGCACCGTATGGGTGTGCAGGTTCGACGTGAGGCACATCTCGAGCGGGATCTTGCGCTCGATCACATGCTCGAGCAGCGCGGGATCCTCGCCCAGGCGAGTACCGTGACCGACGCGCTGAGCCCCGCACTGGTGCAGCGCCTGGTGGATGGAATCCGGGCCGTCCCCTTCCCCGGCGTGACAGGTGCACGCCATACCGTGCTGCGCCGCATGCGCGAACGCGGCCGCATGGTCGCGCGCCGGGAACCCCCGCTCGGCGCCCGCCAGGTCGAACGCCACGACGCCCGCCGTCCGGTAGCCCGCGGCGGTGCGCGCCAGCTCCAGCGACTCTGCGGGGGCGCGAGTGCGAATGCCGCACACGATCACCCCGACCTTGGTTCCCGTCTCCGCCTCCCCGCGCTTGATCCCGGCGAGCGGCGCCTCGATCGCCTGCGCCAGGGTGAGCGCCGGCCGGTGCAACAGGGGCGAATAGCGCACTTCCACGTAGCGCAGCCCGTCCGCCGCCGCGTCCAGCACGAACTCGTAGGCGATGCGCTCGAGGGCCGCCGGCGTCTGCATGACCGACAGGGTGATCTCGTACTTTGTCAGGTACTCCTCGAGGCTCCTGGCGTGCCTCACGTACAGTGCCTGGGCGAGGCCGTCGGGCGTATCCGCCGGGAGGCGGATGCCCTGCGCCCGCGCCAGCTCGAGCATCGTCGCAGGGCGGAGGCAGCCGTCCAAGTGGACATGCAGCTCCGCCTTGGGCCAGCGACGCAACGCGTCCTTCGAAAGCCGTGGCGGGCCTTGGCGGGCGCTCACCACCACCCGGAGAATCGCGCCCCCTTCCCCTACCGGATCGCCCGCGTCCACCGGCCGGCCGACGCCGTCGGTCACGTAGGCCACGCCGCGCCCCAGGAGGTCGGCGAGGTCGCGGTCGAGCACCTCGACGGCGTCGCGCACCCGGGCCCCCGGCGCCACCATCACCGGCCGGTCGTTCACGAACACGCGAATCACCGGCCGCCCCCCTCTCGATAGAAGCGTGGGTCGTCCGGCGCACTGATGGGCTGGCGCAGCACCGCGAGGTACTGGATCAACGCGTCCACGTCGGTCACGCCCACCTCACTCGCCGGCGCTCCCACGAGCATCGTGTAGCCGCTGCCTCCGGCCGCGAGGAAGTCGCTCACGGCCAGCGTGTAGGCCCGTCCGTCGTCCACGTCCTTGCCGTTCGCCAGCCGCAGCCGCTTGATGCGCCGGCCGGCGGGCTTGCCGAGGTCGTACCACACCACGATCCCGGCGACGTGCGCGTCCGGACCCTCGCCCGACAGGGCATGCTCGAGCGCCTGCTTCAGGACTTTGCCCGACACCGCCAGCCGTAGGAGGCGGTTCTGAAACGGCTCGACCCGGTACAGGTCGCCGTACGTCGCGAGCCCGGCCGCGACATCGGCGCGGATGCCGCCGTTGTTGACGAGCCCGACGTCGGCCTTGGCGATATTGCGCTGGGCGTCGGCGATGAGCCGACCGAGCCCGTGTTCGACGCCGGTCCGCCGCAGCTCCGTGGCGAACCGGGCCACCGGCCGGTCGGTGATCACGGAGACGGACGCCTGGCTCAAGCGCAGCGCGTCCACCAGGGCGGGGTCGAGGCGGATCCGGTCCGCGAACGGCGTCTCGATACGCGCCCGCGCCTCGCGCCGAACGCCGCCCGCCCCGCTCACCCGCACAAAGTCCACGACCGCGATCCCCGCCCCGGACGAGCGCGCCTGCACGATCGGAATCCCGTTCACGACGGTGTTGACGAGCGAGTGGGTGTGGCCGCTCACGATCAGGTCCACGGAGCCCGAGTCGAGGCCGCGCGCGAGGTCGATGATCTCGCCATGACAGGCGGCCGGTCCCAGGGGGGCCGCCGCGCCGGCGCCGTCGCAGAACGCGCCCACGTGCGCCACGACGATCACGTAGTCGCCCGCGGCGCGGGCCTGCGGCAGCACGCGGCGCACCGCCCGCGCGCCGTCGCCGAAGGCGAGCCCCCGGACGTTCCGCGGCGCGGTGGTCTCGGGCGTCGCCGGCAGGGCGAGCCCGATCACCGCCACGCGCACGCCGCCGCGCTCGATCACGGTCAACGGCTCGGCCCAGTCCGGCCGGGCGGTGCCCGCCGAATCGGTGATGTTCGCCGCCAGGAAGCGGTAGTGCGCCTCGGCCATCCGGGCGCGCAGCGTGTCTACCGACCAGTCGAACTCGTGGTTGCCGATGGCCGCCGCGTCGACCCCGAGCGCGTTCAGCGCGGCGATCGCCGGCCGTCCGAAATTGAAGTTGGAGACCGGCGTCCCCTGCATTTCGTCGCCGCCGTCGAGCCGGATGCTGGTGCAGAAGCATGCCCGCGCGAGGCTGTCGAGCCAGGGCTTGAGTGCCGCCGCGCCGCCGACCGGGCGCCCCGCAGACCAGGGCCACACCTGCGGCTCGAGCGCGCCGTGGAAGTCGTTGATTGCCAACACGCGGAGCAGCGTGCTGTCGGGGCGGGACACGGCGACCACGGATGGGGCGAACGCCTGGCGCAGGGCCGCTCGCGCTTCCGCCGGCCCCAGCGACCAGCTGGGCGAATACGCCCCCTGTGCGGTCAGGAGCCGGCGCGTCCGGATCTCATCGGCGAGCAGGTCCCGGATCGACTCTCCCCGGTCGTACACGACGCGTGCACTCCGGAGCATGGTGTAGCCGCCGCCCCCCGACTGGCGGTAGCTGCTCAGCGCCAGGGTGAAGCTGTCCGCCGCCGTGACGGCACGCCCGCGGAACGCGAGCCCGCGGATGCGCCGACCCGGCCCTTGCGTCAGGTCGATGGTGTACGACACGCCGCTCACGATGTCGAAGTTGAAGCCCGGAACGCTGTCGTTGATCAGCGACGCGCCCGGCTCGTAGCTGCGGAAGTACCGAGCCGCCTGCTCGAGGTACGCCTTGAGCTGGTCGCCGGAGATGCGGACCGCCCGCAGCGTGTTCTCGTAGGGGTAGATCCCCGAGACGTCACGCTCCCGCACCTCGCCTTCCGGAAGGCCGGCGCCCAGGTCGAAGTCGGCGGCGGCCGAGAGATCGGCGCCGGCACGACGCCGCTGCACCTCGTTGATGAAATCCAGGAGCGGCGTGTCCTCCACGCGCCCGTACCGGGCGGAAAAGCCCGGACTCGCGGTCCCGAGCGGCGCCGCTCCCCAGGCGCGGGCCCGCTCGTGCGCGGCGGTGAAGCGCCGTACGAACCGCGGCAGCTCGGCGACCGTGGCGAGCGGGATCAGCTCCGAGCGCATCGCAACCACGCGGTACCCGGCCGTCTCCTTCACGAGCGAGACGTGCACGACCGCGAGACTGAGCGCAAAGTTCCTCGGCTGCACGAAGTGCACGCCGTTCACGACGTAGTCGCGCATCTCCTTGTGGCTGTGCCCCACGATCACGAGGTCCGGTCGGGGAGCGGGGAGGGGGATGCTCGCGAGCCCAAGCGCGGCGTTTTCGGCGCCGACACCCGTCGTGTCATAGGACGACGGCTCGTTGAGGCCGCTATGGATGAGCACGACCTTGAGATCGGCGCCCGCGAGATCGAGGCGACGCAGGGCGAGCGGTGCGGCCTCCGCGATCGACCGTACCCGGATCCGACCGCCCAGCTGGCTCCGGTCCCACACCATCACGCCGGGCGTCGTGAGGCCGGTAATCCCGATTTTCACGCCCGCCCGCGTGACGACGACGTAGGGAGGATACACGAGCGTGTCGCTCGCGCCCCGGAAGACGTTGGCGGAGACGTAGTGGTAGGTCGCGTCGCCGGTGGCGCGCGCCAGCACGGCCGGCCCGAAGTCGAACTCGTGGTTCCCAGGAGTGGCGACGTCGTACTGCATCGCGTTCAGCGCATCCACCACCGGGTGGGGGCGTTGGGAATCGCGCTCGGCAAAGTAGGCGGCGAACAGGTTGCCTTCGATCAGGTCGCCCGCGTCCAGCAGCACGACCTGCTCCGGGTATTGGGCCCGCAGCGCCTCGACTATGGTCGCGGCGCGCGACAAGCCACCGGGCGCCGGGGCGTCCCGCACGTAGTCCCAGCCGAGCACTCGGCCGTGCACGTCCGTCGTGGCGACGATCACGACGTGTGCGGTATCGGAAACAGGCGACGGGGGAGCGGGAGCGGGGGGGGCGGCTTGTTGGACGGCGAGCAGCGCCAGGAGCACATACATAGTGCGCTGAAAATTGCGGAGGGCGAGCGCGTTGCGCTACCTTGGACGACCTCATGACCGAGTCGGAGAACCACCGCGTCCTCGTAGTCGACGACGAGCCGGACATCACCGCGCTCGTCGCGTACCACCTCGCGAAGGCGGGCTACCGGGTGATCACGGCGGCGAACGGGCGCGACGCCCTGCGCACGGCGCGGGAAGAGCGGCCCGACCTCGTCGTGCTCGACCTGATGCTGCCCGGCGTGTCGGGCTACGACGTGCTCGCCGAGCTGCGCCGTCGCGAGGAAACGAAGGACCTGGGCATCATCCTGCTCACGGCGCGCAAGGACGAGCCGGACCGCATCAAGGGCCTTTCGCTCGGCGCCGACGACTATCTCCCGAAGCCGTTCTCGCCGCAGGAGCTCGTCCTCCGTGTCGGCGCGGTACTGCGCCGGCTGGCGGCGCCGGCCGTCGCGGCCGGCGGCCTCGTCACCGCCGGGCCGATCGCGTTGGACCGCAGCGCGCACCAGGTGACCGTCGAAGCGCAAGAGGTCGAGCTCACCGCGACCGAGTTCAAGCTGCTGCGCACCCTCATCGAGCGCGAAGGGCGCGTGCAGAGCCGGGCCCAGCTGCTCGAGACGGTCTGGCAGGCGCATCCCGATATCCAGACGCGCACGGTGGACATGCACGTGCAGCGGCTGCGACAGAAGCTCGGCAAGGCGGGCGATTGTATCGAAACCGTCCGGGGCGCGGGCTACCGATTCCGGCGCCCGGCCACCGAGCTGCGCGGCCGCAAGCGCTCGTGAAGCTCGCCACGCGGCTGTTCCTCACGACGACCCTGCTCACGGCCGCCGCCGTCGGCGGGCTCACCATCGCCGCGGACCGCCTGCTGCGACGCTACCTGGAGGACGAGATCGCCCGTGGTCTCGAGCGCACAGCCCGCCTGGTGACGGCCCTCGTGCCCGCGGACTCGCTCTCCTGGCCCGAGTTCGCCCGCGAGGTCGGCACCCGCATCGGTCAACGCGTGACGCTCATCGATGCGACGGGCAAGGTCCGAGGAGACACCGAGTTCGACCGCGCGTCCCTGGCGGGGCTGGAGAACCACTTGGGGCGTCCCGAGGTGCAGGCCGCGTTATCGACGGGGGTCGGCCGCGCGGAGCGTCTCAGCGCGTCCACCAACGAGCGGCAGATGTATGTCGCGGTGCGCGACGGCCCGGCCGGGCTCGCCGTCGTCCGGGTCTCCACGACGATCGCCGCCGTGGACGCGCAAGTGGCCGCCGTGCAGGGCACCGTGGCGCTCGTGGGGCTGGCCGCCCTCGTCGCCGCGGGGGTGCTGGCCTGGCTCCTCTCCCGAGAGGTACTGAAGCCGCTCGTGCAGCTCGGTGGCGCCGCCCGCGCGATGGCCGACGGCCGGCCGCCCGCGTTCCCCGACTCACGTGTCCCCGAAGTCGCCCAGCACATCGTCGCGCTCCGCGCCATGCACGGGCAGCTCGACCAGCGCTTCACCGACCTGGTGCGCGAGCGCGAGGAGACCGCGACGCTGATCGAGACCATGGCCGACGGCGTCGTGGCGGCCGACGCCCGCGGCACGATCGTCACCCTCAACCGGGCGGCCCGGCGCCTTTTGGGATACGGACCGGATGATCCGTTTCCGGCGCTGGCCGAGCTGTTCCACGAGAAGGCGGCCCGCGACCTCGTGGCGACCGTGCTCAGCGGGGACGAAGCGGAGCCACAGGAGCTGGAGCGCGTCGGGCGCACGCTGCTGGTCACCGGCCGCGCCCTGCCCAACGGGGGCGGGCTCCTCGTGATTCGCGACGTGACCGAGCTGCGACGCCTGGAGGCCGTGAGGCGCGACTTCGTCGCCAACGTCTCCCACGAGCTCAAGACGCCGCTCACCTCCATCGCGGGATACGCGGAAACCCTCGCCACCGAAGCGAGCCCGGGGACCCAAACCGAGCGCTTCGCCCGACCCATCTTGAGCAACGCGCGCCGGATGCATCGACTCGTGGACGATCTGCTGGACCTGTCCCGCATCGAGTCGGGCCGCTGGCAGCCACATCCGGAGCTGGTGGACGTGCGCGAGCTCGCGGACGACGCGTGGGCCGCGTTCGCGGACCGGGCACGCGAGCGGCGGATTCAGTTCACCGTGGCGGCGGGTGACGTCCACCATGTCGCCGCCGATCCGGACGCCTTGCGCCAGGTTTTGACCAACCTGCTCGACAACGCGCTGCGCCACTCGCCAACCGGCGGCCGCATCACTGTCTCGCTCGAATCCGCTCCCGGCGGCGTGATCGTCTCCGTCGCGGATACCGGCTCGGGGATTGCCCCGAACCACCTGCCTCGCATCTTCGAGCGCTTCTACCGGGCCGATCCCGGCCGCTCACGCGAAGAGGGCGGTACGGGGCTCGGCCTCGCGATCGTGAAGCATCTGGTGGAGGCGCACGGCGGGCGTGTCGAAGCGCAGAGCACCCTGGGGAAAGGCACGACCGTCCGGATGTTCTTCCCCGAAGCCGACGTAGCGGCCTGATCCGGCGTTACCAATCCGTCACAGGGTCGTCACCCGGGTTTGACCCCGGCCGCGCATCGTCCTGGCGTGCGCATCGGGTTGGTGTCCGATACCTACACCCCCCAGGTCAACGGGGTGACGACCGTGGTCCGCCGCATCGTTTCGCTGCTGCGCGCACAGGGCCACGAGGCGCTGGTCGTCGCGCCCCGGCGCGCCGAGTCAGATGTTCAGCGCTCGCCGTAGCGCGAGGAAACGAGGGTCTAGCGACGGACTGCCTCCCGCTGCAGTCTTATCGCGCCCGTGCCCAACGAGACGGGTCTCCTGCCGGATCGGAGCGACGAGGTGGAGTCGATCCATTGCATCGAGTGCGGCGGCTACGTCGCGAATACGCGGCGGTTCGAGTACCGGACGCGTACGGCGCGTCCGGAAGCAGCGTCGCCCCACGACCGACCGTGCACGTGCGCCAAACCCATGCTGTATATGCCGCATCGCCGCGCGTCCGGGACGCCGCCCCGCCCCACGGGGAGTGCTCGCAGCGCGTAACCTCTTTGAGCAGCGCATGCCTCCGTGCGTGCGCTTCCGCCGCCCGGTGTCGATGCACGATTGTGACAATCGCAGCCTTCCGTGAGCCCCGCCCAAGGATAGATTAGCAGCGTCGTTGCAGCACGTACTCCTCACCCCCTCGACTGCATCGTGACCGCTACAGCTACGGCAGGCGCGCATCCGGCGGCACCCCCGGGCCCGACGAAGCCTGGCGTTCAACCGTCCACGCTCCCGCGCCTCGCCGCCATCGACATCGGCACCAACTCCATCCGGCTCGTCGTGGCCGAAGTGCAACCCGACGGGTCCTACCGCGTGCTGGACGAGGACCGGGAGATGACCCGCCTCGGGCGCGGGCTGTACCGCGACGGCCGCCTGGGCGACACTCCGATGCAGCAGTCCTTGCAGGCGCTCGGCCGGATGAAGGCCATCGCGGACGGTTTCGGGGTCGCCGAGCTGCGCGCCATCGCCACCGCCGCGGTGCGGGAGGCCGCGAACGGACGCGACTTCGTGAGCGAAGCGTGGCGCCGGCATCGCGTTCGCCTCGAGGTCGTCCCCGCGGAGGACGAGGCGCGGCTCGCGTTCCGCAGCGTCACCCGACACTTCGACCTGGACGATCAGCTCACGGCGATCGTGGATATCGGCGGCGGGAGTACCGAAGTGATCCTGGCCGCGGGCGGCCTCGTGGAACAGGTCGTGTCGCTCCCGCTCGGCGCCGTCCGTCTCGCCGAGCGGTATTGCAAGTCCGACCCACTCAGACGGAAGCACTGGAAGGCGCTCCGTCGCACCATCGATCAGACCATCGAGGACGCGATCGGGAAGCCGCCGTTCGCGGCCGAAGTGATGATCGGCAGCGGTGGTACGTTCACGAATCTCGCCGAGATGGCGCAGGCCGAGCGGGACGGCAAGGTCACCAGCGCGCGCGACTACCAGTTAAGCCGCGCCGAGATCACGCGCCTGCTGGCCCGGCTGACCGAGACGCCGCTCGACGTCCGCCGCCAGATCCCCGGACTGAATCCGCAGCGCGCCGACATCATCGTGGCCGGCGTGGCCGTCATCGCGCGCCTTACGCGGTGGCTCGGCACCCAGCGCGTGCTGGTGAACGATCGCGGCGTCCGCGACGGCGTCCTGCTGTCGATGATCGACGACTTGTCGGGGGTCGCGCCCGCGAGCCGGGTCCAGCCGCCGGACCGCCTGGAGCTGGCGCGCCGCTTCGCCCGCAAGTGCCGCTCGAACGAGCGGCATTGTGAGCAGGTCGCCCGCCTGGCCGCCGAGCTCTTCGACGCCCTGCGCGACGCCTACGCGCTCCCGCCCACCGGCGCCGACATCCTCCGGGCCGCCGCGCTGCTGCACGACATCGGCTACCTGATCAACCACGAGCGGCATCACAAGCACGCGTACCACCTGATCATGCACGGGGACCTGCGCGGCTTCTCGGCCCGCGAAATCGAGCTGATCGCCAACGTGGCACGCTATCACCGGCGTGCGTTCCCCAAGAAGTCGCACGCCAACTTCGCCCGTCTCGACCGCGGCGAGCGCCGCCTGGTCCGGCGGCTCGCGGGCATCCTGCGCGTGGCCGACGGCCTCGATCGGACACACGGCCAGGTCGTCGAGCGCGTCCGCTGCCGGATGGGCGACGGCTGGGTGCGGATCCACACGAGCGCCGCCCGCGATCCGTCGATCGAGCTGGAAGACGCCAAACGCAAGGCCGCCCTGTTCGAGCGGGCGTTCGGCAGCGACCTGGACCTGGTGTGGTCCCGGCCGAAGAGCCGGAGCTGACCGTGCCCGACCGCGTCCCCCCCCAGTTCCCGCCGGACCACTACCTGAACCGCGAGCTGTCGTGGCTCGAGTTCAACGCACGGGTGCTCGAAGAGGCGGCCGATGCCACGAACCCGTGGCTCGAGCGACTCAAGTTCCTGGCGATCTTCAGCTCCAACCTCGACGAGTTCTTCGAGATCCGGGTGGCGGGGCTGCAGCAGCAGGTGTACGCCGGCGTGGAGCCGCAGGACTACGGCGCCGACGGCATGGCCCCGGCCGAGCAGCTCGCGGCGATCGACCGGCGCGCCCACGAGCTCGTGGCCGAGCAGTACCGCATCCTGAACGACGAGGTCCTCCCCGGCCTCGCGGGGGGCGGAGTGGAGCGCGTGCGGCTCGACGACTTGACCGAGGCCGAGCGACGACACGTGGACACCTTGTTTCGCGCAAGCATCGCCCCCGTCCTCACGCCGCTGGCCATCGACCCGGGACACCCGTTCCCGCACGTCCACAACAAGAGCCTCAACATCGCGCTGGTGGTCGAGCGCCGGAACGGCGGGCAGAAGCCGCGACGCCACTTCGCCGTCGTTCAGGTTCCCGCGCTGCTCGACCGCGTCGTGACCGTATCGACCCACGGCGAGGGACGCGTGCGCTTCGTCCTGCTCGAAGACATCATCGCTCGCCACCTGGGCGAGCTGTTCGGTGGACTGCGCGTGGTGACCCACACCGTGTTCCGCGTGACCCGGAACACCGACTTGACGATTGAAGAGGAGGACGCCGAAGACCTCCTGGAGATGATCGAGGAGAGTCTGCGGCAGCGTCGGCGGAGCGACCCCGTGCGCCTCGAGATCTCGGCCGACGCCGACGACGCCTTCGTCGAGATGCTGACGGGGGCGCACGACCTCGAGGCACGGGACGTGTACCGCCTGCCCGGCCCGATCGACCTGACGGCGCTCATGACCCTCCATCGGCTCGACGGGTTCCCCGCCCTCAAGGACGAGCCGCTCGTCCCCCGGGTCGCGCCTCCCTTCGCGCAGGGACGGGACGTGTTCGATGTCATTCGCTCGCAGGACGTGCTGGTCCACTTGCCGTACGAGTCGTTCGGGTGCGTCGTGGACTTCATCGAGCGGGCGGCCGATGACCCGCAGGTCCTGGCCATCAAGCAGACGCTGTACCGCACCAGCGGGGCGAGCCCCATCATCTCGGCGCTCGCCCGGGCGGCGCAGAACGGCAAGCAGGTGACCGCGGTGGTCGAGCTCAAGGCGCGGATGGACGAGCAGAACAACATCACTTGGGCGCGCACCCTCGAGCGGGCGGGCGTGCACGTCGTCTACGGCATCGTGGGGCTGAAGACGCACTGCAAGGCGGCCCTGGTGGTACGTCGCGAGGGGGAAGGCATCCGCCGCTACGTCCACCTCGCGACCGGCAACTACAACCCGACGACGGCGCGGGTGTACACGGACCTCGGCCTCTTCACCGCCAATCCCCACATGGGCGAGGATGCGAGCGCCCTGTTCAACCTGCTCACCGGATACGCCGAAGGGTACCGCTGGAGGAAGCTGGTGGTCGCCCCGGTCGGCATGCGCGAGCAGATCATCGGCCTGATCGAGCGTGAGGAGCGCAACGCTCGCGAAGGTCGCGCCGCGCGGATCATCGTGAAGATGAACGCCCTCGTCGAGCCGTCGGTCATCGACGCGCTGTACCGCGCCTCGCAAGGCGGCGTCGCCATCGAGCTCGTGGTCCGGGGCATCTGCTGCCTGCGTCCCGGGCTTCCGGGCGTTTCGGAGACCATCCGGGTCACGAGCATCGTGGACAAATTCCTCGAGCACAGCCGCATTTTCTACTTCGAGAACGGCGGCAATCCCGAGGTCTTTCTGGCCAGCTCCGACTGGATGCCGCGCAACTTCTGGCGACGGATCGAAACGCTCTTCCCGATCGAGGATCCAGCGCTTCAGGCGCGCATCGTGGGCGACATCTTGCAGCCCATCCTCTCGGACACCGTCAAGGTGCGCGAGCTGCTCTCCGACGGCACCTACCGCCGACGCACCCCCGGCGACGGCGAGGCGCCGTTGCGGTCCCAGATCGCGCTCCAGCACCTCGCCCGCGAAGCCGCCCGCGAGGGCACCGACGTCCGCCCGCCGTTCGTCCCGATCGTACGCCGGCCCTCCTCCCCTCGGACTCCCCAAGGCGAGCCCGCGCCCGCCTGAGCCCCTAGTCCGATGCGCCTCCTCGTGGTGCGGCACGCCATCGCGGAAGACCGCGAGGCGTTCGCGCGCTCGCACAAGGACGACGCGGACCGGCCCCTTACGTCGGAGGGGCGCCGCAAGATGGAGCGGGCGACGCTCGGGCTGAAGGTGCTCGTTCCCGAGCTGGATGTGCTGGCCGCGAGTCCCTACAAGCGGGCGTTCGACACCGCGGAGATCATCGCGGCCTCCTACGGCGGCCTGACCGTGGAGCGCGTGCCAGAGCTCGCGCCGGGCGCGGGGCTCGACCGCATGCTCGGCTGGCTCACCGCCCGGCACACGCGCGGCAGCGTGGCTGTCGTGGGGCACGAGCCCGATCTCAGCCGACTGGTCTGCACGCTGCTCGCCGCCACCAACGGACCGTTCCTCGAGCTCCGCAAGGGCGCGGCCTGCCTGCTCGAGTTCCCGGGCCCGGTGGCCCGCGCCGCGGCCACGCTCGATTGGTTCCTCGGCCCCAAGCACCTCCGACTCCTCGGGACCGCGGATGCCTAGGCGCCCCGAGGGTCTCCTCACGACGCCGGCGCCGGGCGCAGCCCGTCGCATCGCCTTGAACCTGCTCGACGCCGCAAGCGCCGCCCGCGAGCGGCTCACCGACGCGGACGACGCCGAGGCCCTGCACGATTTCCGCGTCGCGATGCGCCGGCTGCGCAGTACGCTCCGCGCCTACCAACCGCAGCTCGATGCGGTGGTGCCGCCCAAGCTGCGCCGCCGGCTGCGCGACCTCGCGCGCGCGACCGGTGAGGCGCGCGACGTTGAAGTCCAGATCGCCTGGTTGGAGCACCGCCGCGCCGAGCTCCCGCCGGCGCGACGCGCCGGAGTGCCCTGGCTCTTGGCCCGGCTCACCGAGCGCCGCGAGCGGGCGTACCGCGACACTCGTGAACGGATCGCACCGAAGTTCGACCGACTGGCGCGGCGGCTCCGCCGAGCGCTGGGGTCCGCCCCGGCGCGCGACGCCACGCTGCCGCCGTTGCTGGCGTCGTTGATCGCTCAGCTGCTCGAGGAACAGGGGAGCGACCTGGAGCAGCGGCTTGCGCTGATCCGCTCGCCGGCGAGCCACGCCGAAGCCCACGCGGCGCGCATTCGTGTGAAGCGGGCGCGCTACATGCTCGAGCCAGTCGTCCGCGAAGCCGCGCCGGCGGCGCCCGTGCTGAAGCGCCTGAAGCAGGTGCAGCAGCTCCTGGGAGATCTGCACGACCTGCAGGTCGTGGTCGTGCGGCTCGGCGACGCGGCGGCGGAAGCGGCGGCGGAGCGCACGCGCCGGCTCCACGAGCTGGCGGTCGGCGGTGATCGCGCTGCGGCGCGCGGCCCACGACCGGCGACGAGCGGACTGCTGGCGCTCGCCCGCGTGGCCCGCGCCACCCAGGAGCGCCTGTTTCGCCGGCTGGTCAATCGTCGCTTCGCGCGCTCCCTCCCCGCGGAGCTCGCGGCCCTCGCAGCGGACCTCCGGCCGCCCGCCGGCCCCGTGGCCCCGCCGGTCGCGGCGTGGCCGAGCCGCGCCCCCGCCCGCCCCCCGGGTCCGTTACCGGCTCGTTACACGCACCGCGCCGGGGCGTGACACGGGTGGATTCGTTTCCCCCTGCGATGCAGCAAGACCACAACCCATTCCCCAGGAGGGGAGCCAGCCAATGACGTCCTCCATTCGCCGGGCGCTCGGAGTGGCCGTCGTGGCCGCCGCGGCAGGCCCTGTCCACCTCGCCGCGCAGGCCCCTCAGGCGCCGCAAGTGACGGTCGGTGGTGTCGTGTACACGCAGTACGTGTATCAGCTCAAGGACACGGTAAATCACGTCAATACCTTCGACATCACTCGGGCCTATGTGAACGTGCTCGGGAAGTTCTCGGGTGGGGTGGGCACCCGGGTCACGGCCGACATCTACCGCAACACCGACGGCTCCCTCGGCTACCGCCTCAAGTACGCCTTCGCGACGTACACCCCGCAAAGCAGCCCGCTCACCTACAAGATCGGCATGATCCACACCCCCTGGCTCGACTGGGAAGAGGCCCTGTGGGATTACCGTATGCAGGGTCAGATGGCGCTGGAGCGCGGATTCATGACCACGACGGGCGGCCAGTCCAACTACATCTCGGCCGCCGACTTCGGCGTCGGCGTGGACGGCAAGTGGGGTCCCGACAGGATCAACTTCCAGCTCGCGGTGGTCAACGGGGAGTTCTACAAGAGCGGCGGGACCGGTGAGGGCAAGGACGTGATGGGGCGCGTCTCGGTGCGCGTGATGGATACCGACGACTCGAGCCGCGTCGGCGGGCTACGCGTGACGGCCTACGCGCAGTACGGCAAGCCTACGGGCGGCGGAGACCGGAACCGTTTCCTGGGCATGGTCTCCTATCGAACGAAGCAGATCACTCTGGCGGGTGAAGCGGCGGCGACGCAGGATGGCCCGCTCGGCTCGCAGGCCGGGCACGTCTACAGCGCGTTCGGCGTGTACAAGTTCCCCCGTAGCAAGGCCGCGGTCCTCGCCCGCGTGGACGTCGCGGACCCGCAGGCGGGAGCCGACGACCGCCAGACCCGCGTCATCGCGGGCGTGTCCTATCAGCTGAGTCCCAACTGGCGCCTGCTTGGCGACTGGGATTACGTGAGCCTGCAGGGGACGCCGACGGTCGCGCAGGATGCCGTGCGCTCACAGGCCCTGTTCCAGACCCAGTTCACGTTCTAACCCGGACGAGATCCCCATATGACGCAAACACGCTGGCTCGTACTCGGCGCCCTCGCCGCTCTTGCCGCTCTTGCCGCCCCTGCCGTCGCCCAGGTGAAGCTGAACGGCGCGGGCGCCACGTTCCCGAACATCATCTATCAGGATTGGATGTTGAGCTACAATCAGACGCATCCCGACGTCCAGCTGAACTACCAGTCGATCGGCTCGGGCGGCGGCATTCGGCAGTTCTCCGATGGCACCGTCGATTTCGGCGCGACCGATGCCCCGATGAAGGATTCCGCCATCGCGGCGATCAAGGGCAATGTGCTGCACATCCCGACCGTCCTCGGCGGCGATGTGCCCACGTACAACCTCCCGGAGGTCAAGGAAACCCTGCGGTTCACCCCCGATGTGCTCGCCGACATCTTCCTCGGGAAGATCACCAAGTGGACTGATCCGCGTATCGCGGCCGTGAACCCCGGCGTGAAGCTCCCGGCTACCGACGTCGTCGTGGTGCACCGCTCCGACGGGTCGGGCACATCCTTCATTTGGACCGACTACCTGTCGAAGGTGAGCCAGGAATGGGAGCAGAAGGTGGGGCGCGGCACCTCGGTCAACTGGCCGGTCGGGCTGGGGGGCAAGGGCAACGAGGGCGTCACCGCTACGGTGAAGCAGACGCCGGGCGCGATCGGCTACGTCGAGCTGGGCTACGCGATAGCCAACAAGCTGCCGGCCGGCAGTGTCCGGAACAAGGCCGGGAAGTTCATCGCGCCCGCACTCGAGAGCATCACCGCCGCAGCGGCGGGGGCGATGCAGACGATGGGCCCAAACACCGACTTCCGCGTGTCCATCACGAACCCGGACGGGGAGAAGGCCTATCCGATCGCGAGCTTCACGTGGTTCCTGCTCCGCAAGGATTACGATGACGCCGCGAAGGCCGGCGCGCTCGTGAAGTTCGTCTGGTGGGCCGAGACCGAGGGCCAGACCAAGGCCGAGCCGCTCGGCTACTCCCCGCTGCCCAAGCAGCTCCGGCCGTGGATCGAAGCGCGGCTCAAGACGATTTCGGCCGGCGGCAAGCCGGTCTGGACGACGGCAGCTCGGTAACCCTCCATCCGACTGCCGCTCCCCCCCGTACGGCGGTATGCGCCGGCGGGGGGTGTTTCTTTTCTCCCGCCGTTACAGTCTCGTGACACAACCCGGATACGTTCCCCGCGATGACGACACTCCCGATGGAGCCGGTAGCGGCGCCTGAGCCCCGCTGGCGGGTCCTGCGAGGCGCGAACGTGGGCGACCGCCTGTATCGCGGTGCGCTCACGGGCTTGGCACTCACCCTCCCGTTGCTGCTCCTCGCGCTCGTGAGCGAGCTGGTGATGAACGCCTGGCCGGCGATCCGACGCTTCGGCCTCGACTTCGTCTGGACGTCGGTATGGGATCCCGTGGCGGGCGTGTTCGGCGCGGCGCCGATGATCTTCGGAACGCTCGCCTCGTCGCTCCTGGCGCTGCTCTTGGCCGTGCCCCTGGCGCTCGGCGTCGCGATTTATCTCACCGAGTTCGCCCCCAAGTGGCTGCGACAGCCGGTGGCGTTCCTGGTCGAGCTCCTGGCGGCGATCCCGAGCGTCGTGTACGGCCTGTGGGGGATCTTCGTGCTGATCCCGTTTTTGCGGAGCTATATCGTCCCGCCGTTGCGGGCCGCGCTCGGCTGGACCCCATTCCTGAGCGGCGTCTTCTACGGCAACTCCCTGCTCGCCGGCGGCGTGATCCTGGCGATCATGATCGTGCCCTATATCGCCGCGGTCTCCCGGGAGGTGCTGCTGGCCGTCCCCGTCAGCCAGCGCGAGGCGGCGTTGGGGATGGGTGCGACCCGGTGGGAGGCCGTCTGGACCGCGGTGGTCCCCTACGGACGCGCCGGGCTGATCGGCGCCGCGATCCTCGGCCTGGGCCGCGCGCTGGGCGAGACGATGGCGGTGACGATGCTGATCGGGAACCGGCACGACATCGGTCTGTCGGTGCTGCAGCCCGCCTACACCATGGCCGCAGCGATCGCCAACGAGTTCAGCGAAGCCACTACCAGCCTCTACCTCTCGGCACTGTTCGAAGTCGGCCTCATCCTGTTCGTCGTCACCGTTGCGGTGAACGCCCTGGCTCGCCTCTTGATCTGGCGTGTCGCCCGCGGCACGGCGGTGGGGAGCCGGGCGCTGTGAGCGCGCGTCGGCTGCGTCGCCGTTTGGTCAGCGGCACCATGACCGCGCTGGTGGCCGTGCTGTCGTTCGTGGCCGTCCTGGCCCTGGTCCTGATCCTCGGGCATCTCGTCGCGAAGGGCGCGTCGTCGCTCGACTGGAGCTTTTTCGTCCGCAACCCCGTCCCTGCCGGGCAATCGGGCGGCGGCGTGGCGAACGCGATTGTCGGGACCGTGATCATCGTGGGATTGGCCGCGTCGATCGGTCTGCCGATCGGCATCGGGACGGGACTCTATCTCGCCGAGTACGGCGCGGGGCGGCTCGGCTGGACCGTGCGGTTCGTCGCGGACGTGCTGAACGGCACGCCGTCGATCGTGATCGGCATCTTCGCCTGGACCTGGCTCGTGAAGCCCATGGGGACCTTTTCCGCGCTGGCCGGGAGCGTCGCGCTGGCCGCGCTGATGGTGCCGATGATCGCCCGCACGACCGAAGAGATGGTGCGCCTCGTCCCCCACTCGCTGCGCGAAGCCGCTTTGGCGCTGGGCTATCCGCGGTGGCGCACGTCGCTGCGGGTCATCGCCCGCACCGCGTTGGCGGGGATCCTCACCGGGTGCCTCGTCGGTATCGCGCGCATCGCAGGGGAGACGGCGCCTCTGCTGTTCACCGCCCTCGGTAACCTGAACTTCACCACCGCCATTACGCAGCCGATGCAGACCCTGTCGCTCCAGATCTTCACCTACGCCACCGGTCCGTTCGACGAATGGCACCGCCTCGCCTGGGCCGCGGCGCTGGTGCTGATGGGTCTCGTCTTGGTCCTCGCCCTCGCCGCCCGCTGGGCCCTGCGGTCCCGTCATGGCACAGCCCGCTGACGCCCGGCTGCAGCTCGAGACCGTGCGGCTCACGGCGCTGTACGGGCGTCGGGCCGTCGTCAAGGATGTGTCGATTCTGTTCCCGACACACACGGTGACCGCGCTGATCGGTCCGTCGGGATGCGGCAAGACGACGTTCTTGCGCTGTCTGAACCGCATGCACGAGCTCTCCGAGGGCGGCTGGATCACGGGCCGGGTGCTGCTCGACGGCGAGGACATCTACGACCCCGCCGTCGACGCGGTCCGGCTGCGGCGCCGCATCGGCATGGTGTTTCAGCGACCGACGCCGTTCCCGACGATGTCGATCTACGACAATGTGGCCGCCGGGCTGCGCGTGAACGGTGGCCGCCCCCGCGCCGAGCTCGACGCCGCCGTGGAGGGCGCGCTGCGACGCGCCGCGCTGTGGGACGAGGTGAAAGACCGGCTCCGGCACAGCGCCCTCGCGTTGTCGGGCGGCCAGCAGCAGCGCCTCTGTGTGGCGCGGGCACTCGCCCCCGAGCCGGAAGTGCTGCTGCTCGATGAGCCGACGGCATCCCTCGACCCGGCCGGCACCCAGCACATCGAGGAGCTGTGCCACGAGCTCAAGACCCGCTACACGATCGTGATCGTGACGCACAACCTGCAGCAGGCCGCGCGCATCTCCGATTACACCGGCTTTTTCTATCTGGGTGACCTGGTGGAGCTGGGCCGCACGGAAGAGCTGTTCACCAAGCCGACGAAAGAGCAGACCGAGGCGTACATTACGGGGAGGTTCGGATGAGCACAGCCGGACTGACGGACAGTCGGACGACACTGACCCCGGACGCGAGTCCGGGGTCCCCGGGCTTGCGCCCGGGGTCAGTCGCCGCCCGGCCCGCGCCCGTTGCCACGCCCATCCTCGATGTGCGGGCGTACAGCTTCTGGTACGGCGCGACCCAGGCGCTGTTCGATGTCACCGTCGCCATTCCCCGGCGCGCCGTCACCGCCCTGATCGGGCCGTCGGGCTGCGGCAAGAGCACGTTCCTGCGCTCGGTGAACCGGTTGAACGAGCTGATCCCGCGCACCCGCCGCACGGGCGACATCCTGCTCGAGGGCGTCTCGGTGTTCTCGAAGGGCACGGACCCCGTCGCGCTGCGCCGCGAGGTGGGAATGGTGTTCCAGCAGCCGAACCCCTTTCCGAAAACCATCTTCGACAACGTGGCCTACGGCCCGCGCCTGAACGGCCTCGCGCCGGAGCGCGACATGCCGGAGCGGGTGGAGCGGGCTCTGCGACAGGCGGCCCTGTGGGACGAGGTCAAAGACCGCCTGCAGACGCCCGGCACCGGCCTGTCGGGCGGGCAGCAGCAACGGCTGTGCATCGCACGCGCCCTCGCCAACGAGCCCGAGGTGCTCCTGCTCGACGAGCCGTGCTCGGCGCTCGACCCGGGCGCCACCCAGCGGATCGAGGAGCTGCTGGTCGAGCTGAAGCAGAGCTACTCGATCCTCATCGTGACGCACAACATGCAACAGGCATCGCGCGCGTCGGATTTCACGGGGTTCTTCTACCTCGGCCGCCTGATCGAATTCGGGCACACCAAGCAACTCTTCACGAGGCCCGCGGACGAGCGTACCGAGGCCTACATTACAGGACGGTTCGGATGAGCGCCTCCCCCACGGCGGCCCACCGCCACTTCCACGACGAGCTGTCGAAGCTGAAGGCCAAGCTCCTGACCATGTCGGGCGAGGCCCAGGATGCCCTGGGCCGCGCGCTCGACGCGCTGCTTCGACGCGACGGCGAGCTCGCCGCCCGCGTGATCGCCGGTGATCGCGCCGTCGACGCCCTCGAGCTCGAGATCGAGGAGACCGTGATCGATCTGCTCGCCACTCAGCAGCCCATGGCGCGAGACCTCCGCCTGCTGGTCGCCGCGACCAAGATCGCCAACGATCTGGAGCGCGTCGGCGACCACGCGGTCAACATCGCGCAGTCGGCCGAGCGGCTCCTCAGCGCCCGGCTGATCGCCCCGGAGCCCGAGCTCCTCGAGATGGCCCGGCAGGCGCGCGCGATGCTCTCCGGCGCGCTCGACGCGTTCGTGCGCGGCGACCCGAAGCTGGGGCGGGAGATCTGCCGGCGGGATGATTCCGTCGACGCCCTGCACCACTCGGTGTTCCGCATCCTGCTCACCCATATGATGGAAGACCCGCACATCATCGGAGCGGCCATGGATCTGTTTCTGGTCAGCCGCAACCTCGAGCGCGTGGCGGATCTCGCCACCAACATCGCGGAAGACGTCGTCTTCGTCGTGGAGGGTAAGACGATCAAGCACCACGCGGAAGGATGAGCACCCCAGCGCGACGCCGCTCCAGGTATTCGGAATTCGCGAACAACTTGATGAGCAGCAGGCCCGCGAGGAAGCCCCCGACGTGCGCCCAGACCGCCACGCCGCCCTGCGCGCCGGAGAGCGCGCCGACGGTCCCGAACAACAGCTGCAGCACGAACCAGTAGCCCAGGATCACATACGCGGGCAGCGTGACCGTCGTGAGGAAAAATCCCAGCGTGATGAGCGTATGCACGCGCACCCGCGGGTAGAGCAGGATATACGCCCCCATCACGCCGCTGATCGCCCCGGACGCTCCGACCATCGGGATTCGGGAGCCGGTATCGACGATGATCTGGGTCGCCGCGGCCGCTACGCCGGACAGCAGGTAGAACACCACGAACCGCGCATGCCCCATCGAGTCTTCGATGTTGTTCCCGAACACCCACAGGAACCACATGTTGCCGATCAGGTGCAGCCACCCTCCGTGCA
>WNGI01000320.1_pt1 | contig 33823 bp, 25 predicted proteins | sample 5400621 | NCBI WGS metagenome assembly WNGI01 (sample SAMN13153374, study PRJNA577476) | soil metagenome | isolation source: 20 cm soil or saprolite under Garry oak tree replicate 1 | place: USA:California | collected 2016-06-15
TGCCCATCCGGCGAAGCTCAGCCACGAGCGGCGAGGCGGCGCGCAGCACGATCCGGCCGTGCTCGTCGCGCACCTCGCTGGCCACCACGACATCGCCCGGCCGAAGCGACGGGTCGAGCCCGCCGGCGACGCCGGCCACCACGAGAGCGTCCGGATGCAATTCGGCGAGACGGGGCAGCCAGCTGCGTACCCGGTCAGGTCCCATGCCGCATCGCTCGACGACTGCGCCGGGGACGCGGCCGACCAGCGCCGCGTACTCACTGCGCAGCGCCGCAACTATTACAAGTCCGCTCACAAGCGCACCTCCTTCCCACCCTGCGGGCGGGTCGTCGGCACGCACGCGCCTGCCGGCGCGGGTGAGCGGCTCTTCGCGCGAGCGCTCATCGCCTCGTGGTCGCCATAGGTCACGACGTTGTCCTCGCTAGGTACCGGCCGAGGGCACTGATCGGGAACACCAGCCGATACATCTCGTAGTTGATGTAGAAGTCTCCCGGAAAACCTGTGCCGGTGAATAGATCCTCGTCCCACCCACCATCGTCACGCTGCGTGCCGATCAGGTAACCGACACCACGCTCGACAGCCTCGGAACGCTCACCCGCGGCCAGCAACGCCAGCAGCGCCCAGGCCGTCTGCGATGCGGTGGAATCGCCGCGCCCGCGCCACGAATCGTCCACGTAGGACCGCAGATCCTCACCCCAGCCGCCGTCAACATTCTGGTGCTCCTCGAGCCAGCGGACAGCCTTGCGCACGGGCGGCGACTGCGGAGCGACACCGGCCGCGATCAGCGCGGGAACCGCCGCTCCCGTGCCGTACACGTAGTTGGCGCCCCAGCGCCCGAACCAGGAACCGTCGGACTCCTGCGCGTCGAGCAGCCAGCGCAGTCCCCGGCGACCGGCCTCGCTTCCCGCGAGCCCGCGGTGCGCGAGCATCTCCAGGACGTGCGCCGTGACGTCGGCACTCGGCGGGTCGATGACCGCGCCGAAGTCGCAGAACGGCAACTTGCCGATCAGCCGGCTGACGTTCTCGGCGTCGAACGCGGCCCAGCCGCCGTCGCGGGACTGCATGCCCAGCGTCCACGCGACGCCACGCTCGATGGCCGCGTCGACACCGGGCACCACCGCGTCGCCGACCAGCCGCAGCGCGAGCACGACCTCGGCCGTGTCGTCGATGTCGGCGTAGTTGTCGTTGGCGAACTCGAACGCCCAGCCGCCGGGCGCGAGCAGCGGACGCCGCACCGCCCAGTCGCCCTTGACCCGGATCTCCTCGCGCAGCAGCCACTGGGTGGCGCGCTTGACGGCCGGATCGTCCGGGGCGGCGCCGGCGTCACGCAGCGCGATCACGGCCAGGCAGGTGTCCCAGACAGGTGACTGGCAGGCCTCGATCCAGCGCTGCCGGCCCTCGGCGGTCTGCTCGTACATCGTGAAGCCGTCGATACCGCGCAGACCGGCGGCGATCACCGGGTGGTCGAGCGGGTAGCCGAGCAGGTGCAGGGCGAGGATCGAGTACACCATCGGCGGCTGGATGCCGCCCCAGCCTCCGTCGGCCTCCTGCCGGGCGATGATCCACTCGGCGGCCCGGCGGAACGCTGCCTTGCGCCCGGGCTTGATCGGCGAGCGGTGATACGCCTTGAGCACCTTGTCGAGGACGAGGAACGCGCGTGCGGTGAACCCGGTCTTGGCCGGGGGTGGCGTGACGCCGGAGCGCAGCTCGTCCAGGTTGAACGGCAACGGACGGACCGGGCGCATCGTCGCAACCACCGTTATCGCGACGACGGTTTGCCGCGCCCAGCAGCCCCAGTCGTACGGGTTGAGCGGGAACCACGAAGGCAACAGCACGAGCTCCGGCGGCATCTCGGGCAGCTCGTCCCACGACCACTCGCCGAACAGCGCCAGCCAGACGCGAGTGAACACCCGGGTTGCCTCGGTGCCGCCGGCGGCGAGGATGAACTCGCGGGCCTTGGCCATGTGCGGCTCGTCGACGCCGTCGCCGGCCAGACGCAAGGCGACGTATGCCTCGACCGTCGTCGACAGGTCGCCCGGGCCGCCGTAGAACGTGGCCCATGTGCCATCGGCGCGCTGCTGCGAGCGGATCCACCGCGCCGACTGCTCCAGCTGGCTGAATCGCAGGATGCCCAGGAACTGCCGCAACAGCAGATCCTCGGCGTCCATCGTGACGTTGGTGCGCAGCTCGCCCTTCCACCACCCGGCGCGATCCTGGCGGCCGACCAGGTGCGCGCGCGCACGCGCCATCGCGACGTTCGCGTCGTCGAGGCGGCTGGTCGTATTGGGCTGTGCCGTCACGCTCTCCCCCTGGTCAGTGATCGCGATCGACAACGTAGCGTGCAATTGCGACAAGGTCGTCGACGACCGGCCGCTCGGACGGCAGCGCGTCCAGACTGCTCAGCGCCCGGGCGAGGTGGCCGTCGGCCTCGCGGGCGGCCCAGTCGATGCCGCCGGCCTCCTCGATCAGTTTCGTGGCCAGGATGACGTCGTCGTCGCCGCTCGGCGCGCCCGCCGCCAACAGGTCGCGGAGACGCCGGGACGCGTCTGTGCCGGCCGTCAGCGCCGCCACGACCGGCGCCGAGCGCTTGCCCGCCCGCACGTCGGACGAGGCCGACTTGCCCGTTACGTCGGGATCTCCGTTGATACCGAGGATGTCGTCGATGAGCTGGAACGCCATACCGAGCTCGTGCCCGTAGTCGCGCAGCGCGGCTACGACCTCGGCGGGCGCGCCGACCGCGAGCGCGCCGATGGACGCCGCGCAGGCCAGCAGCGCCGCGGTCTTGCCCGCCTCCATCTGCAGCACGTCGTCGAGCGAGACGTCGGCGCCACCCTCGAAGTACAGATCGTCGGACTGCCCGCTGATCAGCCGCTGCGTGGCGGCCAGCAGGCAGGGCAGCGCGCGCTGCCCGTTGGCGCCGTCGCGGACCAGGGTCTCGATCGCGCGGGTCAGCATCGCGTTGCCGGCGAGGATCGCCTGGCCCTCGCCGAAGACCGCCCATCCGGTAGGGCGGTGCCGTCGCTCCAGGTCGCGGTCCATGACGTCGTCGTGCAGCAGGGAGAAGTTGTGCACCAACTCGACGGCGACGGCCGTGGGCAGGCCGTCTGCCGTGGCCCCGCCGCCCGCCTCGGCCGAGACAACCGCCAGTGTCGAGCGGATCGCCTTGCCTCCGCCGGACGCGATCGGCGCACCGTCGCGGTCGCACCAGCCGAGCTGGTAGGACGCGATCAGCCGCATCCGCTCGTCGTCGAGGGTCTGGACCGCGGCGTGCAACGCCTGCTGGACGGGCTCGCGCACACGCCCGATCGCCTCGGGTGCGGTGCGACTCATGCGGCGACCTCACTCACGCGGCGACCTCCAGTACCGGCTGAACTCCGAGTGCCTCGGCTGCCGCGGCGACGCCGCTGCGAACAGCGCTCTCCATCGTGTCGGGCCACCCCGTTGCCGTCCATGACCCTGCCAGCCAGACGCCTTCGACCCCCGAGTGGCTCGTCGGGCGAAGCTCGGCCGTGCCCGCCGCCTGACGGAACGTGGCCCGGCGCTCCCGCGTGACGAACGAGTCGACGACCTCGGCGTTGCGGGCGGCGGGCAGCAACCGAGCCAGCTCCTCGACGTATCGCTGCTGGATCGAGCGACTGGGCTCGTCGATGATCGCGTCGGCGGCCGAGACGGTGACCGCCAGGTACTGCCCGGAGCGGAGGCCGGACGTATCGGTGCGGTCGAAGAACCACTGCACGGGCGAGTCGACCGCGGCGGCGAACGGCAGGTCGGTCACCTTGCGGTCGTAGACGACGTGGACGTTCACGATCGGCGCCGCGCCGAGGCCGGCCGCCCGGGCAAGCGGCGCGAGCTCCGGCGCGGCGGCGAGTGCCTCGGCGTGCGGAACGGCCAGCACGACGGCGCCCACCTGCCAGGTGCGCACCCCGTCACGCCCGCGGGCGCGGACCGTCGCGCCAGGCTCGACCGACTCGACGCGGTGGTTGACCAGCACCTCGACGCCAGCTGCCTCCAGAGCGCGCTGCGCCGCCGTCGAGTGCAGGTCGCCGAGCGGCACGCCGGCGTAGCCGACGTCGGACGCCGGCGCGTGGTCGAGCAGCCCGGTGCGGAACACCTTGGCGGCAAGGGCCAGGGACGCCTCGTCCGGATCGAGGTTCAGCGTGGCGACGGCGACGATGCCCCACAACGCGCTGATGATCGCGTCGTTCTGGCCGTGCGCGCGCAGGAACTCGCCCAGCGTGCGGGCGTCGAGCGACGCGTCGGCGGGGTCGAGGCGGCGCAGCGCGAGCGCGCCCCGGACGGCACGCAGCCGATCGGCCGGCCGCAGCAACCGGTACCGGGCCAGGGCTGACGTGAGATGCGCCGGAGCGGGCACGCCGCGGGTGCGCGACAGCCGAGCTCGCCGGCCGTCCGCGCGCAGTACCGGGATGTCGAGGCTGCGCTGCAGCACGACGTCGCGCTCGACGCCCAGCCGCCGCAACAGCCAGCGATACGAGTCGCAGCAGCGCAAGAACACGTGCTGGCCGTTGTCGATCGACAGGTCACCACGCCGGAACGAGAACGCTGCTCCGCCGAGCCGGGGCCGTCCTTCGAGCAGCACGACGTCACGTCCGGCATCGGCCAGGCGCAGGGCAGCCGTGATGCCGGCCAGCCCTCCCCCGACGACCACTGCCTGCTCACTCATGCGCGTTCTCGCTTCGTTGCGAACGCGCACGAGCCTCTAACCGCGCTGTGCCCATTGATTCGCTCGCTGCGCTCACTCATGCGCTGCCCCGGACGAGCGATCGGGCTGCGACGCGGAGCTTGTCGCGGGCAGGCAGCGAGGCGCGTCCGCGCATGACGATTCCCGGATCGGCGGCGATGCGCCCGAGCAGTTCGCGGTAGATACCCGCCATGGCGGCACAGCATGCGGCGCTGCGCCGGTCGAGGACGTCGAGCAGCCGCAGGCCCCGGTCGTACCAGCCCCAGGCCCGCGCGGCCTCGAACCGCACCAGCTCGGCCAGCGCGCCGTCCTGCGGGTCGAGCGTGCCGTCCGGCAACGTGCTCAGCGTGACCCCGAACAGGTCGAGGTCGCGCTTGGGCAGGTAGACCCGGCCGTTGCCGAGATCCTCACGGATGTCGCGCAGGATGTTGGTCAGTTGCAGCGCGACACCCAGGGCGTCGGCCAGCTCGGCCGCGCCTGCGCCGGCCGACCGCGGGTCGAAGACGCCCAATGACAGCCGGCCGATCGAGCCCGCGACGCACCGGCAGTACTCGACGAGCTGATCGAGGTCGTCGTAGCTGCGGCCGGTCACGTCCATCTCGCAGCCGTCGACGAGCTCGCCGAACGCGTCCAGCGGGATCGGCAGGCGCCGCGCGGCGTCGTCGAGCGCGAGGAACACGGGGTCGTCGAGGTGCTCGCCGGGCGCGGTCGAGCCGGTGCGGGCCAGCGCCAGCTCCCGCAGCTTCTCGGGCGCTGGCAGGTTGCCGTCGCCGATGTCGTCGATGCGCCGCGCGACCGCGTAGACCGCCGACAGCGCACGCCGCTTCGGCGCGGGCAGCAGCCGGATACCCCAGGAGAAGTTGCGGGCCTGCTCGCGGGTGATCTGCTCACACAGCGCGTAGGCCGCGTCGATATCGCCGGTCATCGGCGCCCGGCCCACAGGCGCGCGGCCTCGCGCGCGGTGCGCAGGCGCGACGGGCGGACGTCCTGGGCGAGCACGTCGTACTCGGCCCGCCGCAGCGCCGCCGCCGTCGCCAACCCTCCCCCGACGAAGCCGGCGATCGCCAGCCGCGGCCAGCCGTGCAGTCGCCGGACGAGCGCGCGCCCGGCGCCCAGCATCTCGACGGCCCGGTCGACCTGGATCTCGACAGCCGCGCGCACCTCCGGACTCGTGGACGTCGACAGCAGGTCGGCACCCTCGGGCAGATCGGCCGCCGGCACGTACACGCGCCCGGCGCGGGCGTCCTCGCCGACGTCCTGGCAATGTTCGAGTACCTGCAGCGCGTTGCAGACGGTGTCGGAGTCGGCGATGTTCTGCTCGGTCGCGGCGCCGGCGATGTGCAGCACGATCCGCCCGACGGGCGCTGCCGAGTAGTCGCAGTAGCGCAACAGTTCGTCGAAGGTCTGGTAGCTGGTCACCCGCTGATCGAGACGGTTCGCCTCGATCAGATCGAGGAACGGCTGCAGTGGTGTGCCGCACTCGTCGACGAGCGGACGCAGCGCGCGTACCACGGGCAGCCGCGCCGCACCGCTTGCCAGCGCCCGCACGTCCGAGTCGATCGCGTCGAGCAGCACCAGCCGGTCGCCCGGGGCCTCGTCGCCGACGTCGTCGACGAACCGCGCGTAGGCGTACGTGCGCTGGAGCTTGTCTCGCGCCGCACGAGGCAGGATGCGCAGCGCTACCGGGAAGTTCTCGGCGACCGCCTGGCCCGCGGCCGACGCGGCCAGGCGGTCGAGAACGGCCGGCGTGTCTGCCTCAGACAGATCCGCACCGCCCATCAGCAACTCCCCGTCCCGTTCATCTTCGATCCTCGCCGACAGAACGCCACAATCACCCGCCGCGCAACCCTATTCCTCATGCGTTGCAGGCCGGTGACGGACTGGTGGCCTGCGCTCAGATCCGGCCGCCCCGGACGTCGCGGACATCGGATAACCTGCGCTCGTGGCGGCATTCGACCTGTCTTCGCTCCTGCAGCGGCGCGGCGACGAGCGCTATGAACTGCATACCCGGCACCTGAACCCTCAGCTGCCGCGCATGCTCCACGCGATCGGCTTCGACAAGGTCTACGCCCGGGCCGAGGGCGCATACCTGTACGACGACGCCGGCCAGGACTACCTCGACATGCTTGCCGGCTTCGGGGTTTTTGCCCTCGGACGCCACAATCCCGTCGTCCGGCAGGCGATCCACGACGTCATCGACCTCGGACTGGCCGATCTCACCCAGTTCGACGCGCCGCCGCTGGCCGGGCTGCTCGCCGAGGCGCTGCTGGCCAAGACGCCGCATCTGGATCGCGTCTACTTCGGCAACAGCGGCACGGAGGCCGTCGAGTCCGCACTGAAGTTCGCCAGGTTCGCGACCGGACGCGGCCGCGTCCTGTACTGCGAGCACGCGTTCCACGGCCTGACGGCCGGGTCGCTGTCGGTCAACGGCGCGCCCGAGTTCCGCAAGGGCTTCGGCCCGCTGCTGCCCGACACCGCCGTCCCATTCGGCGACCTGTCCGCTCTGGAGCGCGAGCTGCGCCGCGGCGACGTCGCCGGGCTGCTCGTCGAGCCGATCCAGGGCAAGGGCGTTGCGGTCGTCCCGACCGGCTACCTTGCCGGCGCGGCCGAGTTGCTGCACAAGCACAAGGCGCTCCTCATCGCCGACGAGGTGCAGACGGGCATCGGGCGCACCGGCGACTTCTTCGCCTACGAGCACGACAACGCAGAGCCGGACATCGTCGTCGCGGCGAAGGCATTGTCGGGTGGCTACATCCCGATCGGCGCGATGATCACGCGTGACGAGATCCACGCCAAGGTGTTCTCGTCGATGGACCGCGTGCTCGTCCACGACTCGACGTTCGGCTCGAACGCGCAGGCGATGGCAGCCGGGCTGGCCACGCTGCACGTCTTCGAGGTCGACGGCGTCGTCGACAACGCCCGCAAGGTCGGCGACCTGCTGCACGCTCGGCTGGCCGAGCTGGTCGACCGCTACGAGATGCTGGCCGACGTACGTGGACGCGGGCTGATGATCGGCATCGAGTTCGGACGCCCGTCGTCCTGGAAGCTGCGAGCGTCCTGGACGGCCCTGCAGGCCGCTCGCAAGGGGCTGTTCGCGCAGACCGTCGTGCACGCACTGTTCCACCGCCATCGCATCCTGACCCAGGTGTCCGGCGATCACCTCGAAGTGATCAAGCTGATTCCGCCGCTGACCATCGGTGAGGCCGAGGTAGACCGCTTCGTCGATGCATTCGTCGATGTCATGGACGAGGCGCACCGCGGCACCGGCCTGGTCTGGGACTTCGGCAAGACCCTCGTCAAGCAGGCCCGCGACCGCTAGCCCCGCTTACGTGCCTCGGGGTGCGACATCTCCTGCAGGTCGCCGAGGCTGAGCGCGGGTCCACCGATCTTGGCGCGGTGAACGGCGTCCGGGCGCAGGCCGTTGACGACGATGTCCAGGTGCCGGTGGCCGAGGCTGTCGTTCACCTCGCGGGGGAACGGCCCGGGAAGCGGCCGCGACATCCGGACGATCAGCAGCCCGATGTCGCCGAACGTGACATCGCGGCGCAGCGATCCTGCCCGGTGCGCGGCGTCGATCATGTCCTGAAGTGGCTGCGTGCCGGCCGTTCGCGCCTGGGTCATCTCCTCGTCCTCGAGTGAGATCTGGTCCATCAGTGCGGGGATTACGGCACCGGTTCGGATGTCGAGAACCCGGTGCATGTACCGGACGAGGCCGGCGAACGGGTCGGACTCCTCGGCGGCGCCGCGGGCCTCATCGGCCGTCTGCTGCAGGGCGTCCATGACGACCGCGCGCATGAGCGCCTGGCGATCCGGGAACCGCCGGTAAAGCGTCGCGATCCCGGTGCCCGCGCGGCGGGCGATCTCGTCCAGCGGTGCGGTGGCGCCCTTCTCGACGAACACCTCGCGGGCGGCGGCGAGCAGCCGGTCACGGTTGTTGCGGGCGTCCGCGCGCATCGGGCGCAGGCCCTCGACGGTCTCGGACATCGCCTACCTCCTGCTCTTGTCCTCGGCTTGACCGTAACAGATCCGGAGAAAATTTCTCCAGATAATCTGGAGCGATTCCCTCCACTTGTGTTACGGTCGGCGAATCAACCGGAGGAATGCTCTCCACATACAGAGAGGAGAGGAGACATGACGAAGCAGATCGAGCAGGTGCGCAACCCGGCCGAACCCGAGGTCACTCCCGACGCGCGAGCGGTTCGGCTCGTCTTCGGCGGGTTGCTGCTGACGATGTTCGTCGCCGCGCTGGACCAGACGATCATGGCCACCGCATTGCCTACGATCGCCGGCGAGCTCGGCGGACTCAGCCAGCTGACCTGGGTCGTGACGGTGTACGTGCTGGCAGCCGCAGCGTTGACGCCGATCTGGGGCAAGGTCAGCGACCTGTTCGGGCGCAGGGGGCTGTTGCGCGCGGCGATCCTGGTGTTCCTCGCCGGCTCGGCGCTGTCCGGGGTGGCGCAGAACATCCCGGAGCTGATCGCGTTCCGAGCCTTGCAGGGTGCAGGGGCGGGCGGCGTGATGACGCTTGCCATGGCAACGGTCGGCGACATCGTCACGCCCCGTGAACGTGGCCGATATCAGGGCTACATCCAGTCCGTGTTCGTGCTGGCGAGCGTCGCCGGGCCGCTGCTCGGCGGGGTGTTCGTCGATCACCTGTCCTGGCGCTGGGTGTTCTACGTCAACGTGCCGATCGGCGCCGTCGCGCTCGGCCTGCTCAACCGGCAGCCGAGGTCAGCGCAGCGTCCGGCCGCCCGCATCGACTTCCTCGGCGCGGCACTGCTCGCGGCCACGGTCAGCACCAGCCTGCTCGTGACCGTGTGGGGCGGCGACCGCTACCCGTGGACGTCCCCGCAGATCATCGGCATGGCGCTCGGCGCAATCGCCCTGTGCGGCGCGTTCGTCTGGCAGGAACGCCGCGCTCCTGATCCCGTGCTGCCGCTGCGCCTGTTCCGCGACCGCGTCTTCGTGGTCGTCAGCGTCGCGGCGTTCCTGGCAACGCTGTCGCTGTTCGCGGCGATCGTCTTCATGCCGCTGTTCCTGCAGATCGTCACCGGCGCCACGGCCACGGTCTCCGGCCTGCTGGTGCTGCCGATGCTCATCGCGAGCACGCTCAGCACGGTGGTGGCCGGTCGCATCATGACCCGCACCGGCCGTTACAAGATCTTCCCGGTGCTCGGGTTCGCACTGATGAGCGTCGGCCTGGCCTTGCTGGCCACGCTGGGCGCGGCGAGCGGACGCGGCGCGGCGCTGGCGTTCATGGCCGTGTTCGGCCTCGGCTTCGGCTTGACCACGCAGATCCTGGTCGTCGCCATCCAGAACGCCGCGGATCGCCGCGAGATCGGCACGGCCACCGCCTCGGCCAACCTGTTCCGCGCGCTCGGCGGCTCGGTTGGCGTCGCCGTCTACGGTGCGGTGTTCTCGGCCGGGCTGCGGCACTGGCTGCCGATACGGCTGCCGACGTCGACGTCGGCCCGGATCGACGCGCACGGCCTGCAGGCCAGCCCCGACCAGATCCGGGGCCTGCCGTCGGCAGCACGCGACGGCGTCGCGCAGGCGGTCGCCGACTCGCTGCACACGGTGTTCCTCGTCGCGGCGCCGATCGCCGTGATCGGGTTCGCCGTCGTCCTGCTGCTCCGTGAACTGCCGCTCCGCGGCCACTAGATGAGATGGAGGAACAACCATGACGCACAACAAGATCCGCGAACTCGGCCGGCGCTGGGCCGACGCCGAGGAACGCGGCGACGCCGACGCACTTTCCGCCTTGACCGTCGAAGACTTCACCCTGGTCGGACCGCTGGGCTTCGTCCTCGACAAGCAGCAATGGCTCGACCGCTACCGCAGCGGCGACTTCGTCACGCACTCCCTGCAGTGGGACGAGGTCTCGGTGCGCGACTACGGGACGGCCGCGATCGCGATCGGCCGGCAGACCCAGCGGGCGGCGTACCGTGGGGCCGCCTCAGACGGCCAGTTCCGGATCACGCACGTCGTCGTCCGCACGGGCGACGCCTGGCTACTGGCCGGGATCCACCTCAGTCCTATCGCTCCCCCACCCGGACGCGGAGACTAGCCAGATGGCCAAGCAGCTGAATCACACAATCGTGCGCGCCAGCGACAAGCGGGCGTCCGCGACGTTCCTGGCCGACATGCTCGGACTGCCGGGGCCGAGAAGCTACGGCCCGTTCTACGTGGTCGACCTGGACAACCATGTCGAGCTCGCCTATCTGGACAGCGACGGCTCGCCCACGCCGCAGCACTACGCGTTCCTCGTCGACGAGGCCGAGTTCGACGAGATCTTCGGACGGATCCGCGAGCGCGACCTGCCCTACTGGGCGGACCCGTTCAAGCAAAGCCCGGGCGAGATCAACACGAATGACGGCGGGCGCGGCGTGTACTGGGAAGACCCGGACGGCCACTTCCTGGAGATCATCACCCGCCCGTACGGCGGCTGACCTCCGCACTCTGCGAATCGTTCGACCCCCGGCGTGCTGACCGCGCCGGGGGTCGAACGACGTTGTCCACAGGCGCCATCGCTGTCCACAACTTGATCTGCGGACGCCCGCGGCGGGCAATGCGCCGCCATGCTCGTGGCCATGACCGCATCCGCGCCCAGTCGCTCGCCCGGGCAGACGAGAGGGGCCGGGCGCATCGCGCGCCCGGCCCCTCTCGCTGGTGCCGACTCAGCGGTAGTCGTTGTACCCGTAGTCGTCGAGCGGTACGGCCGGCCCGAGCGTCTGACCCGCGCCGAAGCCGTAGTAGTCGTTCTCGTCGTAGCCCGCCATCGAGAACGCCGCAGCGCGGGCCTCCTCGGTGGGGTTCACCTCGACGTTGCGGTACCGCGGAATGCCGGTACCCGCCGGGATGAGCTTGCCGATGATCACGTTCTCCTTGAGGCCGACGAGCGAGTCACTGCGCGCCGAGATCGCGGCGTCGGTGAGCACTCGGGTCGTCTCCTGGAACGATGCCGCCGACAGCCACGACTCGGTGGCCAGCGACGCCTTCGTGATACCCATCAGCACCGGACGTCCGGCCGCCGGCTCGCCACTCTCGGCGACCACCCGGCGGTTCTCGGACTCGAACGACGAGCGCTCGACCAGCGAACCAGGCAGGAACTCGGTCGCGCCCGAGTCGATGACCGTGATGCGCTTGAGCATCTGCCGGACGATGACCTCGATGTGCTTGTCGTGGATGGCCACGCCCTGCGACCGGTAGACCTCCTGAACCTCGCGCACCAGGTGCTGCTGCACCTCGCGCGGGCCCATGATCCGCAGCACGTCGTGCGGGTTGACCGCGCCGCCGACGAGCTGCTGGCCGACCTCGACCGCGTCGCCCTCACTGACCAGCAGCCGGGCACGGCGCGAGATCGGGTACTCGCGCTCCTCACTGCCGTCATCAGGCGTGACGATGACGCGACGGGTCGAGCCCTTCGTGCCGTCGGACTCCTCGATGCGCACCCGCCCGGCAGTCTCGGTGATCGGCGCGACGCCCTTCGGCACGCGCGCCTCGAACAGCTCGGCTACACGGGGCAGCCCGTGCGTGATGTCCTCGCCGGCGATACCGCCGGTGTGGAACGTACGCATCGTGAGCTGCGTACCCGGCTCGCCGATCGACTGCGCCGCGATGATGCCGACCGCCTCGCCGACATCGACGAGCTTGCCGCTCGCCAGCGACCGTCCGTAGCAGGCCGCGCACGTGCCAAGCGCCGAGTCGCAGGTGAGCACGGAGCGCACCCGAACCTCGGTGACCCCTCGCCCGATCAGGTCGTCGATCAGCACGTCGCCCAGATCGGTGCCCGCCTTGGCGACGGTCTTGTTGCCGACCGTCACGTCCTCGGCGAGCACACGCGCGTAGACGCTCGTCTCGACGTGCATGTCCTTGACCAGGGTGCCGTCCGGTCCCGCCGCCGCGATGGGCAACATCAGCCCGCGGTCGGTGCCACAGTCGTCCTCGCGGACGATGACGTCCTGCGACACGTCGACCAGACGCCGAGTCAGGTAACCCGAGTCAGCGGTACGCAACGCGGTGTCGGCGAGGCCCTTGCGGGCCCCGTGCGTCGAGATGAAGTACTCGACCACCGACAGTCCCTCGCGGAAGTTCGCCTTGATCGGGCGCGGGATGATCTCGCCCTTCGGGTTGGCGACCAGTCCGCGCATACCGGCGATCTGCCGCATCTGCATCATGTTCCCTCGGGCACCCGAGTTGACCATGATGTAGACCGGGTTGGTCTTCGGGAAGTTGATCTCCATCTCCTTGGCGACCTCGCTGGTCGCCTTGGTCCACACCTCGACGAGCTCCTGGCGGCGCTCTTCCTCGGTGATCACACCGCGCAGGTACTGCTTCTCGATCTTCTCCGCGTCCTTCTCGTAGCGGTCGAGGATCTCGGCCTTCCTCGGCGGCGTGACGACGTCGTCGATGGCGATAGTGATGCCCGAGCGGGTGGCCCAGTAGAAGCCGGCCGCCTTCAACGCGTCCAGCGTGTGCGCGACGGCCACCTTCGGGTAGCGCTCGGCGAGATCGTTGACGATCTGGCCCAGCTCCTTCTTGGTGACCTCGTAGTTGACGAACCGGTAGTCGGCCGGCAGGGCCTCGTTGAACAGGCAGCGTCCGAGCGTGGTCTCGAGCAGCACCTGCTCCCCTGGCTGCCAGCCCTCGGGTGCGACCCACGGCGTGCCCTTGACGCCGTTGTCGACCGCTGTGACTCCAGGCATGCGGATCTTGACCGGGGCCTGCAGGTCGAGGTTCTTGGCATCGCGCGCCATGATCGCCTCGGCCTCGGAGGAGAAGATCCGCCCGGCTCCCTCGTGCCCTTCGCGCACCGTCGTCAGGTGGTACAGGCCCAGGATCATGTCCTGCGTCGGCATCGTGACCGGGCGCCCGTCGGCGGGCTTGAGGATGTTGTTCGTCGACAGCATCAGGATCCGCGCCTCGGCCTGCGCCTCGGCGCTCAGTGGCAGGTGCACCGCCATCTGGTCACCGTCGAAGTCGGCGTTGAACGCGGTGCAGACCAGCGGGTGGATCTGGATCGCCTTGCCCTCGACCAGTTGCGGCTCGAAGGCCTGGATGCCGAGGCGGTGCAGCGTCGGTGCGCGGTTGAGCAGCACGGGGTGCTCGCTGATGACCTCCTCCAGCACGTCCCAGACGACCGGACGAGCGCGCTCGACCATCCGCTTGGCGGACTTGATGTTCTGCGCGTGGCTCAGGTCGACCAGCCGCTTCATGACGAACGGCTTGAACAGCTCGAGCGCCATGTTCTTGGGCAGGCCGCACTGGTGCAGCTTGAGCTGCGGGCCGACCACGATGACCGATCGGCCGGAGTAGTCGACGCGCTTGCCGAGCAGGTTCTGGCGGAACCGGCCCTGCTTGCCCTTGAGCAGGTCAGACAGCGACTTGAGCGGGCGGTTGCCCGGGCCTGTGACCGGACGGCCGCGCCGGCCGTTGTCGAACAGCGCGTCGACGGACTCCTGCAGCATCCGCTTCTCGTTGTTGACGATGATCTCCGGCGCGCCGAGGTCGATCAGCCGCTTGAGCCGGTTGTTGCGGTTGATGACGCGGCGGTACAGGTCGTTGAGGTCGGACGTGGCGAAGCGGCCACCGTCGAGCTGCACCATCGGGCGCAGGTCCGGCGGGATGACCGGCACGCAGTCGAGCACCATGCCGAGCGGCGAGTTCGTCGTGTTGAGGAACGACGCGACGACCTTGAGCCGCTTGAGGGCACGCAGTTTCTTCTGCCCCTTGCCGCTGCGGATCGTCTCGCGCAGCGAGTCGGCCTCGGCGTCCAGGTCGAAGTTCTGCAGCAGCACCTGCAGCGACTCGGCGCCCATGCCGCCCTCGAAGTACTCACCGAAGCGGTCGCGCAGCTCGCGGTAGAGCATCTCGTCGGAGATGAGCTGCTTGACGTCGAGCTTGCGGAAGGTGTCCATCACCTCGTCGAGACGGTCGATCTCGCGCTGCGCACGGTCGCGGATCTGGCGCATCTCGCGCTCGCCGCCCTCGCGGACCTTGCGGCGCACGTCGCTCTTGGCGCCTTCGGCCTCGAGCTCGGCGAGGTCGGTCTCGAGCTTCTTCGCGCGGGTGTCGATGTCGGAGTCGCGCTTCTTCTCCATCGTCGACTTCTCGGCGCTGACCTCCGCCTCGAGGGTCGGCAGGTCACGGTGCCGCTCGTCGACGTTCACCTTCGTGATCAGGTATGCGGCGAAGTAGATGATCTTCTCGAGATCCTTCGGGGCAAGGTCGAGCAGGTAGCCCAGTCGCGACGGAACGCCCTTGAAGTACCAGATGTGCGTGACCGGGGCGGCCAGCTCGATGTGGCCCATCCGCTCACGGCGCACCTTGGCACGCGTCACCTCGACGCCGCAGCGCTCACAGATGATGCCCTTGAAGCGCACGCGCTTGTACTTGCCGCAGTAGCACTCCCAGTCCCGGGTGGGGCCGAAGATCTTCTCGCAGAACAGCCCGTCCTTCTCCGGCTTGAGGGTGCGGTAGTTGATGGTCTCGGGCTTCTTGACCTCGCCGTGCGACCACTTGCGGATGTCGTCTGCGGTTGCCAGGCCGATACGGAGCTCGTCGAAAACATTGACGTCGAGCAAGGTTCCTACCTTCTTGGTAGTAGAGCGGTTGTTGCTAGAGCTGGCTTCGGTTTTGGCCGGACGAACGCCTCATCGCCGTTCGGACGGCCAAAACCGTTCACTGATTCAGACTTCCTCGACCGAGCTGGGCTCGAAGCGCCGGGACAGGTCGATGCCGAGTTCCTCGGCCGCGCGGTAGACGTCGTCGTCGGAGTCGCGCATCTCGACCGCAACACCGTCCGACGAGAGCACCTCGACGTTCAGGCAGAGCGACTGAAGCTCCTTCAGCAGCACCTTGAACGACTCCGGAATGCCCGGCTCGGGGATGTTCTCGCCCTTGACGATCGCCTCGTACACCTTGACGCGTCCGAGAATGTCGTCGGACTTGATCGTCAGCAGCTCCTGCAGCGCGTACGCGGCGCCGTAGGCCTGCATCGCCCAGCACTCCATCTCACCGAAGCGCTGGCCACCGAACTGCGCCTTACCGCCCAGCGGCTGCTGGGTGATCATCGAGTACGGGCCGGTCGACCGTGCGTGGATCTTGTCGTCGACCAGGTGCAGCAACTTGAGGATGTAGGTGTAGCCGACGCTGATCGGCTCCGGGAACGGCTCGCCCGAGCGTCCGTCGAACATCCGGGCCTTTCCGGTGGCTCCGATCAGCTGCAGGCCGTCGCGGGTCGGCAGCGTCGCGTCGAGCAGGCCGGTGATCTCCGACTCGCGAGCACCGTCGAACACCGGGGTGGCGACCTTGGTACCCGGCGTGCCCTCACGGGCGCCCTCGTTCAGGCGGGCCGCCCACTCAGGCTTGCCACTGACCGACCAGCCCGTCTGGGCAACCCAACCCAGGTGCGACTCGAGGATCTGGCCGACGTTCATCCGGCTCGGCACGCCGAGCGGGTTGAGCACGATGTCGACCGGGGTCCCGTCGTGCAGGAACGGCATGTCCTCCGGCGGCAGGATCTTGGCGATGACTCCCTTGTTGCCGTGCCGGCCGGCCAGCTTGTCGCCGTCCTGGATCTTGCGCTTCTGGGCAATGTAGACGCGAACCAGCTCGTTCACGCCCGGGGCCAGCTCGTCGCCGTCCTCGCGACTGAAGACGCGGACGCCGATGACCTTGCCGGCCTCGCCGTGCGGCACCTTCAGCGACGTGTCGCGCACTTCGCGGGCCTTCTCGCCGAAGATCGCCCGCAGCAAACGCTCCTCAGGAGTCAGCTCCGTCTCGCCCTTCGGCGTGACCTTGCCGACCAGCACGTCGCCGGGCACGACGTCAGCGCCAATGCGCACGATGCCGCGCTCGTCGAGGTCGGCCAGCACCTCTTCGGACACGTTCGGGATGTCGCGAGTGATCTCCTCGGCGCCCAGCTTGGTGTCACGGGCGTCGACCTCGTGCTCCTCGATGTGGATCGAGGTCAGGACGTCGTCCTGCACGAGGCGCTGGTTGAGGATGATCGCGTCCTCGTAGTTGTGGCCTTCCCACGGCATGTACGCCACGAGCAGGTTCTTGCCGAGCGCCATCTCGCCGAGGTCGGTGGACGGGCCGTCGGCGATGACCTGGCCGACCTCGACCCGGCCGCCCTCGTCGACGATCGGCTTCTGGTTGAAGCTCGTGCCCTGGTTGGACCGGGCGAACTTGGCCAGCCGGTACGTGTTGCGGGTGCCGTCGTCGGCCATCACGGTGATGTAGTCGGCCGAGACCTCTTCGACGACGCCGGCCTTGTCGGCGATGACGACGTCGGACGCGTCGACGGCAGCACGGAGCTCCATGCCGGTGCCGACCAGCGGCGACTCGCTGCGCAGCAGGGGCACAGCCTGACGCTGCATGTTCGCCCCCATCAGCGCGCGGTTGGCGTCGTCGTGCTCGAGGAACGGGATCATCGCCGACGCGACGGACACCATCTGCCGCGGCGAGACGTCCATGTAGTCGACGTCGTCCGGCGGGATCAGGTCGACCTCGCCGCCCTTCTTGCGGACGAGCACGCGGGCCTCGGTGAACTTGCCGTGCCCGTCGATGACCGCGTTCGCCTGGGCGATGACGTGCTTGTCCTCCTCGTCGGCGGACAGGTAGTCGATCTGGTCGGTGACCCGGCCCTTCTCGGCCTTGCGGTACGGCGTCTCGACGAAGCCGAACGAGTTGACCCGGCCGTAGGACGACAGCGAGCCGATCAGGCCGATGTTCGGCCCCTCAGGCGTCTCGATCGGGCACATGCGCCCGTAGTGCGACGGGTGGACGTCGCGCACCTCCATGCCGGCGCGGTCGCGGCTCAGACCGCCTGGGCCCAGCGCCGACAGGCGGCGCTTGTGGGTCAGCCCGGCCAGCGGGTTGGTCTGGTCCATGAACTGCGACAGCTGCGAGGTCCCGAAGAACTCCTTGATGGACGCCACGACCGGCCGGATGTTGATCAGGGTCTGCGGCGTGATCGCCTCGACGTCCTGGGTGGTCATCCGCTCGCGGACGACCCGCTCCATGCGCGAGAGCCCGACCCGGATCTGGTTCTGGATCAGCTCGCCGACCGTGCGAAGGCGCCGGTTGCCGAAGTGGTCGATGTCGTCGAGCTCGTAGCCCTCTTCGCCCGCGTGCAGGCGGATCAGGTACTCGATGGTGCGGACGATGTCGTCCTCGGTGAGCGTGCCCTGCGAGATCGGCCGATCGGTGCCGATCTTCTTGTTCACCTTGTACCGGCCGACCTTGGCGAGGTCGTAGCGCTTGGAGTTGAAGAACAGGTTCTCCAGCAGCGCCTGCGCCGACTCACGGGTCGGCGGCTCGCCCGGGCGAAGCTTGCGGTAGATGTCGAGCAGCGCCTCGTCAGAGGTCGCGATGTGGTCCTTCTCCAGCGTCGCGAGAAGCGTCTCGGACGAGGCGAAGTGCTCGCGGATGCGGTCGGTGCTCCAGCCGAGTGCCTTGAGCAGCACGGTGACCGGCTGGCGGCGCTTGCGGTCGATGCGCACGCCGACGGTCTGCCGCTTGTCGACGTCGAACTCGAGCCACGCGCCGCGACCGGGGATGACCTTGACGCTGTAGACGTCGACGTCGGAGGTCTTGTCGAGAGTGCGGTCGAAGTACACGCCGGGCGAGCGCACCAGCTGGCTGACCACGACGCGCTCGGTGCCGTTGATGATGAACGTGCCCTTGCGGGTCATCACCGGGAAGTCGCCCATGAACACCGTCTGGCTCTTGATCTCGCCAGTGGTGTTGTTGGTGAACTCCGCCGTGACGAACAGTGGGGCCGCGTACGTCATGTCCTTGTCCTTGCACTCCTCGATGGACGCCTTGACGTCCTCGAAGCGAGGGTTGGAGAAGGACAGGCTCATCGAGCCGGAGAAGTCCTCGATCGGCGAAATCTCGCCGAGAATCTCCTCGAGCCCGGACTGCGCGGTGTCGTCGGCAGCGACCCGTGCGCGCCAGGCGTCGTTACCGACCAGCCAGTCGAACGACTCGGTCTGCAGCGCTAGAAGGTTCGGCACCTCCAGCGGCTCTCGGATCTTGGCGAACGAGGTCCGGGGAGGTGCCCCGGGGATGAATGCATTCGCGTGTGCAGGAACTGTCTTACCGGGGCGGGAGACTGCCAAGACGCGTCCTTCCAAGGACTAGCTGCGGAAGCTGCCAGCGCGACCACCATGCCTCTTGCTGGGCACCACGAAACCGGCCGCTGGGAGAAGACGCCAGTCGGACCGCAGGAGGTGACAGTGGGCAGCGCAAAGTAGAAGTCTAGCGACTGCGGGCATGGCTGTCGAGGCCACCCCTCAGTTCCCGTGGCGGATGCGCCGGAGCAATGGCCTACATCCGTCGCGATCAGCACGCCACGGTTGCACTGGGTGCGAAGCAAGGGTGCCTCGCGCCCGCCCGTCAGTCAAGCATCTGGACAGTCACTGGCCGCATTTTCCGCCCGAACGGGCCCGATCGGTCACACCAGATCCATCTTGGAGATAAGCCATCGGCCGTGTACGAACGTGAGCGTTACCCGCACGCTGATCGGGTCCCGCTCCGGGTTCGTGGCCGGGTGCAGGGTGTTCGTGATCGTCTGCTGGCCCAGCACCAGCACGGTGGCCTGCTTGCCGTCGTCGGTCACCGAGCTGATGCCGGACGACCCGACCTCGCCCTGGACGACGGACTTCAACTTCAGCGCCTGTGCCCTGATCGTCGTCTTGATCGATCTCTGGTACTCGTCCCGGAACGGCTCGGCGAGGTACGCCGCGGCCGCGGCCGTGTCCTGGTCGATGTGGCGGTAGTCGTAGGACACCACCTTGGCGACCGCGGGGTTCACCGACGCGATGAGCCGCTCGCGCTGCTCGGCTGCCGTCTGATCGTGGTGCCACGGGTGCCAGAACAAGATGTCTGCAGCCGCGAGGGCGATCACCAGCAGGCCCGCGACCAGGATGGCCAGCCGTCGCAGTGGCGTGGTTCGCGGACGGCGGACCGCGCTCGGCGAAGGCACCGGGGACGGGCGGTGTAGCGCTGGCGCCGTTGCCTCGGCTGCGGCGGGCGCGACGGGCGCCGCCGGCGCCGCCGGCGCGGCCGGCGCCGCCGATGGGCCTGGCGACGGACGCCGCCCGGTTGCCGGGTGAGATGCGCCGCCGATGCGCCGTGCCCGGGCGGCTGGGCTGCTGGCCAGCCGCGGCGCCTCGGCGGCGTCCGGCTTCTCGTCGTCGGTGCTCACATCAAGCCCACCGAGGTCAGGTCGCTTGCGAGCCACTTGCCGCCGACCTCGCTCATGGTGATCTTGAAGCTCCCCGTGGCGAACGGAGTTCGCTGGCCCGATTTGTCGGTGCGGTAGTTCTTCATGGTCAACAGGACGATCGCCTTGGCGCCATTGACCTCGCTGAGCGCCGCCTGGGTCACTGTCGCCGATGTGTCGTGCTTGCTCTGCTGCAGGCTGCTGCGTAGCGCGGCCTTCTTGGATGTCAGTTCCTGCAGCATGTCGCCGGTCAGGCCGGCCGTCGCGCGGGCGAAGTCGGCGTCGAAGTGCGCCAGCCGGAAGGTCTGCGCGTCGACGATCTCGCGCGCCGCAGCATCAACGGCGGCCTGCTCACGCCCCGTCAGGCCGGCGGTCGTGTGGTGCCCGCGCTGGACGAGCAACCACCCGAGCAGCCCGGCGAGCACTACCGCGACGAGCGTCAGAGCGCCGACGACGCGCCAGGGTGGCCCGCCGTGCCGTTGCCCGTCAGCCATCTTCTCCCGTTCGCCTTGTCGCTGCAGCATCGGTCGCCGCTAGTGCAGCCCGTCGGTGAGCAGTGTCAACCACGACCGATCGCCCAGCACGGCCGGGCCGGCAGCCGACGATCCACCGATGGTCAGCGTGTTCTCGGTGCTCGCGCGGGGGTAGACGGTACCGCCGCCGGATGTGGACACCGGATCGCCGCCCGGCACGTTCTGCGCGCCCCGCACCGTCGACGGGTTGCCGCGTGGCAGCGTGCACCTCGCCCCCGTGTTGGTCGCGGCCGGGTTGTCGTCACCGGGTCTGCGCCTGGCCGTGCCCCCGTAGCCCTGGATGCACGGCTGCGGATCGTTGACATTGAGCACCAGCCCGAAATGTGCCGTGCCGTCACCCGGGGCGACCGTGAACCCGCCGGCCAGCACCACCGGGTAGATCTCGAGAACCTCCTCGATGCCGCCCTTGTGCCGCACGAGCAGCTGGCCGGTGGATGCCAGGTTGGCGAGCGTCACGCCGAGGTCGTCCTGGTTGTCGGTCACCAGCCCGCGGATCGTGGCCAGGTTGTCGGGGCCGGTGTCGAGCAGCGTCCGGATGTCGGGGTCGCTCGTCTTGAGCTGGGCGGTGAGCAGCTGCAGGTCGTGGGCCCAACTGCGGATCGCCGGGCCCTCGTCGAGCTGGGTCTGCAACACGGTCTTGCCGGAGTTGATCAGGGCGATCGTCTGCGGAAGGTTCTGCTCGGCGGCGGTCAGCAGCTCGTCGCTGGAATCCAGCAGACGCTGCAGGTCGGGGCCGCGCCCGCTGAACGCCTTCGCCAGTTCGTCGATCGCGGTGGTCAGGTTCGCGGTGTCGACCGAGCGGGCGAGCAGGTCGAGATTGGTGAGCAGCACCTGAGTCGGCACCGGCAGTTGCGCGGCGCTCATGCGCAGTGCGTCGCCACCTTTCAGGAACGGCCCGCTGTCGGTCTTCGGCACGAGGTTGACGTACTGCTCGCCCACGGCCGAGCGGTCGCTGACGAAGGCCACCGTGCCGTTCTTGGGTATCGCCGGATGCCCGCAGTTGTTCAGGTGCAGGTCGACCCGCACGCCGTCATTGAGCAGGTGCAGCTGCCCGACCTTGCCCACGCCGACGCCGCGGTAGGTGACCTCGGCGCCGGAGAAGATGCCTCCGGAGTCGGGGTAGTCGACGGAGACGGTGCAGGCCTTGCTGCCGAAGACCGAACGCGTCAGGCCGACGTAGCGCGACGAGACGTAGGAGATCCCGAGCAGCGACAAGGCGACGAATGCCACCAGCTGGATCTTGACCGATCGTCTCAGCATCGACGCGTCACCCCCCGACCCCAGGGATCGTCGGTAGCTGCGTCGTCTCGCCGGACTGCGTGGTACTCGCCGTCGGCTTCAGCAGGTTGTCGAGCAAGTCGGACAGGTTCAGGTCGAGGCTGATGTCGGCGTTGGTGTAATCGCCGCGCACCGCGCCGCGGACGGCTTTCGGGAACGGGTAGGTCAGCAGCAGCTCCATGGCGTTCGGCAGATCCTGACCGGCGGCGGTGAGCGAGGTCAGAACCGGGTCGAGCTGCTTGAGCGCTGATGCCAACGTGTCTGACGTCGCGTCGATGACGTTGGTGGCCACGCCGCCGAGGTTGTCGAGGCTGTCGAGCAGCCCGACGAGCTGCTTGCGCTCACCGGAGAGCACCTTCAGCGCGGCGGGCAGCGTGTCGAGCGTGTCGATCAGCACCTGCTTCTGCTTGTCGAGGCGGGCGGCCAGGACGTCGACGTTCTCGATTGCCCCGGTGATCTTGTCCTTCTGGTGATCGAGGCCCCCGACGAACGTGTTGAGCCGGGCCAGTAGATCCCGCACCGCGGCGGTGCGTCCCGACAACGCATCGTCGAGCTCGTGGGTGATCGTGCGGATCTGCGGCAGCCCGCCGCCGGAGAGCAGCAGCGACAGCGCGCCAAGAACCTCCTCGACCTCCGGATTGCGGCCGGTGCGCTCGATCGGGATGGTCGGCGTACCCGGCGCGGCGTGCACGGCGCGAAGGTCGCCGACCGGGTCGGCCACCGGCTGCTCGAGCTGGACGTACTTCTCGCCCAGCAGGGACGTCTGCAGCAGCTCGGCCCGGGCGTTGGCGGGCAGCCGGACGTCGCCGTTGACACTGAGCTCGACCAGGGCGTGCCAGCCGTGCAGCTCGACGGAGTCGACCTTGCCGACTGCGACGTCGTTGACCTTCACCGCGGACTGCGGCACGAGGTCCAGGACGTCGGCGAACTCGACGGTGACCGTGTAGGGATGCTTGCCGAGGTTCGCGCCGCCGGGCAACGGCGTGCTGTACAGGCCGTGGAAACCGCAGCCGGTCAGCAGCACGGTCGCGGCCGCGGCGCCGGCGACCCACCGGGCGGGACGAGTCACGACGTCACTCCGGGGATGCTCGGGCCGGACAGGCCGCCCCCGCCGGCACCCGGCAGGCCGGGGACGGTGGGCAGCGAGTCGGTGATGCCGGAGACCAGCTTGGCGAGCCCGTCGATCGTGGTCTTGAGCTGTGTCGCGATGGCCACGCAGGTCTGGTGGATCGGGTCGGTCACCGCGGTGGGCAACTGGTCGAGCGCCTGCAGCGTCCCGCAGATGACGGCCGGATCGGTCAGCGAGTCGAGGTTGGCCCGGTTGTCGAGCGTGCCACTCGACGGGTTGTACGTGTGGCCCAGATTGGCCAGCGCGGTCGGAGCGACCGCGAGCGTTTCGTCCAGTGCCGCTTTCTGCTTCACCAGGACGTTCGTGACGACCTTCAGGCTCGCCACGTCCGCGTGGAAGCTTGCCTGGTTCTTCTTGACGAACGCCGAGACGTCGGTGAGCGCGGCGGACAGGTTGTGCAGGGCGGCGGCCAGCGACTGGCGCTCGTCGGCGAGGTCGCCGGCCACCTGCGCGAGCTGGGCGTTGAACTTGCGGACCTGGGCGTCGCTCTTCTCCAGCGCGTCGGAGAACGCCTGCAGGTTCTTCACCGTGCCGAACAGATCCTCGCGGCCGTTGGCCAGCGTCTGGGTGGCCTTTGACAGGTCGCCGACGGTCTGCCCGAGCTGGGTACCCGTGCCCTTGAGGTTCGCCGCGAGCACGTTGACCAGATCCGAGAGCGGCCCGTTCTTGCCGTCCGCGGGTGCCTTGTTCGCGCCCTCGGGCCCGAGGGCCGTTGCCAGCGTGTCGAGCGCCTTGTAGATGTCGTCGAGTTCGGCGGGCGATGCCGTCCGCGCCAGCGGGATGTCGCCGTCGTCGGGCAGGACGCGCCCACCCTGGTAGACGGGCGCCAACTGGACGTAGCGGTCGCTGACGATCGACGGCGGGATGATCACCGCGATGGCATCGGCCGGCAGCTTGTACTTCGACGCGTATTCCATCCGCACCTCGACGGACGTGCCGTGCGGGGTGACCTTGTCGATCTTGCCGATCTTGATGCCGAGCATGCGCACGTCCGAGCCGGGATACAGACCGACCGCCGCGGTGAAGTGCGCGGTGACCTTCTTCATCGACTTGTGGAACAGCACGAAGTACCCGACGCCGGCCAGCACAGCGACCACAGCGACCAGTGCGATGAGCTGGACGGCGCGCTTTCCGAGGTTGCCCATCATGAGTTCCCGATGCCGGCGACGCCCAGGATCCCCGGCAGGCTCAGGTTCTGGATGTAGGTGTCGAACCACCGGCCGGTTCCGAGCGTGTTCGCGAATACGCGGTAGAACGGCGCGAGCATCTGCAGGCCGCGATCCAGGGAGTCCTGGTTGTCCTGGAGCAGCTTGAGGACGCCGTGCAGCTCGTCCAGGGATGGTTTGAGCGTCGCCTGGTTGTCGGCGACCAGTCCCTCGATCTGGGCGGTGAGCAGCGAGGTGTTGTCGAGCAGCGCGTGGATCGCCTCGCGGCGGGCAGTCAGCTCGGCGAGCAGGAGATTGCCGTCGCTGATCAGGGTCGTCAGCTGCTTGTCGCGATCGGCGAGGACGCCGGTGACCCCGCGGGCTTTCGCGAGCAGGCTACGCAGCTCCGCGTCGCGTGACGCAACGGTTTGCGACAGCCGCGACAGGCCGCCGAGAACCTGCCGCACGGACTCGGGGGTGTCCTTGAACGTCGCGGACAGCGTCTCGAACGCGGCGCCGAGCTGCTTGGTGTCGATGTCGCCGACGGTCTGGGTCAGCTGCTGGAACGCCGGGTAGATGTCGAACGGCGACATCGTGCGGCAGCTGGAATTGGCCACGCCGGACTTGCACGGTGGCCCGATTTCCGAACCGGCCTTCTGCTTGGTGTCACCGACCGAGTCGACGGCCAGGTACTTCGCGCCGAGCAGCGTCTTGATCTTGATCGACAGGGTGCTCTGGTCGCCGATGAACGCATGCTTGACCCGGAAGGTCACCTTGACGTGGTTGCCTTCGAGTCCGACGGAGGAGACGGTGCCGACCTTGACGCCGGCGACGCGAACCTCGTCATTGGGTTTGAGGCCCGCGGCCTCGCTGAACGCCGCGGAGTAGACCGTGCCGCCGCCGATGATCGGCAGCTTGGATGCGTTGAACGCCGCCCACAGCAGCGCGGCGATGACGACGAGGCCGATCGCGCCGATCACCGTCGGGTTGCGGCTGCTGAACGACTGGCCGCGCAACGCGCGCCGGGTCTTCATCGGCCGTCCGGTCCGCTCAGCCATCAGTCACACCTCGGCTGCGGCGAGGTGACGCTGGGGTTGAGCGTGACGTTGTTCGGCAGGTTGAGCGTCCCGCCCATCTGGCACAGGTAGAAGTTGAACCAGGCGCCATAGCTCGCGGTGCGGCTCAGCGAGCCGACCTTCTCCGGCAGCCGCTGGATCACGCCCGCGATCGTCGGCGCACCGGCGTTGAGGTTCTTCGCGAGGCCGGTGAGATCGGTGACGTCCTTCTTGATGCCCGGCCGCACCTTGACGAGCAGCTGCGTGGTGACCGTCTCGAGCTGGTTGACGCCGGTGATCGCGTTGCCGATCGCCTCGCGGTCGTCCGCATACCCCGAGACGAACTGCTGCAGCGACGTGATCAGGTCGGACAACTGCTGGTCGCGCTCGTCCACCGCGCCCAGCACCGAGTTGAGGTGGTCGATCAGGTTTCCGATGACTTTGTCCTTGTCCGCAATGGCGTTCGCGAGGTCGGCGGTCTGCTCGAGCAGCAGCTCGACCGAGCCGGATTCGCCTTGCAGGGTCTGGATGATCTCCTGCGACAGCGAGTTGATGTCGCTCGGGTCGAGGCCCTGGAACAGTGGCTGGAACCCGGCGAACAGCGCCGTGAGATCGAGCGCGTTCTCGGTGCGCTGCTTCGGGATGATCGCGTTCTTGGCCATCATCGCGTTCGGGTCGACGCCGGCCTGCTCGACCTCGTCCGGTGTGGGCGGCGCGATCTCGACGTAGCGCTGCCCCACGAGGTTGCGGTAGCGGATCCGCGCATGCGTGAGCAGCGGCAACCTGCGGCTCTGCTGCACGGTGAACCTCAGCTCGGCCAGCCGCTGCCCGTCGACCTTCACCACCTTCATGCTCTTGACCGTGCCGACCCGCACGCCGGCGATGCGGACGTCGTCGCCCGGCACTACGCCGGTCACGTCGGTGAAGTAGGCCCGGTAGCTCATCGACTTGCCGTAGTTGGAGTTGGTGATCGTCGCCGCCAGGACGAACGTGGCGACGATCGTGACGACCAAGAACAGCGACAGCTTCACCAGCGGCGCGAAGAGGCCCCTCATTGCTCATCACGCCCAACCTGTCCCGCCGTATCCGCCGCTCGCTGTCTCATCCCGCCGTATGCGGATCCGCGTCCCCACCGCTCGCTGCGCTCGGGTGGATCCGCCGGTCCGCTCGCGCCTTCGGCGCGGCCGCGTCGCGACGGCGAGCTCTTCGCGCGAGCGCTCATCGCAGCTCGGGCGGAACCAGCGGGCCACCCGCAAGCGCCTTCGGCGCGCGGGGCGTGGCTCTTCGCGCGAGCGCTCATCGCGTTGGTTGCGCTTCCTTCGCTCGACTCGGCTGGGGTCCGCCCAAGGGGCGCGATCACTTCAACGTCACCTCGCTTCCTCGTAGGAGAGGGGCGGCGAGGATCGTGTCGATCGCCGGCACGTGGTCCGGAGTAGTGCCGTACTGCTTGGCGATCAGCGCGTTGACCATCGCGTTCTCGGCATCCGAGCCCGGGCCGTAGGCGTCACGCATCGGGCTCGCCATCGCGCCGCTGCCCGGGCCGCCGACCAGCGGCGCGCCGTCGTCGACGTGCTGGAACTCCGGCGGAATCTGGTACGGCTGCGGCGGGGCCGGCAGTCCGGCGCAGTGCGGGCCTCTTCCGGTCACGGTGATCGGCTCGTCGCCGGGCACGTACTTTCCGCGGCCCTTGACCACCTCGAGCGTGACGTGCAGCCGCCCGCCGCGAAACGCCTCCTCGATCCGGGGGTCGAGGTCGGCGAGGCCCTTGAGCAGACAGCCGTACTCGGGGGCGTACTCGGCCAGCAGCGTGAACATCACATTCGAGGTCGACGTCACCGTGATCAGCCGCGATGCGTTCGTGTCGAGGAAGTTCGTCAGCACGTCGGACGTGCTGGTCGCGACCTTGAGCAGGCTGTCGAGCGCCGCTCGCTTCGCGACGAGCGTCTTGGACGTGGTCTGCAGGTTGGTCAGCGTGTCGAGCAGGTCGGGGGCGGCGTCGTTGTACTCCAGTGCGACCTTGCCCAACTTGTCGAGGTCGTCGACGAGTTGCGGGACGTGCGGATTGAGCTGCCTCAGGTACGCGTCGGCCTTGACCAGGTCGCGGCCGATCTGCTGGCCACGGCCGTTCAGGGCGGTGGCCAGCGCATTGAGCGTGGCGTTCAGCTCGGCCGGCTTGAGCGCCAGCAGCACCGGCATCAGATCGGCGAGGACGTTCTGGATCTCGGCGTACTGGGCCGAGTTGTCCTGGCAGATCGTCTGGCCGCCGACGACCGGACCGGGCGCCTGGCCGGGCATGCAGTAAGGCGGCGCGGCGTTCGCGGACGTCATCAGCGAGACGTACCGCTCGCCGAACAGCGTCTTGGGCAGCAGCTGGGCGACGTAGTAGTTCTTGATCGCCTTCGCCTTGCCCGGATTGAGCGCCAGCGTGATCGTGGCGCCGTCGCCGTGCGAGCTGATCGAGCGGACCTCTCCGACGACGACGCCGCGCTCCTTGACGTCCGAGTGCGGCAGCAGTTGGTTGCCGGTGTGGTCGGTTTCGAGCTTGACGAGGACGACCTTGGTGAACTTCTGGTCGTAGATGGCGACGGACAGCGCGACCAGGGCGACGATGAGCGCCAGCATCGCGACGCCGAGGACTCGACGTCGCAGCATGCTGCTGAATTCACCGGCCATCGTCGCCTACCCGGCCAACCGCACGGTCGCGTTCGCGCCCCACATCGCCAACGACAGGAAGAAGTCGATCACGTTGATGGCGACGATGGCGGTGCGCACTGCCTTGCCGACCGCGACGCCGACGCCGGCCGGCCCGCCCTTGGCCGTGTAGCCGTAATAGCAGTGCACCAGCATGATCACGATCGCGAACAGCAGCACCTTGACGAACGATCGGATGACGTCGGACGGCGGTAAGAACAGATGGAAGTAGTGGTCGTAGGTGCCGGCTGACTGCCCGTAGTACAGCGTCGTGATGGTGCGGGTCGCCAGGTACGACGACAGCAGGCCGATCACGTACAGCGGGATCACCGCGACGAAGCCGGCGATCAGCCGGGACGTGACCAGGTACGGCACGCTCGGCACGGCCATGACCTCGAGCGCGTCGATCTCCTCGCTGATCCGCATCGCGCCGAGCTGGGCGGTGAACCCGCACCCGACCGTCGCCGACAACGCCAAGCCGGCCGACAGGGGGGCGATCTCGCGGGTGTTGAAGTACGCGGAGATGAATCCCGTGAAGGCGCCCGTGCCGATCTGGTTCAGCGCTGCGTAGCCCTGCAGGCCGACCTCGGTGCCGGTGAAGAACGACAGGAACGCGATCACGCCGACCGTTCCGCCGATGACCGCAAGCGCCCCGGTGCCGAAGGTGACCTCGGCCAGCAGCCGCAGCACCTCCTTCTTGTAGCGACGCAGGGTGCGCGGCGTCCAGGCGATCGCCCGCAGGTAGAACGACATCTGCCCGCCGAGCGTGTCTAGCGCGGCGCCCGGGGCGTGCGCCACCCGGCGCGCACTGTCGACGATGGCCGTCATCACGAGCCCTTCGCCGGGACGACCTGCAGGTACACGGCCGTGAGGACGAAGTTGACGAAGAACAGCAGCAGGAACGTCACGACGACAGACTGGTTCACCGCGTCGCCGACGCCCTTCGGGCCGCCGCCGGCGTTGAGCCCTTTGTAGGCAGCGACGATCGCGGCGATCGCGCCGAAGATGAGCGCCTTGATCTCACCGGCCCAGAGATCCTGGATCTGCGCCAGCGCCGAAAAGCTCGCGAGGTACGCGCCCGGCGTGCCGTTCTGCAGCACCACGTTGAAGAAGTAACCGCCGCCGACACCGACGACGCTGACCACGCCGTTGAGTGCCATCGCGACGACCATGCAGGCGAGCACGCGCGGCACGACGAGGCGCTGCACCGCCGAGATGCCGAGCACCTCCATCGCGTCGATCTCGTCGCGGATCTTGCGACTGCCGAGGTCGGCGCAGATCGCCGAGCCGCCGGCTCCGGCGATGAGCAGGGCGCAGACGATCGGGCTGGCCTCGCGGATGATGGCAAGCACGCTCGCGGCGCCGGTGAACGACTGCGCGCCGAGCTGTCGGGTCAGGTTGCCCAGCTGCAGGGCGATGACCGCGCCGAACGGGATCGCGACGAGCGCGGTCGGCAGGATCGTCACGCTCGCGATGAACCACGCCTGCTGGATGAACTCGCGGAACTGGAACGGCCGCCGGAACGTCAGCCGCCCCACGTCCAGGAAGAGGGCGAACAAGCGGCCGCTCTGCCGGACGCCCGCGACGGGAGAAAGTGCTGCCATTAGCGCCGTTCCGGTGTTGCCAGGAGTCGAGCCATTCCTAGATCCCCGTGATCAGCTGCGTGATCTCGTGCGGTGTCTGCCCGTGCGCGATGGCGTCCTGGTACTCGACCTCCTGCCGGTGCTCCTGATCGAGCGCGCTACGAACCGCGGCCTGGGCCTCGAGCGGAAGGGTGTGCAGCATGTCGAGCACCCTGGCTTGGCGACGCGCCGCGGCCCTGCGCGGGGGCAGGCCGGGCGAGGGCTGCAACTGCGGCGGCACTCCGGTTCCCGAGGCGCCCTTGGGCCCGGTGCCGGGCACGGGCGGGCCCTGCTCGGCCAGTGACGCGAGCTCGGCGGCAACCTGGCCGGCGTCCTTCTCCTCCGACATGCCGATCGGGCCCTCGCGTCGGCCGTTGAGGAACTGCTTCACGACTGGCTGCTCCGAAGTGAGCAGCACCTCGCGCGGGCCGAACATCACGAGCCGTTTGCTGAACAGCATGCCGAGGTTGTCGGGCACGGTGCGGGCGGTGCCGATGTCGTGCGTGACGATCAGGAACGTCGCGTCGGTGACCGCGTTCAGGTCGACGATGAGCTGGTTCAGGTACGAGACACGCACCGGGTCGAGCCCCGAGTCAGGCTCGTCGAACAGGATGATCTCGGGGTTGAGGACGAGCGCGCGAGCCAGGCCCGCCCGCTTGCGCATACCGCCGGAGATCTCGCCCGGCAGCTTGCGCTCGGACCCCTCCAGGCCGACCATCGTCATCTTCTCCATGACGATGCTCCCGATCTCCTTCTCGCCCTTGCGCGTGTGCTCGCGAAGCGGGAACGCGATGTTGTCGAACAGGCTCATCGAGCCGAACAGGGCGCCGTCCTGGAACAGAACCCCGAAGAGCTTGCGCGTCTCGTAGAGCTGGTGCTCGCGGCACCGGGCGATGTCGACGTCGCGGATGAAAATGGAACCGCGGTCGGGCTTGAGCAGGCCGATCAAGGACTTGAGGAACACCGACTTACCCGTGCCGGACGGGCCGAGCAGGACGGACACCTCGCCCGGCGGGAGGGTGAGCGTCACGTCGCCCCAGATGACCTGTTTGCCGAAGGACTTGGTAAGGCCCCTGACGGCAACCTCGACGCCCACGCGCTGATCCCCTTCTTCCTCAGCCCTGGCCTGCGAGGTGACGTCTCCAGCGCGTCACCCGCGTGTTACCGGCGAGACATTAAACGAGATTCCTACCGCCCGGTAACGGCGGGGGCTCAACCCGAAGCCACGCCGCCGTTCTCATCACGGCTGCGAGAATACGCACAAACTATCGTGTCCCGCGCAAGTCGAACCACCGAGGGTGTCGTAGTTCGCCGCCGCGTCGCGTCACAGGCACTTCCTAACTTTGCGGGCCGTCCCTGATGGCTTCGCGAGCTCGGCGATCCGCCGGCCGCTTCCCCGTTCCGTCCGGCCGCTTCCCGTTCCGTGATCCGGGCCGGGCCGTGCCCCGCTCGGGTGACGGCGGCGGTGGCGAGCGGCTGTGCGAGGGTGTGGTTCGAGCCGTCCATACGTTCGAGTTGGCTCATCACACAATCCACAGATCGCGCCGGCATGGTGATCTTCGCGGCTCACGCAGCCAGGCTGGCCGGATGCGCCGCCTTCCCGCCTGGCTCGACGATGCCGTCCCGTTGCTCGCCCCGCTCGACAGGGACGCGCTCCCCCGCATCATCTCCCGGGCCGAGTCGATGCGACGCGGCGTCGCCGACCACGTGATCGACCGACACGTCGCGCACGGGCGGTGGCAGCTTCTCTGCCCCGGGATCTACCTCACCAGAGGAGCACCGACGTGGCGTGACCTTCTCCACGCGGCGGTGCTGCACGGCGGCCCGGGCGCGGTCATCTCAGCGGCGGCGGCACTTCGCGAGTACGGCTTCCGGTCCGCCCCGGACGGCGACAGCGTGCTGTTGCTCGTCGCTCGGCGTTCGGGCGCGCGTCCTTGGGGCCGGGTCCGGGTACGGCGCACGTCGCGGCTGCCGCGGGCCGAACCGCGGCTCGGTCCGCCGCTGGCACCGCCCGCCCGGGCCGTCGCGGACGCCGCACGCGAGATGGCCAGGCTGAGCGACGTCCGCGCCCTCGTCGCCGAGGCGGTGCGGCGTGACCTGGCGCGCGTGGATGACCTGTCGGCGGAGCTGGCCGCTGGTCGCCGGAACGGCAGCCGACTGCTGCGGCTGGCGGTCGATGATGTCGGTCGCGGCGCACGATCGGCGCCTGAGGCGGAGGCCGCCGCGCTGCTCCGCGCGGCCGGGCTGGGCGGCTTCGAGCAGAACGTTCCGCTCATTGCCGCGGGCAAGCGATACGTTGCCGATTTCCTGTGGCGAGCGCTGCGCGCCGTCCTCGAGATCGACAGCGAGGAACACCACTTCTCGGCTGCCGAATGGCGCGCCACGATGGATCGTCATGCGGCCCTCGAAACGGCCGGCTACTCGGTGATCCACCAGCCGCCCGCCGCCTTGCGGAGCTCGGAACGCTTCATCGAGACGGTCCGTGCCTGGCTGACTTCCCGGCGCATCGATCTGGCCACCCGCAGGGCGTGATGTGCTCCAGTGCGCGCCGTCGAGGGTTCACATTTCATGATCATGTCGCGTCTGACCGCTCTGGCGCGCCTGCCTGCGCTGGCAAACGCGACATGATCATGAAACGGCGGCGCAGAAGCAGGCGGAAACGCGAAGCGGGGCGGCTCCACGAATGGAGCCGCCCCGCGGGGCGTACGTGTTGCTCTACTTGAGCGTGACGGTGGCGCCGGCACCCTCGAGGGCGGCCTTCGCCTTCTCGGCAGCTTCCTTGGTCGCCTTCTCTAGGACGGGCTTGGGCGCCCCGTCGACGAGTGCCTTCGCCTCGCCCAGGCCGAGGCTCGTGAGCGTGCGAACCTCCTTGATGACCTGGATCTTCTTCTCACCGGCTGCTTCGAGGATGACGTCGAACTCGTCCTGCTCCTCGACGGCCTCGGCGGGTGCGGCGCCGCCGGGGGCGCCCGGGGCGGCCAGGACGGCGGCCGGGGCGGCCGCAGTGACGTCGAATGTCTCCTCGAACTGCTTCACGAAGTCCGAGAGCTCGAGCAGCGTCATTTCCTTGAACGTGTCGAGCAGCTCGTCGGTGCTGAGCTTCGCCATGGTTGGCGTCCTTTCTGATTCGCCGGTTGAGCCGGCTGGGTGGTGGTTACTCCGCCGGCTCGGCGGGAGTTTCTGTGGGGCTGGCTTCCGCGGCTGGCGCCTCGGCCGGCGCCTCGGCAGCGTCGCCCTCGACAGCGTCGGCCTCGGCAGCGTCGGCGGCTGGCGCCTCGGTGGCAACGGCGTCGGCGGCTGGTGCATCGGCAGCGATGGCCTCCGCGGACTTCTTCTCCTCCAGCGCCTTGGCCAGGCGGGCCATCTGCGACAGCGGAGCCTGGAACAGGCCCGCGGCTCGCGTCGGCAGCGCCTTGAGTACTCCGGCGATCCGGGCCAGCAGTACCTCGCGCGACTCGAGATCGGCGATCCGGTTGACCTCGTCGGCGCTGAGCGATCTGCCGTCGAGGATGCCGCCCTTGATCACCAACAGCGGGTTGGCCTTGGCGAAGTCGCGCAAACCCTTGGCGGCTTCGACCGGGTCGCCGCTGACGAACGCGATCGCGGTCGGGCCGACGAGCAGGGCCTCGTCGATGGCGACTCCGGCGTCTGACGCCGCCCGCTTGGTGAGCGTGTTCTTGACGACCGCGTACGTGGTGTCGCGGCCGAGCGAGCGCCGTAACTGGGTCACCTGCTTGACCGTCAGGCCGCGATACTCGGTGATCACTGCCGCGGACGACCGGCTGAAGCGCTCGCTGATCTCGGCGACCGTTTCGACCTTCTCGGCATTCGGCATGCTTCCTCCTCTCGATGCAAGTCATGCTGGTTGAACCCGCATCGCAGACGAGAAACGCCCCGGCGCAGAACGCACGGGGCGGAGTCCAGCGCGTAGAACGCGCTGCGCTTCGAACCGTCCAGCCTGCGCGGGCCGCTCCGGCGCTCCGGAGGCGTTCGATCGCGTGCGCGCACGCGACGACCAGCGGTCTTCGGTTGAATCAAGGTAAGGGTACGGGCGGCGGGTGCTCGCCGCCAAATCAGCCGTCGATCGGGTTCCCCGGCGTGCTCGGGTTCTGCTTGAACGGCGGATCGCTGCAGCTCGCTCCGTACTCGGGTGTGGTCTGCGGATTGTTGCGCAGCACGTTGATGAACTGGGCGAGGCGGGGATCAGCGGCACTGTCGACCCGAAGCTGGTAGCCCCACGACTGCGCCGAGATCGGCGACGACAGCCCGTCGTAGGGGCTGATCAACACGTACGGCTGACCCTGAACCAGCCGCGTCAGCGCCGCCACCTGGTCCGCCGAGAGCCCCGGTCGGTAGGTCAGCCACACCGCGCCGTGCTCGAGTGAGTGCACGGCGTTCTCGTTCGCGATCGGGTTCGGATACACGGTGCCGGTGCA
>WNGI01000321.1_pt1 | contig 33799 bp, 32 predicted proteins | sample 5400621 | NCBI WGS metagenome assembly WNGI01 (sample SAMN13153374, study PRJNA577476) | soil metagenome | isolation source: 20 cm soil or saprolite under Garry oak tree replicate 1 | place: USA:California | collected 2016-06-15
GTAGTCCCACCAGTCGGTCTGGTCGAACTCAGCGGCGAGCTGAGAGAACTTGAGCTCGAGCTGGTCGATGACCCGGCGCAGGCTGATCAGCTGACAGGCGATTGTCTCGCCCGCGGGGGCCATGTCGACCATGACTTCATCGTATCGAACATCGGTACGAGAAGCAAGTTAATTTACACGCATTCTAGTTCAGATTTGCCATATTTACGGGTCGCCAGGCCTTCCCCCTCCACCCTCTTCACCGCCTTTCCCGCCGTGAATCAGGCAGTGCGGCGTTCTCGCTTCGCCGACCCCGCCTGCGCAAGCTGCTGCAGGCGGCGCAGCCGGTGATTGACCGCCGACTTGGACAGCTTCATCCGACCCGCCAGCTCGCCCAGGTTCAGCTCCGGATTCGCCGTCCGCCATCGGGCCATCTCGCGCAGCGCCGGCGGAAGCTGGTTGAGCCTCCCGTCAGCCTCGAGCCGCTCGATGGCCGCCGCCTGACGCATACCCGAGCCGATGGTCTTGCCGATGTTCGCGGTCTCGAAGTTCAAGCGGCGGTTGACCTCTCCACTCACCTCCCGCACGACCCGAACGTTTTCGAACTCCATCACGGCGCGGCTGGCGCCCATCATCGAAAGGAGCCGCACGATCCCATCCCCATCCTTGACATAGACGACCGACTGGCCGCCTCGCAGGGCGATCCCCGCCTTCACGCCCGCGCCTTCGATCAGGCCCGCGATGGCCGTGGCCCACGACGCAGTCGGGGCGACGAACTCGAGGTGATATCTCGTGTTGGGCGCGTTCACCGAGCCGCAGCCGAGGAACAGGCCGCGCAGAATGCCCTTGCGGTCGCATGCAGCTTCGGGCACTGCCTGAACCGGAGGCTTGGAGAACGCGGCCACCAGCTCCCCCGGCAGCCCGAGCTCGATGAAGAAGGACATCCGCTTGCGGGTCTTCACGGCCTGATATTTCGCGTCCATGCGCGCCACCGCTCGCCCAAGCCGCACCACCTTGCGAGCCGCCGCATTGCGGAGCAGCGAGAAGTAAGCCGAGCGACCACGCGAGCCGCCGAGCAGGCGTCCGCGCGAGCCGTAGTAGATGCCGAGCAGCTCGCTCAGTTGACAGCAGGGCCGTGCTGGTAGAAGCCCAGCCATCTCGTTCTTGACCTCAGCCGAGAACGAAATCGCGCACCTCCAGGAAGGTGATTACGTTCCCCTTTTCCATTGCAGTCTAACGCGCCACCGATCGAGTCCAGTCAAAGGACTCTTGATCGCGCCACAATTCGTCGCATGGCTGGGATGCGGATGATCGAGGCCGTGCGTGCGGCGATCGCCGAGGAGATGGAGCGAGACGAGCGGGTGCTCGTGCTGGGCGAAGACGTGGGCAAGAAAGGCGGCGTCTTCGGCGCGACCGACGGTCTCTACGCGCGCTTCGGCGAGTCTCGGGTGCTGGACACACCCCTGGCGGAATCCGCAATCGTGGGTGTTGCGATCGGCGCCGCGCTCAACGGCCTGATCCCGATCGCGGAGATCCAGTTCGCGGACTTCATCCACACGGCCTTTGACCAGATCGTCAGCGAGGCCGCCCGGACCCGCTACCGGACCAACGGTGACTGGGGGGTGCCGATCGTCATCCGCGCGCCGTTCGGTGGCGGAGTGCACGGCGGTCTTTATCACTCGCAGTCGATCGAAGCCTTCTACGCCCACGTGCCAGGCCTGAAGGTGGTGGTGCCGAGCACGCCGGCCGACGCGCACGGCTTGCTGAAGTCGGCTGTGCGCGACCCCGACCCCGTGCTGTTCCTGGAACATAAGAAGGTATACAGGCTGGTCACGGAGGAGGTCCCGGACGGTGACCACCTCCTACCCATCGGACCGGCTGTGGTCAGGCGCCCCGGCACAAAGCTGAGCTGCTTCGCGTGGGGGTTGATGACCCACCACTGCGTCGAGGCAGCCGAGCAGCTCGAATCCGAAGGCGTCAGCGTGGAGGTGGTCGACCTGCGGACGCTTGCTCCCCTCGACAGGGAGGCGATCCTCGATTCCGTCAGGAAGACCGGCAAGGCCATGGTCGTGTACGAGGACAACCTCACGGGCGGGTTTGGCGCGGAGGTGGCGGCCATCATCTCGGAGCACGCGTTCGAGGACCTCGACGGGCCCGTCGTGCGGGTGGCCGCGCCGGACATCCCCGCGATGCCCTTCAACACGCCGCAGGAAGACTTCTTCATGCCCAACCCGCAGAAGATCGCGGAGGCGATGCGGAAGCTTGCCGCCTACTAAACCGAGACGCAAGGCGAAGCCGTCAATTCGCGACGTTCCTCAAATCTCCGCCGCCGAGTACGCCATCCGGCGGGAGAGCGTAGCGGCAGGCATGCAGGCTTCCGGTCTCGACGCCCTCTGCGTCTTCTATCCGGCGCGGGTGGCTTACCTCACCGGCTTCCATCACATCCCGACCGAGCGGCCGATCGCCCTCGTCATCGGCTCGAGCGGCCAGTCGTCGCTGATCGTCCCCGCCGTCGAAAAGGAGCACGCCGAGACGTCGACCTCGGTCGACCAGGTCCGGATCTACTTCGAGTATCCGGGCGCCGAGCACCCGATGGAGAGCGTGGCCGCGGTGCTGACCGAGATGAGGGCCCGACCGCAGCGCACCGGCGCAGACCACGACGGATACGTCCCGTTCTGGGGCTATCGCGGGCCCCGCCTGAGCGACCTCACCGGCGATGAGCCTGTCGACGCCGAGCTGATCATCGAGTCCCTCCGTCGTGTGAAATCGACCGCCGAGCTCGACTGCATCCAGCTCAGCTGCGATTGGGCGGTGCGTGCCCATCGCCGGATGCAGGCCGCAATCCAGATCGGCAAGACCGAGATGGAGTGCTACACGCCGCCGGCCACCGAGACTCTGTTCGAGATGGTCCGCGAGATGCCCGGGTGGCGGCCGCGCGGCAACGACGAAACGGGACTGATCGCGATGTTCGTCGCCGGCCGATCGACCGCCATGCCCCATGGTTTCGTCAAGGGGCACGGTATCCAGCCGGGCGACGTCCTCGTCAGCGGAGCAGGGGCCAACATCGACGGTTACCGCAGCGAGCTGGAGCGGACGATGATCGTCGGCGAGCCCACTGAGGAGCAGGCCCGGGCATTTGACGCGATGCTGGCCCTGCAGACCCGCGCGATCGAGACGATGGCGCCCGGCGTTCCCGCCGCCGAGGTCGAGCTCGCGACCCTGCGGCTCGCCGATGAGCTTGGCGTCGCAGACAACCTGCGCCACCACGCCGGCCACTCGATAGGCCTCGAAGGGCATGAAGCGCCTTTCCTCGACCGCGGCGACGACGCGGTGCTCGAGCCGGGCATGGTCTTCACCGTCGAGCCGGGCGTCTACATCAGAGAGTTGGGAGGCTTCCGCCACTCGGACACGGTGGTCATCACCGAGGATGGCCGCCGCGTGATGACTGATTACCCGAGCGCCCTGAAAGACCTCATCGTGTAGACGATCAATTAACCTCGGACGGAGTGACCCGCTTGCATGAACTCTGAGTCGCTGGCCCGGCGCGGCCGCAGGCCGGGAGACCTCCGGGTCGTGGTCCGCCGCCCGGCCAAGATGCCCCGCACGCTCGGCCCGTCGGCGCTCTTCGCAGCGTGTTACGGCAACGTCGGGTCGAGCATCTATTACGCGCTGGGGGTCACCGCGGCCTTCGCCCTCGGCCTCACGCCACTTGCCCTGATCCTGGCGGGCTTCATCTTCGTCACGACCGCGCTCAACTACGCGGAAGGCACAGCCGCTTTGCCGCATGCGGGTGGGAGCTCGAGCTTCGCGCGCCGCGCCTTCAACGCCCCCATCGGCTTCATCGTGGGATGGGTCCAGCTGCTCAATTACACAGCGACGGTCTCGATCTCCTCGTACTTCGCCATCAGCTACCTGGGCTTTCTCGGCAAGTACGTGCCGGCGTTGGCGCCACTCGCGACCGACCAGAGCACCCACGTGGGCGCCACTGTGGTGCTGATTGCGATCCTGGTCGCGGTCAACGTGATCGGGATCCAGGAATCCAGCGCGCTGAACCTCGTGCTGGCATTCACCGACCTGGTGACGCAGCTCGTGCTGGTCATCCTCGGGATCATTCTGCTTCTCGACCTCCAGACGGTCGTCCACAACATCCACTGGGGCTTGGCGCCGACGTGGGGCAACTTTCTGGCCGGCATCTCGATCGCGATGGTCACCTATACGGGGATCGAGACGATCTCCAACTTATCTGAAGAAGCCAAGGATCCGGGCCGCAACGTGCCGCGCGCGACGTGGTGGGTCATCATCGCGGTGCTGTTCGTTTCGGCGTTCCTGCCGACGATCGGCGTCAGCGTGTTTCCGGTCACGTACGACCCGCACTTACACGCCTACACGACTCAGCTGGCGACCACATACAAGGCCGACCCGGTCGCAGGCATCGTCATGGGATTCAAAGATGACCTGTTGAGATTCTGGGCCCAGGTCTGGGTCGGCATCCTCGCCTTCACGATTCTCGTCATCGCCACCAACGCGGGCCTGCTCGGGATCTCGCGGCTCAGCTACTCCATGGCCGGCGTCGATCTCCTGCCCCATCGACTCGCGAAGCTGCATCGAAGGTACAAGACGCCGTACGTGTCGATCATCGTGTTCGGAGTGGCCGCGGCTCTGCTGGTCCTGCCGGGCATTTTCGTCGGAGGCAAGGAGATCGACCTCATGAGCGCCGTCTATTCGCTCGCCGCGACCTTCGCGTTCTGTTCGGCGCATCTCTCGGTGATGCGGTTGCGGTTCATCGAGCCGGCGCTCCATCGGCCGTATCGGATGCCGTGGAACATCAAGTTCGGACGCGACAGCATCCCCGTTCTTTCGTTGGTCGGCGCGCTTTTCATTGGCACCGTGTTCACACAGCTCCTCTTCGAGAACATCTCGAACACGACCTTCATCTTTCTCGGATGGCTGGCCCTTGGTGTTTTGGCTTATGTCCTGTACATGCGCTACCGCCACGAGCCGATCTGGGAACCGCTCGAGGTGCCGCCACCCAGGGAGCGCGCCGTCGAGCACGTGCCCCTCGAGAGCTTGCCCAGAAGCGCCCGCTACCGGATGGGCCGGCGCGAGCGCGTCAGCGGACATGTCGCCGCCGCGCGCCATGTCCACGAACGACACCGGCCGGTCTGGCAGCTGGAGCTGGAGCTCTTCTTCGCCCGCCACGGCGCGATCCGAGGCGTCTTGATCGTCCTCGTCTTTGCGGCGGTCAGCGGGCTCGCGATCTTCGTCGACCTGTCGCGCTTCGATCCTTTCGGTCCGGGACTCGGCTGGTCGCCGGGCCTTGTCGTGGTCGCATTCCTGGCGGCCTACGTCCTCAACAGGAGCCACTCCGAACAGTAGGCGCTCACGTTATTGCCGGGACGAGTCTTCGAGCCAGCGCACACCGGTCCCATGCGCAAGGCTCGTCCCGAGCAGCTGGTCGTCGAGCCGAACCTCGAATCTCGCCTCCGTCCGGGCGCCTGGTTCCAGCCGCAGGTGATATACGGGCGCGTGCGGCGAGGCGCGTTGCCGGGCGCCGGCGATCGCAGCTTCGAGTCGCTCGCGGCCCGCCTCGTCGACGTACTGCATGAAGACGGAGTGGTAGACGACCGTCGCCACGCCTTCGGCGCGTGTCGCCAGCTCGCGCTGGAGAAAGTCAGCAGCGTCGAGGGGCTCGACCTCGATGGGCAAATCGTTTGCGACCTGGATGGCGCCATCGAGCAGCGCGAGACGCCCAAGCTGATCGGCCCAGATGAAGGAGCGGAGGGTGAGCGCGCCCTCAACTGACGTCGGGTTGACAGGCTGCAGGTCACAGCCCTTGCGCTCCACCACCGCTGCCGAGCGATTCATGGCCGGCGGGATCTCGAATGAGTGCACGAAGCGGACTTCAGACGTCTCATCGCCCCACGCGCCTTGCGAGGACTCATATCGATACCGATCCCAGCGGAGGTTGAGCCCAGCGCTGGCGCCGATCTCCAGGATCCGCAGCGGCAGATGCGTGCGATGGGCCACCTCGAGGAAGCCGCCGAGGAGCGCTGCGCTGCGGCCGACCTCGTTCGTCTGACACCCGGCGCCCAGCAGATCGCGCAGCTTCGCGCGCTGATCGACCACGGCCCGCTTGAAGGCCGGCCAGGTCGCGGACGCGTCGCCCTCGCCTCCGGTCGACGGATAGTGCCGGGCAAGCTCGGGCAGCGTTTCGTCGAGCACCAGACGGTGCACGGCGCCCATGAACCGCAGCGCAAGCGCGGCCGTCCCCGGCTCGTCATCGAAGCCTTCGAGCACTTCCCAGACCGGACCGCCGAGCTGGAGGTCGTCCGCCGCGGACTCCAGCAGCGACGCGTACAGCGGAGAGCCCAGCTCCGAGCACCAGGCGGCCTGGCGCCGCAGGCGCCGAGCCAGCACGTCACGTGCTTCTGGCAAGGGCGATCTCCTTGGCGCGGTCGGCGTAGCCGGGATGCGAGGGCCTGGCGACTCGATACCACGCCAGTGTTTCGGCCAGCGCGTCTTCCAGGGCCGACGGCTCGAAGCCAAGCTCCTGCCGTGCCCGCTCGATGACGTAGCCGGCATGGCGGCGTGGATGGGGTCCGTAGGGGCTCGCCCCTTCCGGGAGCTCGGCGAACGGGACCGGGTGGATCCGCTCCTCCACACCCAGGGCGCGAGCGATGCCTCCGATCAGGTCGTGCAGGTTGACGTCTTCGAATGCGGCGTTGTAGGCGCGATGCGCAGCCGCTTTGCGAAGGTCGCACGCGAGCGCGCACGCGAAGCCGATGTCCTTCACCCAGGCGAGGTTGGCGGGCCGCTCGTATGTCTCCTTGGGAACCAGCAGCGGACCACCGTCGGCGACGCGCTGGATGTAAGCCGCGATGCGCAGCGTGTGGTCGCCGGGTCCAAACACCGCAGGCGGCCGCACCACCGTCCACTGCAGGTCGCTGTTGCGCGCCAGCAGCGTCTCGCACCATCGCTTGCCCTCGAGGTAGTCGAGGGCTTCAGGCGGCAGGCCCTCGAGCGGCACGAAGTCCTCCTCGCGCGCAGGTCTGCCGTGGAGGTCTGGATAGACGCCTGTCGAGACGAAGACGTATCGCTCGCCTTTGAACTGCCGGGCTACCGCCTCGATGTCCCGAGGCTGGAAGCAGGCGAGGTCGAGCAGCACGTCGGGTTGTGTTTGTGCCAGAGCGCGGGTGAGCTGAGCTTCGTCTTCACGGTCGAAAGCGACATAGCTGGTAAACGTCCCGTACGGCCGCTCCTTCCGTCCCGCTGCGATCGTCTCGACGCCGCGCCGCATGAGCTCCTTGCATGCCGCGACGCCGATGAACCCGGCCCCGCCGAGGACAAGGGCGCGGGTCAAGGGTGGCCCGCCACTCTAGATGTCGCGGGTCACGAAGTCCACATCGACGCCTTCGATCTCGCGGAGCCGGTCCGCCAGCTGCTCGGCGAGCACGACTGACCGATGCCGCCCGCCGCTGCATCCGAACGCGACCACGACGTGCTTTCGCCTGCCGTTCAGGTACAGCGGCAGAAAGTCGCGCGCCATCTTCGTCACGTCATCGAGCAGGCGCCCGGCGGCGGGCTGCTTCATGACGAACTCCGCGACGGCGGCGTCGCGCCCAGACAGGTCGCGCAGCTCGGGCACCCAGTAGGGATTGTCGAGAAACCTGACGTCGATGACGATGGCGGCGTCGGCGGGGGCGCCGTTCTTGTAGCCGAACGCGAGACATGTGATCAGGGGTCGTTCGCGGCTGCGCAGGTGCTCGACCAGCTCGCCGCGCCTTGACTCATCAATCCTGTAGTGGGCCCGCTGGAACGTGCCGCCGTCGTGACGGTCGTCCTCACCGTCATGGATCAAGACGTAGGCGATCGCGCGGCGATCGGCTTCGCGCAGCAGCTCGGCGCCTCCATCGCTGACCCCGAGCACGAGATCGCCTTCGCGTGCGCCGTCGAGCTCGTCGATCCGCGCGAAACCTCCCGCCTCGAATGCCCGCACCGCGTCATCCATCCGCTGGACGGTCGACGCCCCGACGATGACGAGTGTCACAGCGTCTCTTTCAGGCGCGCCGCCAGACGTTCGGGGATGCCCAGCTTCACGATCTCATCGACCGGCGCCTCCCGGATCGCCTGCACCGAACCGAAGTGTCGCAGGAGCGCGCGCTTGCGCGCCGGACCGATGCCCTCCACCGAATCCAGCGGCGAGGTCAGCGCCTTGCGCGCGCGGACCTTGCGGTGATGCGTGATCGCGAACCGATGCGCCTCGTCACGGATGCGCTGCACCAGAAACATCCCCGGCGAGTTTCTCTCCTGCACTATGGGCTCGGCGCGGCCAGGCGCGAAGATCTCCTCGCGCTCCTTCGCAAGCGCGAAGGTCGGGATGTCTGCGTACCCGGCCGACTCCATGACCTCGAGCGCGGCGCTCAGCTGGCCCTTGCCGCCGTCGATCAGGATCAGGTCGGGGCGGCTGGTGAAAGATCGGTCGCCGACGATGTCCGCCTCCTCGCGTCGCTGCGCCGACTCGAGGCGCTCGAGCCGCCGGCGCAAGACCTCCTGCAGCATCGCGAAATCGTTCGGACCCGGCGCGTACTTGATCCGGAAATGACGGTAGTGGTCGTTTCGGGGCCGGCCGTCCTCGAAGACGACCATCGAGCCGACCGCTGAATCGCCCTGGATGTTGGAGATGTCGTAGCACTCGATTCGCCTCGGCGGAGTCTCCAGGTCGAGGGCCTCTGCGAGCGCCGCGAGCATCGGCTCGGTGCGGCTGCGGTCGTAATCCGCCTGGATCCGAAGCTGCTCGAGCTCCTGTCCGGCGGTCTCGGCGAGCTGCGTCACCAGGGCTCGCTTGCGGCCGCGTCGCGGCACCTCGATCGTCACGGGGCGACCTCGCTTCTCACTCAGCCAGCCGCTGATCAGCTCGGGCTCGTCGACCTCTCCCGGCAGGATGACCGAGCGCGGCACGTGCGTCGCGCTCGAGTAGTACTGGAGCATGAATCCGCGGAGCAGCTCCGCCTCGGTGGCATCGGCGGCGCCGTCGAGCGCGTGACCGTCGTGTCCGACCATCTTGCTCTGCCGCACGTACGCGACCTCGACGAACACGTCGTTTCCGCTGCGGGCGTAGGCGATGATGTCCTGGTCGTCCCGGCCTCGGGTCACGACCTTCTGCCGGTCCGCGATCCGCTCGATGGACTGCAGCTGGTCCCGGTAGCGCGCGGCATTTTCGAAATCGAGCCGGGTCGCCGCCGTTTCCATTCGGTCATGCAGCTCGCGGACGAGGATGTCCGAGCGTCCCTCCATGAACAGCGCCACCTCGTTGATGCGCGCCTTGTAGTCCTCTGAGCTGATGCGGCGCTCGCATGGACCGGGGCACCGCTTGATGTGAAAGTCGAGGCATACCTTGCCCTGCTTGAAGATCTCGTCCGAGCAGGTTCGAAACGGTAGGAGCTGCCGGATCGATTTCACGGTCGAGCGAAGCGACTGGGCCGATGTGTACGGACCGAAGTAGAGCGCGCCATCGTTCTGCACCCGGCGCGAGTAGTGCACGCGCGGAAACTCCTCGGCCACCGGAAGCTTCAAGTAGAGATAGTTCTTGTCGTCCTTGAGCCGGATGTTGAAGCGCGGCCGGTAGTTCTTGATGAGGTTGTTCTCGAGGACGAGCGCCTCGACCTCGTTGGCCGTGGTGACGAACTCGAAGTCGGTCGCCTTTCGAACGAGCTCCGCCACCTGCGCGGTCGGCGCGTAGCCGGGGGTGAAGTACTGGCGGAGCCGGTCGCGCAGGCGCAGCGCCTTGCCGACATAGATCACCTGGCTCCGGTTGTCCCGGAACATGTAAACGCCAGGGTTGTCGGGAACTGCCTGCAGCCGTCGCTTGATCGTGTCTTCGAGGGATACCGCCACTAGAGTGTCGATTCTAGGAAGCCGTAAACTCGGTGCCGTGAGCTCGAACCCCCCGCCAGGACCGTCCCAGGCTCAGCTTGGCGGCTACTCGCGGCCGGGTGCCCAGACGAACAGCCTGGCGGTGATCAGCCTGGTGACGGGCGTCGGCTCGTTTCTCGGTCACATCGTCCCGTTCATCGGCGGCGGCACGCTCGCGCTGATCGCGATCGTGACGGGCTTCATGGCCCGGGGCCAGATCAAGCAGACCGGCGAGCAGGGCCGGTGGATGGCCAACGTCGGAATCATCATCGGCGTCATCCACCTGGCGGGGCTGTTCCTGGTCCTGCTCTTCTTCCTCTTTGTGGTCTTCGTGCTCGGCATCGCTCTGTTCGGCGTTGCCACGCACAGCGGCTCAGCGCCCTCTCCGAGCGTCCAGCCGACCAGCTAGCGTCTCGGCGGGTTGGGCGTCCGGAACGTCCGCCGGAATGGCGACGACAGGAAACACAGCCGAAACCAGCGCCACGATCGCCGCCGCCCAAAGCGCCGCGTCGAGCGACCATGCGATGACCGGGCCCGCCAGCGCCGAGCCGATGGGCGTGCCGATCCAGTTGACCGACATCGAGATCGCAAAGGCACGTCCGAACCAGGCTGGGTCGGTGCGCCGCTGGCGCAGCGTGAACAAGGCGACGTCAAACGGTCCGTTGGCCACCCCGACGAGGACGATCGCGGCCACGACGAGCGGCAGCGAAGCCGCAAGCGGGAGCAAAGCCATCGCCGCCGCGCTCACCACGATCGCCCCGACCATCAGGTGACGTTCGCGCCCGCGACTGTTGATCCGGCCGAAGAACAAGGCCGACACGAGACCGCCGGCACCCATCGCGCCCCACAGCAAGCCGACGGTCGCGGGTCCATGGTGCAGACGGCCGAGGACGAGGACGGGCACCGCGATGTTGAGCACGCCCCAGCTCAGGTTGTATGTGCTCAGCGTGAGCGCGAGACCGCGCAGCGAGGCGTTGCGCGCAACGTAACGGAGGCCGTGCCATGCGTCGACAAAGATCGACGGCCGCCCGCTTTCGCGAGGTGTCGGGTCGTGAACGCGCGCCATCAGCGCAGCGGCCGCGACGTAACCGACGCCCGTCGTCGCGATGGCCCATTCCGGGCCGGCGAACCCAACCAGAACGCCGGCAAGTGGCGCCCCGAGCAGCGTTGCGATCACATGGCCGCTGCTGTCCAGTGCGTTGGCGCGTTCCCAGAGGTGGCGGGGCGCGAGGATCGGAAACAGCGAGCGAGCGCCGCCGTTGCTCAGAGGGAACGTCAACGACGAGACGAAAACGATCGTCAGCAGCAGCGGCGGCGGAAGCGCCTGGCGCCACGACAGGCCCGCGACCAGCAACCCGGTTGCCGCGGCAACCAGGTTGTCGAGCATCACGAGGCGGGCGCGGCCGTAGCGGTCGAGAAGCGCGCCTGCGATCGGCGAAAGCAGGAGCCCGGGCGTGATCGCGAGGAAAGCCGTCACGCCGGCAAGCTGGGGCGAGTGATACCTGGCGAGCACGAAGAGGATCAGCGCGATGGCGACCATCTGGCCGCTCAACCGTCCGACCAGGAGGCTGGCGTAGAGATAGGCGAAGCCAGGCACGCGCATGAGCGTGCCGTACGTCGATCTGGCTTCTGTCTTCAGCTCGAGTTAGACCGCGACTTTCGAACGGCGGGAGCGCGCGGCTCCATTCGACGACGCTCCCCGCTTCCGCGCCTTGGCGAGCGGCTCGCGCAGGAACTGACCGGTGGCCGATTCGCGATTCGCCGCCAACTGCTCTGGCGTGCCCTCCGCGATCACGTAGCCGCCCTTCTCCCCACCCTCAGGCCCCAGATCGATCAGCCAGTCCGCGGTCTTGAGCACGTCGAGGTTGTGCTCGATCACGACCACCGTGTTGCCGTGCTCGACGAGGCGATGCAGCACCGCGAGCAGCCTCTCCACGTCGGCGTAATGCAGTCCCGTCGTGGGCTCGTCCAGCAGATACAGGGTCCGACCCGTGTCGCGGCGCGAGAGTTCGGCCGACAGCTTGACCCGCTGCGCCTCTCCGCCGGACAGCTGCGTCGCCGGCTGCCCGAGCCGGATGTAGCCGAGCCCGACGTCGTGCAGAGTCCGCAGCTTGGTCTTGATCGCCGGCACGTTCTCGAAGACGTCGAGCGCCTCGTCGACCGTCATCTCCAGCACGTCGGAGATGGAGTGGCCGCGGAACTTGACCTCCTGCACCTCACGTGAGTAACGCGTTCCGTGGCAGACCTCACACGGCACGTACACATCCGGCAAGAACTGCATCTCGATCTGGATGATGCCGTCGCCCTGGCACGCCTCACACCGCCCGCCCTTCACGTTGAAGCTGAAGCGACCCGGCTTGTAGCCGCGCATCTTCGCCTCGGGCATGCTCGCGAAGAGGTCGCGGATGTGGGTGAACATGCCCGTGTAGGTCGCCGGGTTGCTCCGTGGCGTACGGCCAATCGGCGATTGGTCGATGTCGATCGCCTTGTCCAGGTTATCGAGCCCCTCGACCGCTCGATGCGGCCCCGGCCTGTCCTTGGCGCGGTAGAAGTACTGCGCCACCTTGCGGCTCAAGATGTCCGTGATCAGCGACGATTTGCCCGAGCCGCTGACGCCGGACACGGCGACGAAGGTGCCCAGCGGGATCGCGACGTCGATGTCCTTCAGGTTGTTCGCCTGCGCGCCGCGCACGACCAGCTTCTTGCCGTTTCCCTTGCGCCGCCGCTCCGGCACGGGGATCATGCGGTCGCCGCGCAGGTAGGCGGCCGTGATCGAGTGCGGGTCGCGGAGCACCTTGTCCACCGGACCGGCCGCGATGATCTCCCCGCCGTGCTCGCCGGCAGCCGGCCCGATGTCGACCATGTAGTCCGCGGAGCGGATCGTCTCCTCGTCGTGCTCGACCACGATCAGCGTGTTGCCGAGGTCGCGCAGGCTGAGCAGGGTGTTGATCAGGCGCCTGTTGTCCCGCTGATGGAGGCCGATCGAGGGCTCATCCAGGATGTAGAGCACACCCATCAGCTTCGATCCGATCTGGGTCGCCAATCGGATCCGCTGCGACTCGCCGCCGCTCAAAGTGTTGGCCGGCCGCTCGATGGTCAGGTAGTCGAGACCGACGTCGATCATGAACTGCAGGCGCTCGCGGATCTCCTTTAGGATCTGCCGCGCGATGAGCTGTTCGCGCTCGGTCAGCTCGAGCTTGTCGAAAAAGCCGATCGAAGCGCTGATCGACAGCGCGGAAACCTCCGCGATGTTGCGGTCCGCCACGGTCACAGCCAGCGACTCGGGCTTGAGCCTGCGGCCCTTGCAAGCCGGGCAGGGCTTGTCGGACATGTATCGCTCGAGCTCGGCCTTCAGGTACTCGGACTGCGTCTCCTCGTAGCGCCGCTGCAGGTTCGCGATCACGCCCTCGAACGGCGCCTCGTACCAGCGCGAGTGGCCGTACTGATTCTTGTAGCCGAACCGGATCTTCTTCTCGCCGGTGCCGTTGAGCAGCATGTCGCGCTGCTGCTTTGGAAGCCTCGACCACGGCTTGTCCATGTCGATGCCGAAGTACTTGCTCACCGACTCGAGCAGCTCCGGATAGAAGAACTGCGACTTGCTCCAGGCGGCGATCGCGCCTTCGCGCAGCGACAGGGACGGATCAGGAACCACCAGGTCGCCGTCGACCACGAGCTGCGAGCCGATGCCGGTGCAGACCGGGCATGCGCCGTGCGGGTTGTTAAACGAGAAGTTGCGCGGCTCGGGCTCGGGCACGCTGGTCCCGTCGTATGGACAGGCAAAGGCCTGAGACATCTGGATCTCCTCGCCGCCATCGACCGGCGCGACGATGACCAGACCCCCGCCCAGCCGCGCCGCGGTCTCGATCGACTCGACGAGCCTCGTCCGCTGCTCCGGGCCGATCACGATCCGGTCGACCACGACCTCCACGTCGTGCTTCTTGTTCCTGTCCATCGGGATCTGCTCGCCGATCTCGTACAGGCTTCCGTCCACTCGGACCCGCACGAAGCCCGACTTGCGGACGTCCTCGATCAGCGACTTGTACTCGCCCTTGCGACCCTTGACCACCGGCCCCAGCACCATCACGCGTGTGCCCTTCGGCAGCCTCTCAATGTGGTCCGCCATCTGGTCCACCGTCTGCCGTCGCACCTCGCGTCCGCAAACGGGACAGTGAGGATGCCCGACGCGCGCGTAAAGCAGCCGGAGGTAGTCGTAGACCTCGGTCACCGTGCCAACCGTCGACCTCGGGTTCTTCGACGTGCCCTTCTGGTCGATCGAGATCGCCGGCGACAGGCCTTCGATGATGTCGACATCGGGCTTTTCCATCTGCCCGAGGAACTGCCGCGCATACGCCGAAAGCGATTCGACGTAACGACGCTGGCCTTCCGCGTAGATCGTGTCGAAGGCAAGCGACGATTTGCCGGATCCCGACAGTCCGGTGAAGACGACGAGCTTGTCACGCGGGATCGAGAGGGTGACGTTCTTGAGGTTGTGCTCGCGCGCCCCGCGGATGGTGATCTGGTCTATGGGCATCCGGACCTTCGACTATTCCTTATTTCGGGTGATCGCAAACGTTCCGCTGGCTGTGGCGACCAGGCGTCCGCCCGGGGCCTCGACCCGGCACTCGGTGACCGCCGTCCGCCGTCCTGCATGGACCACGCGACCCGTCGCCCGCAGCTTCTCCCCCACCTTTCCCGCCGAGATGAAGCTGAGCTTCAGGTCGAAGCTCATCGCGCGGACGATGCCCGGCTTGAGGGTGTACAGGCTGCGGCCCATGGCCGAGTCGGCCAGCGCAGTGATCATGCCACCGTGGACGATTCCGGCGTGGTTGGCCATGTCGTCGGTCGGGGTCATCTCGACCGTGGCGTTGCCTTCCCCGAGCTCCACGAGGCTGATACCCAGCCACCGCCATGCGGGAGAGACAACCTCTGTCTGGCTGCTCATCACTCTCGACCCTGGCCCTCGGGCACCGGCATGCAGGTCGAGGACGCCCGCGCCACGAGGCGGTCCTGGTCGTCGAAGACGTCCGCCTCGCTGAAGAGAAGGGTCTGCCGCATCTCGACCACCCGGCCGACCGCCCGCAGGCGGCCTTGGATCGCGGGCCGGATGAAGTTGATCTTCAGCTCGATGGTGGTGTTCCACATCCCGTCCTCCTGGAGCGTCGCCAGCGACATCCCCATCGCGGCGTCGGCGATCTGCGTGATCACCCCACCCTGGACCACCCCACCGCCGTGGCGGTGTTGGGGCCCGGCGACCAGCTCCAGGACAACCCGGCCGGGCTCAGCCTGTGCGATCCGGGCCCCGAGGGTCTCCATCCACCCCGCCGGCTCGGCGGCGAGCAGGGCGTTGGCTCGGCCGATGTTTTGAACATGTTCCAATCCTCTTGACATTCAGTTATTGCCTCATTTACGCTCTAGTTGAACATGTTCAAATTAAGATTGGGGTGATAGCGATGGATTACCGACTGCTCGACTACCTGGTCTACATCGTGGTGAGCGCGTTCCTGACCATCTGGGTCGGGGACACCCTCTTTCGCAACGGCCGCCCGTTCCTTGTCTCGGTGTTCAAGGAAGACGGCCTGGCCGACTCGGTCAACCGCCTGCTGGTGGTCGGCTTCTACCTCGTGAACTTCGGCGCCGCCGCGATTCTGATCAACACCGGAGGGGCGCCTTCGAATCTGGCCGACATGCTCAAGCAGACCGTGACGCGGATCGGCGCCGTGCTTCTCGTCCTCGGCTTCATGCACTTCAACAACCTGCTCATCCTGCGCACCATCCGCCGCCGCGACAGGCCCATGCCTCCGCTCAACTACAACCCCTACCAGCCCGCGCCGGGGGCTTAGGAACGAGCCTTGGCGATCGCGCCGCCAAAGACCCGACGCGGAGAGACCTCGAGGGCGGTCATCTTGAAGGCCGCCCTCGACCTCTTCCAGGAGCACGGGTACGAGGCGACCACCATGCGCGCCATCGCCGACCGCGCGGGCGTCTCGCTCGGCAGCTCGTACCACTACTTCCCTTCGAAGGAGCATCTCGTGCTCGAGTTCTACCGCCACACGCATGAGCTGCACGCCGCGGCGATCGCGCCCCTGCTCAGCCGTGAGAAAGACCTCTCCACTCGACTGCGCGGAACCATTCGCGCCGTCGTCGTCACGTGCGAGCCTTTCCACGCTGTCGCCGGCTCGATCTTCAGCACGGTCGCGAATCCGGCGAGCCCGCTCAACCCCTTCGGCGGCGCCGCTAAGCCGCTGCGCGACGAGGTCGTTCAGCTTTACGCGGAGGTCGTTTCGGGGTCCGAGGCGCGGATCCCCAAGGACATCGCGGAGTTCCTTCCACTCATTCTCTGGCTTTATCAGATGGGAATCCTGTACTTCTGGATCTTCGACCGCTCTCCAGGACGGCTGCGCACGCTGGAGGTGATCGACGAGACGACCGAGCTCATCGTGCGGCTGATCAGCCTGGCGAACCTCCCTGTGCTTCGCGGATCGCGCAAACGGATCCTCGGTCTGATCAAGGACATCGTCGAGAGACCTCAGGGCTAAGGTCCGCGTCGCGTCTTTCTCCAGTTCCGGACGGTTGTCTTCTGCTTCGGTGCGGCCGCAATGGCCATCGCCACATCGGCGTCGTCTTCCTTTGCGTCGTCCTCGCCCGACAGCCGCCTGCGCAAAGCGATGATGCGGTCGCGCACTCGCGCCGCGTCCTCGAACTGCAGCTCCTTGGACAGGCGCCGCATCTCCTTTTCCAGGTCGCGCACGATCGCGAGCAGGTCCTCGCGCGGCACCCCGGCGCCCGCCAGGATCTCGATCGCATCCGCCTGGATGTCGTTCTCGTTGATCTCGAGGGCGTAGATCGCCTTTTTCACGGTCTCCGGTGTGATGCCGTGCTCGGCGTTGTAGGCGGTCTGCCTGTTGCGCCTCCGCTCGGTCTCATCGAGCGCCAGCCGCATCGAGTCGGTGATGGAGTCCGCATACATCACGACATGGCCTTCGACGTTCCGGGCGGCTCGGCCGATGATCTGGATGAACGATCGATAGGCGCGCAGATAGCCCTCTTTGTCGGCGTCGAGGATGCCGATGAAGGCGACCTCCGGCAGGTCGAGCCCCTCGCGAAGCAGGTTGATGCCGACGACGACGTCGACCTCGCCGGTGCGCAGCGCAGTCAGCACCTCGATGCGCTCCATCGCGTCGAGCTCTGAGTGCAGGTAGCGCACCTTCACGCCGTACTCGCGCAGGTAGTCGGCGAGGTCTTCCGCAAAACGTTTCGTCAGCGTCGTGACAAGCGAGCGCTGTCCCAACGCCGTCCGCTTCTTCACCTCGGCCAGCAGGTCATCGATCTGTCCTTCGGTGGGGCGCACCTCTACCGTGGGATCGACAAGTCCTGTCGGTCGCACGACCATCTCGGCCGTCCGCTGTGTGCGGCGCATCTCGTAAGGCCCGGGGGTGGCGGATACGTAGACGACGCTGCGCGCGCGCTCTTCCCACTCCTCGAAGCTCAACGGGCGGTTGTCGAACGCGCTCGGCAGCCGGAAGCCGTACTCGACGAGGGCCGCCTTGCGCGACCTGTCGCCGCCGAGCATGCCGCCGATCTGCGGCACGGCAACGTGCGATTCGTCGACGAAGATGATCGTGTCGTCCGGAAGGAAGTCCATCAGCGTGTACGGCGCCTCGCCTGGCTGGCGGCGGGTCAGGTGCCGCGAATAGTTCTCGATCCCGGCGCATGTGCCGGTCTCGCGCAGCATCTCGAGGTCGAAGTTGGTGCGCTGTCGCAATCGCTGCGCTTCGAGAAGGCGACCGTGGTCCTCGAACCATTTGCACCGCTCTTCCAGCTCCGCCTCGATGTCGGTCATCGCGATGCGCAGCTTGTCCGCCGGCGTGACGTAGTGCGACGCGGGGAACACCGTGAACTCGTTCTTCACACCGAGGATCTCGCCAGTCACTGAGTCGAGCTCCTGGATGCGCTCCACCTCATCGCCGAAAAACTCGACGCGGTAGACCTTCTCCTCGTTCGCGGGCACCAGGTCGACCACGTCGCCGCGCACCCTGAAGCGCAGGCGGGCGAGGTCGTAGTCGTTGCGCTCGTACAGCATCTCGGTGAGCTTGCGTAGAAAGACCTCGCGCCGGATCGACTGCCCTTTCTCGACCTTCAGCGACTCTCCCATGTAGTCCTCGACCGAGCCGATGCCGTAAATGCAGCTCACGCTCGCCACCACCAGGACGTCGCGCCTCGTCAGGAGGTTCTGGGTGGTCGAATGGCGCATCCGGTCGATGTCGTCGTTGCGGCTCGAGTCCTTTTCGATATACGTGTCGGTCCGCGCTATGTAGGCCTCGGGCTGGTAGTAGTCGTAATAGCTCACGAAATACTCGACGGCGTTGTCGGGCAACAGGCGCCGAAACTCGGCGCACAGCTGGGCTGCCAGCGTCTTGTTGGGACTGAGCACCAGGACGGGACGCTGCAGCTGCTCGACAACCCATGCCATCACGTTGGTCTTGCCGCTGCCGGTCACGCCCGCCAGCACCTGCTGGCTCAGGCCTGACCGAATGCCTTCGGTGAGCTCCGCGATCGCCTGCGGCTGGTCGCCGGCAGGCTTGAAGGGTGCGTCGACACGAAAGGGGGTGGGCATTGGTGAAGCCTAATTCTAAGGCGCACAAACGTTCGGGACATACCCGGATAGTCCGGACTATCTGAAAGTGCGTGCTCGCAAAATCCCGGAGAGTCCGGACTAACCGAGGATCAAGGCAGGGACAGGATAAGCGCCTCGACCACGGTCCCAGCCTTAAAACCCTGATCCCCGGCGGGGATCCGGACCAGGGCGTTGGCGCCCGCAAGAGACATCAAGCGCGACGAGGATTGGGAGCCGGTCGTTTCGGCGACCAGCTCTCGCCCCTCGCGCCGCAGCGTGACCCTCTGGTACTCAGTCCGGTCGGCGGTCGGCTTCGCGTCGTACGCGAGGCGGACCGCCAGCGTCGGACGATGCAGCTGGGCGAACCCCTGCATCTTGCGCAGGGCCGGGCGAACGAAGACCTCGAACGTGACCAGCGAGGACACCGGAAAGCCGGGGAGACCGAAGGCCACCCGATGGTCTGCCAGCGTCGCGAACGTGAAGGGCTTGCCAGGCTTGAGCTTGACCCGGCCGACGTGGACCGTGCCGAGCGATTCGAGCAGCGGCTTGACCAGGTCGTGCGTGCCCACCGACACGCCGCCCGACGTCACCAGCGCATCGGCCTCCTTCAGTGCGTCGACCACGAGGCGGCGCAGCGGTTCTGCCTCGTCGGGCGCGATGCCGAGCACGTCCACATCCGCGCCCGCCTCGCGAAGGGCGGCGAGGAGCGCCCAGCGATTCGAGTCCGGGATCTGGCCTCGCCCCGGAGTCCTCCCCACCTCGACCAGCTCATCCCCCGTCGACATGAGCGCGACTCGCGGGCGGCGGCGCACGGGCAGCTCGGCGCGCCCCGTCGCCGCGGCGATCCCCAGCTCAGCCGCCCCCAGCTGCGCGCCGGCCGAGAGGATCCGGTCACCTTCGCGGAGGTCGTCCCCGATCCGATGGAAGTTGCTGCCGGCGCGCAGCGACGCTGGCACCGTGACGGTGTCGCCTGAGACATGGACGTCTTCCACCATGACGATGCAGTCCGCGCCGTCGGGCACGACACCGCCGGTCAGGATGCGCGCGGCGGTGCCGGCCGGCAGCGTACTGTCGAAGGGTCGCCCGGCCGCCGACTCACCCACGACGCGGAGGGTCTTGCCGGCGTCCGCAGCGCGCACGGCGTAGCCATCCACTGCGCTCGACGGAAATGCCGGGAGCGGCGACTCCGCGATCAGGTCCTCGGCGAGCACGCGGCCCACAGAGCGCGCCAGCTCGATTCGTTCGACGCCAAGCACAGGCGTGTGTTGGAGGACGAGCGCCGCCGCCTCGTCCGCGTCGATCAGCGGATAGGCCGACGCCCTCATTCGTGGCGCAGGGCGCGAGAAGGGTCCTGCCTGGCCGCCCGCAGTGCAGGCAGCAGGCCGCTGATCGTGCTCAAGATCACGGCGATGATCACGGCAATCAGCAGCACGGCAACGTCGGTGCGGAACACGTCGAACGTCGTGCTCGTGATCGACTGCGTCAGCCGATCGACCGCGCTGTTGCCAAGCCGGGCAAGCCCAACCGCAACGATCGCGCCGACCAGCCCGCCGGCGAGCCCGATGCCGGCCGCCTCCGCGATGAAGAGCAGCAGCACGTCGCGCGACCGCGCGCCCAGCGCCTTCAAGACTCCGATCTCCTTGGTTCGTTCGAGCACGGCGGTGTACATCGTGTTCGCGATTCCGAGACACGCAAGAAGCAATGCGACCAGGGCGAGTCCGAGAAGCGCCACACGCAGCTTGCCGAGAAGGTCCTCAAAGTTTCGGAACTGGTCTCCAAACGTCTGCGACTGGAACCCAAGCGACTCGACGCGCTGACGCAAGGTTTCGACTGAGAGACCCGAATCCGCCAGGAGCGTGACGCTGGAGTATTCGCCGCCCTTCCACCCGTTGGGCTGGGCGAGCGCGCTCCAGTAGCTGCGGACGACGCCGTAAGGCGCAAGCGCTCCGGGGGCGCCCGCCGGCATGTAGTTGCCGGACACGATGCCGACCACGAGCAGGTTCAGCTCCACTGGTTTCGAGACCGCGTTTCGGCTCGACGCCGGGACCAGGTCGCCGTAGTCGGCGATGAACTTGACCTGCGTGCCAATCGCCCCTGGGGGCGACCGGTACCCCATGGCCACCGCTTCGCTGTCCGTGAGGAGGACCTCCGTCGCCGCGTCTGAGCGTGGCATGCGCCCCGCGGCAAGCGAGGGAAGCGTGCTCGAGGAGCCGAGGGGCGGCAGCGATATCAGCTCGCCGGCGGGGCGCGGCGCGGGCTTTGCGGTACCGGCGGACGGGGCGTTCGCCGTAAACGTCCCGGTCATCCCGATCTGACCCCACGCCGCCCGCACGTGAGGCAGCCGGCCCAGCGTTGCGAGTGTCGCGGCGTCGAAGGCGGGGATGCGGGCGTCGGCGACGGGATAAACGGCCACCTGATGGACCTGGCTCGTAGCCAGCGCGGGCGCGTCCAGCGCCTGCTGGAGGCCGCCGGCCAGGGCGACGATCAAGCTCAGGGCGGCGATGCCGATGGCGACGCCCATGGTCGTCAGCGCGGTTCGCAGGGGGCGCCGGCCCGCGCTACCGAGCCCGACCTTCACCGTGTCGCGCCAGTGCATCCGAGCCGGGGGATCGACCGGCTCCTGGCTGCGCACCGTCGGCCTGCCTGCATCGAGCTCGATCGCCTGGCCGTCGATCATGCGCACGACGCGGCGTGCGTGGCGGGCGACCTCAGGGTCGTGCGTGACCAGGACCACCGTCGCGCCGCGCCGGTTCAGGTCCTGGAGGAGGTCGAGCACGACCTCGCCCGCCGCAGAGTCAAGGCTGCCCGTCGGCTCGTCGGCGAGGATCAGCCCAGGCCGGTTGGCCAGCGCGCGCGCCACCGCGACCTTTTGCTGCTCACCGCCCGAGAGGCGCCCCGCGCGGGAGCGCGCACGCTCTTCAAGCCCAACCAGGGCAAGCAGGTGTCGCGCCCGCTTGCGCCTGTCCTCGAGCTCCACCCCGGCCAGAGTCAGGGGCAGCGCGACGTTGTCCACAACCGTCATCGACGGGATGAGATTGAATGTCTGGAAGATCGTGCTCACCCGCTGGAGCCGGTAGTCGGACAGGTCGCGGTCGGGCAGCTCGCCTAGCGGCAGCCCGGCGCCGTACACATGACCGGAGCTGGGGCGGTCGAGACCGCCCATGAGCGAGAGAAGCGTGCTCTTGCCGCAGCCGGAAGGCCCGATGATGGCCACGAACTCGCAGGGGCCGATGTCCAGGGTGACGTTACGCAGCGCCGCGACATGCATCTCGTCCCGGCCGCCGAACTCGCGCGAGACGGCGTCGAGGCGGAGGCCGACCGCCTGGCCGAGCAGATCCTGGAACTCGTCCTGGTCCGGAGGCGGCGCCGGAGCCTTGCTGGCGGGGACGGGCTCCACGAGCACGGCTACGGGGGTCGTCTGGCCGTTGTGGCCGTTCTCCGCACTCGATGCGGCGGCGGCGGCCGCGACCTCTCGGCGCGCGCGGCGGCGTCGGCGCTTGGGACCGCTTGACTCGCCGGGCTCGGTTACTGCAGTGGCCACCCCGCCTCCCTTTTCCCGCAGTCTAAGTGCCGGGGACCTCTCTCTTTGCGCCTTACTTAACAGCTACCGCCCGGCTTTCGTTACTTGCCTCTCCATCCAGCTCAAGTACGCCGAAGACCCTCCCTCGATGGCCACCTGAAGGATCTCTGGGAGCTCGTAGTTGTGGTGGCTGCGCACGAAGTCCTGGACCTCGGCCGCCTGCGATTCCAGGGTCTTGACGAGGAGGAGAGACTCGTGCTCGCGCCGGAGCTGATCGTCCCAGTAATAGAAGGAACGGACCGTTGGGACGACCGAGCAGCACGCCGCGAGATGCTCTACGACCAGCGCCTCGCCCAGCCGTTCCGCGTCATCGCGCCCGCCGCACGTGACCATGATCAGCACCGGCCTCTCCCCCATGCGCACTTAATTCTCGGCCTTTCGCGGACGGTCAAGCCAGACCGTGCCGGCGAGGAGCGCGATGGAGCCGAGGATCAGGCCGCCGATGACATCCGATTCCCAGTGCACGTTGAGATACAGGCGATCGAACGCCATCACCACGATGATCAAGATCGCGCCCCCGACCGCGAGCCTGCGGACTCGCTCTGAGGCCGAAAGTCGGTTGATCACGAAAGCTATGAGGCCGTAGTCGATCACGCTTCGCAGCACGTGGCCGCTTGGGAAACTGTTGCCCCCGGTGGCTGCGGGCAGCAGCTCGCTGATGCTGGGGCCGTCGGCTTCGGCGAGGGAACCCGGCGGACCCGGGTGATAGAGGTTGAACCTGTAGAACAGCTCGAACGCAATCGCGGCGAAGAAGACTACGAACACCAACGCGTCCGACCCAAAACCGGCGCGCCAGAGGTACACAGCAAGCGCGAGCATCAGGATCGTCGTCAGCTCTATGCCGCCCAGCTCCGCGATCAGCTGGAGGACCGGATGGAGCGGCGGCAGCCACGCGTCACGCATCGCCTGCGCGACCTGAACGTCCAGGTCTGTAAAGGCGCCGGCCGTGATCGCGATCGTCAGCGCGACAAAGACGACGGCCAGAACGCCGATGGCTGCGAGCCGGGGCGTTACCGCTGGCAACGGCGGCAGAAGACGGTGGTGCGGCCGGCGATGCGGATCGCGCTGAGCGGCCGGCCGCACGTGAAGCAAGGCTCGCCAGCGCGGCCGTAAACGAGCAGCTTCTCCTGCTGGCCGCCGATCTCTCCCCACGCGTCGCGATATGTGTCGACGGAGCTGCCTCGATTCGCGATCGCGGTCCGCAGAGATTCGCGAAGGGACTCATGAAGGCGCTGAGCTGATTTCCTGCTCACCGTGCCTGCCATGCGATCCGGCCGCAGTCGCGCCTTGTGCAGCGACTCGTCCGCGTAGATGTTGCCCACGCCGGCGATGGCGCGCTGGTCGAGCAGGACAGCCTTGAGCGCGATGCGTCTCTTGCGAAGCCGGCGGTAGAGCTCGTCGGCGGCGAACTCAGGGTCGATCGGCTCTGGTCCAAGGCGAGGCATTTTCTTCGCTAAGAGCAACGCCTCCTCGGTTCCGAGCAGCAGCCGGCCGAAGCGGCGCGGGTCACGGTAGCGCAGATGACGGCCGTCGTCGAGAAAGAAGACAGCGTGCGTGTGCTTCTCCAGCGGTGTGACCGGGTCGACGAGGCGCAGCTGTCCCGTCATGCCCAGGTGGACGACCAGGAGCAGATCGTTCGCCGCCCCTCCGCCGGCTTCGCCGCCACCTCCCCATGAATGGGGAGGACTTAGGGACAGCAGGATGTACTTTCCGCGCCGGCCCGCCGACACGATCCGCTGTCCCACCACCGCGTCGATGAACTCCTCGGGCTCGGGGTGGCGGACGATGGTCGGAAAGTTCAGCTCGCAGCGAACGATGATGCGGCCAACGAGGTGCGGCCGCAAATCCGCGACGATCGTCTCGACTTCAGGTAACTCAGGCATCCGGCCTAAGCACGCACGACCGCCAGCTTTTTCATGTCGGCCCAGTTCGGACCGACTTTCATCTCGACCTCGATCCCGGTCTCGAGCTCGTACGCGCCAGTCATGATGCGGGGCACTTTCTCCGCGAACTGGTCCACCTCGGAGCGCGGCACCTCGAAAAGCAGCTCGTCGTGGACCTGCAGGAGCATCCGGCCTTCGATCTCGTCGGCTTCGATCTCGCGATGCAGCCGCACCATCGCGATCTTGATGATGTCTGCGGCCAGCGACTGCATCGGGAAGTTGATCGCCATGCGCTCGGCCGCGCCGCGCAGCTGGAAGTTGGGTGAGCGCAGGTCGGGGATCGCCCGGCGCCGGCCGGTCGCGCTGACCACAAACCCTTCCTCGCGGGCCTTGCGTCGCACATCGTCGAGGTACTCCCGCAAGCGCGAGTACGTCGACCAGTACTGGCCGAGAAACTCGCGCGCCACATCGCCCGTGATCCCAAGCTGCTGCGACAACCCGTACTCGCCCTGACCGTAGATGGAGCCGAAGTTGGCAACCTTCGCGAGGCGGCGCTGGTTCGGGTCGACCTGCTCGATCGGGATCTTGAACACCGCCGCGGCCGTGGCGGTGTGGATGTCCTGTCCGGCCGCGAACGCGCCAAGCAGCATCGGATCGCCGCTCAGGTGCGCCGCGATGCGAAGCTCGATCTGAGAGTAGTCGGCCGAGACCATCACGTGATCAGGCCGTCCCGCCTTGAAGGCGCGGCGAATGCGCTGGCCGAGCTCGGTTCGGATCGGAATGTTCATGAGGTTCGGATTGGACGATGCAAGGCGACCCGTCGCAGTGCTGGCCTGTCCGAACGATGTGTGCACCCGCCCGCTCAGCGGATCGACCAGCTGGGGCAGCGCGTCGACGTAGGTGGACTTCAATTTCGAAAGCTGTCGATGCTCGAGGATCAAGCCGATGATCGGGTGCTTCTCGCGTAGACCTTCGAGCGTGTCGGCGTCTGTCGAATAACCGGTCTTGGTGCGCTTGCCGACGGGGAGGCGCAGGTCTTCGAACAGGACTTTGGCGAGCTGCTGCGGCGCGTTGAGGTTGAACTTCTGGCCGGCGACCTCCTCCACCTCGGATTCGATCGCGGCGAGCTGCGCGGCGAGCTCGTCCTGCATAGCCTTGAGGTAAGGCACATCGATCGCGACGCCCTCCGACTCCATATCGGCGAGCACGCCGGCGAGCGGCAGCTCGATCTCATGAAACAGGTAGTCGACACCGAGGTTGCGCATCTCGGCCTCCAGCCGAGGCCGCAGGTTGAGGATGGCTTCGGCCCGGCGCGCGGCGAACTCGGCGGCCTCGGTTTCGGCCACCGTCGACGGCTTGCGCGCGGCGCGTCCGGTGCCCAGCAGCTGCTCGCTGCTGACGAGCTCCACACTGAGGAACTCGCGTGCGAGGTCTTCGAGCCGGGGATCGCGCGATCCCGCCCCCAGGAGGTACGCGGCCAGGAAGGTGCTGAACGCCCAATCGCGTTTGCCCCCGCCGAGGGAGCGCAGCGCAAGCTCGGTTTCCTTCGCGTCATGACCGGAGATCGGACGGCCGGCAAGCGTGCTGGCCACCGCATCCATGGCTTCAGGCTCGGTGACGTAGAACGTCTTGCCGGCCATCGACACGCCGACGCCGAGGATCCGGCAGCCGCGGCCGGTGCCTTCCGTGAAGGTGAAGACCCCGACGTCCTGCGAGCCGTTGAGCAGGCTTGCGGCTTCGGCCGGATCCTGGACGATCCTGAGGCCGGCCGCCTGCGGCGCGGGCTCCAGGGCGAGGCTCGGTTGGACGGGCACCTGGTCCGGCGGCGGGAAACGGCTCAGCAGCTGGCGAAACTCGAGCCGGTCGAACACCCGCCGCGCACGCTCGTAGTCATAGCGCGTCCAGCGCGCACGCTCGAGCTCCAGCTCAATCGGCACGTCGCGAACGATCGTCACCATCCGCTTGCCGAGCCGTACTTTGTCGGCGTTGGCCTTGAGCGAGGCCTTCAGCCGGCCTTCGGGAAGCTCGTCCACCCGCTCCAGGAGGGCTTCGACGGTGACGAAGTCCTGAACCAGCTTGGCCGCCGTCTTGTCGCCGACGCCAGGGACCCCGGGAATGTTGTCGGATGTGTCGCCGCGCAGCGCTTTGAAGTCGATCAGCTGCGGGGGCTCGAAGCCGTATCGCTGACGGACCTGATCTGGCCCGTACAGGAAGGTGTCGGTGATGCCCCGTCGGGGAACCAGCGCTTCGACGGACTCGGTCACCAGCTGAAGACAGTCGAGGTCGCCCGAGACTATCGTGACCGCGTGGCCGCGCTCTTCAGCGATGCGAGCGAGCGTGCCGATGACGTCGTCGGCCTCGAAGCCTTCGACTCCGTGGATCGGGATCGAAAAGGCTTCGAGCACCTCGCGGACCATTTCGATTTGCGGGCGCAGGTCGTCGGGCATGGCACGCCGGCCGGCCTTGTACTCCTCATATTCCTGGGAGCGGAATGTGGGCTTGCCAAGATCGAAGGCGGCGATCGCGTACTCCGGGCGCGAGGCAAGCACGATCGCGAGCATCGACGTGAAGCCGTAGACGGCATTGGTCACCTTTCCGTCCGACGTGCTCATCGGAGGCAGGGCGAAAAAAGCTCGATAGATGAGGCTGTGGGCGTCGATCAGAATCACCCGCCCCCGCCGACCCTTCGCCACGTTCGGATTCTACGTACGTCCCGAGTGACACCCACCGGAGGTCTGGAGCGTTCAAATAGGAGGGATGGCGAGGACCGAAGGGTAATATGGAACCGAGGATGAAGAACCTCATCGAGGTGTCCGTGGACAGCATCCGTATCCACATGCCGACCGCCCAGCACCTCGTGATTCTCAAGGAGAAGGAAGCGGATCGCTACCTGCCGATCTGGATCGGCTCGTTCGAGGCGCAGGCGATCGCGACCAAAATCTCAGGCAATGCGCTCGGGCGTCCGCTCACGCACGACCTGATGGCGACGGCGTTCGGCGACCTCGGCGTCAGCATCAAGCGGATCGTCGTTACGCGCCTGGCCGACCAGGTGTTCTACGCGCGGCTGTACGTCAAGCAGAACGGCCGCGACCTCGACTTCGACGCGCGTCCCTCTGATGCAATCGCGCTCGCCGTGCGCGTCGAGTGCCCGATCTTCGTCGCCTCCGAGGTGATGGACAGCGCCGGCATCATTCCCGAGGCCGACGAGGCCGAGGGCGGCAAGGACAAGGTCGAGACCGTGGTCGACGAAGAACGCCTCGCCGTGTTCCGAGACTTCGTGAACAGCCTGGACCTGCCGGAGCTTCCCGACGAGCCGGGTGCCAAGGACGAACCCGGCGCGCAGGACAGACCCGGAGGCCGCCCCGGCCGGGGCTGACAACACGCACCTCACCGGCGAGGTCGACCTCGCCATACGCGTCTGCGTCGCCCTCGCTCTCGGATTGATCCTCGGCGCCGAGCGCGAATTCCGCGGCCATCCGGCCGGCCTCCGCACCATTGCGCTGATCAGCGCCGGGTCGTGCATGTTCACCGGCCTCGGCTTGATACCCACGTTCGGCGCTCCAGTCGACCCGACTCGAATCGCGGCTCAGATCGTGACCGGTGTCGGGTTCCTCGGCGCCGGAAGCATCCTTCGCCAGGGCGAGGAGGTAAAAGGACTCACCACGGCTGCATCGATCTGGGTCGCCGCCTCGCTCGGGATGGCCGTTGGATTCGGCTATTACGGCGTGGCCGTCTTCACGACCGTGCTGGTGGTCGTCATCCTCGTCGCCCTCAAGCCAATGGAAGAACGCGTCTTTCCCTTGCGGAGAAACCGGCGGCGCGACGACCCCAGACCTGCGGGAATTCCCCCGGAGTGACCAATCACCGAATCGCAATCGTCACCGACTCCACGGCGGACCTGCCGGCACCGCTCATCAAGGCTCGCGGCATCACGATCGTGCCACTGACGCTCAACTTCGAAGGCCGCTCGCTGCTCGACGGCGTCGACATCAGGCCGTCCGAGTTCTACCGCAAGCTGCCCAACGCGACGACGCATCCGACCACCTCGCAGCCGTCGGCCGGGCAGTTCGCCGAAACCTACGCCGGCCTGCTGAACGACCACGATGACATCGTCTCGATCCACATCTCGGAGAAGCTGAGCGGCACGTACGCGTCGGCTGTGCAAGGCGCAGAGATGACGGACCCGACCCGAGTACACGTGATCGACTCGCAGCTCGTCTCGATGTCGCTTGGATTGCTGACGCTCGCGGCATCCGAGATCGCCGCCCGAGGGGCCGCGGCGGACGCGGTTGTCGAGAAGGTCACCCAGATGCGCGAGCACGTGCAGACCTATTTCTCTGTGGCGACGCTCGAGTTCCTCAGGCGCGGCGGCCGCATCGGCCGCGCGAGCGCGCTGCTCGGCTCGGTGCTGCAGGTCAAGCCGGTGCTGTGCATCCGAGACGGGCTGGTCACGCCGCTCGAGCGCGTCCGCACTTTTGACCGCGCCCTGAATCGAGTCGTCGAGCTGACACGCGAGATGGATCACGGTCAAGGCCTCTGCGTCATCGTCGGGCACGCTGACGCCGAGGGCGATGCCGAGCGTCTGGCGCAGGAGCTCGAGCCCGTCGCCGAGACTTTGATGATCCACCCGCTCGGTCCGGTGGTCGGTGCGCACGCCGGACCGGGAGTGGTCGGAGTCGGGTGCTACTCGGCAGACATCCTGCCGCTCGGGCTCAAGCGCTCGCCCACCGCACAGACCCGGGCGTGACCGACTTGCTCACGCGGCCTTCGACCGCAAGGGCCTGAAGGTGGGCAAGTCCCTCTTGCAGCGCGAGCCGCTTCTCGTAGAGGTTGTCCCGCGGACCCCATAGGTCAAGCGCGACCTGCCAACCGGATTTCTCTTCGCGACCGATGATCTCGAGGATCTGATCGAGACGGCGCTGGTGATGCGAGACAAGCGCATCGACGCGGCTCGCGATATCGGGGAAAGGCCGGCCGTGTGCGGGCAGCACCAGCTTCGGTCTGCGACCGGCCATCCGCCTGAGGCCTTCGAGGTATTCGTGCAGAGGGTCGGGTGTGCTCTGCGGATGCAGACCGATGTTGGGCGAGAGCTCGGGCAGAACGTGGTCACCCGCGAACAGCAGTCCATCGGTGACGTCGTAAAGGCAGATGTGACCCGGTGAATGACCGGGCGTCCACTCGACTCGGAGACGACGAGCTCCCATATCGATCAATTCCGCGCCGTCGAGCTGAACCGATGGATCGGCTGTCTTGACGACCTGGCTCAGGGCCCGCTGGGAGTTGCTGAGGACATCGGCGTCTTCCGCGGGCACTCCGTTCACGAGAAGGTAATGCCGCACCTCCTCGACGAGATGCTCGAGCTCGACGTAGCGCGGATGGACGAGGGGGACCTCGAGGCGGTGGATGTACAGGTCCGCGCGGCCTTCGCCGGCGAACGTTCCGGCCGCGCCGTAGTGGTCGGGGTGGATGTGTGTCACGACGAGCCGGCGAACCCGTTTCGCCCCGAGGTGCGCCAGCGCCCGATTGATGGCCTCGACCGATTCGTCGGAGTTCATCCCGCAGTCGAGCAGGTCCGCCTCATGGCGGTCCGGAAAGACGAAGACGTTGACGAGCCCGTCCTCGAACGGGATCGGCAGCCGAAGCTCGAAGACGCCTGCCGCAACCTCGCTCAATGCGAGTTCGATGGCCACCCCGGCATTCTCCCTGAGTCGGCCGCCCACTAAGATGAGTACCGGACCGTACTCGAACGTACTAAAAATGAAACCATTGCTTACGCCCAGAGCACGGCAAGGATGTGCCTTACTGAATGGAGTTGGAGGAGCCGATGTCTGAAGTGCAGATGAGCCCAGACCAGATCGTGGAGGCCATGCCCGAGTACCTCATCCCGGAGAAGGCCGCGACCACCAAGGCCACCATCCAGTTCGACCTCAGCGGCGACGCGGGAGGCAAGTGGTGGGTGCGGATCAACGACGGCAAGGCCGAGTCCGGCAAGGGCGACCCGGGCGAGCCGGCGAACCTGACGCTGCTGGCGGACGCCAACGACTGGGTCAAGATCATGACCGGCCAGATGGACGCGACGGCCGCGTTCATGCAGGGCAAGCTGAAGATCAAAGGCGATATGGGCCTGGCGATCAAGATGCAGTCGATGTTCCGGAGACCGAACTAGGCTCGAGTCAGTAAGCGAACTTCCAGGTATTCAGCCTGGAGGACATCTCCGTCTCCAGATCGAGCAGGCCGGAATGCAGGTCCATGATCACGACGTGATGCTGTGTCAGGGCGATGCGCCGCCCGTCCGGAAGGCGCACGGCTTCCACAGCGTTGCCCCAGGAGATCCTCTGCAGCTCGGGGACAGGCTTGAGATTTGCGCGCACCCACTGCGCCAGGTCACCGGAGTCGCCGCGCTCGTAAGTCGAGATGATCATGAAGGCGAAGTCACCCGCGCATGGACTCGCGGCGGGCTGCGGTGAACCGGCGGCCGGCGTGGCGGGGCTTGCGCACGGCACCCTTGTGTCGGGCACGTACGTGACGTCGAAGGTGAGGTCCAGACCCGGAGGGCTCTGGCTGGCCTGGGAACGCTCGATGTACTTCCACGGGTGGGGGTAGCAGAACGACCAGCCGGCTTGAGGGTCCTCGTACCCGTGGTCACCCTGGCCGCACTTGAGATTGCCGCCGATCTGAGGTACGCTCGGCACCGGACGCGGCGAGTTCAGTTGGCAACCGGCCGCCGCGACCAAGAGCGCGAGCGCGACAAGGAATCTCCGGGGGAATGGCAGCGGGGTCGGCATCGGCGGCTAATTGTGCGGGAGCGGGTACGCGTACACATGCAGGCGTTCCAACTCTCGGAATCCAAACGGCACCGAACCGGGTAATGAGTTTGGAGGGGGGTTATCGCAATGGCGATGCGAAAGAAGTCGGAAGACGCTCCGCAGGAGAGGCTCGAAGCTGACAGGAGACGGCTGGAGCTCCTGGCCGCGCAGTGCGGCGAGGAGGCCGGCCTCCATCGTCCGCTGAACGATGTCACCGGCGGCGTGATCACGGGCATTCCCGAGGACACCGACCTGGCACAGGCGCTGTCCGACCGGGAGACGACGGACCTGCTCGTCCACCTGCTGGACCAGAACCGCGAGCAGGTCGAGCGGGCGCTGGAGAGGCTCCGCGATGGCGCATACGGGATTTGCGAAGGCTGCGGCCGGCGCATCCCTGAAGCCCGGCTGAGGTTCCAGCCTGCCTCCACGCGCTGCGTCGAGTGTCAGGCCCATTGGGACAGGCTCAACGGCCGCACCGCCTGACTCCTCCCCATTTATGGGAGGGCCTCCGGCCGGAGGGGCTGCAGCAGGATTAACCCTGCCTCGCCGGCCTTCGTAAGGCGAGCGCGCCCAGCGCAAGCCCGACCACGATCATCCCCGACCCGATCCAGAACCACTTCATGTCCCCGGTCATGTAGCTCCCGGGAATGAAGCCGAGCCCCTGCCCGGCGAAAACCGCGCCCGCGAGCAGGATCAGCGCGCCAACGACCACAAGCCCACTCTTCACACCCCTCCGTAGACCACGGACTTCTCCTCGGTGTACTGCAGGAACGCCTCCACCCCATGCTCCTTGCCGAAGCCCGATTGCTTCGTCCCGCCAAACGGCAGCTCGTCGTGGGCGATGACGATCGAGTTCACCCAGGTGTAGCCGGCCTCGAGCTCCTGCACCGCGCGATGCGCGGCTGCCATGTCGGCGGTCCAGATCGACGAACCCAGGCCGAACTGCGAGTCGTTGGCAAGACGGAGCCCTTCATCGAGGTCTTTGATCTTGCGCACCGGCAGCGCCGGCCCGAAGACCTCTTCCTTCCACATGCGGGAGTCGTCGGGCACCTCGCCGACGATGGTCGGCTCGATGAACCAGCCCTTCTCGTACTCGGGACCCTTCGGCCTGCCGCCACCGTAGATCAGCTTCGCGCCACGATCGAGCGCGTCCTTGAGCTGGGCCTCGACCTCGGCGCGCTGCGTTTCGGTGTGCATCGGGCCCATGCGGCTGTCCTTGTCGAGCCCATTACCCGGCTTGAGCTTCGCCGCGCGCGCGACGAGCTTCTCCAGGAGCGAGTCATAGGCGCCCTCCTGAACGTAAAGCCGCTTCGTGGAAAGACACTGCTGGCCGCAGTTGAAGAAGCGGCCGACCGAGATCGCGCGGGCGGCGCCTTCGAGGTCGGCATCGTCGAGCACGATGCATGGATCGCTGCCGCCGAGCTCGAGCGTGACCTTCTTCAAGGTCTCGGACGCTTTCGCCATCACGCGCTTGCCCGTCGGCGTGGAGCCGGTGAGCGCGATCTTGCGGATCAGCGGATGCTCGACGATCGCCTCACCTGTCGCCTGGCCGATGACGACGTTGACCACTCCCTCAGGCAGGCCGCCTTCCATCAGCGCTTCTATGCACAACAACGTGGACAGCGGCGTCGTGCTCGCGGGCTTGAGCACGACAGTGTTGCCCGCCGCAATCGCCGGCGCGACCTTGTTGGCCGCGAGGGTGAGTGGAAAGTTCCACGGCACGATGGCGCCGCACACGCCGATGGGCTTGCGGACGACGAGCCCGTAAGTCGTCAGGTCTGGGAGGCGGACGTACTGGCCGTGAACCTTGTCCGCAAGGTCGGCGAACCAACCGATGTTTTCACCGAAACGCCGTGCCTCGAGTCGCGACTCGAGCAGCGTCTTCCCCTGCTCCTTGGTCAGGACGGTCGCGATCTCGTCGACCTTCGACAGCATGTGCTGGGCCGCCTTGTGCAAGATCTCACGACGCTGGTTGGACGGCAGCTTGGACCATGTGCCGAATGCTTTTGCCGCGGCCTGAGCCGCCCTGTCGACGTCGGCTGGTCCGCCGGCCGGCACCTCGTCAACGACCTCGCCGGTGGCCGGGTTGCGAACCTCGTACGTCTTGCCGGACGCGGCCTTGGTTCTGTCGCCTTCGATGATCATCGTCGCCATTGGGCACCCCTCTTCGATATTCGGCTTGCTTCGATAATTATCTCTGTCGTCGGCAGCGCGCCGTTTGGAGGGCTGTGAGATGTCGGTGAGGCTCGAGAAGGAAGGCGGCGTCGGGATCATCGTGCTCGACCGCCCGCCCGCCAACAGCTATGACTACGCCTTCCTGCGGTCATTTGCCGGTGCGATCGACGATGCTCGCCTGGACCTCAGCATCAAGTCGGCTGTCGTGGTGACGAGCGCTTCAGAGAAGTTTTTCTCGGCCGGCGCCGACGTGGGCGTCTTCGCGGCGGGCAGCCCCAGGTCGCGATTCATGACCGCCCTCATGGCGCACGAGGCGTTTCGAAAGATGGAGAACACGCCGCTCGTATTCATCGCCGCAATCGCGGGCCACTGCCTTGGTGGCGGGCTTGAGCTTGCGCTTGCCTGCGACCTTCGGTTCGCGGCCGAGGGCGGTTACCAGATAGGCCTCCCGGAGGTGAACCTCGGGCTTTTTCCTGGATCGGGTGGCACGCAGAGGCTGCCTCGCCTGGTTGGGTTGTCCAGGGGCCTCGACCTCATCGCGAACGCGACGACGTTGAAGCCGGCCGAGGCGAAAGACCTCGGCATCGTCGACCGCCTGTTCCCAGACGCTGCCGCCTGCCGTGCGGGCGCGATCGAGTACGCGGCCAAGCTGGCGGCGGGTGCGGGCGTCGCGATCGGCCACGCCAAGCTGGCGATCACGCAGGGCTATGGCGGGCCTCTCGACCTCGGGCTGGCCATCGAACGCGAAGCGATCGGCCGGGTCTTCGTGTCTGACGACGCCGAGGAAGGCATCAAAGCGTTCACCGAAAAGCGCAAGCCGGACTTCAAGAGCAGGTAGTGCTAGGCTGGC
>WNGI01000324.1_pt1 | contig 33760 bp, 37 predicted proteins | sample 5400621 | NCBI WGS metagenome assembly WNGI01 (sample SAMN13153374, study PRJNA577476) | soil metagenome | isolation source: 20 cm soil or saprolite under Garry oak tree replicate 1 | place: USA:California | collected 2016-06-15
GTTGGCGCCGTCCGCGGCCTGCGCCTTGGTCTCGGCGACCACGACCGCGACGATCTCGCCCTGATAGCACGCTTCACGCTCCGCGATGGGGAAGTGTTCGGGCACGTACTTCTTGACGGCAACAAAAACGGGCAGAGCAGGGAGAGTGCCGGCCAGCTGCCCCTTGAAGTCGCGCGCGGTGTAGACCGCGACCACTCCGTCCGCCTTCGACGCTTCGGTGACCTCGATCTTCTTGATCAGGGCGTGCGGGTGCGGGCTGCGGACGAAAGCCACGTGAGCAACGCCCACGCGTGTGAAGTCATCGGTGAAGTGCCCGTGGCCGGTGACCAGCCGCGGATCCTCACGTCGCTTAACCCTGGCGCCAACCAGCTGGGAGACGGCCATCTACTCACCTCCCGTGGTCATGGCGGCCTTCTTGCCGGCTGGAACCTGGGCTCCGCCCATCGTCCGGGCCGCCGTCTGCACGGCTTTGACGATGTTCACGTAGCCGGTACACCGGCAGAGATTGCCTTCCAGTCCCTTGCGAATCTCGTCTTCCGTGGGATTCGGATTTTGAGACAGCAAGTAGGACGCGGCCATGATGAAGCCCGGCGTGCAGTAGCCGCACTGGAGGCCGTGCTCGTCCCAGAACGCCTGCTGGATCGGGTGCAGCTCGCCATCCTTGGCCATGCCCTCGATCGTGGTCAGGCTCTTGCCCTCGGCCTGGACCGCAAACAAGGTGCAGCTCTTGACGGCGTTGCCGTCGACCAGGATCGTGCACGCGCCGCACTGGCTGGTGTCGCACCCGATGTGAGTGCCCGTGAGGCCGAGGTTGTCACGCAGATGGTGTACGAGCAAAAGGCGAGCCTCGACCTCGTGCTCGTACCGGCGGCCGTTGACGGTGGTTGCGACCTTGTGCTTCATGCGGTCCTCCTAATCCCCCTCAAAAGGCAGCTCTCGCGCCACCGTTTCAACAACCTGCCGAGACCGAACCCCACTATTGCGCTACTTTTAGCCAGGAAATGCAACTGGAGAATTCCTTTCGCGTAAATGCACCGCCGGACCGGGTGTTCGCCTACCTCCTCGACGTGAACAAGGTCGTGGGCTGCGTTCCAGGTGCTGAGCTCTCAGAAGTGGTCGACTCCGCCACCTTCAAGGGTAAGGTCAAGATCAAAGTCGGCCCGGTCACGGTCGCGTACAGCGGCACCGCGCGCATCTCGGATCGAAACGACGCGCAGCGCACGGCGACCCTGACCGCCGATGGACGTGAGACGACGGGTCCGGGCTCGGCCAGAGCGAGCGCCGAGATGCGCGTCCACACCGCGGGCGAGGGCTCAACCGTCGAGATCGTGACGGAGTATCACGTCGCCGGTCGCATCGCTCAGTTTGGGCGCGGCGTGATGGAGGACGTTTCCAAACGGCTGGTTCAGGAAATGGCCAACTGCATCCAGGTCAACCTCGAGGCGGCGGAACCTGATGCAGTCGAAGAGGAGCCGGGAGACGGACCAGGAGCAGCGGTGCCCTTCCCGCGGCCGGAAACAGCGCCACCGCAGAAAGCGGTCGCTCGAGAGATCAACGCTTTCGAGCTGCTGGCATCGGTCCTGTGGGCTCGCCTTTTCGGTCGGCGAGAGCTGGCTGCTGACGTAGTGATGGAATCGCTCGACGCCGGCACGGCCGGGATCGGAGTGCTCCTCGCGCTGTCGTCGGCGGTCGGACTCGCTCTTGGGGCGGCGGTGACGCTGGCCGGCGTCAACGCCATCCTCAACTCAGCCTAGGTACACCGCCAGCATCAGGTCGCGGTTGACCCAGATGTTGGGCTGCGTCCAGCTCTTGCCGGAAACACCGATGACCGTCACGGTCGCGTCGAGGATCGAAAAGAAACGAGCCTTCATCAGAATCTCGGTGTGCATGGCCTGCTCGGTGGCCTTCGGAAACTCTGCCGCGCCCGTGACCATGAAGTTCGCCCCCTGGAACATGACGTAGCGGCGCACCATCTCGGCGATCTGGTCCGCCGGCGGCGGCTCAGGCTCGATGGTTCGGATGCCGCCGATGAAATTCTTGTTGAACAGGCCCTCAGGAACGCCGCTCAGAGGAACAGCGCCGGGAAGCACGGGCTCGGAGCTCACGTTGCGCATGTGAAAAAGAGGCTCGGGGTCGTTGATCGTCTCGCGAAGGCGGCCGCCGCGGACCTGGATCTCGGCGGTCATGCGCTGATAGGCGGTCAGCACGTCGACTTTGACCCACGAGAGGTTCGCCGCGCTGAAGCCTCCTGAGGGGCTCGACATCAGCGGGTCAGGATAACTCCACGGCCCTTGGTCTTAACCCCACACAATGGCGGAATGGATCTCGAGCTCGCCCGGGCCAGGATCCGCGAGCGGTCTGAGCTCAACGCCTTCATCTCGGTCTCCGACCAGGGGGGAAGCGGCGACGCCGTAGCGGTCAAAGACCTGGTCGACGTGAAGGGGATGGTCACCACGGCGGGTGCCGTGATCTTGCCCGACACCCCTGCCACCGATGACGCGCCGGTGATCCGGCGGCTGAGGGAGGCCGGCTGCCTGATCGTCGGGAAGGCCAACCTCCATGAGTTCGCGTACGGCGTGACCAGCGTCAACCCGCACTACGGCACGGTCCGCAACCCGCACGACCCCGAGCGTGTCGCGGGCGGATCCTCAGGCGGGTCGGCGGTGGCCGTCGCAGCGGGGATGTGTGACTGGGCGATCGGCAGCGACACGGGTGGTTCGATCCGCATCCCCGCGTCGCTGTGCGGCGTGGCCGGGTTCAAACCCGCCTTCGGGAGCGTCGACATCGGAGGCGTGATCCCGCTCAGCCCATCGCTGGACACCTTGGGTCCGATGGCCGTGGACATCGCCACCACCGCCCGCGCTTACTCGATCATGTCCGGCGAGGCGATCTCCCTCGATGGTTTGACCAGGCCGCGCCTTGCCGCGCCGGCTCGCTGGGTGACGGGACTCGACCAGCCGACCGCGGCCGCATGGGACTCGGTCTCGACGGGAGTGGCAGAGATCGAGTTCGGCAGCCGGGACACGTACTTCCAGGTCGGTTTGACGATTCTGCTTTTCGAAGCCGCGGCCTATCACCGCCGCTGGGCCACCGAGTGCCCGGAGAAGTACGGCGAGGATGTGCTCCGCTTGATCCGGCGTGGGTTTGAGGTGTCGCCTGCGAGCTATGAGGAGGCGCTGCGGGAGCGGACGCGGCTCCAGGCCGAGGCCGACCGCGCGATGGAACATGTCGACGCGCTGATCCTCCCGGCAACCGCAATCGTCGCCCCGCCCATCGCGAGCGCCAATGAGGTCCGTGAGCCGCTGTCCCGCTTTACGCGGCCTTTCAACACGACGCTCCAGCCGGTCGCCGTCGTGCCGGTGCCGGTCGGGGGGCTCCCGGTCGGCATCCAGGTGGCCGGCCGCACCAATTCCGAAACCCTCCGCGCCGCGGCCTGGTTGGAGAGGGAGTGGAGAGGGTGAAGTCGAAAGACTTGTTCCCCGCGATGTTCAGCCGCAACGCCGCCGCGTACAAGCAGCGGCTGGACAGCATCATGGCACGCAAGGAAGCGCTTGGCCGGCAGCGAGTGATCGAGCTGTTGGAGCTGAAGCCGGGCGTGCGCGTCCTGGACCTCGCGTGCGGTCCGGGCACGTTGAGCAAGCCCCTTGCCGCCCTGGTCGCGCCCCACGGCTCGCTCGTCGGGGTGGACCTGGCGGAAGGAATGATCGCGTTGGCGCGCGGGGCCGGGATCCCAAACGCAACCTTCGAGGTGATGGACCTCGAGCAGCTCACGTTTCCAGACGCGTCGTTTGACGCCGCGGCCTGCGGGCATGGACTGCAGTTCGTACCCGATCTGTCACGCGCTCTCGCGGAGGCCCGTCGGGTGCTGCGCCCGCTGTCCAGGTTTGCGGCCAGCGTGCCGCTGAACAACGATCACCAACGACCATGGCAGGTGATCGACGAGGTGGTCGATCGATGGCTGCCACCGGCTCCGGCAGCGACTGACCAGCAGCCGACGCGTTCCGCCGTTGCCGATCCGGACGCATTTCGCGAGGTGGCGGTGCGCGCCGGATTCGTCGAGGCGCGGGTCGAGCTGATCGAAGAAAGAGTCCACTGGGCGTCGGCCGAGCAGCTCGTCGGGTTGTGCATGAGCTGGTGGGATCTTGCGGCGCGCGTGGAACGCCTGGACGTCAATCGACGGCAGGCATTCAAAGACGACGCGATCGCTTCTCTTCGACGCGACCATCCGGGAGTCATCGAAACGGTCGGGCGCAACCACGTGCTGTTCGCGATCGCGTGATGCTGCGCTCAGTCGGGTCTTTGTTGAGCGGCGTTTTCCTGCTGGCGACATCACCATCGCCCTCGCCCGCGCCGCCGGTGCTGGCGCCGGCCCAGTATCGAGCAATCTGGGTGGACGCATTCCACGACGGCATCAAGTCCCCGGAGCAGGTCGAGCGGCTTGTCTCGGACGCGCGGCGCGCGAACCTGAACGCACTTCTCGTCCAGGTCCGCAAGACAGGCGACGCGTACTTCAACCACGCGGACGAGCCGCGGGCCAAAGACATCGAGGGCCCTCGCGATTTCGATCCCCTTGCGTATGTGATCCGGCTGGCCCATGCGTCTGTGCCGCGAATCGAAGTCCATGCCTGGGTCAACACATTTTTCAGCGGCCAGTCGAGCCGCGTGTACGTGCAGCACGGCAACGTCTGGGGCAACCGCACTGTCGACGGAGCGGCAAGCGGTTACGTCGACCCGGGCGTGCCCGAGGTGCAGATCTACATGCACCGGGTGTTCATGAACATTGCCCGCAACTACCAGGTCGATGGCATCCACCTCGACTTCGTGCGCTACCCCGGGGCAACCTGGGGGTACAGCCAGAGTGCGCTGGACAGTTACGCTGCCGAGACAGGCGCCACCGCAACACCTGACCCCTCGGACCCGCAATGGCAGGCATGGCGGCGGGCTCGGGTCACCGGGTTCGTACGAGACCTCCATCACGACCTGCAGGAGGAAAGGCCGTCGATCAAGTTGAGCGGCGCGCTCATCTGCTTCGGCGCCGGGCCGTTGAGCGCCGCAGACTGGTCGCGCACTTCGGCATTTACGTCCGTCTTCCAGGACTGGCGGGACTGGATCGTCCGCGGCTACCTCGATTTCGCCGTGCCCATGAACTACGACAGCGATTGGAGCGCCCGAGAGAAAGGATGGTTTGGACGCTGGCTGGCTTTCGAGAAGGACTCCGGCTTCGCGAATCGCGTCGTGATCGGCGTCGGAGCGTTTCTCAACTATCCAGAGGACACCCTGGCGCAGATCCGCCGCGTGCTCTCTCCATCCACCGGGGGACATCGGGTGCTCGGCGTCGCGATCTATTCCTATGCTTCCAGCTCGGTCTATGGGACCGATGACTTCTACACCGCCCCCGATCTTGCCGCCGGACTGCCGCGACAGCCGTATGCCGGCGGATTGACGACCGAGGCCGACCTGGCAAGTCGGGCACGAACTTTCAACGACTTGTTCATCAGCGAGCTGTCACAGCCCGACCATTACGAGGACGTGCAGATGGGCAGCGTCGCGACTCAACCGGTGTTCTTGCAACCCGCTCCAGTGCCATACGTGCCACTGGCCGAGGCGCCGTGAGGATTTGAACGTGCCGCATCCGAGCGCGATCCTCCGGCTCGTCGGATTTGCGGTCGCGGCGGGCCTCGCGATGGCGGGTATTCAGCCTCTGGTCGCCGCCACCACCGGTGCGATCGACGTCCACTGGGCGGTCGGGCTGACCGGCCCGGCGCTGATCACGGCCGGCCTGGTGTTCGCCGCGGCGAGAATCTCCGATCGCGGCGACCTCGTGCAGCCTCCCTGGTATTCGGCCTGGCTGCTCTTCCCCGGCGCCTTCTTGCTGGCGGGCGCCGCCGCCATGTGCATCTTCGGCGCGCTCGTCGAGTTTTCGCTGATCCCGGCGACCCTGTGGGTGCTCCTGATCAGCGGCGGCCTGCTGTGGATGGCCGCCATCGTGACGGTGCGAAGCCACTCGCACTGACGGCGCGGCGCTTAAGCGAGCGGTTCGGCGCCTGGGGTGGCGGCGCGGGTCAGGCGATCGCGGATGGCGCGGCGTCCGCGCTCGATTGCGCGCGGGCCGTCGTCGCCCTTGAAGCCGCTGTTGGTGCCGCCGAGCAGGCTGTCCAGCTCCCACGCCAGCTGCTCAGGGTCCATGCCTGGGTCTATGTCGCCTGCCTCCTGCGCTTCCCGGACGGCCCGCTGCAGGGTGTAGGACCAGTAGCTCTTCTTCTCGAGCACCGAATCCCGCACGGGCCCAGGCCTCCGGCTGTCGAACTCTTCGGCGACGGCCCAGAAAAAGCAACCGCCTGGAAAGACACCCCGCTCGAGGTAGGAGAGCCAGGAGTTGCACAGGGCCCAGACACGTCCAACTCCACGCGGGGTGGCGAGGGCTGGGCGGATCACCTCGTCCGTGAAGATCCGCGCCGCGCTATCGATCGTGGCCATGTGCAGCTCTTCTTTGGAACCGAAGTGGGCGAACAGCCCGCTCTTGCTCATGCCCAGGTCGGTGGCGAGGCGCTGCAAGGAGACCGCTTCCAGGCCTTCGGCCGAGCCGACGCGCGCGGCGTGGGCGAGGATCGCCTGTCTGGTCCGCATGCCGCGAAGGCGTCGCCGGTCGGTCGATTCCTGGACGGCCATTCTGTTTCGGGAAATATTAGCACGAACGGTCGATTACTCTTGACTTTGTACGACCGATCGTGCTATTTCTTGGGGCGGAGCAATGATCGAGATCGAATCCGGGACCGGCGGACGTCCAGGGCTGGCACGCCTGGAACCGACTGACGGCGACCTGGTGGTGCGGCTCTTCCACCGGCTGTCGCCCGAGTCGGTCTACCGGCGCTTCTTCAGCCCCACCTCAAGACCCGGCCTGCTCGTCGCCTCTGTCCTCCGGGTCGACCACCACGATCGTGAGGCTGTGGCGGCCGTCGAGGGCGGAGAGGTGATCGGCATGGCGCAGTACGCGAGGCTCGCGGGGGCGGACGAGGCGGACCTTGCGATCGCGGTGGCCGATGGGTGGCAGCGCCAGGGAATAGGCACCAGGCTGGTGGCCGCCCTCGCCGAGCGGGCCCGCGCGGAAGGGATCATGGCCTTCGCCCTCGACGTGCAGGGCGACAACTTCGGCGCGCTGAAACTCTTGAGGCGGGTCGCGCCCGACGTCCGGCTCGTGTTCGCGAGCGGCGTGGGCGAAGGACGGATCCGACTCGACAAGGACGAGACGCGATGAATGAGCGCGAACGTTTGCGTGTGCTGCGCGCGACACCGCACTTTGCCGACGTGAACGACGCTCGGCTGCGGAGCCTGCTGCCGTTCATCGACGAGCTGTGCGTTCGCGCAGGCTCGACGCTGGCGCAAGAAGGTCGCCTCTGCCATCAATTCGTGATCGTTGCTTCCGGATTTCTCGAGACATGCCGGCGCGGGACACAGGGCACGCTTGGGCCGGGCGACAGCTTTGGTTGGGACGCCATGCGAGGGCGGGGCCCCAGTGACGCGACGGTGTCGGCGACTGCAACCGCGCACCTCTTCGTGATGGGCCACGAACAGTTTCGCGCCGCCGATGCGCTCGGCGCACCGAGCTCGTCGGGCTAGCTAGCCCGCGGCCCGAGAGTGCATCATGCCTGGGCCACCAGAAAGCGTCCGGCGCAGGCACACGGCAACCCACATCCGGTACGGTCGCCAGAATTCCGCGATCTCCTCGAGCTTCTTCAGGTCCGGCTCGCGCGACAGGCCGTACTCCGCTCGCACCGCGCTCAGCAGGCGCGGCTCTGCCGTCGGCAGCTCATCCACGGCGCTGAGCGCCCGAAGCCTTACCAGCTGAGAGCCAAACTCGCCGATTCCCTTGAGGCGCCGGAGGCTCGTCAGCGACTCCTCGCGCGGCATCGATCGCAGCTTCTCCGTGTCCACCGCGCCCGCAAGCGCCGCGCGGCCCAGCTCGTTCAGATACTCGACCTTGCGCCCGAACAAGCCTTTGAACGACGACAGCTGGATGAGCGCTGGCGGATCCGGAAAGCAGTAGAGACGGTGCCCGTGAATGTCGACGGACGCGCCCAGCTCGCGACACATCCTCTCCTTGACGACCTGGCTCTGGCGCATCGTGATCCGCGATGAGATCAGGCACCACGCGGCGGCTTCGAAAGCGTTGGACCAGTTGACCGGGCGGAATCCCGGGAACATCGTCTGCAGTCGCGCCACCACAGGATCTCGCCGCGCGACCTCAGGCCACGTACGTCCGTCGACGTCGAGGCTCAGAATTCGCGCAGTCTGACGTCGGACTTCGTCCACCGGTGCATCGCCGAACACTCTGCCCTGGACGACCGAGGGCGCGCTTTGCGTCAAGCACACACCGACGGGCGCCCAGTCACCGTCGGTGAGAAACGCGAGATGCAGGTGACCCTCGGTGCCGTCGCCGTCGGCCGGTGCTTCATGCCACGCGCCGATGAAGGCCGCGCTCTCGCGCAGGGAGTATTCGCCAAGCGGCTCGAGCTCGAAGATTAGCGGCGCGGCGATTGCGGTCACGAGAGGAGCATGCCATCGCCGGCCAAGGAAAAGGCCGTTCGCAAGGAGCGCTCGGCCTGGAAGAAAGCTCTACCTAGGCGAGCTTGATCCGGTTCGCCCGCGGACCCTTCTGGCTTGCCTCGATTTCAAAGCTGACATGCTCGCCACCGGCGAGCGAGTCGAAGTTCACGCTCGGGTCAAGACCGGTTCGGTGGAAGAAATACTCTTTTCCGTCCTCAGCCGCGATGAATCCGAACCCGCGGTCCTGGACCAGCTTCTTGATGGTCCCTGTCGGCATCGAAAATCCCCCCTTCTCGAAAGCTAGTCGCGAACGCACGGGTCCTTTCGAGAAGATCCGACCGCGGCGAACATCGCCCGACTACCGGGGACAGGACAACCTTACCACTGGGTTACAGAGCTAGCAGAGCAACTCCAATCAGCGTCGCAAGGGCCCCCGACAGCTTCATCGCCGTGCGGCTGCGCTCGCGCAAACGCCATACACCCCACACCGCCACGGCGACAACCGCGGTCTCGCGGACGGGTGCCACGACGGCAAGCGGGGCGAGGCTCAGCGCCCACAGCACCAGGAAGTAGCCCGCCCACATGAACACCCCGATCAGGGTCGCCTCGCCCCACCGCGGTGACTGGACCGCCTCCGAGATCCGATACAGGCGCAAGGCGGACGCGATCCAGATCGATAGCGGCAGCTCGAGCGCCATCAGCGTGAAGAGCAGCCAGCCGTAGACCCACGGCGTCGCCAGGCGCACGCCAACCCGATCCACCGATGTGTACGCGGCGATCGCGACCCCGGTCAACAAAGCCGGCAGCGTCGCCCGACCGCTGGCCTGAGAGACGGTGACCACGAGGATGCCGACGAGCAGCAACCCGACGCCGACGAGCTGCGGGGACGTCAGCCGCTCGCCCAGGATCGTCAAGCCGACGAGAACGCTGAGCAGGGGCGCTGATCCCCGCGCGATCGGGTAGACGGCCGACAGCTCTCCGCGTCGGTACGCGGTGGAAAGGAGCCACAGGTAAGCCGTCTCGAGGATCGACGATAGAAAGCAGAAACCCGCCGCCGCTGGATCCAGAGCCGGCCGGCCCAGCAGCCACCAGGCGGGCAGGAGGGCGATGGTCGCTGTCGCTGCCGTCGTCAGCGTGACGCGCCGGAAGGTGTGGATCGGATCGCCGCTGACCTTGACCAGCACGTTCCAGGTCCCGTGAAAGGCTGCGGCCGCGAGCGCCATGACAACGGCCGCTGTGATCACCCGTTTCTAGGGTGACCTGCGCGGCCGCGCGAGCAGCCTGCCCACAACCCGATAAACCTCAGGGTTCACGACCAGGCCGTTGTGCGAGCCCCAGACCGGAATCGCGGGGACGTCTGGGCGAAGGCAGGATCGAAAGTTCACGACCTCGTCGGACTTGGTGTATATCGACGTCGTCGGCACCAGCGGTGTGAGCTTGAGGTCATAGGTGAATCGTCCTTCGGCGTCGAGCCGCCGACCATAAGCAAGCTCATTTGCGGTCCGCACCACGCCCACGGCGCGGTGGGTCAAGGCGGCCAGGTCCGTCCAGTCGGCGATCGGCGAGCCAAGCGTGATCACCTGCTCGATGAGCTGTGGCTTGCGCTGAGAGAGCACCTTCGCCAGCAAACCTCCACGGCTGTGGCCGACCAGGCTCACCCGGGCGTTGTTCTCCTTCTCGATCTCGACCACCTTTCGCCGGAGCCCGGAGAGCATCCGCTCCGAGTGGTGGACGTTGAGCAAGATCCCCGACAGATAGACGTGGTAGCCGATCCGCTTGAGCCAACCGTCCATGACTCGGAGGGCCCAATCGCCCGATAGGAAGCCCGGGATGAGTAGGACCGGGCGACCATCGCCGCGCGGGACGCCACGGCCGCGAAAGACCGGGTCGCGAAGCAGCGCCGAGAACTCGCGCAGCGCGAGCGGGTCCGAGAGCCTCACAGCGTGCGATGGTAGGTTGTCGACCCACCGCCCAACGTCGCACCGGCGCTCGGGCGGCCTCGAATTTCCATTAACAGACAGTATGTTAAGTTGATTGGGTGGAGAGGCGCGCGTATCGCCTGGGCCGCCGCCAGGCGTCGGTCGATCAGACGGCGAGCTCGATCCTGGCCGCGGCCAGCGAGCTCGTGGCCGGAGGTCACGCCTCGCAGCTGAACGTCGGGGCGGTCGCCCGGAAGGCCGGGGTCTCGCGCCTGACCATCTACAACCGCTTTGGTTCCCGGGCGGGCTTGCTCGACGCCCTGGCCCCCCACCGCAGGCTGTCGGCGCCGCCGCCCGGGGACGCGCGCGACGCCCTCCGCCAACACCTCCAGCAAGCCTGCAGCGCGTGGGCGGCCAATCCCGCCCTTTACCGAAACCTTCCGGCCGCCGACAGGGAAGACAACGAAGCGTGCCGCGCCCTGGCCGAGCGGCTGGCCGCCGCCGACGCCCTGCGTCCTGGCTGCTCGCTGAAGGAGGCGGAAGACGTCCTCACCGCGTTGACCACGTTCGCGGTGTTCGACCGGCTTCACAAAGACGGTCGCCGATCGGCGGCGGCGGTGGGCGAGATCCTCATGCGCCTGGCCTCTGAATTCCTGGCGTAGGATTCATGACGCATTGCGGCATAAGGTCGCAGACGTCAATGGGCCCGTTCACTACATAGACTTCGGCGGCTCTGGCCCAACCCTGCTCATGATTCACGGGCTGGCCGGCAACGCGCTGAACTGGATGGCCGTCGCACCAGAAATCGCGCAGACGTACCACGCGCTCGCCATCGATCTCGCCGGTTTCGGACAGACCCCGCTGTTCGGACGCACGGCCACGGTCGGCGCCAACGCGGCTCTCGTCCACGACTTCATCGAGAAGGTCGTCGCGCGCCCTGTGAGCCTCATGGGCAACTCGATGGGGGGACACATCGCGATCCTCGAAGCCTCGGCCCACCCTGACTGGGTCAACTCGCTTGTGCTTGTCGATCCAGCGATTCCAGGCGTCCACGTCCGGCGGCCCGAGCCGATGATGCTTGGCGCGATGGCGGCGCTGTCTGTGCCGGGCCTTGCGCAGACGCTGCTCGACAGGCAGCTGCGCGGGCTTGGACCCGAAGCGCTCGTGCAGCGCGCGCTGGAGCTTGTTTGCGCCGAGCCATCGCGTGTCGACCAAGCGGTGGTTGACGCCCACGTAAACATCACGCGAGAACGCGAGCACCTGGGACCCCAGAACGCACGCGCCTTCATCCAGGCCACTCGCTCGATCGGGCTGCGGATGGCCGATCCCCGGTTCTGGGCTCGCGCCGCATCCGTGAAGGCGCCCACCCTGGTCATTCATGGTGGCCTCGACCGGCTGATCCCCCCGGCCGCCGCGCGCGATCTCGTCCGCCGGCGGCCCGGGTGGGAGCTCGAGATCATCGCGGGCGCCGGCCACGTGCCCATGCTCGAGACACCCGACCTCTTCATGAGCGTGCTGGAAGGCTGGGGCCCATATAGAATCCCGTCGCAGCCCGCTGCAGCCTCGTAACCGGAGTCGTAATAAGCAGCAGATCTTGGCCACGGTTTCAGAACCACCGCATAGCAAGCGCCCGGGGCGACTGAAGGTCTCCGCCTCGGTCGTGCCCCACCTGCGCCACCTGGGCCGGTGGGACCCGATCCCTCCGATCTGGCTCGAGGGCCGCATCTATCTGGAATTCCTTCGCCTGATCCGCGATCCGGTGTTTCGCGGCGAGGACGTACCCCCCGGACTGCGCAAACCGGTGCTGCTGATCCCTGGGTTTCTAGCCGGTGACTGGACCCTTCGCACGCAGTTCGACTGGTTGCGTCGCGTGGGCTACCGGCCGCGACTGGCCGGCGTGTCGTTCAACGTCATGTACTCCGAGGTCATGCTGAAGCCGCTCCTCGACGCGCTGCTCGCCATGCATCGCAAGTCGGGTGCTCGCGTTTCCGTGGTCGGGCACAGCCGCGGCGGCGTCCTGGCCAAAGTGCTGTCGCATCGCAAACCGGATCTCGTCGAGCAGGTGATCACGCTGGGCTCGCCGCTGAACGATCCGTTTGACGTCCATCCGTTGACGATGGCCGGCGTCCACGCCGCGCACCTGTTCAACGCGGTGCGCTACCGCCACCCGGCCTCGGTCGAGATGCGCTTCCTACGTGACCTTGGCGCGGCCCCTCGCGTACCGACGACATCGATCTATTCGCGCTCGGACGGGGTCGTGAACTGGAAGGCGTGTCTGCGTTCGGACCTCAACTCGATAGAGGTCCATGGCAGTCACGTCGGGCTGGCGCTCAACCCCGAGGTTTACAGGATCCTGGCCCACCTCCTCCCTGCGCCGTGGCGTGATGACTAGCCGGTAAGATCGACTCCGGGCGGGAGCTCGCTCGATCGAGCGGGCTGAGAGGGCGCCGGTGCGCCGACCGCATGAACCTGAACTGGGTAATGCCAGCGGAGGGAGAGCGATGAGCGATTTCGCCGCTCGACAGGCCGAGGGCGATGTCTTCGGCAAGGTTGAGACGCACGGCATCGAGGCGATCCCGTCCGGCGATCGTCACGGCAGGCCGCGCGAGCTGGCGTTTCTTTGGGGCGGCGCGTTCGTCAACTACGCCAGCCTTTTCACCGCCAGCCTCCTCACCACGTACTACGGCCTTGGCGTCTGGGACGGCCTCGCCGCCACCGCCATCGGGACCGTGGCGGCGGCCGTCATCCTCGGGCTGCTCAGCAACACCGGTCCACAATCTGGTCTGCCGCAGATCGTTTTCACGCGCCGGATCTTTGGTCTCCGCGGCTCCTACCTCGGAGCGGGGCTCACGCTGTTCCTCGCCGTCGGCTGGTTCGCGGTCGACTGCGTCATCGCGGCCCAGGCCGCGGCGCAGCTGTTCGGAGGGGTCAATCGCTGGCTGACCTTCGGCCTCGTTCTCGTCATCGCGGCGATCAGCGTGGTGGTCGCCGTTTACGGGCACCAGACGATCAAAGTCCTGGAGACCTACGGAGCCGTGACGTTCGCGGTCCTGTCGGCCGCACTTTTCATTCTTCTCGCGCCGAGCTTCCGATGGACCACCGGGCCGGCCGTAGGCGGATCCGACTACGCCGGCGCTTTCGTGCTCGGGCTCATGACGTGCTTCGCGCTCGTCGCGTCCTGGTATCCATTCGCGAGCGACTACTCGAGATACCTTCCGCGGTCGAGCTCGACCCGGGCGGTGACCTTCTGGCCGGCGGTGGGTGTTGTGGTTCCGATGATCCTTCTCGGGCTTTTCGGGCTGTTGCTGCCGACAATCGATGCGAGCCTGGCGTCGAGCCAGGGCATCCTGGCCGTCATCAACGCGCACACGCCCTGGTGGTTTGCGATTCCGTTCTTCATCTTCATCGTCGTCGGTGAGATCTGGGCCAACTACCTCGACGTCTACACGGCGGGACTCGTCACGCTCGCGATGGGGATCAACCTCAAGCGCTGGCAGACCGCGCTGGGTTGCGGGATCCTCGGCGCCACGCTCGCCTCGTTGGCCGTGCTTATCAGCGACTTCCACGTCGCGTATGAAGACTTCTTGATCCTCACCTACCTGTGGGCCCCCGCGTGGGCAGCCGTCGTCTTGCTGAGCTTCTTCGTGTTCGAGGGCAAGGGCCGGCCCAGCCTCGCGCTCGGAGCCTGGATCACGGGCACCGCGGCGAGTCTTCTCTTCGTGAACTACGCGAATCTTTTCGGCAACCTCGTGGCCAAGCCCAGCTTCTTCAATGACGGCTTGATCGCTGGCCTGCACGGCGCGGACCTTGCCGGCCTCATCAGCGCCGGCGTGGCTGCTTTCGTCTACTGGTTCGGCAGGCGCCTGGTCACGACGTGAAGATGCCCGTCGCGCTGACGATCGCCGGCTCTGACTCCGGTGGAGGCGCAGGAATCCAGGCCGATCTCAAGACGTTCGCGGTGCTGGGCGTCCATGGAACATCGGCGATTACCGCGATCACCGCGCAGAACACCACCGGTGTGACGGACATCCTCGAGCTGCCGACATCGTTGATCCGGGAACAGATCGCGGTCGTGGTCGACGACATAGGAGTCCACGCCGCGAAGACAGGGATGCTCTCCAGCGCGGCGATCATCGCCACTGTCGCCGACGCGGTCGAGCGTTACGGAATCGGCAACCTGGTCGTCGACCCTGTGATGGTCGCCAAGGGCGGCGCCAAGCTGCTGCGCGATGACGCCGTCACGGCGATGCGCGACCTCTTGATGCCGCTGGCCGCGGTCGTCACGCCCAACCTGCCGGAGGCCCAGGTGCTGCTGGGCCGTGAGATCACTACGCTCGACGAGCGGAGGCGGGCGGCGCGCGACCTCGTCGCCATGGGGGCTCGATCGGCCGTGGTCAAGGGCGGCCACGCCGAAGGAGATGTCGTCGATGTTTTCTTCGATGGAAAGCAGCTGATCGAGCTCAGCGCCGAGCGCATCGAAACGCCGAACACGCACGGCAGCGGCTGTGTTTTCTCCGCTGCGATCACGGCCGGCATCGCCCTCGGAATGGAGCCGCTCGAGGCGGTTCGCCGGGCCAAGAAGTTCATCACCCAGGCGATCGCGAACTCGATCGAGATCGGGCACGGTCACGGGCCGGTCAACCCATGGTTCGCCCAGAGGGTTGGCCGTTAAGCTGTTCGTCCCATGAGCAAGCGAAAACGCGCAAGCCTCGGCAAGATTCCCGCCACGCCGCCCTCGGGACCGGAAGCAGACGAGTCGACAGACGACGCAGCCGTCAAGGAGAACATGGTGCACGTCACTCCTGACCTGCTGGCCGGGAGCCCGGACATCTTCGCGAGCAAGAAGTCCGCAAGCGGTGCGGAGCCTGAAGCCGTCACCGAACCGATTGAGGAGCCGGCGCAGGCGGAGGCCGAACCAACCGAAGCAAGCACCACGCTGACGCCGACCGAAGAGGCGCCTCCGTTTGCAACCGAATCACACAGCGCGACGCAGCCTACGTTCGTGACGGCGACCCCGTATCCGGCTCAGCCGCGCCGCGGCGGATCGACCACCGCCCTCGGGATCGTGCTGGTCGTGATCGGACTGTTCGCGCTCGCGGTGGTCCTGTCGGGCGTGGACCTGACCCAGAACGGATGGCCGCTCTTCATCATCATCCCGGGCCTGACCCTGATCGTGGTCGGATTCCTCGGGGTTGGGTCCGTGGCGACGATTCCCGGCGGCGTGGTCACGATGACCGGGGTCGTCCTCGCCTACTGCAACAGCACCGGGGACTGGCCCTTATGGGCTTATGGCTGGTCCCTCGTCGCACCGGGCGGAGTCGGCCTGGGGATGTACCTGCAGGCGCTGCGGGATCGCGACCAGAACGCCTTGCGGAGCGGGCGGACGCTGCTCTTCGTCAGCCTGATGATCTTCCTGATCGGCTTCGTCCTGTTCGAGTCGATCCTGGGCATCAGCGGCCGCGACTACTTCGGGCCGGTGGGAAAGGCGGCTTTGCCTGTCCTGCTGATCCTGGTCGGGATCATCCTCCTCGTGCGCAGCGTGCAGAGGAGCCGCAGGACCTAGAGGCTCGTCAGACGCTCGCCGAGCCGGTCTCGCGTGATCTGGTATGCCGTGCCGGTTCGGTGCTGCTTGAACCCAAGTGCGCGATTGATCTTCAGCATCGGCGCGTTCGACCCGGCATTGCCGGTGCCGATCCATTCGGTGGCAGGGTACAGGTCGCGAATGTGGAGGAGCATTGCGGCCTTGATCCACTTACCGAGGCCGCGGCCGCGAGCGTCGGGCCGGACCCCCGTGAATTGCTGCTCGATGAACGCGGGCCGATAAGGTGCCCAATTGACCTCTGTAATGCCTGAGATCGTCCCGTCCGCCTCGCGCGTCAGCACCGTGTGCGGCACCTCATGACTCAGGTCGAAGCGCTCGTAATGGTCGCGCATCGTATTCGGCGTCACGACTATGTCGCCGTGGTCGAGGGCCTCCATGGGAACGGTGTTGAGCATGACCGACATCTGGGCGCTGAACGCCTCGCGCTCCTCTTCCGGGACCGGCCCATCGATGATCTCGAGCCTTGTTTGGGGCGATCGCCTGGCCCCTTGCTCGACCCAACGTTCGAGCTCCGGCCAATCGATCTCCGAGAAGATCAAGCGGCTCTCGATCTCGTTCAGCTTCACTTCGGCGCCGACCCATTTCAGGAAACCGTGTCCCGCATCCTCTTCGACCCAGAAGCTGACCGTGGTGCAGTTGCGACGCTCCATGAGGTCGATAAGAACAGGAAGAAACGAAGAGCCGATTCCTCGCCGCCGGTTTGCGCCGCGGACGAAGAGGTCGGCGTCGTAGAGGTGCTTGTTCGATTCGTACTCGGGCGATTCGGGTTTTGTGTAGTAGGCGTGAAGCAGGCCGAGCATCTCGCCGTCGCGAGAGACCTCGTAGCGGTCGTCGCCCTGGAACGGACTGATCCGCTTCATTCGGGCCTCTTCGTCGGCGTCGTCCCTCACCGGCTCGTCGGGTCGTGTTTCCTTCTGCCGGACGCGGCGAAATTCGTGATACCGCTGCCAGAACTCCCCGCCCGCATCGACCGGGTCGACGGGCGATGGGACCAACTCCCCAACCATGGACTGTCGATAATCTCACAGCGATGTCTTCCCACCGGCCGTTCAAAGTTGGCGTCACGATCCACCCGCAGCAGTGCACCATCCAGGAGCTCCGCGACGCGTGGCGTCGCATCGACGAGCTCGGCGTCGACAGCATCTGGTTCTGGGACCACTTCTTTCCTCTCTACGGCAATCCGAACGGCAATCACTTCGAGTGCTGGTCGCTGCTTGCCGCCGCGGCGATCGACACCCGAGCGCCGCAGATCGGACCCATGGTCACGTGCGTCGGTTACCGCAACCCCGACCTCCTCGCGGCGATGGCCGCGACCGTCGACCAGCTTTCAGGCGGGCGGCTTGTGTTCGGTCTCGGAGCCGGCTGGTTCGAGCGCGACTACACGGAGTACGGCTACGAGTTCGGCGAGACGCGCGATCGGGTGCGGCTCCTCAAAGAGGTGTTGCCGCGAATCACGAGCCGGATCCAGAAGCTGAAGCCGGGCCCAGCCGGGCCGATGCCGATCCTCATCGCCGGCCGTGGCGAAAAGGTGATGCTTCGTTTGGTGGCCGAGCACGCCCAGATGTGGAACGCGATCGGCTCGGCGGACGAGTACGCGCACATGTCCACGGTGCTCGATGAGTGGTGTCGCCGGATTGGCCGGGACCCAGGCGAGATCGAGCGTACGGCCAACGTCGGAGGCCTGAGCCCCAAGGCGATCGACGAATGGCTGAAGGCAGGGCTCGAGCATTTCGTGCTCCGGATCGCCCATCCGTTCGACACCAAGGAGCTGGCCCGCTTCCTCAAGGCCCGAGACTCGTAAGTCCTACAACGATGCCGGAGCTTATTTGTGGCCCGCTCACTAACAATTTGTAATTTCCGGTCATAGCATTTCGGTCACCACACCCTCTTCGCGGCGCGAGCCTCCCAGCGGTACAGCGGGGAGGCTCGTCACTTTTCCAGGCCTAACCATGTGCGCCCGAATGGCTGTTGACGAGAGGCTAAGCGGCCTTGACGGCACTCACAAGCTTGGTCAGGGAGTCCTTGGCGTCTCCGAAGAACATCACCGTCTTGGGCCCGAACATGAGCTCGTTGTCGATGCCCGCGAACCCCGGACGCATCGAGCGCTTCATGAAAATGATGTTTTTGGCCTGGTCCGCGTTGAGTATCGGCATCCCGTAGATCGGGCTGCCCGGCGTCGACCGGGCGGCAGGATTGACCACATCGTTCGCGCCGACGATCAGCGCCACGTCGGCGTTCTTGAAATCGTCGTTGACCTGGTCCATCTCTTTGAGCTGTTCGTAAGGCACGTTCGCCTCGGCGAGCAGCACGTTCATGTGGCCCGGCATGCGCCCGGCGACAGGATGGATCGCATACTCGACTTCCACCCCGCGCTTCTCGAGCACGTCGGCCAGCTCTCGTGCGGCGTGCTGCGCCTGGGCGACGGCAAGTCCGTAGCCGGGCACGATGATCACGCGCTGCGAGTAGGCGAGCAGCGTGCCGAGGTCTTCCGCCGACGCGGACCGAACGTTCCGAGCTTGCCCGCCGCCGGCGACCGCGGCCATCCCCGCCCGCGCCTGGCCGAACGCACCGAAGAGGACGTTGGCCAGCGAGCGGCCCATCGCATCGCTCATCAGCTTGGTCAGGAGCGAACCTGACGCGCCGACGAGCGTGCCGGCGACGATCAAGGCGAAGTTGTTGAGCGTGAAGCCGCTCGCCGCCACCGCCAGTCCGGTTGCCGCGTTGAGGAGGGAGATCACGACCGGCATGTCCGCGCCCCCGATGGGAAGTACGAACGCCACGCCGAGGATGAGCGCCAGCACCATCAAGGAGAGGAAGGAGAACGGGACGGATGCGATGGCCAGAACAGCCACCGCAAAGCCGACGATCGCTGCCGCCAGCAAAAGATTGACGATCTGCTGCCCGGGATAGGTGATCGGCGTCCCGGTCATCAGCTCCTGGAGCTTGGAGAAGGCGACCATGCTGCCCGCGAACGAGATCGAGCCGATGACGATGCTGAAAACGCTCGGGAACACTTCCGCGAAAGGCGGATGGACCCCCAACCTCATGAGCTCCGCCACAGCGACGAGCGCCGCCGCACCGCCGCCCACGCCGTTGAACAGGGCCACCATCTGCGGGATCGCGGTCATGTGGACCAGCCGCGCACCCACGGTGCCGACGACCGTGCCGATGACCAGGCCGATCGCGATGATCACGATGCCGGCGCTCGTGAAATGCAGCAGCGGGATCGTCGCGCCGAGGGCGATCACCATGCCGGCCGCGGCGGTGAAGTTGCCGTTGCGCGCGCCCTTGGGCGAGCTGAGCTGCTTCAGGCCGAGGATGAACAGCACCGCCGCCAGCAGATAGGCGAGCGCGATCAGCGTGTTCATTTCTTGGGCGCTTGCCTACCCTTGAACATCTCGAGCATGCGGTCGGTGACCACGAAACCGCCGACCACGTTGGTCGTCGCAAGGGTGACCGCGACGAGGCCGAGCACGATGGTCACCGGAGAGCTGGCGCCCGCGGCGATGAGCAACGCGCCGACCAGGATGATGCCGTGGATCGCGTTCGTCCCTGACATCAACGGCGTGTGCAGGATCGTCGGCACCTTCGAGATGACCTCGAAACCGACGAAGATCGCGAGCACGAAGAAGGTGAGCTCGTTCAGCAGCTCGTTGGTCATGCGGCGCCGACCATCTGCTTGGCGCGCTCGTTGACGATCTCGCCGCCATGCGTCACGCACGCGCCCTTGGTGATCTCGTCCTGGAAATCGAGCGAGATCGCGCCGTTCTTGACCAGGTGCAGAAGCAGGTTGGCCACGTTTCTGGCGAACAGCTGACTTGTCGTGAGCGGCATCGTCGATGGCACGTTGCGCGTGCCAATGATCGTCACGCCGCCGACGTCGACTTCCTTGCCGGCCTGGGTGAGCTCCACGTTGCCGCCCGTGTCGGCAGCAAGGTCGACGATCACCGAGCCGGGTCGCATTCCCTTGACCATGTCGCCGGTGACCAACAGCGGGGCCTTGCGGCCAGGGACCGCCGCGGTGGTGATGACGACATCGGACTTTGCGATGTGCTCGCCGATGAGCTCCCGCTGCTTGCGCAAGAACTCTTCGGACTGCTCACGCGCGTAACCTCCCTCGCCTACCTGGGCTTCGAGCGGGAGCTCGATGAACGTTGCGCCGAGCGACTGCACCTCTTCCTTGACCGCGGGACGGACGTCATACGACGAGACGACGGCGCCAAGGCGCCGCGCGGTGGCGATCGCCTGGAGGCCGGCAACGCCCGCGCCCATGACGAGCACGCGGGTCGGCGCGACCGTGCCGGCGGCCGTCATCATCATCGGAAAGAGCTTGCCGATTCGGTCGGCGGCCATCAGGACCGCCTTGTAGCCGGCCGCTGAGGCCTGAGAGGAAAGCGCGTCCATTGATTGGGCCCGCGAGATGCGCGGGAGCAGCTCCAGGCTGAACGCGGTGATCCCATGCTGAGCCAGGGACTTGACGATGTCGCCCTGGGTGGCCGGCTGGAGGAAGCTGATCAGCACGGCGCCCTTCCTCAGGACCGCGATCTCGCTCTCGCGTGGCGCCTGCACCTTCAGCACGGCGTCCGCGTCGCGCAGCATCGTCCCTCCCCGGCTTGCCACGTTGGCGCCCGCCTGCTGGTACAGGTCGTCCGGGATGAACGCACCCCCTCCGGCGCCAGCCTCGACGCTGACCTCCAGGCCTGCGGCGACCAGCATTTTCGCCGTGTCGGGGACAAGGGCGACGCGGCGCTCTCCCTGCTCGATCTCCTTGGGAACGGCGACTTTCACGTTCCCGAGGACTGTAAGCAATCGAGGGCGCCCGCTGCAGGCGCGTAGAATCCGTAATCCGCCATCCAAAACAACGAAGTGACCGAGCCAATCGTCAACGACCTCACCATCCAGGCCGCCACCGTCAACGGTTCAGGCAGCCAGACCGCAAACCTGGTTCTCACCAGAGCGATCTTCCACATGGGGATCCCGGTAGCGCCGAAAAACGTCTTTCCCTCCAACATCGAAGGCCTGCCGACCTGGTACCAGCTGCGCATCACGCCCGAAGGGCACATGGCCCGGTCGGACAAGGTCGACATCCTGGTCGCGTTCAACGTCGCGACCTGGCGAGAGGACCTGAAGACGGTGCGCCCGGGGGGCGCGGTGATCCACGAGGAGGCCTTCTCCACGGCGGAGGCGCGCACCGACGTCACCTATTACGCGGTGCCGTTCGCCAAGCTCGCGAAGTCGAAGATCCAGAACGACACGCTGCGCAAGCAGCTCGCCAACATGATCTATGTAGGTGTCGTCGCCGGCCTGCTTGGCATCCCTTGGGAGGCGGTGGAGCATGGCGTGAGGCGCCAGTTCCTCACCAAGCCGAAGGCGGTGCCTGTAAACCTCGACGCGATCAAGGTCGGCTACGACTACTGGCAGGACAACTTCTCCAAGCAGGACCCTTACAGGCTCGAGCCGATGCAGGGCGTCGTGGAAGGCAAGGTCCTGGTCGAGGGCAACCAGGCCGCTGCGCTGGGCGCACTCATGGGCGGTGTCACTGTGGTGGCGTGGTACCCGATCACGCCCTCCTCCTCTCTCTGTGAGTACCTGGTCGCCTACGCCGACCGCTTTCGCGTCGACACCGCCACCGGCGAGAAGCTGATCTCGGTCGTGCAGGCCGAGGACGAGCTGGCCGCCGTCGGCATGGCGATCGGCGCCGGCTGGGCGGGCGCTCGCGCAATGACCTCGACGTCCGGGCCTGGCATCTCGCTCATGGCCGAGTTTTCAGGACTCGCGTATTACGCGGAGGTGCCTGTCGTCATCTTCGACATCCAGCGCATCGGGCCGTCGACCGGCCTTCCGACGCGCACGTCGCAGGCCGACCTGGGCTTCGTCTACACCCTGTCGCATGGCGATACGAAGCACATGGTGCTGCTGCCCGGAACCGTGGAGGAGTGCTACGAGTTTGCGCGCGACGCGTTCGACTACGCGGACCGCTTCCAGACCCCCGTCTTCGTCCTCTCCGATCTCGACCTCGGCATGAACCTCTGGATGACCCCGGAGTTCAAGTACCCGGACAAGCCCCTCGACCGCGGCAAGGTTCTCTCCAAAGACGACCTCGAACGCCTGGCCGGCGAGTGGGCGCGCTACCGCGACGTGGACGGCGACGGTGTCACGTATCGCACGCTGCCGGGGACCGACCATCCGGCGGCCGGCTACTTTACCCGCGGCTCTGGCCACGATGAGATGGCCCGCTACACAGAAGGCGCCGATGCGTACGCTCGGAACATGGACCGGCTCTCGCGCAAGCTGGAAACCGCCAGGCATGTCCTACCCGCCCCGGTGGCGGACGAGGCGGGCGCGCCGATTGCACTGATCGCGTTCGGCTCCACCCACGCGGCGGTCGTCGAGGCGCGTGAGACGCTTGCCGCCTCGGGCAAGCCGGTCGACTACCTGCGCATCCGGGCGCTGCCCCTGTCGGACGATGTCGCCGAGTTCGTTCGCCGCCACGACCACGTCTACGTTGTCGAGCAGAACCGCGACGGCCAGCTCTTCGACCTGATCCGCCTGGCGCTCCCTGCGGAGCTGGTCGGGCGCCTGCGCTCGATCCGCCACTACAACGGCCAGCCGATACCCGCTGTCGCAATCACAGAACCGCTGATGCAGCTGGAGGCCGTACCCGCATGAGCACAGCCCTGAACCGCGCCGGCCTCGCACGAGACGCCTACAAGGGTGCCGCCACGACGCTGTGCGCCGGCTGCGGTCACAACTCGATCACGAACCACATGGTCAAGGCGCTTTACGAGCTGGGGGTCGAACCCCATCTGCTCGCCAAGATGTCGGGCATAGGGTGCTCGTCGAAGACCCCGGCCTACTTCGTCGAGACAGCACACGGTTTTAACGGCGTCCACGGCCGGATGCCGTCTCTGACCACAGGCGCGCACCTCGCCAACCGCCAGCTGATCATGCTCGGTGTCTCAGGCGACGGCGACACCGCGTCGATCGGACTGGGTCAGTTCTTGCACATGATCCGGCGCAACGTCGACTGCACCTACATCATCGAGGACAACGGCACGTACGGCCTGACCAAGGGCCAGTTCTCGGCCACCGCCGACCTGGGCTCGGTGCAGAAGAAGGGCGCGGTCAACACGTTCCAGCCGATCGACCCATGCGCTGTGGCCCTGGCCCTCGGCTGCTCCTTCGTCGCACGCTCGTTCAGCGGCGACGGCAAGCAGGTCGTTCCCTTGATCAAGGCGGCGATCGCGCACAGGGGTACGGCAATCCTCGACATCATCTCGCCGTGCGTCACCTTCAATGACCACGACGGTTCCACGAAGAGCTACAGCTGGGTCAAAGACCACGAGGAGTCGATCGCCGACGTTTCGTTCATCCCCTTCTTCGAAGAGGTCCATGTCGATTACGAGCCGGGCACTGTGCGCGACGTTCAGCTTCACGACGGGTCGCACATCGTTCTGAAGAAGCTCGGCGAGGACCACGACCCGACCGACAGGCAAGCGGCGATCAAGGTCATCGAGGAGGGCCGCGCCGAGGGCCATCTGGTCACCGGCCTGCTCTACGTCGACACGAAGATGGACGACTTCGCGACCACCGAACACATCCCGCAGCGGCCGCTCAAGGACCTGAGCCAGGACGAGCTGCGGCTGAGCCGGGACCAGTTCTCTCAGTTCATGTCTGAGTTCGCCTGAAGACCAAGGCGCCGGTAGCGCTTCACGCGACTCCCCAGGAAATCGCCAAGGGGACAAGGCTCGTTGCTCGACGTGATCCCGCGATGGCCCAGCTCATCAAGCGCGCCGGTCCCATGGAGCTGCGCGACCCGCTCGACGACAGCTTCGCCGCCCTGATTCGCTCGATCATGTACCAGCAGCTCGCCGGTGCGGCCGCGACGGCGATTCACGGCCGTTTTCTGAAGCTCTTTGCAGAAGCCCTCTCCCCCACGGCGGTGCTCGCCCTCCCCGTCGGCGCAATGCGGACCGCCGGGGTGAGCGGACCCAAGGAGGCCGCCATCACAGACCTGGCGCGAAAGGTGGCCGACGGCACAGTCCCGCTGGGCGACGTCGACTCGTTGTCGGACGACGAGCTGGTCGCCCGCCTCGTCCAGGTCCGTGGGATCGGCCGGTGGACGGCGGAGATGTTCTTGATGTTTCAGCTTCGGCGGCTCGATGTGTGGCCGGTCGACGACTACGGCGTGCGCAAGGGCTGGACGCTCACGCATCGCAAGCGCGAGATGATCACGCCTCGCGCCCTGCAGGCAGAAGGCGAGAAGTTCCGGCCCTACCGGTCGGTCGCCGCCTGGTACTGCTGGCGCGCGGTCGAGAACATCGTGCTTCCCACTTGAACGTAGGGGGAACCCTGCCGGGTTCCCCCTACGCCGGGCCGCTCAACGGCGCCTCACGGTTGTTGACTCGTCGCGACATCCTCCGCGCCGGATTCGCGGCCCTAACCCCCTCCGGCAAGGAACACTTCGCTAACTCGCGACTTCGATTGGGCGCCGGAAATTAGGCGTGGGTTGCGGCCGGAGCAAGTCCGGCCGCCAGAGTGACGACTTAACGGGCGTACCTCCGCCGCAGCTTCTCGATCGCCTGGTCTGTCATCGGCGGCCAGCCGTACACGTCGAGAAACGCTCGAGCGAAGCCCTTGCCGAAGTTGTACTGCAGAGTCCAGACCCCCGCAGCGAGGTCGATTTCCGGACCGCCGAGACCTGCCTGACCGACGTCGACAAGGCCGCTGAGCTTTCCGTCCTGGACCAACACGTTGGGCAGGCAGTAATCGCCGTGGACGAGCACGTTGCCCCGCTTCCTGACACCGAACGGGCAGCCCGCCGCCTCTGTCGAATGAAGACCGCGAAGGATCTCGCCGAGCGTCTTCGCCACCCGGTCTGGATCCCAACCGAGCGACGTGTGGTGCATCGGCACGCCGGGGACCGCGTACGTCACAAGCCAGTCATCGCCGAACTCATGGAAGAATCCGGCGACTTTCGGCACCGGCCAACGGCCCGCGAGCCACGCAAGACGGTCCCGCTCGCCGGCGAGCTCGGCGGCGCGCTTGACGAACATCGTGCCGCCTGCTTGCCCCGTCAGCCGCCATACGGTGCCCGCCCAGCTCATCCACGCGAACTCTTCCTGAATCGCGCTTCCGCCGAGCACGCTCTCGACCGTGGCACGAACTTGCGGAGGCAGCGGCAGCGGTGAAGACCTCATCCAACGAGCCTCTGTAGCATGTTGCGGCGGGTGTGGTGACAGTTCTACCTGGGTCTGCGGACGCGTTCCAGAACGCGAGCTGGAGCGACATCCTCCCGTATTACGAAGAGCTCGCGGCGCGGCCGCTGGATCGGGCCGACGTCGAGTCCTGGCTGCAGGACTGGTCGATGCTGGAGTCCCTGGTGGCGGAAGCCACCGCGCTGGCGGGCTTCGCTTATGCAAGCGATACCGCGGACCCCAAGCGCGAGGAAGCGCAGCTGAGGTTCAGCAGCGAGATCGCACCCCAGGCCGAGGAGCAGCGGACGAAGCTGCAGGAGCGCCTGGTCAACCTCGATTACGTCCGGCCGGGGCTGGAGACCACCGTGCAGCGATTTCGCAACCAGATGGAGCTCTTCTCCCCGGCGAATGTGCCGCTCCACACCGATCTCGCGAAGCTGTCGACGGAGTGGGCGAAGGTGATCGGCGCCATGACCGTGGACTGGGACGGCGAGGAGAAGACGCCGGCGCAGATGGCGCCGTTTCTGGAAGACAACGACCGCCAGGTTCGCGAGCGAGCGTTTCGCAAGATGTTCAAGCCGTACGTCGACCAGCGCGATGCACTGGCGGATCTCTTCGACCGCATGTACGACCTGCGCCAGAACGTCGCCCGCAATGCGGGTTTTGAGAACTTCCGCGACTACGCCCATCGCGAGAAGAACCGGTTTGACTACACGTCGGACGACTGCTTCCGCTTCCACGATGCAGTCGAGCAGGCTGTCGCGCCCGCAGTCAAGCGCCTACAGGAACGCCGCCGGGCCCATCTCGGAGTCGCTCGGCTCAGGCCCTGGGACCAATTGGTCGATCCGAAAGGGCGTGCTCCGCTGCGGCCGTACAGCGATGTCGATGACTTCATTCAGCGTGCCGGCAGCGTGTTCGCCCACGTGCAGCCTGACTTCAAGCGCGACTTTGAAACGATGGCGGAAGCCCGCCTGCTCGATCTGGACAACCGCAAGGGCAAGGCGCCCGGCGGTTTTTGCGACTCACTTCCGGTGCGCAAGCTGCCTTTGATCTTCATGAACGCCGTCAACGTCGATGACGACGTGCGCACGCTGCTGCACGAGGCTGGTCACTCGTTTCATGTGTTCGAGACGGCAAACCTTCCGCTGTTGTTCGAGCGGCATCCCGGCGCGGAGATGGCAGAAGTCGCGTCCATGTCGATGGAGCTGCTCGCTGCGCCCTACATCGACCACGAGCATGGCGGGTTTTACTCCGAAGCAGATGCGGTGCGGTCCAGGCGCTGGCTCCTCGAACGCGCCGTGATCTTTTTCACTCACTGCGCATCGGTGGACGCGTTCCAGCAATGGATGTACACGACGCCCGAAGGCCGCGACGCGGACGCACGCGACCGCAAGTGGCTGGAGCTGAGGCGGCGCTTCGAGGGCGACATGGTGGACTGGACCGGGCTGGACTCCGAGCGCGTCGCCCGCTGGTACTACCAGCCTCACTTCTTCGAGTTCCCCTTCTACTACATCGAATACGGCATCGCCCAGCTCGGTGCGCTCCAGGTCTGGCGCAACACCCTCAACGACCCGGCCGCCGCTGTGCGCCATTACCGCGAGGCGCTTGCGCTCGGGGCCACCAGACCGCTGCCGGACCTCTACAAGGCCGCCGGCGCGCGCCTCATCTTTGACAGCGACGGCATGCGAGAGCTGATCGAGGTGGTCGAGGAAGAGCTCGCGACGTTGGACGCCTGACACCATCTTTCGCGCCCCTCACCCCACATCCCTCTCCCCTGTGGCGAGAGGGTGCCTCTAGTAACTTCGAAAGTTGCGGAGCGGCTTCCGCGGGCCGAAACGCGGCGCGGCGATGCCCGCCACGGTGATGAGCCGGATTACACGCGCGCGGTGGCCGCGGTAGGGCTCCAGAAGCTCGAGCATCCGCTCGTCGGTCGATCGTGGGGTGCCCTCGAACGCGTAACCGATCGAATGCGGAAGGTGATAGTCGCCGACGGGGACCGCATCGGGGTCGCCCAGCGCCACCGTCGCAACTTTGGCCGCCGTCCAGGGCCCGATGCCGGGAAACGCACGCATCCTCTGATAGGCGCCGGCAATGTCCATCGCGACGATTTCCTCCAGGCGGTTTGCGCTCCGCGCGGCACGAATGATGATCTCCGCCCGCCGTCTTTCGATGCCGAAACGATGGAAGCTCCAGTAGGGCGTCCGCGCAAGCACCTGCGGCGACGGCGGAAGCGTCAAGGGCGCAGGGCCGGGCGCCGGCTCGCCAAGGGCGTTGACCAGGTGTCGGTACGAGTTGACCGCCTCCTCTGTCGTCACCTGCTGCAGGATCACAGCAGGGACGACAGCTTCGAAGACGGAGAGGGTTCGCGGCAGGCGGATGCCACGGATCTCGTGGTGCAGCCTCTTGATGAGCGGATGCGCGGGCGCGAAGCCTGTGTCATCGTCGGCCTGACCGCAAAGCTCGGGCGCGTGCGAGACAGCCCAGTCCGCGCCCGGGCCCCATCCACTCACCTCCACCGAACCGCCACGTTGCTTCAGCTGAACGGTCGCTGGGCCATCAGGGGTGCGAGACGCCCGCCAGGTGGCCCCGTCGTGATGGCGCAGCGAAGGTCCTGAGCTGAGCGGCGCGAGAGTCAGGTCAAGATCGAACGGAGGGCGCGGCTCAAACGTTGCCTGGGCTTCCGGGCGCATCCGCCCAAGAGACTACGGACTCAGGGGCACCGAAAACGTGAATGTCGTGCCCGCGCCGTTACCGGATTCAACCGTCAGGTCGCCGTCATGCATGCGCGCGATCTCGCGCGACAGCCAGAGTCCCAGACCTGTGCCCTGCACATGGGAAGAAGAATCGACTCGCCCAAACCGCGTGAAGAGCACGGCCTGGTCTTGCTTCGAGATGCCGACACCCTGGTCCTTCACCAAAACGAAAGCCTTGTCGCCATCACGTCGCACCTCGACGTCGATGTCCGTACCTGGCGATGAATATTTCGCGGCGTTGCTCAGCAGGTTGCGCACGACGATCTGAAAACGGTCCGGGTCGACCTCAGCTTCGACCGCTTGGTGCGGCGTGTCGACCCGCAGCTCGTGCCCGCTCAGGAGCAGCTTGACGCCCTCGATCGCGGAATCGGTCAGCTCGACGATGTCGGCGCGGTGTCTCTTCAAAGCCAGGCGGCCTTCCTCCAGGCGCGACGCTTCGATCATCTGCTCGATCATCCAGTTGACCTCGTCGGCTTTCGAGATGAGGAGGGGCAGGACCGAGCGGGCCTTCGGCGCCACATCGCCAAGCGCGCCGGCGTCGAGCATCGTCAGGTAGCCCTTGATGACGGTCATGGGGCCGCGCAGCTCGTGCGATGCGATGTTCAAGAAGTCGGTTTTCGCCCGTTCGAGAGCGGCGATCCTGGAGTTGAGGGTCACGCGGTCCAGACCCGCGGAGATGCTCGTCGCATACTGACGCAGCCGGCTCAGCTCGTCATCGCCGAACAGAGGGCTCAATCGGCCAGACAGGATGATGATCGCGCCCCGGCCCTGCTGCAGATCGAGCGGTACAACAACGGTGGAACCGGACTGCCACGGCGCGTGACCGTTCTCTTTGCCATCGGGTTTCAGGTAGCCGGATCTCTTGCTCAGGTCGGCCGCGTTGGATGCGCTTATCCCGCGGACTGCAAGTACGGTGGCGTCCGAGTCCAGCACGAACGCCGCCTCACCACCCACCAACCGCTCGGCCCAAACAAGGGCTCGGTCGGCTAGGGTCACGCGGTCAGGGCTGTAAAGAAGCAGATCGTGAAGGGCGTGGCGGAACTGGTCCTCTTCGGGCTGGCGCCAGACGCGGCGCAGCCAGACCGGCGGGAAGAAAGCAACATAGAGGACAGGTACGACCGCCAGGGCGGTGAGGCTGAGCAGCAGGGACAAGAAGTTGTTGAACGAGCCCGCGATGGTGCCGACGACGACCACGAGCAGAAGGCCCGCGTAACCGATGCTGATGGCCCGCAGGCGCGCTTGCTCGACCGACGGGCGGCCGCGGGCCGACATCCAGATGGTGACGGTCGGCTCGAGGATGCAGAAGGCCCAGATGCCGATCGTGGCCACAAGGACGAGTGACTGGAGCTCCGTGTGCGGAGTTTCCGGATTGGCCGGCAGCTGAACGATGATCCCGAGCAGTCCGATCACGACGATCGCAACCGTGACGGCGCGCGTCGTGGCCGGGCTCAAGGGGACGAACGAGTCCCGGAACATCAGCAGGCCGTAGCCCGAGACCAGGAACATGATCAGGGCTGCGTCCGTAAACAGCTGGGCCTGGACGCCCGAGCCGCCGAACAAGGACGAGAGCACGATCACGAGGGTGAGAGCGCTCAGGGCGAGGGCAAGGTTGCCGTGACGCGCGTCGGGCTGCCTGACCCAGCTGACCACCGTCCGGATGGCCAGGAGCGCGAAAGCCACCTGGATGGCAAGCTGCAGAATGAAGAGGGCCTGAGTCACTGCGGCAGAATAGCCTACACGACGATTTTTCAAGGACAACAGGTCTGGCAATCGCGTGGCTTAGCGACAAACCGCCAGCGGGCTGGGGAAAACTAGAGGGGCGGAGTAAGCAAGATCCCGTTGGGGTCCGTCCGGGCCACATCCAGCCTCCGGATTTCAAAGCTGCGGAGGCCACGCACGCCGGGCTCGACCGGCGCCGCGTCGCGACCCTCGAGCAGGTTGATGCCAAGGTGATGGTGATAGCCGTCCCAGCTCAAAAACCGCATCACGTGACCCGCCTGGGCCATCAGCTCCATGCCTAGAGACTCGTAGAACGCCTGGCTGGCGTCGAGATCGCCGACGTTCAGGTGGACGTGGCCGAGAACGGTCCCGGCAGGCAGCTTCGGCTGAGGGGGCGCGGCGATTCGCAGCAGCCGCTCGAAGTCGAGGTGCTCGATGCCGATGTTCAGCCGCCCGTTCGGGTACTGCCATTCGCTGCGCGGGCGGTCGGCGTAAACCTCGATCCCGTTGCCTTCGACGTCATCGAAATAGAGGGCCTGGCTCACGAGATGGTCTGCGGTCCCGGTCAGCGGCAGGCGTGCCTCGAGCGCGCGCCGGAGGAAACCACCCAGCTGCTCTTCGCTCGGCAGCAGGATCGCGTGGTGAAAGAGGCCGGCCGTATGAGGAGGCCGCTCACGGCCTTCCGGGAGCGCGGTGAGCCGCAGCAGTGGCGGGCCGTCGACTCCCATGACCGCGTGGCTTGCGTCTCCACTGAAGCGCGCCAAGCCGAACGATTCATAAAACGCGACGACGCGCTCGAGATCGAGGACTTTCAGCTCGATCGCACCAAGCGGCCATTCCAACGCGCTCAACGATGCCGGCTCGGGATGACTCTCAGTACCAGTAGTTCGGACCCTCTGACCGGGAGACGCCGGGTGGCTCGACCTCGATACCCTTCGGTCCCGCCAGCTTCCTGACTGCCGACTCGACGCGGGCGATGAATGCGTCGTAGTCCTCGTCGGGTTCCGCGACCAGGGGCGAGCCGAACGTAACCGTGACGCGGCCTGGTCTTGGCACGCGCCGGAAGCGGGGCAACACGTCGTACATCCCATCGACGTAGGCGGGGACCATGGGGACGCCGACGTCCATGGCGAGGATCGCGCCGCCCTTGCGGAAAGCGCCGATCGCTCCGGTGGCGGTCAGGCGGCCCTCCGGAAAGATGATCACCGACCACTTGTCGCGCAGCAGGTCTTTGAGATACTCGAGATGCTGCCTCGCACCGCCGCCGCGTGGGATCGGGAAGGCGTCGACAGCCACCTGCGCGAGGCGCGCCTCCCACTTGCGCTTGAAGATCGAGTCTGCGGCGGCGACGACGACGGAGCGGTGCCTGTACCGCGGCGGTAGAGCCTCGGCCAGGACAACGGCGTCGAGGGCGCTGACATGGTTCGCCACGAAAACCGCCGGCCCGGTCAGATCGCGCAGCAGCTCGCGGTCGCGGACACTCAGTCGACAGAAGCTCGACAGGGCTGGAAACAGCAGGCTTGACTGCAGTGCGGCCCGCATCCGCCGCATCCCCTTCGTGCGCGCCCACAAAGCTGTATCGACCGCTTCCCCGTTCATGGTGGGCATGAGTGTAGGCGCGCCTGGAGGAGTGCGCCGATTAATCAGGGATGACGTCTGCGGGCCCATAGCGGAACGAATGCAGAGGCATTCTCGCCAGTCCCCGCAGCAGGGAGACCGTGACCCCCACAGTCCAGGCGATGTGCAACATCCAGCCGGGGACGCCGAAGACCGGCCCGAGCGCTGGAGCAACAACCTGAAGATAGGCAAGGACCGCAAGCCCCGCCGCCCCCAGCGCCGCATAGCCCGTCCACCGTGGCAGCCCGCCGCTTTGAAGGGTGGCGATCCCGAAGCAGACCAGATAGGCGATGAGGAAGAATCCCCCGACGCTGGTTCCGAAGCCGAAAGATGCATTCGCGAACCCAAGCAGCGCCCTGGCCGTGGCCTCCACGGCAGAGGCATCGGAGCTCGCGCCCGTGTAGCCGGCTGTAAGTACTTGCAGCACGGTCAGAAAGCCGATGTTGTGGATGGTGTGAAAAGTCCAGAAGAGCAGCGCTGCAATCACGCCAAGGACCGGAAGCCCACGATCGCCTACCTTGCGCAGTGCCATGTACACGCCGACAACAAAGGCCGGAACCGCGACGATCATCAACGTGTAGATCCAGGCTTCGGCGAGCCAGATCGTTGAGCCTTTCGCCCGAAGGAGCTCTCCGGCGATCTTCGCCGGATCGAGGACCGGAGGGCCTCCGGTCGTCAGCACGATGGCCATGTCCGCGGCGAATCCGATGATCAGCATCAGCGCCAGGACAACCCCACTGGCTGCCGCGAGCCTCACCTCGAATTGCTTTTCGGTCTTCATCGTTTCAGCCTTCCTTGGAACTCTCCATTTTCGCTTTAGCGTCTATAAGGCGAAATATTAGCTGAAGTTCGACTAAAGTCAAGTAGGTCATGCCGCGTTCTTACACACAGCGTGTGCGGGCGGAGAAGTCGACGCACACGCGAGCTGCGATCCTCGCGGCAGCGCGGGGTCTTTTTGGAAAGTCTGATGAGCTGAGGGTGGAGCAGATAGCACGTAGGGCGCGGGTTTCAGTGCCTACGCTCTACAGCCATTTCGAATCAAAGGGCAAGCTGCTGTCGGCGGTCGTGGGAGACATCTCGCGGGAAGCGGGGCTCTACGCCGGCTTCGACCGCGTGTGGCGGTGCGAGGACGGCGAGTCCGCCCTCAGGACCATGCTCGTGACGACGTTCCGTTTTTGGCACCGCGCGTGGGGCATGGTGGAGTTCGGTTTGCGTGTGCGGCGGACGGATTCCGAGCTGGGCGAGCGCTTCGACCGCCTGGACGAGAGCCGCCTCGGACACCTGGTCGTAATCTGCCGTCGGCTCGCCGAAGAAGACAGGCTAAATGCACGTACGCCGCCGGCGAAGGCGGCGCGGTCGGCTTTCGCGTTGACGACCCCCTACGTCTACGAATCGCTCGTCATCCATGGAGGACTTGGGATATCGGCCGCGACCCGGATAGCGGTCGGTGCCGCCCTTGGCGCTGTCATAAGGGCCGACAGCCATCCGGTCCGCGGCGAATCGATCGACTGGGCGAAGCTTGGGCTAAAGCCCGCGATCCTCTAGTCCGGGCTCAACAGCCTTTCGCGTCTGCGCCCAGGCTGTCGAGCACGTCGATAAGGATCAGGTTGACCGCGGCGGCGTTGTAGCTCGGCGCCTGGCTCTCGAAGACGATCGCCGCGCGGCCGTCGTTGTCGTCGGGACCCAGCTGTTGGGCGAGCTTCTTCGATTGATACTGCAGCGTGCTGCACTTCGTGTGGACATGCTCGTAGACCTTGACCGCGTCGTCCGGCAGGTCGCTCAGGGCAACGCGAAGCGCAAGGCCCGCAGGGACCTGGTTCCTTGGGGAAATGGCTTCGGCGATCACAAAGTCATGGGCGCTGCAGCGCACCGTGACGTGGCCGGGGAGGGTTCCGATCGCGTAGGCGTCGGACGCCTGGGGGTCCCGGCGATGGGCGGTCTCCCAGGTTCCGATGTAGGCGCCGAAGTTTGAAAGTCCGGCCCGGTCGGGCTTCCCGTCGGGGCAAGCCACCGGGCCGGTTTGCTGCGTTGCAGCTGCGGCCGTGGGTCGATCGGCCACGGAGCAAGCCAGCATCCCCAGGCATGCGAGCGCAATGAGACATCGACGCGGCATCGGCGCACCTCAAAAATTAGGACAAGCCGACCCGGGACGCATCGAGCTCGTCAGGCCGGTTGCCGTCGCAGTGACCGAGGCTGTTCGCAAGCGCGAGGCCAGTTAGAGCACTAGGCCCCATCAACCCTCGCTGGCTCGGGCTCGGGCTCGGAAAGCTTGTAACCGTCGGAGGGCAGGAGCTGCCGCATGCGCTTGCGCGCCTGTTCTGAGGCGTCCTCAGGAGACTTGCCCGCAACGCCGCGAACGCCGATCCGCATCTTTGCCGTGCCCGGCACCGGTGCAACCGTCATATCGCT